>Ga0070741_10004170_pt1 | contig 34175 bp, 31 predicted proteins | sample Coa_R1_4_FD_66440 | JGI IMG/M metagenome (GOLD analysis project Ga0070741, IMG submission 66440) | Surface soil microbial communities from Centralia Pennsylvania, which are recovering from an underground coalmine fire - Coalmine... | ecosystem: Environmental > Terrestrial > Soil > Unclassified ... | reverse complement strand
GTATTACCTGGCGCAGCCCTGGCATATCATTGCCACGTGGGAAGGCGGTATGGCCTTTTATGGAGCCATCTTCCTTGTCATCCCCACGCTGATCTGGCGCTCTTACAGAGAGCGCATCAATCCCCTGGTGATGGTCGATGCTGGTGTCCTCTTTGCATCTGTAGGACAAATAATTGGCCGTGTCGGCAACATTATCAATGGAGATATCATTGGCTACGTCAGCCCAAGCACTCCCTGGGCCACCGTCTACCAGAATCCTAACAGTTTCGCCTGTGGTGTTCCTACCACCTGCAACACACCTGTACAGCCCGCTGCTGGTTACGAAATGCTCATGAACGCCGTTTTAATCGCTGTGCTCTTTTTCATGGCAAAACGCGTCAGGCGTCCAGGCGTTCTCACCTTCGTCTACCTGTTTGGCTATGCCATTACCCAGTTCCTCGTCTTCTTTACGCGCGCCAACGACGTTGTTAGTTTCTTTGGTCTCTGGGGCAATCTAGGACTCAAGCAAGCGCAGTGGACATCACTCGTTGTCTTCATCCTACTGATACCGGTTGCCTTCTTCGTCCTGCGCCGCTCTAAGCCTGTACCTGCTGGTGCCAACCCCCTCACCTACGGCATAAGGCAGAAACCAAAAGAAGAGAAAAAAGGCGAACTCGCAACCAGGATTCTCAACGGCCAAATCGTGCAGGTCGTCGATGGCGAAATCGTGAAAATCGAAGAGGTCAAACCCGAAGACGTAAGAACGAAACCCATGCCCAAAAAAGCGGCAGCCAGCACCAGAACCGAACCCGTGAAAACCAGGCCCATCGAAGTTGAAGATACCAGACCCACATCTGAACCCGAAAAAACAAAGGTAGAGCCGGCTGAGCCTGAGAAAGCTGCTTCTGCGGAACCTCTAGCCGCCGAGTCCACTCAGCCCGAGGTTACCCCCATAGAAGACGTACCTACACTCTCTGTGGAGACCACACAACCGAAAAATCAGTCCGAGACTGCACACCGAGAAAGTCACCCTGAAGCTGAACTCACAGAGACTGCTCCCACCCTCCCTATGGGGGCCGCACCAGCACAATCGGAAAACCAACCCGAGGTTGACTTCACAGAGGCCTCCCTTGTGCAGCCTGCGGAGACTGCCCAATCGGAAAACCTGCCCGAGTCAGAAGCTAGCGAACCCGTGTCTACACTCCCGGTGGAGACACCCGAAAACCACTCCGAGGTCGTCCCCCCAGAAGATGCACCCACCCTCTCTGTGGAGACCGCACAACCGGAAACTCAGTCTGAAACGGAAGCTACCGAACCTGCCTCTACTCTACCCACAAACACTGAACAGGTGGAAGACAATTCCACCGAGGTCGTACCAACTGAAGATACGCCCGAAGAAGAGACGCCTAAAACCAATGGACACATATCTCAAGTGAACAAGCCCGAGAAAACCAGAGCAGCCTCAAGCAAGAGAAAACCAAGGAAGCCTCAAGCAAAGCGTAAATAATAATCAGACGAGCAAAAAGGTCATATGTAATACGGTACGGTGCGGCTATACCGTATTACATATGACCTTTTTGCTCGTAGGGGCTTGACAAGGCATCCTGTGCAAGATATACTACTTTTGAAAGTTAGTTACCGCTAACTCACTATCAGAAAAACAGATACTCAGGTGAGCAAAAAGCGCCCTATGCCTCGGCATAGCTAAAAAATTTTCTGTTCGCAAGTTAGTTTGCACAAACTAACTCATAGAAAGGAAAAAGAGATGCAGAACGCTACATCCCCTATCGTCCCCAACGACATCGACAAGTACGTGGCACATGGCTACGCAAATAACCAGGGTGTCAAGATCCACTACGCCATTCTTGGGGAGGGACCATTGATCGTCATGATTCATGGCTTCCCCGACTTTTGGTACACCTGGCGCAACCAGATGGTCGCGCTGGCCCCGCATTTCCAGGTTGTCGCGCTCGATCTACGCGGCTACAATTTGAGTGATAAACCGCGTGGGGGTGAGCACTATGCGATGCGCTCCCTGATAGGAGACATTCAGGCCGTCATAGGCCATCTTGGAAGAGAGAAAGCCATCATCGTAGGTCACGACTGGGGTGGTGCCATCGCCTGGCAATTTGCTATGTATCTTCCAGATCTCACTGAACGCCTGATCATTCTCAACATACCCCATCCTCAAGGTTTGACTCGCGAATTGGCACAGAATCCGCAGCAACAAGAATACAGCGCTTACGCACGTGACTTCCAGCAAGAGGGAGCGCATCAGCGGCTCACTGCAGAAGCGCTCAGTTCTAGGATAGAGGACCCCGGTGTGCAAGAACGCTACATTGAAGCCTTGCGGCGTTCAGACTTCGAAGCTATGCTGCACTACTATAAACAAAACTACCCACGTCCACCCTACCAGGAAGCCTCGTTGCCATTCAGAAAAGTGCAGGCCCCTGTCCTCCAATTTCATGGATTGCAAGACAAAGCGCTGTTGCCCGGTGGTCTAAACAATACCTGGGAATGGCTTGAAAACGAGTGGACCCTGGTCACCATTCCTTCTGCCGGTCACTTCGTACAGCAAGATGCTGCCGATCTCGTCAACCGCACTATCGTGAGCTGGCTTGGTCGCTAATAACCAGTAAAGTTTTGAAGCAAATACGTAATAAAGCATCAAAATACGCGAACAAGCTGCGCTTGTTCGCGTATTTTGATGCTTTATTACGTATTTAATTGCTCTGATACAGCAACTTGCGATGCATTACCGAGATCAACGTATCGGTGAGCGTCAAAATCTGCTCGAACTGCACCTTCTGTTGTTCTAATGGCAATTCCGCTTCGCGCCAGAGGGGTAATACATGTTGCTCGCAGGCTGCGATCTCACTGCGTACAAGCTGGCGCAGTTGAAAACGAATCAGGGCCGGTAACGCCAGCGGCAGACCAAGCCGCTCAAGCTGCACATACAGCTCCAGCAACAATACATCGTCGCCAGTAAACAGCACCTCACCATCATCCTCTAGCGGGAAAAGGAGCTTCTGTTCCACCAACTCGCTGATCCGCTCAGCCGTCACCCCGACCTGTTGTGCCAGTTCTTCTTGCGTGAGGCGCGTCTGTTGACCACCGGTGGTCAGCGATGGCAATATACGTTGCTTAAGCGCCAGGTTCATCTGCACATCCCCGGATTGCGCACGAATCTCTAGCAGTTGCTTGATTACCTCTAAGGGAAGATTCTGGCGCTCTTTGAGGTCGCGGATAATCCCCAACACTAGCGCGTGCTCCTGCGTGTAATACGCAACGCGACCGCGCATGATCGGAGCGGGCAATAACCCCTGCGTATTATAGAAACGAATCGTCCTACTCGGCACACCAGAGAGATGTGCGAGATCATCAATACGCAACAATTGTGACGTGGTACTCTCGCTTTGTACCAAAGATATCCACCTGTGATAGATAACTCTCTCGCACAGAACGCTATTTCCTGGCTCAGGATCAGACAGGAAAAGGCGTTCTGTGCGAGGTTATGTCGATTTCTGTGTCGCTTTCGGTGTCGCCTGAGGAGCCGGTGTTGGCGTCACGTTTTGACCGTTCAGTTTGGCTTTCTCTTCCTCGATCTTGCGTTGCAGGGCGCGCAAGTACGCCTGAGCGCCGTCCAGGTCGGTTTGCGTGATTGCATCGAGTTGCTTGGGCATATTAGAAACATCGTTCACCCATGATTCAAGCACTTTCTGAATAGCAATCAGCGTTGCATTATCCTGATAGACCTGAGCCAGCCAACCACGTGCCGTCTTAAAGGCTTTGAGCATACCAGAGAGGAAATCGCCTGTCAGGGCCGCGCCAAATTTGATCACGGGCGAGACAAACACATCATAGGCCACTCGCGTTAAGCGAGCTGCCGCAATCGCCCCATCCAGCGTAAAGCCTTCCAGACTCTCCAGGGCCGTTATCATCTCTTTACGCGCATTATCCGCGCCCTGGGCCAGTCCACGATTGAAGGCGTCTTGGACCTGCTGCTCGACGTTGGCAACGCCCGCGCCAACTGCCCCTGGGATCTTGGGAGCATTTTCGGCAACGACAACGCCAATTCCTACAGCCGCTGCGCTCCCCATACCAAACAACAATCCCCGACGAGAAAGTTTGCCCTTCTTTTTTTTGCGTGGTGGTTTAGGTGCTCCCTCCTCGTACTCATACTCATACCCCTCCTCCTCCTCATACTCATCATAATCGTCATAAGGACGTACACTGCGCTGACTACGCTCAAGATCACGCGTAGGCTTGCCTCGCCGGCTGCGCAGGGTAGGAGGTTGTATCTCAATTTCAGGGGGGTACGCAGGGTCTTCCACAGGATAACCCTGCTGTGCGCTATACTCATCTGTAAAAGCCAGGTCCGGGTCCACATCTCTCAGATCATGCCACTCGTCCTGCACCACCATCTCCGCATCTTCATCATCCATCAATTCTCGTGTCGAGGGCAAACGCGGCTGAGCCAGGCGACCACTGCGTGCGCGCGATGGCCGCGCATATAACTGTCCCTCCTCCGTCTCCTCATAAGCAGGAATGCGCTGAGAAGGCCGCTCGACATCACGCGGCTCTATCGGCTCAGTATCTTCCTCAGCAGAATGAGACTTACTGGCGATAATGCTCTGTCGCATCAATTGTCGAGTTCTACGCGGGTCGGGACGTTGTGTCAGTACCGTACCTGGCCTGCTCGGTGCTGCTCCCTTCTGCGAGCCCGAGCCCGATCCATCTGATCTCCGTTCACCCTGCCCACTCTGCTCACTATGACTACGTAAGGGATCATAATCATAGCCATATTCGCGTCCAGGACTTTTTCGATAGGTTCTTCGTTCTGAACGATCCTTCGACATGTTTTTCTCTATTCCTCCCAGGCTTGCATCAGCAACCTTATTGGGGCGCTCCCGTGGCACCTACACGCAAGACAAAGAAGCACGTTTTTCTGCTACCCATTTTACACTACTTCTCTCATTTCCGTCCACTTCTCGATACAAGCCTGCAACATTATTAAACATTATTACATGCTGATACTATTCCCCATAAATGCACATAAAAATAAACTGCTACTAAAATACATTTTCTCCTTCTCAAAAAGCTATGGGGACAGATCAGAGGTATGACAATACCCTACAAGGCCGCATCCTATCACAAAAGCATTTAAGAAGCCGCTACAATCCTTAGTTTATCATAAGTCTGAGAATGCCACAACAGCATCATATACAGGCACCGGGCCTATGCAACCCCAAAGGGGGCACGGTCGCGCCAGAGGCGCTCACAAAAATTGGTGATCACAAACCCCTTTTCCGTGCTCCGCACGGAAAAGGGGTTTGTGATCACCAATTTTTGTGAGCGCCTCTGGCGCGAAAACGCATTTTCTTTCAAAGAGCACATTTGAAAAAGAAAGAGCTGAAGAACTTCAGAGGTACTCCTTATAAGGGAGAACGTACCACGCTTACTGACAGCTATGTTATAATAGCATTCAGTGTTATTTGGCTCAAGGTTCTGGAGGAACGTATAGCATGCCCGAAATAGAACAAGATACCGAACAAATGCCGATTGTCGCCTGTGTTACCGTCGGCGCGTTCGAGGAAAATTGCTACCTTTATGCTTGCCCACAGACTCGTGAGGCTGTTATTATCGATCCGGGCGATGAGGCGGAACGTATATTAGAAACAATTCGGGAACTCAAACTTGTCCCCAAATATATTATTAATACTCATGGACACATTGACCACATCTGTGCCATAGATGCTGTAAGCGAGGCTTACCCTGTACCGTTCGCTATTCACCCCGCTGACGTTCCCATGCTTTCCGACGAACGAATGGCACCTCTATACGGGCGCACGGGGGCTCCCGTCAAACGCAAACCAGATATCTTGCTCAAGGAGGGTGACCATTTCACCTTTGGTACTCTGTCCCTTGAAGTCCTTTATACCCCCGGTCACACCCCTGGCGGTGTCTGCCTGCTCAGTCGTCCTTACTGTGTCTTTTCGGGTGATACCCTCTTTTACCGCAGCATTGGACGCACCGATTTGCCAGGAGGCAATTTCGCGCAGCTTGAAAAATCGATCCGTGAGAAATTATACACGCTCGATGACGATCTAATGGTCTTTTCAGGCCACGGTCAGCCAACTACTATTATAGAAGAGAAACATGAAAATCCCTTTGTAACCGTAGAGGAGTAGTATTGTGTCAGTTATTTGTGTTATCGGCACCGGCTATGTCGGCCTGGTGACGGGTACCTGTCTGGCCGACATGGGCAACAATGTCACATGCGTTGATATTGTCAAAGAGAAAATTGATAAACTCAATCAAGGCATCCTGCCAATTTATGAACCTGGCCTGGAAGAGATGGTGGAGCGCAACGTACACTCAGGGCGTTTGCATTTCACGACGAGCTATGCCGAAGGACTGGATGGCAGTGAATTTATCTTTATTGCTGTACCTACGCCTTCTGCCGATGGGCAGGGTGGGGCAGATATGCGCTATGTCGAAACCGCCGCTTGCATGATTGCTGAGGAACTCGACCACTACGCCGTTGTCATCAACAAAAGCACCGTCCCGGTTGGTACCGGCGATGTCGTCTCGCGTGTCATTCGCAACAACCTCAAGCGACCCGATGTCAACTACGCGGTCGTTTCCAACCCGGAGTTCTTGCGTGAGGGTGCTGCTATTTCCGACTTCCAGAATCCAGACCGCATCGTGCTGGGCTCGACCGAACCAGAAGCTGCCTACAAGGTTGCACGTCTCTACCTGCCATTGCGTGCACCCATCGTCGTCACCGACCTGTATACTGCAGAGATGATCAAATATGCCTCGAACGCTTTCCTGGCAACCAAAATCTCCTTCATTAACGAAATCGCCCAGATCTGTGAGCGCCTGGGGGCAGACGTGAAAGAGGTCGCGGAAGGCATGGGCCACGATAAGCGCATAGGTCGCTCCATGCTAGATGCTGGCCTGGGATACGGGGGAAGTTGCTTTCCCAAAGACGTGCGTGCTCTTGCCCACATGGCCGATGAAGCAGGCCTGCACCCACAATTGTTGCATGCCGTGATGGAGATCAACCACGATCAGCGCCGTCTGGTGTTGACCAAGCTGACCAACATCCTCGGCTCGCTGCGTGGTTGCACCATCGGCATTCTGGGCCTGGCCTTCAAGGAAAACACCGATGATATGCGCGAGTCCCCTGCGGTTGACATCATTCGCTGGGTCACCAATCAGGGCGCTACAGTACGCGCCTACGATCCTGTCGCCAAAGAGACGGCACGGGCAGCCCTGAAGCAAGCCCACGTTAATCTGGATGTCGTCACGTTCTGTGAAAACGCCTACGAGGTTGCTGAAAAGGCTGATGCACTGGTCGTCGTCACGCCCTGGAACGAGTTCAAATCGCTGAACATGATGCAAATTCGCAACGCTATGCATCGTCCCGTGGTGATCGACGGGCGCAACATCTATGAGTCAGCGGAAATGGACCGTTGTGGCTTCATCTATCGCGGCATCGGGCGCGGCAGTAGCCGGGCGCCCTCCGTTCTACCTCCCAGCGACACAACCAGTCTGCCGCCACAGGAGGAAACGCTCAGCATCGGAGAGGCCCAGTAAAATGGATAACGACCAGCCACTCCTCTTCACACCCCTGGTGCGTCGTCACGGGGAAGCCATCCCCGACTGGCTCTTTGGGCTAGCTGGAGTGGCTGGTCTGCCTGCGCCCCTTTACTCAACGCAGGGCGTCAACGTCGCGGTCGGCATCGATATCATCGAAGTGGACCGCGTGCGCAAAGTCTACGAGCGACACGGCGAACGCTTCCTGCGTCGTGTCTACACCGAACACGAAGTGCAACAATGTCGCGGCAAAGCCACACGTCTCGCCGGGCGGTTCGCGGCCAAAGAGGCCATCAGCAAAGCGCTCGGCACAGGTTTGCATGGAGTAGCCTGGCGCGAAATGGAAATCGTGCAACTGCGCAGTGGACGCCCCACCGTCGCCCTGCATGGCAACGCCAAACTGCGCGCCCAACAACTCGGCCTCAGTGCCTTCGATGTCAGCATCGCCGACCTCGCCCAATTCTCCATCGCCATCGCCGTCGCCGTCCAGACCCACCCCTACCAGCACGAGGAAGCCGAACAGAGGAGCATATGAGAGCGTTACTACAGCGTGTCAGTCATGCCAGCGTAACTGTCGATGAACGAATCGTAGGCCAGATCGGTCAGGGACTACTGGTGCTACTCGGCGTAGGACAGGACGACAGCGAGACCCAGATCAAACCCCTGGCCGATAAAATCGTTCGTCTGCGTATCTTTGAAGACGATGAAGGCAAAATGAACCGTTCCCTGCTCGATATTGGCGGAGAGATCCTGGTTGTCTCACAATTTACACTCTACGCCGACACACGCCGGGGTCGTCGCCCCAGTTTCACCGACGCCGCTCCACCAGCAATTGCCGAACCGCTATTTGAGCAATTCAAAGCCGCACTTACCGAGTACGGACTGACCGTTGCCAGCGGCATCTTCGGCGCTTACATGCAAATCGATCTCCGAAACGACGGCCCGGTCACCATCTGGCTTGATAGCGAGCAGCTACAACGCTAGCCAGACAATAACACCATATTCTAGCTACCTTCTAAATCCTACTCCCTCAAGTACTCTCCCTGAGTTCTATTGCAAAAAACACAACTATTTGTTATAGTATTCTCAAATCAAGCTATAATCATAGAACAGGAAATCAATGAAGTATCAGTCAGGAAACCTCGTAGGGCAAACGTTAGGCAAATGTACGCTTGAAAAGCTCATCGGACAGGGCGGCATGGGCGCAGTCTATTTGGCCCGGCAAACCCGTCCAGCCAGATACGTCGCGGTCAAAGTGCTCCAGCCAAACATTGCAATGGATAGCCAGATGTACCAGGCCTTCCTTGCACGCTTTCGCCGCGAAGCCGATGTGATCGCCCGCCTCGAACACGTCAATATCATGCCCATCTACGAGTATGGCGAACAGGACGGTCTGGCCTACCTGGTCATGCCCCACCTGACAGGCGGCAGCCTGCGTGATGTCCTGAGTAAACGTGGTGCGCTCTCGCTCCCAGAAGTGGTAACTTACGCTCAGCAAGCCGCTTCAGCCCTCGATTACGCCCACGCTCAAGGCGTAATTCACCGCGACCTGAAACCCGCCAATTTTCTCCTGCACGCTGATGGCAGGCTTATCCTGGCAGATTTCGGCATCGCACGTATCATAGCTGATACTACGACCGGATCAACCCTCACCGGCACCGGAACGCTGCTTGGCACCCCCGAATATATGGCACCTGAAATGATCCGTGGAGAGACCATCGATTATCGCGCCGATATTTATGAGCTCGGCATCGTCCTTTTTCAAATGTTAAGTGGACGTCTGCCCTTCACCGGCACGACACCCTATGCCGTCGCCTATCAGCACGTACAGGACCCTCTGCCCCCCCTCCATACAATACAACCGGGGCTTCCCAGGAATGTAGACATAGTTATCCAGAAAGCCACCGCCAAACAGCGAGAAGCGCGTTACTCCACTGCCCAGGCTCTGGCTGAGGCATTGAGTAATGCCAGTAAAGGTAACTTCTCTACCGTGCAAGCCGATCCCCAGGACAATATCCCTACCATTCTTTCACCAACTAATCCAGAAGCCCAGGCAGAAAAGCCCGTTTCATCCAACAGGCCGCAGGTACAGCAAGAAAATCCTTCGCAAACCCCTGTCACTCCTCCTCCCGTGTCTGTTACTCCTCCTCCCACGTCTGCTACTCCTCCTGTACTAGATTACTCTTCCACCACGTCATCACATACTCCCTACCCTGTTTCCCCTACACCGCCACCACCTCCAGTTCAAGATTTGCAGAGGTCTTCAGCACGCTCTACAGCAACGTTCAAACCATCCTGGTTTGTATTTCTTGGCATTCTGCTTGTCATTCTTCTCATCATCGGTGGCGTACTGATTGGACTCCAATTAAACAAGGGAACCGTTGTTACAACCACATCTCCTACGACCGCCTCATCAACCCCAGCTGTCCAGACGACATCTCCCTCCACAGGCGCACCAACAGCTACCCCGGCTGCAACCTCCAGCACTGGCTATGCCCCTACAACCACGACATCTCCCTCTCAAGCAACAGTGCCTGTAGGAGCACAACTATACACGGCATCAGCACCAGGGCAGAACTGCGATAAAAATGGAGGAACCTGGGAGGACTACAATAACGTCAAAGTGACCTGCCAGGGTTCACAAACGCTCCTACAAAACACAGCCCAATCAGCATCCTTGCAGGGCAGCTTTCTAACACAAATACCAGGCCAGACCTATCCCGCCAATTACGTTGTCCAGGTCCAGTTCCAGCAGGACAAGCAATCTTCCAGCGACTTCGGCATCTATTTTCGCAACCAACCAGGAGGAAACCAGCAGGGCGTCTATACCTTCCTCGTTCACCCCGACGGCACCTGGAACGTGTATGTCTACGATAACTACACAGGTGCCCCCACAAAACTTACGGGGGGTACCCTCGGCGATGCCCACGCGCAAATGACGCTGGCAGTCGTGGTCAACGGCCAACAATTCAGCTTCTACGCCAATGGCAAACAACTAGGCACCGTCAACGACAAGACCTACAGCAGTGGAACCGCCGGTATCGCCCTCGATCAAGGCGGAACGGTCACCGCTAGCCATTTCGTGCTCTCTACACCTTCTCAATAGTAAAATTCAGGCTTTACCCTAAAATAGGTACATGATAACGGGAAACAAGTGGATGCACATATTACATCTCAATATCTCTGAAGGGATGCTTTTTTCTGAGGGGGGACAGCATTCAATCTGGGCGTTTGGCGTGATGGGCAGCGAGGAAAAACGTAACACAGGCATCAATATGTTGCTCAATCTCTTCATCAGTTGGAGTAGACCCTGCCCCCAGCCGCGCCCGTTCTACTATCTGCCCATGCAGTAAGTCTAAAAAAGCCTGTGCGGAGAGGTGAGGATTGGCTACCTGTAAGATCCCTTGTTGATCCAATTCCTGGAGATAGGCACTCAATGGCTCAAGCGCCTTCTCAAAGCTCAGGTGATAATACATCCGTCCCACTTCTGGAAAATGTTCCATGGCGCCGATGATGACCCGATACAGTGCGACCTCCTCGGGATTGAGGTAGAAGGCTAACCGCCGCTGTCCCATTTTACGTAGCACCTCGGAAGGGCTCCCCTGCCAGAGTCCTTCCGAGGCATTCTTCTTTGCCTGCTCATTACAAAGATACTGGATCACGGCCTCGAAGAGAACATCTTTCCCGCGAAAGTGACGATAGAGCGTCATAATAGAAACGTTGGCATGTGCAGCAACCATTTCCATCGTCGTGTTAGCGTATCCATGCCGCAGAAACAACTCTCTGGCTGCCACTTTAATCGCTTCCTGCTTACGCTCAAGCAGACGGGCTTTAGGATGATCTTCAGACCACGTTCGCATGCTATTCTTCCGTCCTTCGTCAAGAAACCGGGTCTGTTCTGCTCCTTGCAGAACAAAAGATACTAGAGATTCTATTCTAGCACATCTCCCCTCACTTCGCCGGCCCATCTATCCCTCAACACCGCAAACAAGGAAATTTTAGAAAATACTCTCACCACCCGCCCTCAGGGTGGATGGTAGAGTATTTTCTAAAATTTCCTTGTCGGCCTTTCATACCTATTACCAGGTTAATTTCCTTGATCTCGTCTCATTGTAATGATAATATAGATTATCATATCGTTTCAAATAAGATTTGTAAGATCCCTTTCCTAAAGAAAGAAAAGAGGTACCTGTTCATGTCAATGCAATTTGGGATGATCCTACCGCAGGGAGCAACAAGCGAACTGGCGGGGATCAAAGACCCGATTGAAGCCTACGAAACCATGACGCTCGTAGCCCAAACAGCCGAGGAGACAGGCTTCGACTCCCTCTGGCTTGCCGATGTCCTCTGGTCTGGCGACTTCTCCATGACCTCTCCGACCGCACAAGCATTCCTCTTCGAGTGTTGGACCACGACGGCAGCCCTCGCGCGTGACACTAAACGCGTGCGCATTGGTCAAGCCGTCACTTACCAGGGATTGCGCCAGCCTGTATTGCTGGCGAAAATGGCAAGTACTGTGGATGTGATGAGTCATGGCCGCCTCACCCTGGGAATCGGAGCCGGTTCTCCTGCCCTTGCATCTCAGTTTCATGCCTATGGCTACGACTATCCTGATATTTCTGTTCGCTCACGCCAATTGCGCGAAGTTGTGCAGATCCTTCTCGCGATGTGGATGCAGGAGGAGGCCACGTTTGAAGGGAAGTATTATCAAGTGCGTGGTGCGATCAATCAGCCCAAAGGGGTCCAGCAGCCCCACATTCCCCTGTTGATTGGTGGCAATGGTGAGCAGGTCACCCTCAAACTCGTGGCGCAATACGGCAATGCCTGTAACGTCTTTGGCGACCCCGCCACGATTGAGCGCAAGTTCGCAGTGCTCAAACAGCATTGTGAAGCAGTTGGACGCGACTACCAGAGCATTCATCGCACAGCAGGAACATACTGTATCATTGAGGATACAGACGAGCAAGCTCTGGCAAAAGCTCCTGACTCAGTGAAAACCCTCTTCGGCAGCTCTGCACTGATTGGCAGCCCCGCGACAATCCGCGCGCGTATCGCAGCATACGAGGCCGCAGGCGTGCAGGAGCTAATGCTCAGATTCCCCGATGTTGGACGACTGGAGGCTATTGGGCGCTTCGCACAAGAGTTCGTCAACTAGTTCTCTAGTCCTGTGCATGTCCCTCGCCTTTGCAGGTGAAGGGCATGCACATCGTCACAATTTTGTAACACTTTCTCCATCCCCCGCCATAGTTTCGTCACAGTTGCACTGTATCATCATCTATGTAGGGATCATCGTTATACCTATTCAATTCCCGACGACCATACAAAACAAGCGTAATTCTTACTATGTCCTATCAAAAGGTATGGAGAAACACATGGCACACCAGATATATGAACAATCCCCTATCAATACCGATCCACGTGAGCAGAGAAATTATCAAATGTACTCTCATAGCGGACGCTCTAGAACGCCCCGACTCATAAGAAATCTTGCGCTAACATTGATCATTCTCGGAGCCATCGCAACGGGTCTGACCTTCTATGGACTCACAGCTCCAAGAACGGCAGCGATCCTACCCGAGCATACATTCAACGTTTCAGGACACACCGAGCTGATCGTCAACAATGATGCTGGAAGTATCCATATCCATTCGGCAAGCACGAACAGCATTGTCGTACATGGAACAAAATACGCTAGTGGCATTGGCCCAGATGTGAATGCTATCGACGTTCAATACGAGCAACAGGGAAATAGCGTCTTCGTAACCAGCAAAGAGGGTTGGGGCATCGCAGGCAGCAGGTCAGTAGATCTGGATATCACAGTACCCACGTCGCTCGACGTAAAAGTAGCCAATGCTTCAGGCTCCATCACTATTGATAATGTTACCGGGAACGTAGCAGCATCGACGATGAGCGGCGGCATTAATGCAGAAAATGTCAATGGCGAGATGTCGCTCTCCACTGTCTCTGGTGGCATCCAGGTCCATCAGGCCCAGCTTCACGGTCCATCGGTTCTCAAGGCTGGCAGCGGGGGCATCGATATAGACAATGTCAGCGGTGAGATGACGCTTTCCGCCGCCTCCGGTGGCATTCAGGCACATCAAGTCCAGCTTCACGGCTCATCGGTCCTCAAGACCGACAGCGGAGACATTAACTTCACAGGTTCGCTTGATCAGCAAGGGAACTATCGCATGGAAACGGCCAGCGGCGGTATTCATCTGACACTGCCTGCCAATACCTCATTCCACCTGGACGCCTCCACAATTTCTGGTCACGTTACAAACGACTTTGGCACGACAACTACAGGAGATGCTCCACAACCAGATTTATCATTGCACGCTGACAGTGGAAGCATTACAGTAAATAAACAATAACTGTGAGATACCACTTAACATTTTCCGTAACAGATCAGATAGCCCACAAGGAGCGGCACTACGCGGTTCGCGCCAGCGCGAACCGCGTAGTGCCGCTCCTTGTGGGCTATCTTCTTTTTCCCAATATCTCTAGTCATGCCTGTGGTGTAGCACTCGCCACTGCCTGATTCAATTCCCGCCAGAACGCCTGATCGGGCTGGCGCTTATCCCCCGCGCTCAGCCTGACCTGCCCACAACCACTCAGATCAGCCGTTGCCATCATCACCACCTTCTCTCCTTGCAGAAAGGTCAATTCGTAGTGCGCCCCGGCTATTGCTGGACAGATCTGATCTTTCGGCACCTGCGGCATACCCGACACCATCGCAAATAGCTTCGACACCTCCTCACTATTCGTAATCGTTACATCGCTCACCGAATTATTCATATCCACATTGAACTTCTTCACGTGCACCTTATCCGGCTTCCCCTGAGAAGCTTGAGGAGTTTTAGTAATCGGAGCAGTAGCTGGAGGTGTCGCCGCTCCAGCAGTATCCCCTTGCGTCCCACCACAACCACTCAATAATATGACTATAAGAATTGCCAGCACGATTGCCACTCTTCGCGCTTTCATTGCGCCTCCTTACAGATGTACAACATTCTATCGAGGTAAGGACGCTCTTTCCGCGCTATTTGTTCCGCTTCCTGCCCATAGTGGACGTTCATCCAGTCTTATTTGCTCGCCAGGATTTCGCGTAGGCGCTGCAACAGCCTCAAATCTGCTTCCAGGTGCTCACGTCCATTAGCGAAAGCCGCTCGCACATACTCAGGCAACAACACATACTCACTTTTGATCACTTCTCCCTGGTTCCACAAAGCAATTTCTTCCTCCAGCCTGGGAATCAGTGCCTCTATCATAGTCAAAACTTCCTGACCCGGCAGTTCCTTGAGAAAGGCGAGCGCGGTATAAAACTCCGTTGGAAAAGCCCTTGGTGGGCGCTGCAGGGCCTCTCGTAACAAGCGCTGGAGCTCGCTTCGTCCAGTTTCTGTGATAGCATAGACGGCCCGTAGGCGATGCCCACTTTGCTCCGTCTCGCGCAATTCGACAAAACCTTCTTTTTGCATGCGCTGGAGCGCATGATAAATCGAACCCGGAAGTACATCAGCCCACAAGCCCGTCTGGCTTTCCTCCAGCCACTTCTGGATCTCGTATCCATGCCTCGGCCCTTCATTGAGCAGGCCCAATACCATCAAGCGTGTACTCATCGTGCAGCTTTCTTCTCAACACGATAGAAATGAAATGGACACATTGTTCCTCCATAACCAATAGTGGTCGGGCGTTCAAAACGAAAGCCGTGCCGCTCAGTATCAATCGCGGATATCCACGGCATATCAAAGTCACAAAAGATCGGCGTCAATTCTGGCGCATCATTTGAGGCAAAGAAGTTGTGATAGAAACAGCGTTTAAAATTCAGCAGATAAGCCCGATCATCGTCGCGCTCTATCTCGAAGGTGAAGCCATCTCCATACATATACTTCTCTTTCGTTTTGGATATCTCGACTATCGTCTGGAAGGGATCGGAGACGTGATCGAGTATCTGTGCAGCTCCCTGTTGCATGGTGTCCTTAAACGGTTCCAGAAACGCTGCACGCAGCAACGCAAGCAATTCCTCCTGAGAAAAACGCTCTCGCAGAACTTGATAAGCAGCAAGCAGTGCAGCCGTCATTCTTAAATTGTACCTGGCAGGCTCATCGACAATCCAATCCTGGTGACTTGCTTCAAGTTCTGTCAGTCTGGCCTGGATTCTCTCCTGAATCACTTGAGCCTCGTCAGGATCAGCTATCTGCCGTCGAACCTCCTGTAAAAAAGTACGAACAAGCGTCTCGGTAGCCAACGCCGGATCTTGAAATTGCTTGGCATGTTCATCTTCTGTCATTATCTTATCTCCAATACTCAAATTTGATTAATCAAATTTGAGTATATCACGCTCTGTTGAAATATGCAAGAGAGAAACATGCGCATTGCCAAGGGGACAAGGGAAACATAACTTCTTTCAACCACTGCCTCAGGCAGTGGTTGAAAGAAGTTATGTTTCCCTTGTCCCCCGCCGCAGGTGGGGACTGCGGCGCTATTGAAAGGATGATCGAAGCCCTTGACAGAATCAAGAGGATGACTCATATTGACAGATGACAAAAACGCTGCTATCATATGTCTCGCATTGGTCGTTTCATGCCCTCTTACATACATGAAACGAAACATGTAAAGAACACCCTCAAGAGTCACAAGGACTTTTGATCTGGGTTGATCCCCCCTACGCTCAAAGCCAGCCATGCTGTGCTAGATGATCGATTGGGTTTGTTATCTAATCTTCGATTGAATTTACTATTCAATGTTCTCCAGGAGTACTGGAACTGTGCGCAAGGCTCTCCACCCATGCCTGCCACGTATCCACCTGGGTTGCGCGTAGGGTCCGCAGAGGAAGAAAAGGGACACAAAAAGGAGAAAAGAGAAAAACATGTTTGCGGTAATTAAAAGTGGTGGACGGCAATACAAAATTTCCGTGGGAGAGCGGCTCGAAGTCAATCGGCTTCCCGTCGAGAGTGGCAAGCAAATCGAGTTTGGTGAGGTACTCCTCATCTCGGATGCCGATAACACAACCATCGGCTCGCCGCTGATCGACAACGCTATGGTGCTCGCCACCGTTGATGCACACACTCGTGGAAAGAAAGTAACCGTTTTCAAGTACAAGTCAAAGAAGCGCTATCGCCATCGCCGGGGTCATCGTCAGGAACTCACCACGCTGACTATCGATGACATTGTTGCTGATGGCAAGAGCCTGATCACTGGCGAGCCACCTCGGGTAAAAGAAACTGCTCCAGAAGAGGCCCCGGACGCTACGTCAGAGGCTGACAGCACTACGGAGGAATAATTCATGGCACATAAAAAAGGTATGGGTAGCTCGCGCAATGGTCGCGATAGCAAACCCAAGATGCTCGGTGTCAAGCGCTATGATGGTCAATTGGTGACAGCTGGCAGCATCATTGTACGCCAGCGCGGCACGAAGATTAAGCCCGGCGAGCATGTCGGCGTTGGTCGTGACCATACGCTCTTCGCCCTGACCGATGGCTATGTCAAATTCGGTCATGCTTCGCGCCAGCATCGCTCAGTGAGCATCGTCAGCGAATTTCCCAATCGCCCCTCACTAGCCGAACTGCTCGGCCTGGAACAGCCCACTGCTGTTGCCGAAGCATAAGTTCTTTGTAAGACAGGAAAAAATCCAGGCCAGCATGCTGACCTGGATTTTTTCCTGTCTCTTATTTCGTTGCTATCGCAAAGATATGTATATGTCCTTGATGGATCTCCAGCGGCAGGGTAACACTCTTGATGGTCTTACCGGCCTGCAAGGCGACATCCGTATAGAACACATGCGGCATATGCATTTGCATGCCATTTGCGGTATTGCGATAGGGCGTCACTAGCACAACCTGATTGCCATAGGACGGCTGTGAGTATCCTGCATTGAGGGTCCAATCGCTGAAGATCAAGGGAAATCTCTGAGTCGAGCCATCGGTATAATTGATGGTTGCATTGCCCATCGATGGTCCATTGGTTGCCGCCCCCAGAAACGCCAGCGTTGTCGCACCCTTTACCGGCGTAATCGGCACTTCCTGTCCACGCGCCTGCACATCATTGGGCATGCCTGCCTCCGAAATCGACCACGTAAAAGTCACGCCATTAAACGTGATCGTCTTTCCTGCTGCCACCCCTGCGCCCCGCAACGCCTGCGCGGAATAGGTGTTGCCCCAACCATCGAAGTTGCCGGCAGCCATATTATCATCATCGCTGGTAGACGTATTATTAAAGTCCAATTTTACGCTGCCACCTGTACCATTCCCGTTCCCCGTACCATTCCCGTTGCCATTTCCACCATTGCCCTGCGTATTGGGGCAATTCATATTCACGACATTATTGGCGAACGTCAGCGTACAGTTTTGCCCATTGATCACTACAGTGCCCATGCACCCGCTTACCGTCACGCCATTCACTTTACAGTTTGGTGCCGTTGCTCCTGTACCGGTTCCCATACCCGTTCCAGTCCCCATGCCTGTTCCGGTTGCAGCCGTAGGCGTAGCAGTCGGCATAGACGTTGTTGGTGTGGCCGTTGGCATACTTGCCGCGGTTGCGGTCGGTGTGGCGGCTCCCGTACCCATACCATTCATCTGTGTATTGATCGGCTGCCCATTGAAGGTGGCGCTAATCGCAACCCCATTGCCATCCTGCATCGTTGCAATTGGGGAAGGCTTCCCTAAAAGCTGCACACAATTAAGACCGCCATTGCCATAGGTGTTGACGTAGCGCTGCGCCAGGAAGGTGAACAGAGAATTGCCGACAGCCGGGTCTGGTGGCGCAGCATTTACCATGAAAGGTGCATCCTGCACAATGCGCTTCGCCCCGATATCCACCAGATTCTGGCAGTAGGTTTTGGTGCTTGCGGCATCTACATTCGCTACTCGTGGCTGATCAACCCCCAGACGATAGGCATTGATTTTATCTCTATCGGCGTTGCCATTGTTGAGCACCATTGGATCGCCTGCCGGTACCAATGCCACAGGAGCCGCCTGATCCGCTGCTGCTTGCAATTCGTCAAGCGGCAGAGCCGTCGTGTTGCGTCCTGCATCAGCGAGATCGGGTGCCATCCAGGGAGTACAGCCAAGAGCTCCATCTACAGCGATAGAAAGCAAGCGGTTATCACTTCCATTCACCTGCTTCTGCACGTTTTGCAAAGCCATAACATTGGCAGCCGTCAACTGAGCGACCTGACCATTGTTCGTAATCAGATAGGCAGTCGTTACATTGTCACTCTGGTCCTGGTCCACAATGCCGAAATCGCGCACCGTTGGGCACACCAGACCATCCTTACCCATACCCAATGCCGGTGGCGTCAGCTTCCCCGCCCGTATCGCTTGATTTGTCGCCCTGAAGAAGGTCAGAGCATTACAATAGGCGAACTGCCCAAAGATAGAGCCATTGACCCCGTTCACGCACTGGCCCTGTTGCAGACTGCCGTTCGAGTCCTTCAATGTCAAAGTATTGCCATTAGAACCAAACCACAACGCAACGACAGCATTGGTGGGAAGCTTTGGCACCACCGGAGCCATAGCTGGCTTTGTGCCCTGATCGATCACCAGCGGATCATAAATACTGATCTGATTTGTAGCTGGATCAAATACAGCTCCCTGGACAAATGCTGCTTGATTGGCATTGGCTTCATTACATGGCCCATTGGCCGGATCAGTAGCAACCAGCTGATATGGCGTTGCCAACCCCTGCGCCGAGAGCGGATCGGGCGGCACAATCAAAGCACAATCCCCATTTACATTCGCGGCACGTGAACCCATACGAGGAAGCACTACGAAAAATACACCTGTACCCAGCACAATTCCCACCGTCACAATCGCGCCGATCAGCATCAGAGGAGAGAAGCGCTTGCGTCGTTGTGGCACCTTAAACTGTGGAGCTGACGGTGGCCGTGGGCTCCTTACTATCTGCATACGTACTACCCTCTTTCCCCAGATCTCTGCCTGGAAGCTCCTTATGACAATATGTCCTGATGGCAATCCATCCACTACATGAAACACAATGATACATTTTGCGATACTGAATTCAACGGAATACCTAATTGTTTTGGAGGTTCTCCTCACCTATTTCCTACCCGCTCGCCTGGCACAAAACAAGCGGCAAGAAAAAAGATTTATAAAGGAATAATCGTTTCATTGAAAGAGGCAGTCACAGGCGGCAACTGTGAACTGATATGACTATTTTTGATATTTTTGCTATAAGTATTCTTGCTAGCGATATTACCACAACTACTTTCGCATTTTTTCCGCCCAATTAAAAACTAGTATCAAAGTACTAAGCTGCGGTAAAGAACCTGCATCCCACACCTTCTCTCTGTTTCCGTGCCGCAGGCGCGGGAGTTAACAGATCAGCAGATGTGATTTCACTATTTGCTCGCTTTGGGATATACTTGTTAAGAGCTTTTTTTCCCACAACTCCCAGTAGCATATGCTGAGAAGAGGTGCAATTCATGCATACCCTTCTGAGCACGCGTGCATTGCATCTGCTGAAAGGATAGACCATGCGAGCAATTATCAGTGTAGCTAACCGTGAAGGTCTACTGGAGTTAGCGCGTGAACTACAGAGCCATGACGTAACTATTTTCTCTACCAGTGATACCCTCCAGGCATTACAAGAGGAGGATATTGCAGCGGCCTCGCTGAGTGAACTGACACTCTTTCCCGACATACTCGATGGGCTTGTCAATACGCTGCATCCTACCATCTTCGGGGGCATCCTGGCACGGCGGGACCTGCCTCAGCACGAACAGGACCTGCAAGATCATCATATCGCGCCCATCGACATTGTTGTCGTCAATTTCTATCCCTTCGCTGAAATTGCCGCTCGCCAGAGTACGACGCTGGGCGAGGCCCTTGAACAGATTGATATCGGGGGTGTTTCCCTGGTTCGCGCAGCCGCTAGAAATTTCCAGGACGTGATCGTGTTGGTTCGCCCACAGGATTACGCGTCCGTGATGCAGGAATGGCGCGAACAGGGCGAGGTGAGTATGGAAACGCGCCGCCGCCTTGCCGCCATTGCCTTTCAGCACACCGCTATCTACGATACCTCTATCGCGGAATACCTGCGCGTGGCAATGGGTGAGCACTTCCCCGACGAATTGACCCTGCCTTTAAAGCGTGTTTCGTACCTGCGTTACGGTGAAAATCCTCACCAGCAAGCAGCATTCTACCGTTGGTCCGGTATCACTAAGCCCTTGAATCTGCCAACCATCTCTGGAGCCGAGATATTACAAGGCAAAGAACTCTCCTACAACAATCTCCTCGATCTGGATGTGGCGCTGATGGCTATACAAAGTTTTACCGCTCCCACGGTTGCTATTATCAAGCACACCAACCCCTCTGGTGTAGCTTGCGCTGATACATTGGTGGAGGCATACAAAAAAGCGCACGCGGGCGATCCGATCTCAGCCTCTGAAGGCATCATTGGCTGCAATCGCCCGGTCGACGAAGCTGTTGCTCACGAGATCAACCAGTTGTTTTACGAGGCTGTGATCGCGCCCGAGTTCACACCAGGCGCTCTTGAGATTTTGCGTCACAAGAAGAATCTGCGCCTGCTTGTAACCCATTGTCCTATTGAACCCAGAAGCATCAAAACGCAGTTACTCCACTCTGGGCGTCCCGACGTGCGTTCCATCAACGGTGGCCTGCTCTTACAGACACCAGATATCGTTGACGATAGCAAGTTCGAGTACAACGTGGTCACTGAGCGCGATCTTACATTGGACGAGGTGACGGATCTAATGTTTGCCTGGAAGGTGGTACGTTGTGTAAAATCGAATGCTATCGTGCTTGCCCACAAGCTCATGGTCGTCGGTGTCGGTGCGGGCCAGATGAACCGCGCCACCAGCGTACAACTTGCCATCGAGAAAGCTGGCGATCGAACACGAGGCTGCGTCCTGGCCTCAGACGCCTCTTTCCCCTTCGCCGACGGCATCAAAATTGCTGCCAAAGCCGGCATCACCGCCATCATTCAGCCTGGCGGCTCCGTGCGCGACGAAGAAGCCATTCGCATGGCCAATCGCTACGCCATTGCAATGGTCTTCACCGGCAAACGCCACTTCCGACATTAATCGATCTCGCGCCTGCGGCGCTCTGAAAGATATGAATAACCAATAACTTTTTGCCCGGAGGGCAAAAAGTTATTGGTTATTCATATCTTTCAGAGCGCCGCAGGCACTACCTTACAGCCACATGGGCGAAGTCAGACGCGACAGCGGCGTTTGTGGCTGCATAAAAAGGTACGAGATCCAGCTACGCAAATATTTCGTCTGAGAAGTAGCGAACCCATAGCACGCAAACGCCCAGACCACCAACCAGCGTGAAAAAACCCACCGCGCCAGCATAAGCATTGTTTGGGTCTTTAAACGGGTAAAAGAGAATAAGCGCGAGCCAACAAATTGTCAACACGCCTGTCAGGCTCAGTTTGGTTGTCTCCGTACTCGATCTATAAAAGATGTGATAGAAAATGATCACCAGCAGGCCAATCACTATCACTATTGGCTTAAAGGGCGTGAGTGCTCCGCTCGCATCTCCGGCCCAGTCGATCACAAGCGACGATGGGAGAAATAGAAACACACTTACCCATAGGATGGAGAGGATAATACCTACAACAACCTTGCGTATCTCTAAGGGACTATTCACCTACAAAAACTCCTTTCACGGAGGATTGCTATATGAAAAAAACGCTCAATGCGCATGCACGTTTTCTCTGCGTATCGTATTGTAGTCCTTACGCCAAAATAAATCAACCTCTGTAATGCTCTCCTACGAGCGATAATATGCGCGTGCGAAGCGCGCTGCCCAGCGCGCGTTATTGACAAGTAAGGCTTTGTTTGCCTCGACGCTCTCTCCTCCGGTGGCGCTGGCTACATGACTGAGCACATAGGGCGTGAGAGCCGATCCGCGCACCCCCTGCGCCTGTGCTATCTGGAGCGCCTCTGTGATTGCAGCCTCTAATGGGCCTGGCTCCATTGCGTAGCGCTCTGGGATTGGGCAACCCACAACAAGCCCATGCAGGCCGCATTCCCACTGTACCCGCGCAATCGCCGCCAGCGTTGCTACATCATCAACGCGATGGGGCACGGGCCGCCCACTTTTGCGCACATAGAAGGCTGGAAACTCGTCGGTCTGCCAGCCAAGCACGGGCACCCCCTGTGTCTCCAGATACTCCAGTGTCAGATCAAGATCAAGTATCGACTTTGCTCCGGCGCACGTCACCAGCACCGGCGTGCGGCTCAACTCCTGCAAATCCGCCGAGATATCCATACTTGTCTCTGCGCCACGATGCACCCCACCAATTCCACCAGTAGCAAAGAAACGGATACCCACCATACTAGCACACAACATCGTACCCGCAACCGTCGTCGCGCCCCATCCTCCCGTTGCCAGCGTTACCGCCAGATCGCGCCTGCTCACCTTCTGGACATTCTGCATCGTCCCCATATGAATAATCTCATCCGGGGAGAGCCCTATCACAATCTTGCCATCGTGTATCCCTATCGTCACAGGTACGGCTCCCTCCGCCCGAATTGCCGCATCCATCGCCTGCGCTGACTCAATATTAGCTGGATAAGGCAAGCCATGTGCAATCACCGTCGATTCCAGCGCCACCACCGCTCGCTGCTCATAGAGCGCCGCCTGAACCTCCTGAGAAAGGACGACATACGATGCCAGGTCTTGTACGTTCATTATTTCTGCACCTCTCGCACACACATAGGAAACTATTCTTTCTACCCTGCAGTATACAAACCCCCACCCTAAAAGGCAACGCTCACCAGAAACAGTATAGCTACTTTGCACTCTCGCCCCTGCAGCACCCCCAAAAAACCTTCCCTCCTCGTCCCTGCTGCACTCCCAAAAAACTTGCCCTCTTGCCCTGCTCGCTCTCAAAAAATCTTGCATTCTCACCTCTGCAGCGCTCGCAAAAAACTATTTTTCATCAACAATTTTTCTGCTCTCCGAGCAGAAAAATTGTTGATGAAAAATAGTTTTTGCGAGCGCCGCTGGCGCGAGAGTATCTATGCCTGGTACAGTTTGCGCCCTATTACTGGCACATGCTATATTACCTTTTGATCTTACCGTACATTCTACACACAGGACGTAGCCCGGTCATGCTCCTTCAGGGGCATGTACAATTAAACAAAAATCGTGAAACTCTGGTATTCACAGAACAAAAACATTAGGAGATGCTTTATGGCATTCACAAAAAAGCTATTTAACACCGCTCTGGCTGTCGGCAGTGTACTTGGAGCACTGGCTATTTACAATAAAATGACTGAGACGTTGGCAGGCGAACTTGATACCGTACTGACTGGTGAGGAGCGCCGCTATCCCTGGAAATATGGTGATATGTTTTACGAGGTGAAGGGAGCAACCGACGCAAAACCGCTCGTGCTTATTCATAGCTTCAGCCCCGGCGCTTCATCCTACGAGTGGCGCAAGAATATCGATAACCTGTCCCAGCAGTTCCGCGTCTATGCTCTTGACCTGCTCGGCTTTGGCCTCTCCGACCATCCCGCAATTGATTACACTCCCGAAACCTTTACCGATCTGATACACGACTTCATCCGCGAGGCCGTTGGTAAGCCTGCTGTTGTCGTAGCTCATGGTCTATCCTGCGCCTACGTCATTGCCTGCGCCTATCGTCGTCCCGAGCTATTTGAGCGCCTGGTACTGGTCGCGCCATCGCCCACCATCTTGCAAGAGACCTACCCCGGCCCGGTCAACGCCGCCATGAATTTCGTTCTGCGTACACCGATTGTCGGTCAGTTCATCTACAATCTGCTCACGTCACGTCAGGCCATTCGCAACTACTATGACGAGCAAGGCTATCACAATCCCGGCCTGATTACCGACGAACTGGTCGAGTACGTCTACACGAGCGCGCACCAGCCCAACAGCCGTTTTCCCATCGCCGATCTCTTCAGCAACTACCTGGCCTTCGATGTGCACGAGCCATTTGCACGCCTGCAAATGCCCATCATCGCCGTCTGGGGTCGCGAAGGCATGCTCACACCCACTGAAGCGAGCGCGACCTTCAAACAGGTCAACCCCAACATCGATGTGCGCATCCTTGACAAGAGCCGCACCGATCTCCAGGACGAGCAAGTTACCCCCTTCAACAACCTCGTCCGCGAATTCGCCGGCATACCTGTGAAATAAGAGAAAGCGCAAAAAGATCATTGCCTTCGGCAATGATCTTTTTGCGCTTTCTCTTATTTCCTTACACTTTTCTTCCACAAACAATATAATGGTTTGTAGACATAAAGAAATGCCCGGCGCGCCCAGCTCTCTCAAGCTGGGCCAACCAGCTAGCGCACTCGCTGGCTGTGATAGCGCCTCCGTTGCGCGCAGCTTCGGCGCGTTCCCGAACATCAAGGAAACTCAACATTCCCTCGTAACTCGTGGTTATATGCACAATCGCACGCACCCTCAGATCGCGCAATCCAACATCATGGAACATCCCATAGAGTTTCTGACCTGCCAGACCATTTGGACGCCGGTCGCTCTCAAAATGACAGATTCTACGTGTCACCGAGCGATCCGGGTGATCGATAATATTGGTATCCATATCAGGCGAAGCCACAAGCACACGTCCGCCTGGACGCGTTACGCGAATCATCTCAGCCAATGCTCGTTCCGGCTCATAGAGATGCTCAAAAACGCGCTCGGCTCGTGTAACATGAAATGTATTATCGGGAAAGTTAAGCTCGTAGATACTGCTCTGGTGAAACTCAACCGGCAAATTTTTCCCCTCGGATCTTTTGCGTGCCACCTCAATCAGCGCCCCATTCTGATCTATGCCCACACACCAGCCATTTTGGCCAACCAGTTGCGCAATATCGCGTATATCATCGCCTGTACCGCACCCGGCATCCAGCACGTTCTCATCAGGTTGAAGATTCAACAGTTCAAAAATGATATGCTTCTGCTTCTGCACAGAAGCTACCCGGCGCGCCCCATCCAGAAATGATATCAACTCCGCCACAGCGGGATCCTGCGTCTCCATAGGATTGCTCCTTTACCTTTTTCGTCTACGATAGTCGACATCCCTCATCAGGACTGCACATCTTATAATATCTTACCCATCAGAAACTCGACAAGAGAGGCACCTCGGGCCTGACACACTCCATGCATCGTCTCGCCTGCGCCATCACGGGTAGACAACTTCATTCAAAAACTGCTGGAGGCTGCTGCAATCACCGTCCAGCCTGCAGCAAAGACTCGTGGAAAATAATTTCTTCCATCAAAAACTGCTGAAGGCAGTTTTTGATGGAAGAAATTATTTTCCTATGTCCCTCCGCCGCAGGTGGGAATTCGAAGTGATTAAGCGGATGACCGAACGATTAAGGAATGACACTGAATCGTTCTTCCCAACGTACTGCAAGTAGACACACAAAGGAAGATCCCAACCTCACAGGCAAAAAGAGGTAAACATTATGGCTATGACACAAAATTCGGTCGTCGTCGGCGTCTTCCCTGATCAGGATCAGGCAAGGCACGCTATAGAGGAATTACGCCGTGCAGGCTTTAGCGATGATGAGCTTGGCTTTCTGACACGTGTCGGCGTAGCCGATAGAGATGAGGCCGCACAAACCGGCACCATGACCGGCATAGTTAGTGGAGGCATTCTTGGAAGTGTACTCGGCGCGGCAGTTGCGCTACTTATCCCGGGCTTCGGCCCGGCAATCGCAGGTGGCATTCTCGCAGCGAGTACCGCGCTGGGTGCCGCAGCAGGTGGCATTCTTGGAACTCTCACCAGCCTTGGCGTACCCGATTCTGAAGCTCGCTACTACCAGAAAGAACTGGAAACAGGTCATACCATTGTTACCGTCAAAATTGCCAGCGACCACCAGGCCGCCGAAGCAATCCTGCGCGATAGCGGCGCAACCAGCGTCAAGAGCCACATCAGCGTATTCAACGCTGTGCCACCCCAACGGCCATTCGGCGCACCGCCCGATACCTATGATCCGACCGCCGATCATCCTCCAGAGACGAAACCATAACCAGACCAACAAGAGGTAAAAGGAGTAATCAACAATGACAGACCAACACAGCGAACATATCTCACCCACCGTCTCGGTACTCGTCAGCAAAGACGATCGCATCTTATTAGAAAAGCGTCAACACTCGCACGGAGCCGATACATGGGGGCCACCCACCGGCCACCTCGACTTCGGCGAAACGCCCGAACAAACAGCCACTCGTGAAACCTTCGAGGAGACCGGCGTCACGCTCTCCAACGTCAAATTTCACGCCGTGACCAACGATATCTTTGAAAACGAGCACTATCATACCGTCACCATCTGGATGAAAGCCGACTATCAATCCGGCACACCCAAAGTGCAAGCCCCCGACGAAGAATCAGAAGTTGGCTGGTTCGCCTGGGACGCCCTTCCCAATCCGCTCTACATCCCCTTCGCCAACCTGTTGCAAGGGCACACCTACCCTTCCCCCACTTCCGAAGATGCCATTGGTCAGGCCATCGAAATCCTCCACGAATCTCCCACCCCAACAATAGAGAACTCCGAAGAGAAAATATAACCCCCAACGGGCGAGAGGCTCGGAGTCTACCCCTCGCCCACCCTACGAGCGCTTCACCTCACAGGTAAAACGTCGTTTCATGAGGCACGACCATTACCGGCTCGCGGCAACCGTCGTAGCAGTGCGGCGTTCCAGGGAGGCGCAAGAAGAGGGTCAGCACTATTCTGCTCACACAGACCCCAACGCTACGCCTCGCGCTAATTTCATCGGGAAACTTCTCATTTGTTAGTATAGCCACAGCCTGTTAAGTCCCTATTATTCAGGCGTTAAAACTTGGCAAACAACCCCACAAAAAATCTTGCAAGCTATCAGTCGCTTGCAAGATTTTTTGTCGCCTTCATCCTTCACCCATTCCTGGAACGCCGCAAAAGAAATAATCTCCATCACTACTATCTTGGATACTGCGGCGGATATTGTTGGGGATACTGTGGCGGATACTGCTGTGGCGGATATTGCTGGGGATACTGTGGCGGATATTGTGGTCCTCTCATCATCAATTGCGCGCGTAACTGCTCCAACTCTCGACGCACGGGCCATTCACTAAAAGCAAGGACGCATATCATAATGAAATTCAAAAGCGGGACAAACATCAGCAGGCTCAGTGCTCCATTAAAACCTGCTTTTGACCATATCTTCCAGTTAATAATAATCCCCAGAACAAAAAATGCCAGGCCCACAACAAAAAAGAGCAAATCGCCAACAATTAGTGCACCAGAGCCCATTTTTTTCTCCTTTACAATAATAACGCCGCATTTGCGTTATGCACTTAGCAACAGATCATTGCTATCCTACATTTCACATCAAATTTGGTCAATGTAATTGTTCACCAACATCTAGTGGTACCGCTCACAAAATAGGTCATATGGCCCATTACCTAGCACTTCTCCAGCATTATACTACTGAAAGCAAGTAAAGAAGAGTTTCGTTGTAGCTGCTCAGGACCTACCAGCGCAGCGATATACCCTTGCGGTCAGCTGCGAGCGTTTTGGGAGCATGATAAAGAAATTCTCCCAATTGCATGCAATTGGGAGAATTTCTTTATCATGCTCTTCTTGCTTAGCATGCCTTTTCATAGCAGATCAGGAAACGGTACAGGCCGCGCCATTCAAGGTAAACGCCGTAGGTGATCCATTCGTTCCTGTCCAGGAGCCATTAAAGCCAGGTGCCGAGTTCAGAGTAGCACCAGCAGGAATCGAACCATTATACGCAACGTTAGTCACCGTGACAGCATTGCCACTCTGGGTAAAGGTCCCGTTCCATCCCTGCGTAACCGTCTGACCATTGGGGAACGAGAAACCAAGGCGCCAGCCATTTATCGCCGTTGTTCCCGTATTGGTAATCGTAATGCTCGCCCCAAAACCTCCTTGCCACTGATTGGTAACCGCGTAATGAACCTTACAACCTCCTCCAGTTATCGGCGTAGCAGTCGCCGTAGGAATTGAAGTCACTGTAGGTACTGGCGTTGGCGTCGGAGGAGGAGTATTCCCGAGATAGGCTGCTATAATTGGTCCAAGCCGACTAGCAACTTTGGCATGTCCGGCATCACTCGGATGAATCCCATCAGTGTAGTCGGAAGAGGTTAACCATCCCGTTGTATCGACATACTGTACATTGCTGTCGCCAACGGCCTGCACTGCCGCCTGCGTAGGAGTGGCTTTTGCTCCAGAGAAGGTTCTGAGTACAAAGATACGCGCTGTAGGATAGACATTACGGATATTACGCAGAAACGTTACGTAGGTTGACTGAAATGTGCCATCGCTAACGTTGAGGCTATTATCGTTAGTCCCCAGATTAACCACGACTGCCGAGGCCTGATAGCGCGAGAAATTCCAATTCGGCGAGTTTGGAAAAGAAGGATTTTGCAATTTAAAAAACTGCCTACTCATGCCAATCGAATTGGCGGAAAAGCACTGTATGTTATCAACCAGACAAATGCCGCTCTGGGCGATCTGGGTGTGTTGCACTCCCAACTGTTCTCCAATCAGCCATGCATAGTCGGAGAGCGCATATTTGCTATCTGAATAGCCTGCAGTAATCGAATCCCCAATAAATTCGATCAGTTTTGGAGAGAGTGGGGGTGCAACCGTTGTGGCACCTGCATCGAGAATCATCCCTTGAAAAGGAATATAGTCAAAGTCGGTGCGTGCCGCCACACGCAGTAAGTGCGTACCAGCAGCCAGAGGCGTTGGAGTGAGATTGACCGTTCCTTGCGCGGCAGAATAAAGGGTATCAGCGCCATTATCAATCTTCACATAGATGTTGACTGAACTGGCCAGTTTGATCGCAACAGTGGTTCCGGTAAACTGTGTCTCGAAGTAAGCGCCTGGCCAGTAGCTGGTATAAACCGTACTGGAACTGGTATCCCAACGCCCAACATACTTGATATTCGGATCGGTTGGCGCAATAGTCCCAGAGGCCGCGTGAACCGTTGGAACGCTAAAAGCGCTTGCTACAGAGACAAACAGCAGAAACGTTCCAACTAAAATGAGCCACAAAATCCTTTTTGTGAGCAAAACAGACATTGTCTTCTTCTCCTTTTCCTTCCCTGGAAGAAGAGATACGATCAATGAAAAATACCTGAAAGAAAGGCAGATCTCCCTCTCATAACTACACATACACTGTTCAAGATATACTTATCCTTTAGAAGATTGTCAAGCTTTTTCGTAGATAATCATAATTGTCGATAGATAGTATTCAGTTTTTTTCAGCGCGGCAAGGGACCCTACACTCCCATCATCACCCTCAGTCCCATAAGCACAAGATAAAGCATTTTCTATCGATTGGTAGAAAATGCTTTATCTTGTGCTTATTCCTTACCATGTCTATTGTCATAGAAAAGCCGGAAAAGCTACAGGTTGCGCCATTCAGGGAGCATCCCCGAAAGGGTGCAATAACTGGTCTAAGCAAAGGGTGCAATAATTGGTCTAAGCAGGTTCGCAATTTTCATATGCCCGGCATCGGTCGGATGAATACCATCACTGGTGTCAGAACGGCTTATCCATCCTGTTGTATTGACAAACTGTATATGGCTGTCATTCAGGGCCTGCACTGCCGCCTGCGTAGGAGCAGCCATTGCCCCTACAAAGGTTCTGAGCACAAAGATATGAGCTGAGGGATAGACATTGCGAATATTGCGCAGAAACGTTTCGTAGGTTGACTGAAATGTGGCAGCGCTGGTGCGGCCAGAATCATTGGTCCCCAGGTTAATCACGACTGCCGAGGCCTGATAGCGCGAGAAATTCCAATTCGGCGAGTTTGGAAAGGCGACAGTCTGCAATTTGAAGAACTGTGTGCTCATCCCGATACCATTATTGAAGCCGTCTGGGCAAACTGGGCCAGTGACCAGGCAAATGCCACCCTGCGCTATTTGCGTGTGTCGCACCCCTAATTGTTCCCCGATCAGCCAGGCATAATCGGAGAGTGCGCGCTTGGTGTCCGTCGCTCCCGCGGTAATCGAATCCCCGATAAATTCGATCAACTTTGTAGAGAGGTTGGGATTAACGGTTGTGGCTCCTGTATCGAGAACCAGCCCTTGAAAACGGACGATGTCGCCTTCGGTTTCCGCCGCAACACGCAGCAGGTGGGTCCCGGCTGCGAGACGATTCGGGGTGAGGTTGATCGTTCCATCCGCATTAGCATGCAAGACATCAGCGCCACCGTCAATCGTCGTGAAGATGTTGGCTGAACTAGCTAATCTGATGGCAACGGTGGTTCCAGTAAATTTTGTCTCCAGGTAAGCTCCAGGCCAGAAGCTGGTATGCACCGTGTTGGAACTGATGTCCCAACGTCCAACATACTGAATATTAGGATCTGTTGGTAAAATAGTCGTGGCTGCATGAGCCGGTGAAACAGTGAAAACGCTTGCCACGCAGGCAAGAAGCAGAAATGTTCCAACAAAGATGAGCCGCAGAATCCTTTGTTTGAGCAAAACAGTCATTGTTGTCTTCCCCTTTTCCTTCCTTGGAAGAAGAGATACTTACGACGAGAAATGTCTGAAAAAAGACACATCTCCCTCTCATGACGGCATCAGGCCTATCCCGATGCTACTTACTCTCATGCTCCAATCGAAGCGCACATGCAGCAAACCTCTCCTTCTACTTTCTCAGGGGGAAAATTTCGTGCAACCTGATTTACCCTATGGAGAGTAATTGTGGGGAAGTTTGCGTGCACTGTTCAAAATATAGCTTATTCTTTATGAGAACGTCAAGCTTTTTCGTAGGTAATTATAATTGCTAATAGATAGTATTCAGTTTTTTCCAGTTATCTCGCGTATGTTCACTAAATTCATATCAAAATTGCATCTGTTTTTCTCTTGTTCCTTGTGAGCTAATACGGCCCGCACTGCAAGCTATCTTGAGCTTGTCTACTATACTGAAAATGAAGTATTATTTGACATAAGAGATTCTTCGCTGGAGCCTGCTCATGAATCAAGAAAAATTAGCATCCAAACAGCAATCACAGCAAAACGTATTCATTTCACCAGACACGCTTCCCTTAGTTGTTGGTGTTGACCTGGGGGGCACACAGATTCGCGCAGCCGTCCTGCAAGGCGCTACGCTCCTTTCGCGGGCAGGACTGCTCACCGGAGCTGATACCACCCCGGAGAGCGTCATCCCACGGATGATCCAGGCGGTCAATCAGGCCATTGCCGAAGCCAGCACGACGCTTGACCATGTGGCAGGTATCGGCATCGGCGCGCCTGGACCGCTCAATAGCCGTACAGGAGTTATCTTCTCGCCGCCCAACCTGCGCTGGCGCAATGTCCCTCTGCGTGATATTTTTACAGAACACTTCAAAGTGCCCGTCTTTGTGGAAAACGATGCCAACGCGGCAGCTCTGGGCGAGTACATGTTCGGTGCCGGTCGCGGCTGCACCGAACTGGTCTATCTCACCATCAGCACAGGCATCGGCGGTGGCGTTATCGCTGATGGACGCATCTTAGAGGGCATCGCGGGCACAGCAGCTGAAATCGGGCATATGACCGTCGATCTACACGGGCCTCTCTGTAATTGTGGTAATATCGGCTGCCTGGAAAGCATCTCCTCGGGCACAGCCATCGCTCGTCGCGCCAACGAATTGGTCGCGCTCGGCGCAGGTCACGAACTGCTTGCATTCGCCCTGTCTCACCAACCGCAGGATACAACCGCCAATACTCCCATCGATAGCAGCAAACCTTCGGCTACCCCTATCCATATCAATGCCCGTACCGTTGCTCTGGCTGCGCAAGCTGGCATCCCGCAGGCAGAAAAAATCATTGCCGAGGCAGCTGAAGCGCTCGGTTTCGGCCTCGTCAACGTCATCCACATCTTCAATCCCCAACTCATTATACTAGGAGGCAGCATCACGAAGATCGGCGACCGACTTCTCGGACCAGCCCAACGCATCGTCCAGAAGCACGCCATGCGTGTTCCCCGCGAATCCGTACATATCGCCCTTGCCGAACTTGGCCCCGAAGTGGGTCTCGTTGGTGCAGGCAGTCTCATCCACTACAACCAGCATGTCTGACTCTACTGCCTCCCGCCCGCAGCTGAGCACCGCCTTCTTCGGTTTTGTGCTTATCGGTGTGACATCGGGATCCTGGGGAGTACTCCTGCCGAGTCTGAGCGGCTATTATCGCGTCAACGATGCGGTGCTTGGCACGCTCTTTTTCGCCACTTCTAGTGGATATTTCCTTTCCGCTCTCGGCAGTGGCTTTCTTAGCGCGAAGCTTGGACAACGCAGATATATGATGACTGGCACTGCTCTGTTCATTTTTGGCAGTTTACTCCTTGCTCTCAAACCATCCTTTACCCTCGTTCTCTTTATTCGCCTCTTTGAGGGCATGGCAATAGCCATGATCGAGACCGGGCTCAATCTGTTTTTCGCTTCATTGTCCAACAAGAACGCCCTTCTCAACTACCTGCATGCCTTTTATGGAGTCGGAGCATTAATTGGTCCCTTGATTGCCAGCGCAATTCTCGCGCTCAGTTGGGCCTGGAATATCGCATTTTTTATCTGGGCTCTGCTTGCTCTGCCCTTGTTGCTCGGTCTGTTCACATTTTTCCGTCATCAATCTTCCGTTCATGAGGAGCAGGAGGGGAAAGGTGAGCATGGCTTGCTGCCCGCGCTCAAGCTGCCAGCTGTCTGGTGTATTACGCTATTCCTGCTCTTCTACGTGGGTATCGAAGTCAGCCTGGGCAGTTGGGCCTATACTTTTCTCTTGCAGGATCGGCACGAAAACACTTTACTGGCCGGTTGGGTCGTCAGCGGTTACTGGCTGGGGCTCACGCTTGGGCGCTTCCTCTTGAACGCCATTGCCGAGCGGTTGCACCTGAGCGTTTCGGGACTGATGTATCTCTGTATGGGTGGAAGCGCCCTTGGCATCCTGATCATCTGGCTCAATTCGAGCGTACTTATCACTGCCATCGGCTTCTGCCTGGTTGGCACCTGCCTGGGACCCATCTACCCTTCGACGGTCGCGTTGCTGCCAACGCTTGTGCCTGATCGTCTCGTCTCCAGTGCAATGGGCTTCCTGATCGGCACGAGTATTCTCGGTATAGCGCTCTTCCCCTGGATTGCTGGCGTGCTTGCACAATACACCGGCATCTGGTCGCTGCTCCCCTACACCCTCGGTCTCACCATCATCATTCTTATTTTATGGTGGATCATGAAGCAGGGCTCTCAAAGATCCCAAAGCCCCCCTCCTTGACATCCTTGCGACGCTTATATATAGTATCCGCTATAGATATATCCGTTACGGATACCATTACACGGATGATGAAAAGACGGAAGGAGTTGGAGAATGACGCACCTCTACCTCATACGACATGGCGACTACATTGAAGCTCTGGAGAATGGTTCCTATCAAGATCTGGGTCTCTCGCCAGAAGGCATCAAGCAAATCGAATGTTTACGAGATCGCCTGGTCAGCACAGGCAAAATCAAGGCTGATATCCTCATTACCAGCCCTATGCGCCGAGCAAAGGCCTCAGCAGAAATCCTGGCACCAGCGCTGGGCATCCCCATTGTCTTCGAGAAAGACTTTGAGGAATGGGTATGCGATGATGGGACGCTCTCTCCTGA
>Ga0070741_10004169_pt1 | contig 34178 bp, 35 predicted proteins | sample Coa_R1_4_FD_66440 | JGI IMG/M metagenome (GOLD analysis project Ga0070741, IMG submission 66440) | Surface soil microbial communities from Centralia Pennsylvania, which are recovering from an underground coalmine fire - Coalmine... | ecosystem: Environmental > Terrestrial > Soil > Unclassified ... | reverse complement strand
AGGTCCCAAGGGTTCGGCTGTTCGCCGATTAAAGTGGTACGTGAGCTGGGTTCAGAACGTCGTGAGACAGTTCGGTCCCTATCTGCCGTGGGTGTCGGAGAATTGAGAGGATCTGTCCCTAGTACGAGAGGACCGGGATGGACGTACCTCTGGTGGAGCAGTTGTCGCGCCAGCGGCAGTGCTGCATAGCTATGTACGGACGGGATAATCGCTGAAAGCATCTAAGCGAGAAACCCACCTCAAAACGAGTTCTCCCCCGAGAGCCGTGGTAGACCACCACGTTGATAGGCCGGAAGTGTAAGCGCGGTGACGCGTTCAGCTAACCGGTACTAATCGCTCGATCGGCTTGATTGCTCTTGTCGTCAATGCCCACGCGTGAAGCGTGAGCGTCGATCAAGACAGAAAAGACCAAATTTGTGGAACGAGGTCCCCGCCTGCGCGGGGACGCTTGCTTCGCACGCGCTTGCTTCAAGCTGTCCTTCGCTGGTCTGGTGGTTCTGCAAGGAGCCTGAACCCGATCCCATTCCGAACTCGGCCGTTAAACTCCTTTGCGCCGATGGTACTAAGTCTTAAGACTTGGGAGAGTAGGTCACTGCCAGGCCTGCTGAGGACAGTTTCTCGACTTCACGATACGAAAAAGCCCGCCACGGATTTCCGTGGCGGGCTTTTTGTTTTTCCGCGCCGAAATTTTAACGGCGATATTCCGGCAAGCGATTCAAAACGTCCGCGATCGGGCCATCGGTCCAGGCTTGCGTCACGAAATCGCGATGCCGCTCTTCCTCCGGATTGCCGGCGATGAAGGCGACCGTGCCGGACTTGATTTTGCCGTTCAGAGAATCCGCCACGCCGATATTCTTCTCGCGCAGCATCTCCTTGAGCTCCTGATTTTGCCTGCGCGTGGAGCTGAGATAGGCGCTGACGAAGAAACCGGAACGGTTGCTCAAAATCCAATTCTCGAAGGTGTCAAGCTCGGCATAAAGCGAATCGAGCATGACGATGCCAAGCAGGCGCTTGCCAATGCCGCCGTTCTTGATCACCGCCGCTGCCGGGCCGTAGCCGCCGCTGTAGCTCACGATCACGACCGGCATTTTCGCGAAAATCTGTTCGGTGCGCGGATCGCCATAAAGCTTCGCGAGATTGCGGGCCGCCTCACGCAAGTAGCGTGCGAATCCGTTCGGCTGCCAAAAATTGCCGGCGCTGGAATCGGAGGCGTCGAGCGCGAACTGCGGTGCGAGCAGCACGGCGTTGGAATAGGACTTCGAGATTTGCGCCGGCACCTGCTGGCGCCGCCACACGTCGCGGTTCAGTTCCGCGCCGTGACCGTGGAAGAAGACGACGATCACGCCGGGCTTCTTGATGTTGAAACCCTGCGGAATGTGCATCAGCGTGCGCTGGTCGTCGAAAGTGCTTTCGCTGAAGGCGCGGCCGCGCGCTGAATAGTGCAGGCGTTTTCCATCTTTATCGACGATAAAAGGCCGCCCTGTGCCCGGGACTTTGCCGTCATAGGGGAAGGGCCCGGCGAGAAATTCGACAACGTCGGTGCGCGATTGCTTGATGCCCAAATTCGCGGCATTCGAACGCGCGATCGCGCCGGTCACGATGTCATTCGGCCTTTCGACAGACGCGAATGCCCTTTCCTGCGCAATACCGGCGCTAGGCTGCAAATAGATAAACGTGCAAAGCGTGGCTGTGGCTAGCGGCCGCCAGTCGACTTGCAATGCTCCACCCTCTTCCGACCTTCCCAATTCTCGCGGGAAGACTCCCCACACGTTGAATCAACCCAATCAATATGACTAAACGGTAAAGTTCAAAGACGACGATATCGTGGTATCGAATGCGCCGGAACCGCCGGGAATCTTAAGGCAAATGTGGCAATTACGGGCCAGTCGAGGCCCAGCAAAGGAAAAAGGACCGAAGCATGCTGCGCGGAATCAAGATTGCTCTTTTCGCTATCTGCTTCGCTGTCCTTGGACTTCATTCTGCGAACGCGGAAAATGCGAATACGAATGCGAATGACGTCGCGCGGCTCCTTGCCGGTATGCCGGTTTCGAGCAGCTCGCCGCTCGCGAGGTACATGAGCGATCCGGCATGGAAGCAGCACGCGCAGTATTTCGATGCGGCATGGAAAAAACTCGACGAGAGTCAACTTTCCAAGGTGCGTGCCTGGTCAGAGGCGAACATCAAGAATCCGCAGGACACACTCTATTATATGTTCAGCGGTCCGGATTTGCTTTATGCGCAAGCTTTCTTCCCGAAGGCGAAGACCTATGTGCTTGCCGGACTCGAGTCGGTGGGCTCGATTCCGGAGTTCAGCGAACGCACGCGCTATTCGCTTCCGAGTTTGCGTGCGTCAATGAATACCGTGCTTAACATCAGCTTTTTCATCACGCGGCACATGAAGGAGCAGCTGCACGAAGGCCAGCTCTCCGGCACTTTGCCGATTTTGTATGTGTTTCTCGCGCGTGCCGGAAAAGAAATTCGCGAGGTGACGATCTTCAATCTCGAAAAGGACGGGACGATCAAGCCGGTAAACGAAGCACGCCGCGGCCGTGCGAGCGGGCATATCGGCAGCGGGGCCAAAATCGAGTTTGCGGATGCGGACGGTACAAAACGTACACTTTACTATTTCAGCACCGATCTTTCCGATCCGGGCGTCAAGACCACCGGCTTCCTGCAATTTTGCGAGAAGCTCGCACCGGGGGATTCGTTTCTGAAGAGCGCTTCGTATCTGATGCACGGCTACAACTTCGACACGATCCGTGATTTTATTGTCCAGCACAGCCGCACGGTCGTGCAGGACGACTCCGGCATTCCGCTCCGCGCCTTCAAGGGCGATTGGACGTTTTATCCGTTCGGAAATTATCTCTATCCGCTGGGAATTTTCCCGAACACCTATCAGCCGAAGCTGAAGGAAATGTTTGCGAAAGCGCCGAAGCTCGATTTCGGCGTCGGATATCGCCACCGCCCGAACGAGTCGAACTTGATGATGGCGGTCAAGAATAACGTAAAGGGTGCCAGTAATTAACTTTTGCGGCTCAGCCACAGAAGCGGTGTGCCGAGCAGCAAGATCCCGACGCCGATCAGGGCGCCGGTGCCGGCATATGCAAGACTCGACCAGATCATCCAGACAGAAGCGCAGACGAGCAAAATCGGCGGCAGCGGATAAAAGGGCATACGATAAGGAAGCACGCCACCGCGTTTCCTGAAGATCATCACCGAGATCGCGACCAGGAGCAGGAAAAACCAGAATACCGGCGCGGTATAAGCAACCATCGCCTCGAACCCTTCGCGCGAGAATCCGCCGAAGAGAATGAGCGAGAGTGCGATCACGCATTGCAGGAGAAGCGCGTTTTTCGGGTTGTCGCCGTGCGATTCCCATACGCCAAGCTGGCGGATAAACGTGAAGTCCCGGCCGACGGCGTAATAAGTACGCGCGCCGGTAAAAATCGTGACGCTTAGCGTCGAAAGCGCGCAGACGCAGATCATCGCGGAAAGCGCCGTCGCGCCAATATCGCCAAGGAAACGCCGCATGACGTCGCTTGCGATCGCCTGGCTAATGCGCAATCCGGACAGTCCGAGCGAGTGCAGGTAGGCGTAATTGACCGCGAGGTAGAGCGCGATGACCGCAGCGGTGCCGATCAGCAATGTGCGCACCATATTGTGCCGCGCGTCCTTCAGCTCCCCGCCGAGATAGGCTGCTTCATTCCAGCCGCCATAGGTCAATAAGACGAAAACCGTTGCAAGACCGACGGAGCCGGAGAAGTTCGGCTGCGCCGCGAGTTCGGAAGCGGCCGGCGCGACGAGCGCGCCCGATACGATTAGAACGAACTTGGTCGCGATCGTGAGCGACGTGAGCCCCCATTGCGTCCAGACGGTTTGCGGTGTGCCGATGAGATTGAGCGCCGTCAGTGCGGCCACGGCGCTTGCCGCGTGAATCGCCGTGCTGTATGCGCCGAGCGGCAGGATCACGGACGCATATTCACCGTAGACAAAGGCAACGGCGGCAATCGCACCGGTCTGGATCACGGTGCCGCGCGCCCAGGCAAACAAGAGCCCGGCGGGTTTGCCGTAAGCGAGTGTGAGAAATCGATACTCGCCGCCTGCGTCGGGATGCGCGCTGCCGAGTTCCGCGTAGCAAAGCGCTCCGACGAGCATCACGCAGCCGCCGAGCAGCCATACGCCGTAGAATGCCGCTTCGTTCGGTACGTTCGCGGCGACCAGCGACGGAGTCTTGAAGATGCCGATACCGACCACGACCCCGATCAGAAACACCGCGCCGTCGATGACCGACAAAGTGCGGAGCGGCTTCGGCTGGGGAGGGGAGGCCATCGGATGGTTGCTCGGAGAGGAAAACAGCCGCTGCGAATAGCAGGATTCTTGCAACCACGCGATAAATCTTGTCTTCCCGCCTTCCCAAGCGCGTTCACAATTGCTACATACGCCGCGCTCGCACAGATTTGTCACGGGACAAGGCGGTCCCGGCCGTTGGGCCAGGGTGCCAAGTTTCGTGTTCGGATAAATCGGTTATCGCGGGGTGGAGCAGCCCGGTAGCTCGTCAGGCTCATAACCTGAAGGTCGTAGGTTCAAATCCTACCCCCGCAACCAAATTAACGCCGGAAATTTCGGCGTTTTCGAGGGCCGCTCCATGTGGGCGGCCTTCTCATTTTCGGTATGTCGCCACCGCTGAAATCGAAACCGTCATTGACATAAAATTGCGACCGCGGTTCCAGTGAAACTGGAAGTTTCGCAACCCTGTTCAAGAATTTTCGGAGTATCTGTTCTCCCGACTCGTCCCCACAAGCAGATTGACACTGGCGACTTGGCTTTATGTATCGGTATCCTCCTTGTTGGGGAACGCAAATGGTGGCCGACTTCAAAGCATTTCGAGACCTTGAGCGAGCAGGCTGGGCCGATCCCCGGCGCGCTTGTGGCTACGTTGAATTGTTTGCTTCTGCTTCCGACCAGGCGATCGGTAGCCTGTTGGATGCCGTCAATGCGGGGCCGCAAATGAAGGCGCTCGATCTTTGTTGCGGCCAAGGCAATGCCTCCGAGGCCCTTGCTCGCCGGGGCTGCGATGTGACCGGCGTTGATTTTTCTCCCGCGATGCTGTCGTTTGCAAATCGTCGCGTACCGAACGCGACGTTTATCGCGGCCGATGCGCAAGAATTGCCTTTCGCCAACGGTGAATTTGATATCGTTGTTTCTAATTTGGGCGTGTGCCATGTGCCCGATCAGCCGCGTGCGTTATCTGAAGCACTGCGCGTCCTTCGTCATGGGGGGCGATTTGCAATGACGGTATGGTGTGGCCCTGATGTCTCCCCATGCTTTGAAATTGTTTATGGCGCCATCAGAAGTCATGGTAACCCCCAAGTGTCCGCCCCTCCGGGACCGGACTTTCACCAATTTGCCAAAAGGGAAATTGCCGAGAAGCTGCTAGGCGAAGCTGGCTTTCACAATGTCGAACTAGCGATTGTTGATTGCGTGTGGGACCTCGATAGCCCACAGGCTCTGTCCGAAATCTACGAGAAGGGCACTGTCAGGGCAGCAATGGTTCTTGCCGGTCAGCCTCCGCCAAACCTCACTGCAATACGACGAGCCATGGCCGAGGCAGTGCAGAAGCGCTTTGCCCATGGAGATCGCTGGCGCGTTCCTGTGCCGGCTGCCCTGGTGTGGGCCAGCGCTTAACCTTGATGATGCCTGCCTTGGGCCACAAGCTGGCGTTGCGCGGCCCGTTGCAGGAGCGACGGGACGTTGCGGGCGCGGTCGCTTGCCGCCGAAGACAACCTAGTTCGCGGCTTCGACGACGTACTGCCGAATTATTTTTATTGCCTTGTCACGCTGTGGCAAAAGATCCTTCTCAGCTTTCCCATTGAGAAATGCCACCGCTTGGTCTAGGCTGTCCCATTCGGTAATGGCGATATGCTTCGGCGCCTCGCCCACGACCCCAACAATCCTTCCGACAGTGGTGCGCAAATTGCGGCCGCCAGCCGTCTTCTGCGCATTCGCAACGAGCGGCCCAAAGACCTTCAGGGCTGAGGCATCGATCACTTCGAGTTCGGTGATTTGGTAGGCCTTTGGCTTGGCTTGGGCGTGCAGTGCCTCAATACAAGAGCCAGCTGCACCTAGTGCGGTGCCAGCAACGGCCGCCAGTACGATCTGCAGCTTGTAATTCATGATGTACCTCCTCCCTGTTGACTATTGCGACAACATGGCATCGCGCGCCGGCGCAACACTTGCGATTGTTTCGGCACGCGTCATCCAAGGTAGCTTACCGAACTCTACACCAGCAACCAGCATATATCCCGCGGCAGCCAAAGAGGATCAAATTCAAGCCCCGGACAATACGTCCGGGGCTTTTGCTTTTCACGGGTCGCGGCGCAGACTGTGTTTAAGGTGAGCCTCAGTTCGTCGCTAGCGCAGTAAATGCCCGCTTGAAATCGTCCAGCGTTTCGTCGGGCAAATCCGACACGGCGACATAAGTGAAATGCGCGTCGCGCCAGGTTTTGACGTGGTAGCCGGAGATGCTGCCGCCTGGAACCTCGCGCAGGCCCAGCAAGGTCGTTAGACTGATCGTATGCCGCCCACGGCGATAAACGACCGAGGCGACCGGATCGCCGGCGACAACGTCAATTCGCGCGCCCACAAGGGTAAATCCGCTGCCGCCGAGATCGACCACGGGCGGAGATTCGGGCAGCTTCGTTGTAAACCAGGGCTTGATCGTGTGGCGATCGGAGGAGGCGACATCGAACGGCTTTTCCGCGAGCAGGCTGCGAATGTGGTTCGACACCACAAAAGTTTCGATCTCCTGGCGGTTCGTCTGTTGTTGCAATCCGATGAAGGTCCCGGTGCCGGAAAGTACAGCGCCAACCAGCGCCGCCGCGGCAAGCGCGCACCAGGAGTTTTTGCGCGCGGGACTAGCTCGCTCCGGAATTGGCCGATCAATCGCGGAAGTTACTTTCGCACGCAGCCGTTCTAATGGCACATCGTCATCGGGAATCGAGCGGATCAGCCGCCGCAGCGACAAGATTGCCTCGTATTGCGCCCGCAGTTCGGGCTCCGATGCGAGCCGCCGTTCCAGTCCCGACACCGACGCGGGATCCAGCTCTCCGTCGGCGTGGGCCTGCAGAAGCAGACGGTCCTCGTCGCGAATAGGCGACATCATATCGAGCCCCTGATCGCTTGCGAGAGAATTTCTCTCGCGCGGGAAAGCCGCGACATCACTGTACCGACGGGTGCGCCTATGATTTCGGCGATTTCCCGGTAACTCAGATCCTGCATTTCGCGCAGCACGATCACCTCCTTGAACGGAGGAGGGAGAGCGTCGATCGCGGCGCGAACTGTCTCGGTATCGGTGCGAGACAATAGCACCGTTTCCGGGGTCGATATTTCGTGATCGTTTTCCTGAGGACTCTCGAGCCGAGCCTTTTCGTTGTGGTCGAGATCCTCGGTGAAAACCACCGCCGCCGGACGGTTCTTCAAGAGCCAGCTATAGGCCGTGTTGCGCGTGATCGTCAGTGTCCAGGCGCGTGCATTGATGCCACCAAAACTCTGAATTCCGCGATAGGCGCGAAGCGAGGCCTCTTGCACGATATCTTCTGCGTCGGCGCCGTTTCCCGCGAGCCAGCGCGCGAGCCGATAAGCTTGCGCAAGATGCGGCAAGAACACTTCGTTAAAGAGCCGGCGTCTTTCCGCCTCGTCCACGGCGATTTCCGACGTTGCTTTCACGCCAACCGTTTCAACGGTAACGCGCGGCAAGCCATTGCCGCGCGTCCGTTGAGGTGCAGCGCCAAGCTGCATGACGGAAAAAGCAGACGAGGTCAAAATTACCGTCACGGCATCACGATGATTTTACCTTTCATATGCGGGTGCAGCCCGCAGACGTAGTCGTAAGTGCCGGTCTTGCTGAAGGTATATGAGTAGGAGCCGTTGGTATCGAAGGCCTGCGAATGGAACAGACCATTGCTCTCTACGATCGAGTGCGGAATATCGTCACGGTTTGTCCACGTAACCGTTGTGCCGACATGAACCGTCAGTGCTTCGGGCGCGAAGGCAAAATTGTCGATTTTGACATCCGCCTTGCCCGCAGCCCTCGCGCGCGATTGAAAGACTGCCGCGGCGAGAACGAGCGACGCGAGAGAAAGCCGCGCGAAATCGCGCCGCGTGAAGATCGCCTTCATTTTCATTCTCCAGATTCTTGGCTCAACCCGCCAAAGTCGAGTCGATGATGGCGAGTTGCTTTTTGCCTTGCTCGATCTTGACGCTGGTGAGTCCGAGCACGCTGCGAAGTTTCTCGGCGGGAACCAGCATCGGCCCGGGCGAGGGCGCGCTGCCCGGCGCGGGTTGCGGGAACGCCGTCGATCTCGCGGTGTGGAAGGTCATGTTACCTTCGACCTTCTGGATGATCTGGTGAATGTGCCCGTTCAACACGGTGACGGAGCCGAAGGGTTTCAGGAGTTCGAGCGCGCGCGTTCCGTCTTGCGTACCCCAGCCCCATTCGGGATAGACCACCCAGAGGGGAATATGCGCGAAAACGACGATCGGCGTGCTGTTCGGTTTCCCGCGGAGGTCGTCCGCAAGCCACGTCAGTTGCGCTTCGCCAAGATTGCCGAGGCCGCCGCCTTTGAGATCGACGACGTTCACAAGGCCGATGAAATGTACACCGTGATCGTCGAAGCTGTACCAGCCGTCGCCTTTTGTGCCTTTGCCGTAGCGGTCGAGATAAGCCTTGCCGCGGCCTTCATCGATGATGTCGTGCTCGCCGGGCACATAGCGGACGTCGAGGCCCGCTTCCGAAATAACCTGGTTAGCGTCATCGAATTCGGCCGGCTTCGAGAGATGCGTGATGTCGCCGGTGTGAATCATGAAGGCGGGGCGCTCTTTTATCGCCTTCACTTTGCCGATGGCCTCTTGCAGTGTGCTGAGCGCGTTCGGATTCGCGGGCTTGCTGAAACCGATATGGCTGTCGCTGATCTGCAGGAACGAGAAGCCTTTGGACTCGGCCGCAGCCGCTTCGCCTACCAATCCGATGGATTTCGGTACGCCGCCTGAAAGCGTCCAAAGGACGCCCGTACCCGCCCAAATCATGCATTCCAGCGCATGCCTGCGGTCGATACCGCTGTCTTCGTCGTGTTTCGCCATACCGGCCTCCATGAAAAAGCCCTGCGGGCCCTTGCTACGGAGACTCGGCGATTAGCGGCGAAATTCCCGGTGCGGATAACGTTTATGTTACCGGGGGCGGGATGCGAGTGGCAGTTTTTCGAACAACAAAGGCTCGTCCGAGAGCTTTGCGCCTTCGATCGTGAGCAACCGGAGTTTTGTCTTTACGCCGCCGCTGCCGGAATAACCGCCCGGCTTGCCGTTTGCGGCGAGCACACGATGGCATGGGATGATCAAGGGAATCGGATTTTCCCCGAGCGCCTTGCCCACGTCGCGGGCCGCTTGGGGTTCCTTGCCGAGCTTCGCGGCGATTTCGCCGTAGTCATGACGGCGCCGCGGGGAATGGCGGAGGTGATTCTGTAAACGCGGAGATTGAATTCCGGCAGCGCCTTGATGTCGAGCTTTGTATCCGAAAAATCGGCGTCCTCGCCGTTCAAAAGTGCGACGATTTTACCGATTGTTGCGGCGATCTCCGGAGAGGGCGAAGCTTCGCGCCCCCCGCGGAAGCGCTTTTGCATACGTGAGCGGGTTCTGCCTTCGGTTGCCTCCGGCAGTTGCACGCCGATGATCCCGTAATCGTTCCATACGATGCCGCATGGGCCGATTGCAGTGTCGAAAATCGCAAAGCGCTGTGCCATCATGACGAACTTATCATTTCCAAGGTCAATTTTTCCATGCCGCTAGATCCAGAAATCGCTCGCGCGCAGCGTGAGATTCCGATCATCGACGTGCATCAGCACTTTTGGAAATTAAAAGATAATTATTATCCGTGGCTTTGCGACCCGATTCCGATTCAATTTCGCTACGGCGATTATTCTTACATTAAGCACGATTACATGCCGGCGGATTACCGGCGCGACGCGGGAGAGAACCGCGTCGTGAAAACCGTGCATGAGGAAGCCTGGTTCGATCCGAACGATCCCGTGCGCGAGACGCGCTGGGTGACGGAGGTCGCGAAGGCGCACAATCTGCCGACGGCGCTCGTCGCGAACGGGCCGCTCGATCGCGAAAATATTGAAGAAATCCTCGCAGGCCATGCGATGAGCCCGCTTGCACGCGGCATCCGGAATTTTCCCAAAACGTCATCTAGTCCGCGCGAGGCGAAACGCGGGGCACCGGGTTCCATGGACGATCCGCGGTGGCAGTACGGCTATTCGTTGTTGGAGGAACATGGATTTTCCGCCGACATCCAATCGCCGTGGTGGGATGTCGATGCGTTGTGCGATCTAGCGCGGGATTTCCCCAAAACTCAGATCATTATCGTTCACGCGGGACTTCCTTCCGACCGCAGTGAAGAAGGCTTGCGTGGCTGGCGTGCTGCGATGGAGAAAGCCGCGAATCATCCAAACGTCGCCGTGAAGATTTCCGGCATCGGCGAGCCGGGAAAGCGCTGGAGTCTGCAGTCGAATGGCCCGATTATTCGCGATCTCGTGAAAATTTTCGGCACGGATCGCGGCATGTTCGCGAGCAACTTTCCGGTCGACAGCATCATCGGCACCTTCGAGGAAATTTATGACGGCTTTCGCGCGGCGGTTGCCGACCTGCCGCTTTCGGAGCAGCGCAAGCTGTTTCACGACAATGCGGAACGGATCTATCGACTCTGATCTTGGCTTGTAGTTTCACGCACGAATTTCGATTCGCGGACCACTTCGCAGACCTGCAAATGATATTCGAGGTAGAATTTTTCCCGGCCCAGTCTCTTGATCGAAATGTGCTCGGGATGCGTCGACCATGCCAGCAATGCTTCAGCCGATTCCCATTCGAAGAAGCTGAGGCGCTCGCCGTCCTCCGCAACATAGCCTTTGTGCGAGATATAGCCGGGCATTGCGCGCGCGAGCTCGCTCATGCGCCGAAACCAATATTGATATTCTTCGCCTAATCCTTCTGGCGTACGGCGCGCCCGAAATACGGCCACGATCATGCATGCCTCACAGTTCAGGCCGCCTTGCGGCTCGCGAGGAATTCACCCATGCGGCCGAGCGCTTTCTGGATATTCGCCGCCGAATTCGCGTAGGAAACGCGGATATAGCCTTCGCCCAGGATCCCGAAATCCGGTCCTCCGATCAAAGCAACGCCTGCATCTTCGAGGAGCGCGGACGCAAGCGCCTTCGCCTTCCACCCGGTCTGCTTGATGTTGGGGAAGGCGTAGAACGCACCCTTCGGTATCGCGCAGGAAACACCGGGTAATTTGTTCAGGCCTTCGACGACGATCTTTCGGCGCTTGTCGAACTCCGCGACCATCTTGCCGACCGCATCCTGCGGGCCGGTGAGTGCGGCGATCGCCGCGTATTGCGAAGGCGCGTTCACGCAGGAATAGCTGTTCACCGCGAGCTTGCGCGCGTACTCATAAAGCTTGTCGGGCCAGATCGAATAGCCCATGCGCCAGCCGGTCATGGCGTAGGTTTTCGACCAGCCGTTCAGGAGAATGAGCCTGTCGCGGATCGACGGATAGGAGAGAAGACAAACATGCTTCTCGCCGTCGTAGACCATCTGGTCGTAAATCTCGTCGGACATGATCGCGACATTTGGATGCTTCTCCAGCCCAGCGATCAATTTATCGGCTTCGGCTTTCGGCGTGACGCCGCCGGTGGGGTTCGCGGGCGAATTCAGAATCAAGAGCCTCGTCTTCGGCGTGATGAGTTTCAGCGTTTCCTCGGCGGAGAAGGCAAAGCCGTTTTCCTCGCGCACCGGCACCGGAATGGGTTTCGCGCCGGTGAACTCGATCATCGAACGGTAGATGGGAAAGCCGGGATCGGGATAGAGAATGTCCGCGCCGGCCTCGCCGAACATCAGGATCGTCTCGAACATCGTGACCTTGCCGCCGGGCACGATCATCACGCGGTCGGGCGAGACCTCGATCTTGAAGCGCTTGTGCAGGTCGGCGGCAACCGCTTCGCGCAGGGGCTTGATACCGACTGAAGGCGTATAGCCGTGATGGCCGTCCCGGAGCGCCTTGATCGCAGCTTCGACAATGTGTTTGGGCGTCGGGAAGTCGGGCTGGCCGATGCCGAGGTTGATGATGTCGCGGCCTTGCGAGGCGAGCTCGGTTGCACGGGCAAGCACGGCAAAGGCATTTTCCTCGCCGATCCGGTCAAAAGCAGCCACAGTTTGCAACGTCATCGTTCGGCCTTTCACGCCCGTTGATTTCGCCGTGACTTTAGGCGCATGAATTGTGCAAAATCAAATGCGCCAGGGAGACGACAGGTATGTTGAATAGCGGAAAAAGCACGAAACGCCGCCTGCGCTCCCAGCTCTGGTTCGATAATCCCGATAATCCCGGCATGACGGCGCTTTACCTCGAGCGCTATCTCAATTTCGGGCTCACACTCGACGAATTGCGCGCAGGAAAGCCGATCATCGGGATCGCGCAGACGGGCTCGGATCTGTCGCCTTGCAACCGGCATCATCTAGAGCTCGCCCATCGCGTGCGCGAGGGCATCCGCGAGGCAGGCGGTGTCGCGTTCGAATTCCCGACGCATCCGATCCAGGAAACGGGCAAGCGCCCGACGGCGGCGCTCGACCGCAACCTCGCTTATCTCGGCCTCGTCGAAGTTTTGTACGGCTATCCGCTCGACGGCGTGGTGCTGACCACGGGCTGCGACAAGACGACGCCCGCCTGCATCATGGCGGCGGCGACCGTGAACCTGCCCGCGATCGTTCTCTCCGGCGGGCCGATGCTGAACGGCTGGTTCCAGGGCGAGCGCACGGGCTCGGGCACGATCGTCTGGAAAGCGCGCGAGATGCTCGCCGCCGGCGAGATCGATTACGACGGCTTTCTGAAGCTCGTCGCTTCCTCCGCGCCGTCCGCCGGTCACTGCAACACCATGGGCACGGCTTCCACCATGAACGCGCTTGCGGAGGCGCTCGGCATGTCGCTGCCGGGCTGCGCGGCGATTCCGGCGCCCTATCGCGAGCGCGGGCAGATCGCTTACGAAACCGGAAAGCGTATCGTCGAGATGGTGGAGGAGGATTTGAAGCCTTCCGATATTCTCACGCGCGAGGCGTTCGAGAATACGATTGTGGTGAACTCCGCGATTGGCGGTTCCACCAACGCGCCGATCCACATCAACGCGATCGCGCGCCACATCGGCGTGCCGCTCACGGTCGAGGACTGGCAGCGCGTGGGCCATCGGATTCCGCTCTTGGTAAACATGCAGCCTGCCGGGAAATATCTCGGCGAGGAGTTCCATCGCGCGGGCGGCGTGCCGGCGGTCGTGGCCGAGCTCATCAAGGCCGGAAAAATTCACGAAAAAGCGAAGACCGTGAACGGAAAAAGCATTGGCGCGAATTGCAAAGGCCAGTTCTCGTGGGATCGTGATGTCATTCGCGAATATGAGAAGCCGCTGGTGAAGGATGCGGGCTTCATCGTGCTCAAGGGGAATCTCTTCGATAACGCCATCATGAAAACGAGCGTGATCTCGAAGGAGTTTCGCGACCGCTATTTGTCAAATCCGAAGGACCCAGAAGCGTTCGAAGGGCGCGCCATCGTGTTCGATGGGCCGGAGGACTATCACCATCGGATCGACGATCCGTCGCTCAAGATCGACGAGCACTGCATGTTGTTCATCCGGGGCACCGGGCCGATCGGCTATCCGGGCGGGGCGGAGGTCGTGAATATGCAGCCGCCTGCGGCGCTCATTAAGCGCGGGATCAAGTCGCTGCCCTGCATCGGCGACGGACGTCAGTCGGGCACATCCGGCTCGCCTTCGATCCTGAACGCCTCGCCCGAGGCGGCGGCGGGCGGCGGGCTTGCGCTTTTGAAAACAGGCGACCGGGTGCGGATCGACCTGAAAAAGGGCGAGGCCAATATCCTCATCTCTGCCGAGGAACTGGCGGCGCGGCGCGCGGAGTTGGCAAAAGCAGGCGGCTACAAATCGCCCGCGAGCCAGACGCCGTGGCAGGAAATCCAGCGCGGCATCGTCGAGCAGTTCGACGAGGGCATGGTGCTGAAGCCCGCCGTCAAATATCAGCGCGTGGCGCAGACGGCGGGAACGCCAAGGGACAATCACTGATGCCGAGCATTTCCGAAAAGCGCGTCACGTTTCACGCGCTTCACAAAAGCGGCTGCTTTGTCATTCCGAACCCGTGGGACATCGGCAGCGCGCGCTGGCTGCAGGGCATGGGCTTCAAGGCGCTCGCGAGCACTTCTTCAGGCTTCGCGTGGTCGAAGGGGTTTGCCGACAATCACGTCACGCGTGAGATGGTGCTTGCGCATCTTTCCGAACTTGTCGCGGCGACGGATATTCCGATCAACGCCGATTTCGAGAGCGGCTTCGCGCACGATCCGGCGGGCGTCGCCGAAAGCGTGAAGCTTGCGGTGGATACGGGAGTCGCCGGATTGTCCATCGAGGATTCGACCGGCGACAAAGCCAAGCCGCTTTACGATCTCGATACCGCGGTGGCGCGATTAAAAGCGGCGCGCAAGGCGATCGACGAGAAGGGCGGCGATACGCTCCTCGTGGGACGCGCAGAGAATTTTTTCGCCGGCGTGCCCGATCTCGACGACACCATCGCGCGGCTCAAGGCTTATTCGAACGCTGGCGCGGACTGTTTGTATTCTCCCGGCATCAGGACGAAGGAACAAATCGCAGCCGTCGTGAAAGCCGTCGCGCCGAAGTCGTTTAATCTTTTGATCGGCGGCGCCATCGGAATTACCGTGAAAGACGCAGAACAGCTCGGCGTACGCCGGATCAGTGTCGGCGGGGCGCTCGCGCGCGCGGCGTGGGGCGGGTTCCAGCGCGCGGTCAAGCAGATCGTGGAAGAAGGCCGTTTCGACGAATTCGCGAATGCGGCGGCAGGCGCGGAGCTCAACAAGTTCTTCAATACGGATCGTGCGAAGTGAAGGCTAAGCAAATAATTTCGCAGCCGGTTGGGCTTCCGGTCGATCCGAAACCCGCGCCGATGCCGGGTGCAGTCGTACTGAAAGGGCGTTTCGGGCAAGTTGAGCGCCTTGATGCTTCCCGCCATGCCGCGGAGCTGTGGCGAATTCTGAGCGACGATGACAGTGTCTGGACGTATATGTTCTACGGCCCTTTTCCGGATGCCGGCACTTTCTCGAATTTTCTCGGCAAGATCGCCGCGCTCGAAAACCAGATTTATTATTCGATCTGCGATCAGGAAGGACGCCCGCAAGGCTGGGCGTCCTTGATGGAAATTCGCCCCGCCGACCGGGTGATCGAGGTCGGAAGCATTGTTTATGGCCCCGGACTGCAGCGGACGCCGCTTGCGACAGAGGCGCAATATCTGCTCGCGCGCTATGTGTTCGAGATTTTGGGTTATCGGCGTTATGAGTGGAAATGCGACGCGCTCAATGCACGCTCGCGGCGCGCGGCGGAGCGATTTGGCTTCTCGTTCGAAGGAATTTTCCGGCAGCACAAGATCGTCAAGGGGCGAAATCGCGACACCGCCTGGTTCGCGATGCTCGATTCCGAATGGCCGCGCGCAAAGGCTGCCTTCGAGCAATGGCTGGATCCGAAGAATTTCGACGCGAGCGGCCGCCAGCGCCGCTCGCTCGAGGAAATCCGCAACCCATTATAAGAGGACACCGTGGGAGACCGTCTGAAAGGAAAACATTGCCTTGTGACCGCGGCGGGACAAGGCATCGGCCGGGCGATCGCGGAAGCGTTTCTCCGGGAAGGAGCGAAGGTCGTCGCGACCGATCTCGACGACGCGAAGCTCAAGGGGCTTTCCGCCGACTGCCGCAAGCTGGATGCGCGCAACACCGCGGAGGTCGATGCGCTCGCGAAAGCCATTCCCGCGCTCGACGTGCTCGCGAATTGCGCGGGCTACGTCCACCACGGCAACGTCCTCGATACATCCGAGGCGGATTGGGATTTTTCCTTCGATCTCAACGTGAAATCGATGCATCGCACGATCCACGCCTTCCTTCCCGGCATGCTGAAGAAAGGCGGCGGCTCGATCATCAACATCTCCTCGATTGCGTCCTCCGTGAACGGACTGCCCAACCGCTATGTCTACGGCGCGTCGAAAGCAGCCGTGATTGGGCTCACAAAATCGGTGGCGATCGATTTTATCAAGCAGGGCATCCGTGCGAATGCGATCTGCCCGGGCACGGTGCAGTCGCCGTCGCTCGACGAGCGGATTGCGACGCTCGCGAAGAACACCGGGAAATCCGAAGCCGAGGCGCGGCAATCCTTCATCGACCGGCAACCGATGGGCCGCCTCGGGACTGCCGAGGAGATCGCTTTCCTCGCAGTTTATCTTGCCTCGGACGAATCGAAATTCACCACCGGCACGATCCAGCTCATCGACGGCGGATTCGCCTTGTAACAATCAGTTCTTGAGGAATTCCAAAATCTCCTCGAAGAATTCGGACCGTTTTTTCTCGAAGAGGACGAAGTGTGTGGCGTCGGTGATCAGCACGTTTTTCTTCACCGGCGCATGCACAAGCTCTCGCATCAGGCCTTCGCGGTCCTCCTGGAACGACCACGTATCGTAGTTTCCGCCGATCACGAGTGTAGGCGCGTAAATATTCGCCGCGCTCCAGAGCGGCCGGCCGGTCGCCTGATAGAATGAATCCTCAAGCACGCCGTTCGGGGCGCGAAGGCTTGGCGGGTTACGGGTATTGCTAGTTGGATCGGTGGCAAGGCATTCCTTCCAGAATTCAACCGGGACCGCCGGATCGCGATATTCGTTCTTGTTCTCAACGGGAATCTCGCCGTTCCAGCGGGCGGTATTCGCAGCTTCCGTAGTCAGACGATAGGCGCCAAGCGCGAAGTTGAATTCGTAGGGCTTGCGCTTGTTCTGCAAGCCGCTCCCCGGACCTAAATTCGTGTGATCGTTGAAATTATAAAGCGGTGCGTACAGCACGAGTTTTTGCACGTTTTCGCTATGAAGCGAGGCGTAATAACCTGCCATCATCGCGCCCCATGACCAGCCGATCAGCGTGACCTTTTGCACGTTTCGCGTTTTCTTGATGTGGTTGACCATCGCCTCGATGTCGCGAAGCGCGAGATAGGAGCGGGTAACAGGCCTGTTGTTCGCGGCAGGCTCGTCCATCGCCTTCTCGCGGGTCGAGCCGCCATAATTGCGATAATCGCCCATGTAGACGACATAACCGTGCTTTATCATCCAGTCGGCCCATGAATAGTCCTTGTAGGCGAGATCGAAATCGCAGGTCGAAGGGCTGGTCGCGCCGTGAAGAAAAAGAACGATATTTTCGTTGGTAAAGGTCTTGTTCCCTTCCGCCATTTTCTCGCGCATGAAAATCTTGATGCCCGGATCGAGCGCATCGATCCGGAAGTCATTCTTGGTAATATTTTGCGCGGCGGCAATTCCTGTAAGGCTCAGGGCGAACGTAATCGCGCTTGTCCACCTGTAAGCGGAACAAACGATGCTTGGCGACAACCAACCGGTAGGCATGGCGTTAAGTTTCCTCCGTTAAGTTTTTATTTGAGCGAGAGAAACGTTCGTTATTGTTTTTGAGTGCTTTTGCGTTTTGTTACTTCCTCCAGAAATTCGGTGATATTCTTGTTCATGAATTCCACATCGGCAGCTTTCGCGGGCGAAGCGGCGAAATGGCCTTGCAGAGAAGGAATCACGATGTACTTCGCACCGGGGATGTTCTTCGAATCTTCCGCGGCTTCGATGGTGGGATTGTAAAGATCGTCGGGTGCATTCATCAGAATCGCGGCCGCCTTGATGCTCTTCAATGCAGCGATCGTGTCGCCGTTGAAGCCTGGAGTGGTTCCGACGTCATGCCGATCGTACGCCCAAGTCTGCCAGATCCAATTGTTGGCATCGAAGCCTCCCTTCAGCCAAGTTTCCTCGAATTTCTGAATCCATGGAATGACGTCGAGACCCTTGGGGTAGGCTTCTTTCAATCCTTCTGGGGTGCGGGTTGCGAGCGTGAGCAAAACATTGACCCAGGCACGCCACCCTTTCTCCGGTTGTGATGTGTAATTCCCTTCGTTATAGGCTGCGTCGGCCGTCAGGGCTTTGCGTGTCGCTTCATTAACGGCGATCGACCACGCGGGCGTTTTTGCCATTGGCGTTAACGCGATCAGCGCGTCCATCATCTCCGGGTGGCTCACGCCCCATTGGATTGTCTGCATGCCGCCCATGGAGGCACCTGAAACCGCGAAGAGATGCTTGATCCCGAATTTCTCGGTCACAAGGCGGTACTGCGATTCCACCATGTCGCGGATCGTAAAATGCGGGAATTTCGTTCCGTGCTGGGTCTTGCTGTTGCTTGGCGAGGTCGAAAGCCCGTTGCCGATCGCATCGGTGGCAATGATAAAGTATTTGTTCGTGTCCAGCGCTTTTCCAGGGCCGATGAGAAAATCAATGCGATGATGATTGCCTCCAATCGAGGAGGTCATCAGGATCGCGTTGCTTTTCTGCTCGTTCAGCGTCCCGTGTGTTACGTAAGAAATTGCGAAATCCTTGATGACCTCGCCGCTTTCGAGCTTGAGGTCGCCTTCCTGAAACAGCTGGTGCGGAGGTTGCTCGGGGGTATGCGCGAATGCCGCTGGTTGAAAGGCAAGGGAAAAAGCAAAAATGAGCGCTGAGCGCGCGGTCAGTTTCATTTTTTCCTCCCAGAAATTTTTTTGACGGACCTGGTCTGAGAACAGGCGGATGCAATGATTATTCCCTTTCCGTCTTCATTCTAGTAGTACGCTGGTGCGCAGCGCACACAAGACAGCAATGCGGTATCTGGACACTTTCTAAGGGAAAGATTCATGCACGTTCTCATCATCGGCGCAGCCGGCATGATCGGGCGAAAGCTCACCGAAAGGCTCCTTAAAGAGAGAAAGCTGCGCGGGCAGCCGATCGAAAAACTGACGCTTCAGGACATTGTTCAGCCACAGGAGCCGCGCGACAAACCGTTCGAGATCGAGACGCGTGCGGGCGATCTCTCCGTGCCGGGCGAGGCAGGCGCGCTTGTCGCCGACAATCCTGACGTGATTTTTCATTTGGCCGCCATCGTTTCGGGCGAGGCGGAAGCGGATTTCGAGAAGGGCTACCGCATCAACTTCGACGGCACGCGGTTCCTGTTCGATGCGATTCGGGCGCGGAAATACATGCCGCGGGTCGTGTTCACGAGCTCGATCGCGGTCTATGGCGCGCCGTTCAACGGGCCGGTGAAGGACGATTTTCATCTTACGCCGCTCACGTCCTACGGGACACAGAAGGCGATCGGCGAATTGCTGCTCGCGGATTACACGCGCCGCGGTTTTTTCGACGGCATCGGCCTTCGGCTTCCTACGATTTGCGTCCGGCCCGGCAAGCCGAACAAGGCGGCTTCCGGCTTCTATTCGAGCATCATTCGCGAGCCGCTCGCGGGGCAGGAGGCGATCCTGCCGGTGCCGGATACAATCCGGCACGGGCACGCAAGTCCGCGCTCGGCGGTGGGTTTTCTCATTCATGCCGCCAACATCGATGGCGCGAAGCTCGGCCCGCGGCGGAATCTTGCCATGCCGTCGGTTTCGGTGACCGTCGCGGAGCAGATCGAGGCGCTGAAACGTGTCGCCGGCGAAAATGTCGCTTCCCGCATCAAGCGGGTGCCGGATCCGGTGATTGCGGCCATCGTCACCGACTGGGCGGAGGAAGTGGAAGCGAAACGCGCCCGCGAGCTGGGCTTCGAGGTCGAAAAAACGTTCGACGACATCATCCGTGTCCATATCGAAGACGAGCTCGGCGGCAAGATCGTGAACTGATGCGCTTTGCAACTCCGCTTGTTCCGGCGAGACTGATCCGCCGCTACAAGCGGTTTCTTGCGGATGTAGTGCTGCCGGATGGCAGTGAAATCACCGCACATGTCGCCAATCCCGGTGCGATGCTTGGCATCAACACGCCGGGGTCGCGCGTGTGGCTTTCGAAATCGGACAATCCGAAGCGCAAGCTCGCATACAGCTGGGAGCTTGTAGAGGCGGATTTCGGCGCGGGGCCTGAGCTTGTGGGCGTCAATACCGCCCATCCGAACGGTCTTGTCGCGGAGGCGCTCGCGGCCAAAGCGATCGCGCCCTTCGCACAATATTCAACGATTCGGCGAGAGGTCCGCTACGGCAAGAACAGCCGTGTGGATTTCCTGCTCGAAGGCGAGGGGCTCTCGTCCTGTTATCTGGAAGTTAAGAATGTCCATATGATGCGCTCGCCGGGCCGGGCGGAATTTCCCGATGCGGTCACCGCGCGGGGCGCAAAACACCTCGATGAGCTTGCCGCCGCTACGAAAACGGGCGCGCGTGCGGCACTGCTGTTTCTCGTGCAAATCGGCTCAGCGAAATCCGTATCGCTCGCGCAAGACATCGACCCTGCCTATAAAAAAGCCTTCGATCGCGCGCTTGCGGAAGGCGTTGAGGCCTACGCGCTAACCTGCCGCATTTCCGTCGATGGAATCGAAATTGGCTCGGCCATTCCGGTGCTCGGCTAGCTTGCGCCTTTCGTGCCATCCCTTACATTAAGGACCGGAGTTTCCCCCATGAGCTATGTTGAAGCCGCTACCGCGCCCCTGCGCAAAACCGGGCAGATCAAGCTGCACGGTCCCGAAGGCTTTGCCGGTATGCGCCGCGCGGGCCGGCTGGTCGCGGAGGCTCTCGACGAGCTCGTAGACCTGGTCAAACCGGGCGTCACCACCGAAGAGATCAACCGTTTCGTGCTGAACTTTGCGCTCGATCACGGCGCGCTGCCGGCAACGCTGATGTATCGCGGCTACAACAAATCCGTCTGCACCTCGATCAATCATGTCGTCTGCCACGGCATTCCGAACGACAAACCGCTCCGGGAAGGCGACATCGTCAATGTGGACGTGACGCTTGTGCTCGACGGATGGCACGGGGATTCGAGCCGCATGTATCTCGTGGGCGAAGTGCCGCGCCGGGCAGAGCGGCTTGTCGCGGTGACTTATGATGCGATGATGGCGGGCATCAACACGATCCGCCCCGGCTCCACGATCGGGGCGATCGGCGCCGCGATTCAGTCGGTCGTCGAACCCAATCACATGAGCGTCGTGCGCGATTTTTGCGGGCATGGCGTCGGCCGGCTTTTTCATGACGAGCCGAACGTAGTGCATATCGGCCGAGCGGGAGAGGGCGCGGTGCTGAAGCCCGGCATGTTCTTCACCGTCGAGCCGATGATCAATCTCGGCCGCCCGCATGTGAAGGTTCTTTCCGACGGCTGGACCGCGGTGACGCGCGACCGTTCGCTGTCGGCGCAATTCGAGCACACGGTCGGCGTCACGGAAACCGGCGTCGAGATCTTTACGCTTTCGCCGAAGGGGCTTCATCAGCCGCCCTATCACCACTGAAGCGGCCATGGGCGGCACAAAGAAAAGTCCAGGACTTGACGAGCCGCACTATCATGGACACCGCGACCGCCTGCGTTCGCGATTCCGCGAATCGGGGAGCGACGCGCTCGCGGATTACGAACTTCTCGAATTGATCCTGTTTCGCGCGCTGCCGCGGCGCGACGTGAAGCCGCTCGCGAAAGCGCTGATCGCGAAATTCGGCTCCTTCGCGGAAGTCGTATCCGCGCCGCCCGCGCGCATCGCGGAAGTGGACGGCGCGGGCGAAGCGGTGATTACCGAGCTCAAGCTGATCGAAGCGGCGACGCGCCATTTCGCGCGCGACAAGGTGCGCGAGCGGCCGGTGCTTTCTTCATGGAATTCGGTGCTGGAATATTGCCGCGCCGCCATGGCCTTCGCCGACAAGGAACAGTTCCGGATTCTGTTTCTCGACAAGCGTAATCAGCTGATCACCGATGAGGTGCAGCAAACCGGAACCGTCGATCACACGCCGGTTTATCCGCGCGAGATCGTGAAGCGGGCTTTGGAACTTTCGGCGACCGCCGTCATTCTTGTCCACAATCATCCGTCGGGCGATCCGACGCCGTCGCGCGCCGATATTCAGATGACGAAGGCGATCATCGATGTCGCGCGGCCGCTCGGGATCGAAATTCACGATCACATCATCGTCGGCAAGGACGGTCATACGAGCCTCAAAGGCATGCGTCTGATCTGAGCAGGAGCGCGACGGAAATCCGCCGCGCTCGCCGCTTTGTTGTCGTTTAGCGCGATTTGGTAACAACGACTTCGAGATATTCGCTCGGAACCACCAGCGTGCCGTCCTTGGCGGTATTGAACTCGCCGATCAGCGCGAGGATCTCGGTTTCCAGCGACTTTTGCTTCGTGGCGTCGACAGCCGCAAAAGCCTTCAGCACGGGTCCGTAATAGGTGCGGAAGAAGTCGACCCAATGCGCCGGCGATTTGTAGCGGAAGACGAAATGCCGCGATGCCGCTGCGATCGAGACGTTCTTGCCGAACAAAACTTCCAGATGAGCGCGCTGTCCCCACAGCGCCGGCGAGCTCAAGCCCGGCGCGGGCGGGACATATTTCCCGATGATCTTGAACAATCTTCCGATGAAGCCTTCGGGTGTCCAGTTGGCGAGGCCGATCTTGCCGCCGACGCGGCAAACGCGCAGCAGTTCCTTCGCGGCTTTCGCCTGATCTGGCGTGAACATCACACCGAAGGTCGAAAGCACCACATCGAAGCTTCCGTCGGGAAACGGAAGATTTTCCGCGTCCGCTTGTTGAAAGATGACCGGCCAATTCTCGGCCTCGGCGCGCGTGCGGCCCTGATCGAGAAGCGCGCCGACATAGTCGGTGGATGTGACGGCGGCGAAACGCCGCGCCGCCGCGAGAGTCGCGTTGCCGTTTCCGGCGGCGACATCAAGGACGCGGTGGTTGCTGCGAAGATCGACCGCTTCGCACAGGTTTTCGCCGACAATCTGCAATGTGCTGCCGACAACGGCGTAGTTGCCGGAGCTCCAGGCCGCCTGCTGGCGGCCCTTAATCATGGCGTAATCGATATTTATGGGATTTGCTGCTTGCACATTCATCTCGACATCTCCTCGTTTTAAGGCACCATTGGAGCGTTGGCGCTTCCTAACGCCTTTCTCGTTTCGTGTGTGCCGGCGGCCGGTGTTTCCGCTGCCGGATTGAGCGCGTGAATATGACCGGAGGTCGGTTCTCTCAATGATCGGGACGCCGCTTTCATTTGCAGAGACGCCGAAAAGCGCGGCGGCCTACGATGTATTGGCGGAAATGCTGCGTTCGCTGCGGCTCACGGGATCGGTGTTTTTGAACGCGAGTTTTTCGGCCCCGTTTGGCGTTCTCAGTCCGAAGCAATACGACGAAAACACACCGCTCGCGCATCTCCGCCACATTAGCATCTTTCATCTGGTCGCGGCCGGGGAATGCACAATCGAGGCAGCAACCGGCGAGCGAAAAAAGGTTTCGGCTGGCGATATTCTGTTGCTGCCGTTCGCGGACGCGCACAAGTTCTGGAATGGCGAATTTTCGGAGATGGCGTTCGCTCCCGACTTGATGCGTGCGAGTCGTATGAAGGGTGTGTGGAACATCACTCACGGCGGTGGGGGTTCCGAGACCCGCCTTGTGTGCGGCTTTATCGAATCCTCTGAGTTTCTGTTCACGCCGGTATTCCGCTCGTTGCCCACTTTGATGGTGGATCGAACAAGCGACGACAAGGTTGAAGCGCTACTCGCCTCGACGGTGAGAGAGATTCTGACCTTGACGGACGCTGCCGTACCCGGGACCGAACTCATGCTCGGCCGGTTGATGGAGCTGCTGTTCGTGGAGGTGCTGCGCCGTTACGCCGAGCGGCTTCCAGCCGGTGAGAGAGGCTGGTTCGCGGCGCTTAACGATCCGGTCGTGGGTCGCGCCCTGCAGCTCGTGCACCGCGATCCGGCGCGCCGCTGGACGGTGGAAAGCCTCGCCCGCGAGGCCGGCACCTCGCGCACCGTGCTCACGGAGAGGTTCAATGCCGTGTTAGGGCAGGCGCCGATCGAATATGTGACAGGCTGGAGAATGCAGCTTGCCGCGGAGAGAATTCGCAACAGCAACGATGGTCTCGCCTCGATCGCTGCCGACATCGGCTACGAATCCGAGGCGGCGTTCAATCGTGCGTTCAAGCGCGTGACCGGAATGACGCCGGGACGCTGGCGGGACGGCTAGTTCGGACGTGAAAGCGACAGCGGCCGCGGCTGTTCCGGAATTTTTGTCCAGTTGCCTTCCGGCTGGCGGCCGAAGCGTATGCGCTCGTCTTTCGCGGACAGAAGGATGATATCCCCTCGGTCCAGATACCATTTCACCGGGCCGAAACGAGCGAGGGTCGGATCGCAGCCCGGTTTCACCACGACCTTGAACATGTCGTCGCCCGCAGCCTGATCCGTGAGCGCGAGCGCGCAGATCGCCGGTCCGTTCGGGCGGGAAATATTCCATTCACCCGCGGCATCGGAAAAGGTCGGGACGTCGTTCGGTTGCACGAATTGCAAGTTGGTCAGAAAATAAACTCCGTCGCCTTCGAGAAGCGCCTCATATTGTCCCCCGACCCCTTCCGTGAACTCCGAAACGGTGCGTTTGGCGGCGTTAACGAAACGGATCGAGCCCGCGATGCCCGGCAGCCATGCAGCGGTATCGTTTAGGAACCGGAAGAGTGGCGTGCATTCCGAGCGATCAAAAGCGAGCGCGTAACCCGCCGCCACAGCTTTAGCTTCGAGTGTAATGGGGCATTTACGATCGCCAAGCGCGCTTTGCAACTGATAGTTCGCCGCGAGCTGCTTCGCATCGGGAATCGCCGGACGCGCCGGCTCCGTGTCCGGCGCCTGCGCCATCACAGGAACTGCAAATGTGAAAGCGAAGGCGAGCAGGCACGCGAGACGATTCATGATGGCCTCAACGGGTTTGGCGAATGCTAGCACGCGTGACTTGTTCAAGCCATGTGCGCCGGCGTCATGACGGCTGCAACTATTTTTTCTTCGGCGGCCACGGTGTTTCGACAACGGGTGTGATCGGGTCTTTTCCCGCGGCCCATGCCGCGAGATTGTCCACCACGAGCTGACCCATGGCGCGGCGCGTCCAATGTGTCGCCGAGGCGACATGCGGCAAGAGCACCACGTTCTCCATGTCGATGAGCGCTTGCGGCACTTTTGGTTCTTCCGCGAAGACGTCCAGTCCCGCCGCGAGAATGGTTTTGTTCTTGAGCGCCTCGATCAGCGCGGGCTCGTCCACAACGGAACCGCGCGCGACATTGATCAGAACGCCATTCGGGCCGAGTGCTTTCAACACATCGGCGTTGATCATATTTTTGGTGGCGGGACCGCCGGGGACAATCGCGATCAGCACATCCACATCCTTCGCCATCGCGACAAGATCGGGATAGTGCTTGTAAGGAACGCCCGCCGCCGGCTTTCGGCTGTGATAGACGATGGGGCGATCGAAACCCTCGAGGCGTTTCGCGATCACTTTCCCGATCCGGCCCATGCCGACGATGCCGATCGTGCGATCGCGCAGCGTGTTCGTGAGCGGATAGGGTTTTTCGCGCCATTTGCCCGCACGCAGATATTTTTCAGCCTGAGGAAGTTCGCGCAGCGTGTTCAACAAGAGTGCGATGGTGGTATCGGCGACTTCGTCGTTCAAGACATCGGGGGTGTTTGTGACGACAATTCCATGCGCGCCCGCCCACTTCGCGTCCACCGAATCGTAGCCGACGCCGAAATTGGCGACGATCTCGAGCTTCGGCATCTTTTCCATGATCGCGGCGGTCACGGGAAATTGACCTCCGGTCGCGATGGCGCGGATGCGCGGCGATACCTCCGCGAGAAAAGCGTTGCGGTCTTTCGCGTTTGCGAGGCGATGGACGGTAAAAAGCTTATCCACCCCTTCCTCGACAACGGGAACCATCTTTCCCGTGAGCAAGAGATCGGGGCGTTCTGTCGCGATCATGCTGATTTTCCTTGCAATGCGGTAAATCTGACGAAAGGGGGAAGGTTTGGTGCTTGATCGGCCTCAAGCTCCATCCCAATATGCAGTCCTGAACACGCCAAAAACAAGAGCCGGTCACCGCTAAAACGACCGGCCAGAGGAAATGCCGGGGAGACAGAGTGGATGGCGTCAGTCGAAATTCGAGAAGCGCGTAAGGCTTTTGGCGCCGTTGAAGTTCTTCATGGTGTGAATGTCAGTATTGAAGACGGCCAGTTTGTCGTGCTGGTGGGTCCTTCCGGCTGCGGGAAATCGACGCTTCTCCGCATGATCGCCGGCCTTGAGAACATCACCAGCGGCGAAATCATCATCGGCAACCGCGTCGTCAACAAACTGCCGCCGAAGGCGCGCGACGTCGCGATGGTGTTCCAGAATTATGCGCTTTATCCGCACATGACGGTCGCGGACAACATGGCGTTTTCCATGAAGCTCAAGAAGGCGCCGAAAAAAGAGATCGACGATCGCGTGCAGCGCGCGGCGGCGATCCTCGGACTCGAGCCATTGCTGGGACGCTATCCCCGCCAGCTTTCCGGCGGCCAGCGCCAGCGCGTAGCCATGGGCCGGGCAATCGTGCGCGATCCGCAAGTCTTTCTGTTCGACGAACCGTTGTCGAATCTCGACGCGAAATTGCGCGTGCAAATGCGCACCGAAATCAAGGAACTGCACCAGCGGCTGAAAACCACCACGGTCTATGTCACGCACGACCAGATCGAGGCGATGACGATGGCCGACAAAATCGTCGTCATGCACGACGGCATTGTCGAGCAGATCGGCTCGCCGCTCGAGCTTTACGACCGGCCGGCCAACCTGTTCGTGGCGGGCTTCATCGGTTCGCCTGCGATGAACTTTTTCAACGGCAGGATCGCCATGAACGGGAAGGCTGCGTTCGAAACCACGGGCGGGGTCGAGCTTCCGCTTCCGGGAAGACCCGCGAACGCAAGCGGGCAGCCCGCAATCTATGGCGTACGACCGGAACATTTCACGCTTTCCGACGACGGCGCGCCCGGCGAAGTGGTCGTGGTCGAGCCGACAGGGTCGGAGATTCAGGTTTTTGCGAAGATCGGCGGACAGGACGTGACGGCGGTCTTCCGGGAGCGGCACAATTTCAAGCCGGGCGACAAGATCCGGCTAAAGCCAGATCCGAGGCTCGTTCATCTGTTTTACGCGCCGACGGGGAAGAGACTGAACACATAACACCGAACGTATAAAACCAAGGAGGAGTAACGCCATGAAGGATTTTACCCGCCGCTGCCTGATCAAAGGCGGCACTGCGGCCGCGGCCGCCGGCGCGCTAACCGGCCCCGCCTTTTTGGAATGGGCGAAAGCCTGGGCGCAGTCCGCGCCGTGGAAACCGGAAAAGGGCGCGCAGCTTTCGATTCTGCGCTGGAAGTATTTTGTGCAATCGGAAGATGACGCGTTTGTTGCGTTGATGGACTCGTTCACCAAAGCAACCGGTGTGAAGGTCACGATCGCGCGCGAGTCCTACGAAGACGTGCAGCCGAAAGCTTCGGTCGCCGCCAATACCGGAGCCGGACCTGACCTGTTCTGGGGACTTTATTCACTGCCGCATCTCTTTCCGCAGAAGTGTCTCGATGTCACCGATGTAGCCGACTATCTCGGTAAAAAGTACGGCGGTTGGGTGCCGACAGCGGTCACCTACGGCAAGGGCAGCGGCAACAAGTGGATCGCGATTCCCGTTTGCTACGCGGGCAATCTGCTGAACTATCGACTCGAAGCCTCGAAGAAGGCTGGTTTTTCGAAATTCCCGACGACGACCGACGAATTCCTCGCCTATGCGAAGGCGATGAAGGCGCAAGGGACGCCCGGGGGCATGGCGCTCGGTCACGCTTCGGGAGACGGCAACGCGTGGATATACTGGTGCCTATGGGCTTTCGGCGGTAACGTTGTCGACAAGGACGACAAGGTCATCATCAATTCGCCGGAAACCGAAAAGGCGCTCAATTACGCCAAGGCGCTTTACGAAAACTACGTACCGGGAACCGCTTCATGGAACGACGCCTCTAATAATAAGGCGTTCCTTGGCGGCGAAATCCACTGGACTAATAACGGCATCTCGATCTACGTCGCCGCGCAGAACGACCCAAGCAAAAAGCAGATCGCGGAAGACATGGATCATGCCTATTGGCCGGTCGGGCCGGTCGGCAAGCCGACCGAGTTTCATCTGATGTTCCCGCTGATGGCGATGAACTACACCAAATATCCGCAGGCCTGTAAGGCGCTGATGGCTTACATGTTGGAGGCCGATCAGTTCAATAAATGGCTCACGGCATCGAAGGGCTATCTCACGCATTGCCTCAATGCCTACGATAAAAACCCGGTGTGGACGGCCGATCCGAAGACAACGCCGTTCCGCGACGTCGCAAAGCGCACGCTCACCGCGGGCGGCCTCGGCTCGGTCGGTGAGAAGGCGGCGAGCGCGATCGCCGACTTCGTCGTGCTCGACATGTTCGCGGCCTATTGCACCGGCCGCGAAGATGCCAAGGGCGCGATCAAGATCGCTGATCGGCAGCTGCGGCGGATTTATCGCTGAGTGGGGGCCGGGCAGGAGGGTACTCCTCACCCGGCTACTCGCTTCACTCGAAACCACCCTCCCCGCTTTGCGGGGAGGGATGCGAGGGATGAATGGCTGTCACTGCGTTGAAATCGTCGGCTAGGCCCGCCACGCGCGATGTCAGTGCGTGGGAACGGCTAAAGGTGAACCGCAACTGGCTTGGATTGTGGTTTATGCTGCCGGCAGCGGCTTTTCTTGTCCTGTTTCTTGCCTATCCGCTCGGGCTCGGTGTTTGGCTTTCCTTCACCGACGCCAAGATTGGCCGCAGCGGCATTTTCGTTGGCTATGAGAACTACGAATGGCTATGGGACGATTCGATCTTCTGGCTTTCGGTGTTCAATACGCTGCTCTACACCCTCGTTGCGAGCACCATCAAATTTGCCGTCGGGCTCTACCTTGCATTGCTGCTCAACGAGAATCTGCCGTTCAAGGCGATTCTGCGCGCTATCGTGTTGATCCCCTTTATCGTCCCGACCGTGCTCTCGGCGATCGCCTTTTGGTGGATCTATGACAGCCAGTTTTCCATCGTATCGTGGACGCTGCGCCATCTCGGCTTCATCTCTGGCAATATCGATTTCCTCGGCGATCCATGGAACGCGCGCTGGTCGGTTATCTTCGCCAATATATGGCGCGGCGTGCCGTTCGTCGCGATCACACTGCTCGCCGGCTTGCAGACGGTATCTCCGTCGCTCTACGAGGCCGCGACGATTGACGGCGCCAGTTCCTGGCAACGCTTCCGCTATATCACCTATCCGTTGCTTACTCCGATCATCGCCGTTGTGATGACCTTCTCGGTGCTGTTTACATTCACCGACTTTCAGCTGATCTGGGTGCTGACGCGCGGCGGCCCGGTGAATGCGACGCATCTGATGGCCACACTTTCCTATCAGCGCGCCATCATCGGCGGACAGTTGGGCGAAGGGGCGGCGATCGCAACCGCCATGATCCCGTTTTTGCTCGCCGCCATTCTGATCTCGTGGTTCGGCTTGCAGCGCCGTAAATGGCAGCAGGGCGAAAGCAATGACTGACATCCTGCACAAGACCTCGCCGAGTGTCGTGGCCGCCGCGGACCACAGCGAGGGCATGAGCTATCTGGAATCGCTGCCGCGTCGGCTGATTACGCTTTATCTGCCGCTCTCGGTGATTCTGCTCGTTTTGCTGTTTCCGTTCTATTGGATGGCGCTGACGTCAATTAAGCCGGACGATCAGCTGCTCGACATGGACAAGGTCAATCCGTTCTGGACCACGGCGCCGACACTCAAGCATTTCTATACCCTCCTGTTCCAGACTAATTATCCGCTCTGGCTGTGGAACACGATGTTCGTTGCCATCGGCGCCACGATCCTGTCGATCATTGCGAGTGTGCTTGCCGCCTATGCCATCGTTAGGCTGCGCTTCCGGGGTGCGAATTGGGTGGGCGGCGCGATCTTCCTCGCCTATCTGGTGCCGCCTTCGATTCTCTTCATCCCGCTCTCGACCGTCGTGTTCCAATACGGGCTGTTCGACAGCCCGTTCGCGCTCATTCTGACGTACCCCACGATTTTGATTCCGTTCTCGACCTGGCTCCTGATGGGCTATTTCAAGACCATTCCCTACGAGCTCGAGGAATGCGCGCTGATCGACGGGGCGAGCCGCTGGCAGATCATGACTAGGATCGTGCTGCCGCTCGCGGTGCCGGGGCTGATTTCGGCGTTCATCTTCTGCTTCACGCTCTGCTGGAACGAATTCATCTACGCGTTGACATTCCTGTCGACGACCTCGCACAAGACCGTGCCGGTTGCGATCGTCAACGAATTCGTCGACGGCGACATCTATCGCTGGGGTTCCCTGATGGCTGGCGCGCTCGCAGGATCGTTGCCGCTCGTCATCCTCTATGCCTTCTTTGTCGAGCACTACGTCTCGGCCATGACCGGCGCGGTGAAGGAATAGCCGGAATAGAATGCTTTTCGGCGCGACATTCGTCTGCTTGACCGCGAGGGTGCGCTTCGGGCACGACGGTATAAGGGTGAGGTAATCCTTATGCACGCTGCGTCTCAATCGAAATTGTCCATCTCCACGATTCAACTGATCCGGAAGGCGGTGTTGCTTGCCGTCGTCATTGGCGGCATTTTCCTTCTGCTCTTTGCGGATTCGAGCTGGCCGGATGGCCATTTTCCCCACGAGACGATCGAGCTCGTCGGCTTTTTCCTGATCGCATTCTGCATCCTGGGACGGACCTGGTGTTCGCTTTATATCGGCGGCTTCAAGAACAAGAATCTGATCGACCTCGGCCCATATTCGGTCACGCGCAATCCGCTGTATGTTTTTTCGGTGATGGGCGCCGCGGGCGTGGGCGCGCAGCTGGGCAGTATTGTGATCGCCTTGCTCGCGGGCGCCGTTGTCTGGGCGGTATTCTACATTTTGATATTTTCGGAGGAAGCGCATCTGCGGAATCAGTTCGGAAAGGAATATCTGAGCTATGTCGCCAGGGTTCCGCGGTTTTGGCCGAGATTCGCCGCCTGGCGCGACGCCGATACGCTGATCGTCAGACCCGGCATCGTGCGCGCGACGTTTTTCGACGCCTGCGTGTTCCTGCTCTCGATTCCGATCGCGGAGTGGTTCGATTATCTGCACGATACCGGAATCCTGCCGACCCTGTTCCAGCTTCCCTAGTTACTCTCCGGTTTGCGCCTTGAGAGAATCCTCCGCTTTCATACGGCGCTCGCGATACAGAAGGTAAAGCCCCGAGGCGATGACGACCGCGGCGCCCGCCAGCGTCCAGCGATTCGGCACGTCGCCGAACACGGCGAATCCCGCGATGACCATCCAGACGATCTGCGTATAGATGAAAGGTGCGAGGATCGGCGCCGGCGCGCGGCGGTGGGCCATGATCAGGAACAGGTGGCCGATCCAGCCGAGCGCGCCGACCCAGATCATTGCGGAAATCACCAGCGGTTCGCCCGGTGCCGTCCAGAACCACGGCAGGGGCAGCGTTGAAACCGCCAGCCCGACCAGCGCGGAATAAAACGCGGTCGTCGCGGTGGAATCGTAGGATGCGAGAATGCGTGTCGTGATGTTGTAGAGCGCGTAACAGATCGCGCCCGCCAGCGACAGGATCGCAGCCGGATGGATTCCCCCGGCGCCGGGACGTGTCACCAGGAGAACCCCCGCGAAGCCGACGAGGATCGCGACCCAGCGGCGCGGGCCGATCCATTCGCCAAGCATCGGTCCGGCGCATAGCGCCACGAACAGCGGCGTCGAGAACATAATCGCGGAAGTCTGGTCGAGCTGCAGATAGCGAAGCGCGGTGAAATTCGCGATCGACGAGCCGACGAGCATGAGCGAGCGGAAGGTCTGTAACCAGGGGCGCTGCGTCGCGAGCAATCCGGACGTCGTCCAGGGATTCACGAAAACCAGCGAGATCGCGAAATGGCCGGCATAGCGCGCCCAGAGCACTTCCACCGTCGAAATGTGATGATTCAGCCATTTTGCGCTGGTGTCGAGAACGCAGAAACAGACCAGCGCGAGGCACATCAGCGCGATACCGGTGAACCGCGCTCGCGAATCGTCTGAGGCGGGCAATGTCCGGCGCTTCGCCGCGGCTTTTGTCGTCATGCGGAGACGCTTTCAATAGGTGGCGCGGCCGCCCGAGAGATCGAACACCGCCCCGGTCGTGAACGAGCATTCGGCGGAGGCGGCGAAAGCGACGGTCGCCGCGATCTCCTCGACCTTGACGAAACGATTGCGCGGAATTTTCGAGAGCATGTAGTTGATGTGCTCTTCCGTCATCTGGTCAAAGATCGCGGTTTTCGCGGCGGCGGGCGTCACGCAATTCACGGCGATGTCGTACTGCGCGAGTTCCTTGCCGAGCGATTTCGTGAGCGCGATCAAGCCCGCCTTCGAGGCGGAGTAGGCGGGCGCGTTCGGATTTCCTTCTTTTCCCGCGATCGACGCGACATTCACGATCCGCCCGTATTTCTGTTTGATCATCGAAGGCACGACGGCGCGGCAGCAGTGAAAGGGGCCGGTCAGGTTGATCGCGATCACCTGGTTCCAGTCCTTCGCCGGATATTCCCAGGTCGGCTTGTTCGGGCCCGAGATCCCCGCGTTGTTTACCAGAATGTCGATCCGTCCGAAGGCCGAAAGCGTTGCGTCGCGGGCGCTATCGACCGCCTTCAAGTCCGTCACGTCGACATCGAAGACCTCGACCCGGCCGCGGCCCACGAGCTCGGAAGCGGTTTGCTCGGCGAGCTTCCCGTCGCGATCCCAGATCGCGACATGCGCGCCGGAATCGAGCATGCGTTCGACGATCGCCCGCCCGATGCCCTGGGCGCCCCCGGTGACGACCGCGGCCCGGCCGGCGAGATCGATGCGGTTCGTCATGTCGTGTTTCCCCAGCGTTCGGCAATGGCTTTCCGCGAGATTAGCCGAGGTTAACGATACGCGCGAGGCGAATTGCGTCTCGCTTGCGGAACCGTGCGCCCGCCCGTAGGTTGCGGCAATTTTTCGCGGACGTGCCATGATTCCGAAGCGCTACTGGACGGAGATGACCTGGGAGGATTTCCACGACGGAGATCCTGCGGACTGGATCGCGGTGCTTCCGGTCGCGGCGGTCGAACAGCACGGGCCGCATCTTCCGGTCGGTGTCGATAGCTACATCGCCGAGGGCTATCTGCACCGCGTGATGGAGCTTCTGCCGCAATCGCTGCCCGCGACCTTCCTGCCGTTGCAGGCGGTCGGGAAGTCCGACGAGCACCTTTCGTTTCCCGGGACGCTCACGCTCTCGCCGGAAACCGCGATCCGTGTCTGGACCGAAATCGGCGAGAGCGTTTACCGCGCGGGCGTGCGGAAGATCGTGATCGTGAATTCGCACGGCGGCAATTCGCCGGTGATCGATATTGTCGCGCAAAATCTGCGCACGCGCTGCAAGATGCTCGCGGTGACGACCTCGTGGCATAGGCTCGGCTACCCGGAGGGATTGTTCTCGAAAGAGGAAATCGCGCACGGCATTCACGGCGGCGAGATCGAGACGTCGCTGATGCTGTGGCTGAAGACCGAAACGGTGCGGCCGGATATCGGCGACGGCAAGCCCGCGTCGCTCGCGATGGAACGCGAGTTCAAATATCTCCGCGCCTCGCGGCCGGCGGGCTTCGCCTGGATGACGCAGGATCTGAACCCGAGCGGTGTCGTCGGCAACGCGCGCGCGGGCACGCTGGAGAAGGGCGCCGCGGCGATCGATCACGGCGCGAAGGCTTTTGTGGCCCTTCTCGAGGATGTGCAGCGCTTCGATCTCAAGCGGCTGCGCGAGGGACCACTGAAGGATTGAATTCAATTTTTGGTTTCTCCGTTCGTTATGAATGCGCGAGCGCGCCTTCCACCGTCATTCGGAGGCGCGAGCGAAGTCGGGCTTGCCCGACTTCGCCATTTAAAACGCGCAAGTCGGCTAAACCCGACTTCGGTGTGCTGCGCTGCGCCCGGAATGACGAACAGCGGGGCAAACGCCTTTATCTCCGCGCCCGGGTTTTCACCCGTCCGGAGCATTTTCTTTCCGCGAACGGCGCAAGCGCCAAGCGCGGTGAGGGACCGGAGCGCCGCTGGGCGCAATCGGGCCTTCCGTAGTCTCCCGTTTCCGGGAGACGGGCACCTCACGGCGCTCCAGTTCGGCGATTTCTCGGC
>Ga0070741_10004168_pt1 | contig 34182 bp, 27 predicted proteins | sample Coa_R1_4_FD_66440 | JGI IMG/M metagenome (GOLD analysis project Ga0070741, IMG submission 66440) | Surface soil microbial communities from Centralia Pennsylvania, which are recovering from an underground coalmine fire - Coalmine... | ecosystem: Environmental > Terrestrial > Soil > Unclassified ... | reverse complement strand
TCTTGCCTCCTATCGGGTTCTTGGCTATAAAAGCGGCGACGGCAAAGATGTGGCACGAGTAGAGTTTGCCATTGCTGCCGGCGCTAAGCCCAGCTTCGATAAAGTTCATAATCAATTGCGCATCGACATCGCGGGCAATGAAGATAACGCGACATTGGCAGCCGCTTCCACGCAAGATGGTTCTGCGCCAGACTCCGCCCTCAAGACAGCGGATGCCGGTCGGCACACAACGCGTATTGCCGAGGTTCGCAATGTAGGGGTTGTGCGCGGAAAGAATGGGATCGAAGTCGAAATCAGCGCCAACGGGCCGCTCTCGCCCAGCGCACTCAAGTTGACTGGTCCTGATCGTGTAGTGATTGACCTCGCCAATGCGACCCCGATCGGCAGAAACAAGACTATTGAGGTAAATTCGGGCGACGTAAAAAGCATCAGGGTGGCCCGGTACCAGCTTAATCCGCCAGTGACGCGAATTGTGATTGACGTTGCATCTGCCCAGGACTTTGAATTGGCGCCCGCCGCCAACCGGCTCAAAGTAAGGCTGCATCCTGCTTCGACGGAAGCGGCTTCAACATCAGCAGCTGTGACCACTGCGGCTGTACAAGATATCTCCACAGGAGCAACGCCTGCAGAAACACCGGCTTCGGCTCCAGCCGTAACGGTCGCTTCAGAATCGCCCGCGACGGTACAGACTGCTAATGCCGATGCTATCCCGGTGCCCGCCACTGCTAAGCCGGCTGAGTTTGCTGTGGTTACACCGGAGTTCCACCCAGTGACGGCAAAGCCAGATTCGCTGGCGCGTGCTACCGATGCAGCCGCGAAATTTCATCCGGAAAAATCGGATGCAGTCTTCGAAACCAGTACGCCGACCAGCGCTTCTTTGAATCCGCTGGTCCACGAAAACATGTCGTTCCAGCCGCAGGCGGCTGCGGCGGTTCCAAGTAACCGTCCCCGGTACACGGGAGAGCCAATTTCGGTCAACCTGAAAGACGTGGATTTGAAAGACTTCTTCCGCCTGATTCACGAAATCAGCGGGCTAAACGTAGTGCTCGATCCTAATGTGCATGGCACTCTCACCATCGTGTTGGATGACGTGCCGTGGGACCAGGCGCTCGACATCGTGCTGAAGAACAACGAACTTGACCGGCAGCTGGATGGTAACGTTCTGCGTATCGCCACTGTGGAGACCCTGCGCAAAGAAGCTGAAAACCGCCGCGCGCAGATTGAAGCCCAGGCGCTTGCCGTCGACAAGATCACGGTAACCCGTTTCCTGAGCTACGCTCACTCCAAAGATGTGGTTCCCACGATTAAGCGTTTTCTGTCGCAGCGTGGAGATGTGGTCGCCGACGATCGTACGAATGGCTTGATCATTGACGACATTCCGCAGTCGATTCCGAAAATTGACGAACTCATAGCCAAGCTTGATCGCAAGACCCAGGAAGTGGAAATTGAAGCGCGTGTGGTTTCAGCGACGCGCAGTTTTGCGCGTGACATAGGCACGCAGCTTGGCTTTGGTTATGGATTCGGCAGCACCACAACAGTGGGCGGTAACGGAGACGTTGGCCACTCGAATACAGGTGTTACCTTTCCTGTGCCGGCTGGTGCGCCCGCAGGCTCAACTGGCGTAAACTACCCGACGCTTGCCGGTGGTGCCGGCGGTCCTACGATTCCTCTTTTCTCCAATCTGGGCGTGACTGGTCCCAGCAGCGGTTTAACTCTGGTGAATGCAACCAGAAACTTCCGTCTTGATTATCAGCTTTCGTTGGCCGAGTCACGCGGTCTGCTCAAGATCCTGTCGCGCCCCCGGATCGTCACACAGAACAACATTCCTGCGGTGGTGCGTCAGGGCGTTAGTGTGCCTATTGTGACCGCGTCCCAGTTATTAGGCCCTGCAACAGTAAACTTTGTTGATGCCTTCCTCCGCCTCAGTGTCACGCCGCAGATTACGGTGGAAAACACTATCTTCCTTAATCTCGATGTGGAAAATACTACTCCGGACTTTGGCAGGCAAATCCTGGGCAATCCAACGCTCCTCGTGCAACAGGCGACAACCCAGGTACTGGTTGCTGATGGAGGAACAGTAGTCATCGGCGGCGTGATTCAAACCAACAACGCCGTCAACGTCACCCAGGTTCCTCTGCTCGGTAATATCCCGATTCTTGGACACATGTTCAAACATACTGCTGTGACTACGCAAACACAGGAGTTGATCTTCTTCATCACTCCCAAGATTATTCAAACGTAAGCTCCAGGCTTTCAACAGAAAGAGCCCCTGCTAGAAGGGGCTCTTTCGTTTTATCCAAAAAATTTGCCTAACTACAGAGAGAGACAAGCCAAAGTTTCGCGAAAGCTTGCCCGCAGCAGGTGGGATGCCTTGCTGGTCACACAGATGGTGAATATTCGCTACCTGTGCGGGTTTACCGGCAGCGCTGGAATTATGGTGTTGACCCGATCAGGCGCGGAATTCTTCACGGATGGCCGATATACCCAGCAGGCGCGCACGGAGGTTGCCGGTGTAGAGAAAATCGTGAGTAAAGGGGATCCATTCCTTCAGGCGCTGGATGCCCTCAAGCGCGGCAAGACAAAGAGCCTAGGCCTTGATTTCGCTCATCTGCCGGTTGCCACTTTTAAGCAAATAGAGCAGCAGCTAGGGAATAGGGTCAAGTTTAAGGACGGTTCGGGCATGATTGAAGGATTGCGGGCGATCAAAGACCCGGATGAAATTTCCGAAATTCGTTCGGCGGTGAACCTCGGGGCTGCTTTATTCCCAACTGCCCTCAAACATATTCGCCCGAGTGTCCGGGAATCGCAGATTGCGGCTGAGATCGAGCATGAGGCCCGGCGACTGGGAGCAGAAGGGATGTCGTTCGATACGATCGTGGCCGGCGGAGCGCGGTCAGCTCTGCCTCATGGGCGGGCGACCAACCAGCGTTTACCAAAGCGAGGATTCGTAGTACTCGACTTCGGTGTTATACTCACGGGTTATTGTTCGGATATGACCCGCACCGTGCACATCGGCAAAGTGGATGCGGGTGGGCGCCGCATGTATGACGCTGTTTTGCTTGCGCAACAGGCGGCAATCAAAAAGGTTGGTCCTGGAGTTGCGGTGTCGGCTGTAGATGGCGCCGCCCGCAGCGTTCTGGACCGGGCCGGAGTTGGGCAATACTTTACGCATTCCACCGGTCACGGTGTGGGGCTGGAGATTCATGAGGCTCCGCGCATCGCCAGTGGGCAAAACCAGAAGCTGCAGCCGGGCATGGTAGTAACTGTAGAACCCGGTATTTACGTCCCAGGCGTCGGCGGGGTCCGGATCGAAGATATGGTCCTGGTGACTGATCGAGGACGCGAGATTCTCACACCGACAACAAAGAAGCTGATCACAATCTAAATAGTCCAGAACAGGCATGAACCATAAAGAGCTGAAAGAACTGATAGAGTTCCTGGTCGAAAAAGACATTGCGGAGTTCGAACTGGAACGTGGGGATGTAAAGGTCCGAGTCAAACGAGGCAACGAAACCGTCATCGTGGCGCCAGAAACCCGCGGGGCCCCCGTGCCGGTGGCATCTTCCGCGGTGGTGATGCCCACGGGTATAACGGCGGTCCCCACGGCTATGCCCACGCAAGCGGGCGCCAAAGAACGGACAGAAGAGAGCGGTCTACACATCGTGAAGTCTCCGATTGTTGGGACTTTCTACGAATCGCCCTCACCGGGTTCTCCGCCATTTGTAAGGCCAGGAGACGAAGTCGAGGCAGGAAGCGTGTTGTGCATTGTGGAAGCAATGAAGCTGATGAACGAAATTGAATCTGACGTTGCCGGCCACCTCGTGAAGCAACTGGTTACGAATGGTCAGCCGGTCGAATACGGGCAGCCTCTATTTGCCATACGCCCAAAGTAGTTCTGGAAGAGCCACGCTGAAATCTTTCATGTTTAAAAAAATTTTAATTGCAAATCGCGGCGAGATCGCCTTACGCGTCATTTGTGCCTGCAAGGAATTGGGCATACGCACGGTCGCAATTTACAGCGAGGCAGACCGGAACTCATTGCATGTCCGCTTTGCCGATGAGGCTATTTGCGTTGGCCCCCCCCGCGCTTCCGAAAGCTACCTGAATATTCCGGCGGTAATCAGCGCAGCTGAAATCGCAAACGTCGATGCCATCCATCCTGGCTATGGTCTGTTGAGCGAAAACGCCAATTTTGCCGAGGTCTGCGAAACCAGTCACATCAAGTTCATCGGCCCGCCGCCGGAGATAACCCGCATGATGGGCGAGAAGGAAAAAGCGCGCCAGACGATGAAGAAATCGGGCGTACCCATTCTCCCCGGCTCCGAGGGTGTGATTAATTCGGTGGATGAAGCGGTGGAATGGGCAAGCAGCGTAGGATTCCCGGTGATTGTGAAGGCATCAGCCGGCGGCGGTGGCCGGGGTATGCGGGTCATCCGCAATGAGGAGCAGTTGCCTGATTTGTTTCATGCCGCCCAGTCAGAAGCAGCAGCCGCGTTTGGCAACGGCGATTTGTACATGGAAAAATTCATCGAACGTCCGCGGCATATTGAGTTTCAGGTTTTAGCTGACTCTTACGGCAATCTGGTCAGCCTGGGCGAGCGCGAGTGCAGCATTCAGCGGCGGCACCAGAAGCTGCTGGAAGAATCGCCTTCCATGCAGGTTACCCCGCAGATGCGCCGATCAATTGGGGAATCGCTTTGCTCGACGCTAACCAGGATCGGCTACGTTAATGCCGGCACCGTTGAGTTCTTGATGGATGAGAACGGAAGCCTGCATTTTATTGAAATGAATACCAGGATTCAGGTGGAGCATCCGGTGACCGAGATGGTAACCGGGATAGACCTGGTGAAGAGCCAGATTCTTGTCGCCGTCGGCGAACGCCTGGATAGCGTGTTGCCGGGCGAGATTGAGCATCGCGGACACGCCATTGAGTGCCGCGTTAACGCGGAGCATCCGGAAACGTTCACGCCTTCGGCAGGGAAGATTACCGCCTTCCATACGCCGGGAGGCACTGGAGTGCGGGTGGATACCGCCGCCTATGCCGAGGGTGTCATACCGCCATATTACGATTCGCTCATCGCCAAGGTTGTGGCCCACGGCAAGGACCGCGAAGAAGCGATGTCGCGCATGGCGCGTGCGCTGGATATGTTCATTGTGCAAGGCATTCACACCACCATCCCTCTGCATCGGCAGATCATGGCCGATCCTGAATTTCGCGCCGGAAACTTCGATACTAAATATATGGAACGATTTCTCGAAAGACACAAAGAGACCAAGGCCGAAAAACGCAGCGCATGAGCAGCTGCAGCAGTTACTATTCAGCTGACATGAACCGAGAAGAGAAGCTGCCGCGCCTCTATGCCATCATCGACGCTGGCAGGTTTGCTGTTGGAAAGAATGCATTACGACAGACAATGGACTTCGCGCAGCAGCTATTAGAGGGCGGAGCAACTCTCATCCAATATAGAAACAAGAAATCTGGCGGGATGGAATTGCTCAGCCATCTCCGCGAATTGCGCCGCGTGGTGGGAGCGCACGCAACCCTGATCATGAATGATCGCGCCGATTTGTGTCTTAGTTCTGGCTGCGATGGGGTCCATCTGGGACAAGAAGACCTTTCGGTCGAGGGTGCACGTAGCATAGTTGGGAACAGCGCCATTGTGGGGATTTCTACCCACAATCTGCAGCAAATTTCAGGAGCCGACCAGACTTCAGCCGATTACATTGCCGTGGGTCCCATTTTTGCCACGAGCACAAAAATAAACCCGGAGCCGGTTGTAGGGCTTGAATTGATTCGCGCGGCACGTGAAGCCACCCGAAAGCCAATTGTAGCCATTGGCGGTATCACGTGTGCTAACTGCCGCTCTGTGATCGAGGCTGGAGCCGATTCGGTGGCCGTAATCAGCGAGCTACAAACCTTGCCACGGAAGAGCGTTGAGCAATTTTTAAGGGAGCTTTCAGCCAGCGGGTAAATATATTTAGGATCGCCAGCGAAGCAATGAGGTAACTGGGGATCTGGAATATAAGCCCAACCACCCAAATTGCAAAAATGGTAAGATAGCCGACTTATTTCATTAACCGGTAAAATGGTATAAAACACTGCTGTGAACTCCCCTGCCAAAGGCATTACCGAAAGCTCTGCATCTCCTGAGTTGGTCAAAGGTCTTGGTCTCACCAGCGCCACCACGCTGGTAATGGGCTCAATGATCGGTTCTGGAATCTTCATTGTTTCCGCCGAGATTGCCCGCGAAACCGACTCTCCCGCCCTCCTGATTGGCGCATGGCTGTTGACCGGCTTTCTAACCATTACAGCGGCATTGGCGTATGGCGAACTGGCTGCCATGATGCCTAAGGCTGGCGGCCAATATGTCTATTTGCGCGAAGCGTTAGGGCCTCTTTGGGGCTTTCTCTACGGCTGGACCCTATTTCTGGTGATTCAGACCGGGACGATCGCCGCAGTGGGGGTGGCTTTCGGAAAATTTGCCGGCTTCTTCTTTAAGCCTATCTCTGCCGACCACTGGATTGGGCATCACGTGCATGTCCCCCCCTACACCATAGGTCCCATGGTCTTGGGTAATATGGATGTTGGCCTGAATACACAGAACCTGGTGGGGATCATTGTTATCGTGCTTCTCACCGTCATCAACGTTTTTGGCATCAAGACAGGCGCAATCATCCAAAATATCTTTACCATCTCCAAAGTTGCGGCCTTGCTCGGCCTTGTTTTTGTGGGCATCTTTGTAGGACGCAACCCACAGGCCATCGCCGCCAACTTTGGCGGCTCCTGGAGCAATTTCTGGCACAATGCCGGGCTGGGCGCATCCCATGAAATTCAGGCGGGAGTATTGGTGGGGACTCTCACCGTTCTGTGCGTGGCCCAGGTGGGTTCACTGTTTTCCGCCGACGCCTGGAACAACGTTACTTTTACCGCTGGTGAGGTGAAAAATCCAAGCCGCAACCTGCCGCTGGCGCTGGCCCTGGGAACAGGAGTAGTCATCGGCCTGTATGTCGCCATTAATTTTATTTACCTGAGCGTGCTGCCGCTGCACGGAGATCCCAATGGGGCTACGGTCCTTGCGCGGGGCATTCAGTATGCTACCGCCGACCGTGTGGGAACTGCGGTCATGCTGCAGATGTTCGGGTACGCTGGCGCCGCACTGATGGCTTTTGCAATTCTGGTTTCTACGTTTGGCTGCAATAACGGACTCATTCTGGCCGGCGCCCGCGTTTATTATGCGATGGCAAAAGACGGGCTATTTTTCCGGCGTGTGGCTGAACTGCATCCTAAATATAAGACGCCGGTCAATGCCCTGGTTGTGCAGGCCATTTGGACCTGCTTGCTGTGCCTGTCAGGCACCTATGGCCAGTTGTTGGATTACATTATTTTTGCGGTGCTGGTTTTTTATGTCCTGACGATTCTCGGCTTGTTTGTGCTGCGCAGAACCCGTCCGACTGCAGAAAGACCCTACCGGGCCTTTGGGTATCCTGTGCTGCCTGCTATTTATATCGTCATCGCCTTTTTTATCGATATAGTATTGTTGCGCTACAAGCCTCAATATACATGGCCGGGATTGATCATCGTCCTGCTTGGCATTCCGGTGTACTATGTCTGGTCGCGCAGACAGGCACAACAGGCGAAAACTGCATAAAACAAGAACTTGGTTTTGAAGGAGATTAACGGCGAATGGCCAATCTATTGGCAAAAAAAACTATAGAGCAAATTCTTTCCGAGTGTGGAGAATCGGGCACGCACAGCCTGAAGCGCACGCTGGGAGCATTTCAACTCACAGCTTTAGGCGTAGGGGCAGTCATCGGAGCCGGAATTTTCGTACTCTCGGGACTGGGGGCCCATTATGCGGGCCCCGGCCTGATGCTCTCGTTTGTCGTATCTGGAATGGGCTGTGCCTTCGCGGCTCTGTGCTACGCCGAATTTGCTGCCATGATTCCGCTGGCGGGCAGCGCCTATACCTATGCCTATGCCACCTTAGGAGAGATATTCGCCTGGATCATCGGCTGGGACCTCACCCTGGAGTACGCCATGGGCGCCAGTACCGTCTCTTCAGGATGGTCGAATCACTTTGTAGAACTCCTCCAGATCTTTCACATCAAGATGCCCTTGTGGCTTGCTTACGACCACTGGACGGCCTTGGGTACAGCGGAAAAACTGGTTGCCCGGCAAATGGCCCAAGCTTCGGATCCATCTTTGGTTGTCGGTACGCAGGGATTTTTGGATAAGGTTGACGCAATCCTGAGTGCGCATTCTCCGGAACTGGTACAGCGTGGTCATGAGTTGCTCGGTGCTCCACAACTCTTTGGACACGAAATAGGCTTCAACTTGCCCGCATTTGTGATCGCCCTTGTTATTACCGCCATTCTTGTGATCGGCATCAGGGAAAGCGCGCGTTTTAACGCTGCCATCGTCGTCACGAAGGTAGCGGTGGTCTTGTTTGTGATTGGATTGGGCTTCCGGTATGTCAACGCCAGCAATTGGGGAAGTGATTGGCACAGCTTCGCCCCGTTCGGATTTTCAGGGATTGGCGCAGGCGCGGCCTATATATTCTTTGCTTATATAGGCTTTGATGCGGTATCCACCGCTGCCCAGGAGACAAAGAATCCTCAACGCGACCTGCCCATCGGCATAATTGTATCTCTGCTGGTGTGCACCATACTGTACATCCTGGTTGCGTCTGTGCTCACAGGCATGGTGCCATGGCGCGACGTTAATATTGAAGCCCCGATCGCGCGCGCATTTCTCGATCGCGGTCTCACCGGTGCTTCCCATATCATTACCTTGGGAGCTCTGGCGGGCTTGACCAGCGTTATGCTCGTCATGCTTCTGGGGCAAACGCGTGTACTGTACTCGATGGCCAATGACGGGTTACTGCCGAAAAAATTCTTCGCTGATGTACACCCGAAATTCCGTACCCCCTGGAAGAACACTATTCTTGTCGGTTTTCTTGCTGCCATCGTGGGCAGCGTCACGCCGATTGATGACATAGGAAAGATGGTGAACATTGGCACCCTGCTGGCTTTCGTGATTGTCTGCATTGCCGTCATGATCTTGCGGCGCACCAATCCCGGCCAGCCGCGACCGTTCAGGACTCCCTGGGTTCCGTTCGTTCCGATTCTCGGCATCATTTTCAACGGCTACATGATGTACAAACTAGGGTGGGTCAACTGGGCTCGGCTCTTTATCTGGCTGGCAATCGGCATGGTGATCTACTTTACCTACAGCCGGCACAATAGCCGTGTGCAGACGGCATTGAGCAAGACGGCGGCCAGCGGAGACTAGATACTCCACAGATTCATGCCCTTCGCATTCTCCATGGGTGCGAAGGGTTTTGTTTTACAATCGCGCTTTGTGAGGAGTCCGTAATTCTTGCGTGCCCTTCGCCATCTCAAGTTCCTGGCTGCCGCTTTAGTGGCGCTGGTTGCAGTGGGGATGGCTGGCTTTCATTACATTGAGGGTTGGCCGTGGTTTGATGGTTTTTACATGGTTGTGACCACGTTGACGACCATCGGATATGGCGAGGTACATCCTCTTTCGCAAACCGGCAAGGTCTTCAATGTTGGGCTGATTGTCGCCGGTGTGGTGCTGGTTACTGTCGTCATCGGTACCCTCACGCAGTATTTGTTAGAATTCGAACTCACCAAGGTTTTGGGAAGGCGGAAGATGGGACGCGAAATTGCGCGGCTCCAAAATCATTACATCATCTGCGGCGCCGGGCGTGTAGGACGCCGCGCTGCCCATGAACTGGCCCGCAAACCAGTCCCTTTCGTGGTGATTGAGAGAGATGAGCCCCGCCTGCAGAACCTGGAGCCGGAGTGGCTGGTCATCCAGGGTGATGCTACGCATGAAAAAGTCCTTCGTGAGGCCCAGATCGAGCATGCTGTCGGATTGGTAGCCGCCACCACTACAGACGCTACTAACATTTATATTGTGCTGACAGCCCGCAGCCTGAATCCTAAACTGCGGATCATTGCCCGGGCCAGCGAAGAAGCGGCAGAAAAGCATCTTCTTACTGCCGGCGCCAATTCCGTAGTCTCGCCTTATGCTTTTGCCGGACATCGCATTGCCCAGAGCTTCCTGCGGCCGAATGTCCTTGATTTTCTCGATCTGGCCACCACCCGCGAAGGCGGTGTGGAGATGGTGATTGAAGAAATCTATGTGGGCGCTGATTCTGCTTTTGCTGAAAAGACAGTAGGGAATTCGCAGATCCACCGGGAGTTCGGAATTATTGTCCTGGCCATAAAACACCAGCAGGGCAAGACCATTTTTAATCCAACAGCCAACGTCGTTATCCTGCCCGGCGACCATCTGATTGTTATGGGTGAGCCGGCAAGCATGGCCCGGCTTGAAGCCGCGGCCGCCAGCACCCTTCAACGCTCATGAAAATCGTGACCTCTGCCGAGATGCGTGAGATTGACCGCATCACCACCGAAAAATATGGAGTGCCTTCGCTTACTCTCATGGAGAATGCAGGCACGGCCGTGGCCGAGTTTGTGCTGGAGTACTATCCCAATGCAGAAGAGATTGGTGTGATCTGCGGCAAAGGCAACAACGGCGGCGACGGGCTGGTTGCCGCCCGCAAGCTGCATGAAGCCGGGAAGAACGTGCTGGTGCTTCTTCTGGCCGACCCCAAAGAGCTGAAGGGCGACGCCGCGGCAATGTTCCAGAAGCTGCCGGTGGCCGCGGTTTGCGCCCGCAATGAACAGGAGTTGGAACATGAATCCGCCATGTTGGTTGCCAATGCCGACGTGCTGCTGGATGCCATTTTCGGAACCGGATTTAAACCTCCGCTGACGCCTTTCTTCGTGAAGGCGTTTGATCTCATCAATGGCGCTCGCCCCGTAGTGTCAGTGGATATCCCCTCAGGGGTCGATGCCGACGAAACTGACATGAAGAAGATAAAGAGATCAATCTGGGCATTTTCCAACGGCATTGTTACCTTTACCGCGCCTAAGCCTGCTCATGTCTTTTTGAACCTGACTTCAGATCCCATCGTGGTTGCCCAGATTGGAACTCCGCGAGAGGCCATTCGATCGAAATTAAAGCTGGAAGTGATTGCACAGAGCGATCTGCACAGCCTTTGGGCTGTGCGTCGTCCGTGGGATTCCCATAAAGGACTCTTTGGCCACGTCGGAATCGTCGGAGGTTCGACCGGCAAAGCCGGCGCCGCGGCCATGGCCGCAATGGCTTGCATGCGCTCGGGCGCCGGCCTGACCACTGTAACAACAGCCAAGTCAGTTCTGCCTACAGTGGCTGGCTTTGCTCCGGAACTGATGACCACCCCACTGGCTGAAAGCAGCGCGGGCGCAATCGCAATTTCTTCCGACGAGAAGGCAATCAAGAAGGTTCTGGAAGGTAAGACTGTCATCGCTATCGGCCCGGGTATCTCACGCGAGCCCGAGGCAGAACAATCGGTTCATGCTCTTGTTTCGCAGTCCAAAGTGCCGACTGTCATTGATGCCGACGGCCTGAACGCCTTCGAAGGCAAGGCGCACTTGTTGAATGGCTCGCAACGCCCCCTGGTGCTGACCCCGCATCCCAAAGAGATGTCGCGCCTCTCGGGCTTGGCGGTGGAAGAAATTGAGAGCAATCGGGTAGAGATTGCCCGCAAGTTTGCGGCAGAGCATCAGCTCATCCTGGTGCTCAAGGGGCATCGAACCGTGGTCGCCGAACCCGATGGGACGGTTTGGGTCAACATGACTGGAAATCCAGGTATGGCCAAGGGCGGTTCGGGAGACGTGCTGACCGGAATTGTTGCTGGCTTGATTGCCCAGACTCCAGACCGCCTGGCCAATGCCGTCTTGGCTGCCGTGTACATTCACGGCGTTTGCGGCGACATGGCGGCGAAGTCCCTGGGCGAGCGTTCGGTGGATGCCACTGACATCATCCAGCAGATTCCTCATGCTATTCAGTTCTCAGACCGGTTTTCCAGTCGTAAAATCCAGCTTACACTCGGACGCGAATGGAAACGGCGGTGAACACAAAGAAAGTTTACGAGACCGCCTCGCCGGAGCAGACAGTGGCGCTCGGAAGGGAACTGATAGCGCAACTTCGGCCGCCAAAGATCGTTCTGCTAAGCGGTAATTTAGGAGCAGGAAAGACAACATTAGTTAAAGGGATAGTTGAAGGGTTTAAGGCGGCCGCGCAAGAGGAAGTTACCAGCCCGACTTTCACCCTCATCCATGAGTACCGCTCTCCTGAAGCCGATATCTATCACATAGACCTTTACCGCATCGATACCCAGCGTGAACTGGAGACGCTTGGCATTGACGATCTCATCGGCCCGCGCAGCCTTATCATCATCGAGTGGGGCGAGAAATTCGAGCGCTTCCGCAAAGAACGCGATGTGGAAATTGTGATTGAGCGCACAGGGGAAGAGCAACGGCGAATCAGGATTCACAGTAGATAATTGTTCCCGCCTGCCATTAATGTTTTCGCACCAGTCGAATCTGAAAGATGCTGGGCCACAGTTTGCCGGTGACAAACAGGCGTTTTCCTGCCGCATCGTAAGCGATGCCGTTCAGCACGGCATTCTCGTCCCGGCGATACATCGGGCTAAGAAGGCCCTTCAGATCGATCCATCCCACCACTCTACCTGTATGCGGAGAAATCCTCGCAATCCGGTCTGTTTGCCAGACATTAGCGAAGAGCTCTCCGTCTACAAATTCCAGTTCGTTCAATTGATCGATAGCAGTGGCGCCATCGCGGATTTTCAGCCGCCGTTTTTCCGCAAGCGTACCGGCGTCAAGAACACGGATCTCAGCCGTTCCGTCACTCATGAAGATGTCATGGCCGTCGGTGGCAAGTCCCCAACCTTCCCCAGGATATGAAAACCGGCGCAACAGGCGGAAGTCGCTTGCGTCGTATACAAAACCTGTCTGTGAAGTCCAGGTAAGCTGCAGGATTTGGTTTTTGAGAATAGTGATTCCCTCGCCGAAAAACTCCGGCGTCAAATTGACTTCTTGAACAACTTCGCCGGTTTCCAGATGAACCTTGCGCAGCGACGACTGTCCGTTGAGACCTGTGCCTTCATAGAGAAAACCGTCACGGTACGCCAGACCCTGCGTGAAAGCGGTTGGATCGTGAGGAAAGACGTGAACGATCTTGAAGGTGTATTCAGGCGGTTTCGTCGCCTGGACATGATGGGAAATCTGGCCGAAAACGCATGGCGTCGCCAGCAGAACGGCAAGCCGTGGCACGATCACTCTGATTCTTATTTGGGCTTTGGCCATGACAGCAGAATGATGAAAGGCTCCGAGCGGCTGCAATGACCGAAGGATACCACGAAGCAGAGCGTGACAGTATTTCCGCGGCGGCAAGAAGCCGTGAGGTGAATTAAAGCACCGCTATAACCGCCCATGCTGTACGATGGCTGCAGAGGTGTTTATCATGTCGCTACACAACGGAGACAAGGCCAGAAGCAATCGCCAGCGCAGAGCGCGGCTGAAAATGCGCGAAAAGGTGCGCGATATCAGGAAAACTGTAGGAGCCGTTCCTGAGAAAAAACAGAAGGGCAAATGAAGCGCTAAGATTTGAGTCTAATCAACAAATCGTAATCAGAAATCTTAAAATCCTCAAAATCCCATAATGTTGTAGCCGCAATCCACGTAGATGGTTTCGCCGGTGATGCCGCTGCCGGCGTCAGAGGCGAGAAAGAGCGCGGTTGCGCCGACTTCGTTTACATCCACGTTGCGCTTCAACGGGGCGCGTTCGGCGTGCGATTTCAGCATGTCTCCCAGCCCGGAGATGCCGCGGGCTGCAAGAGTTTTGATCGGCCCGGCGGAGATGGCATTCACCCGGATATTTTGCTTTCCCAAGTCGTCGGCGAGGTAGCGCACGGTTGCCTCGAGCGCTGCTTTGGCTACACCCATGACGTTATAGTGGGGAACAACTTTTTCCGCGCCGTAATACGTCAGTGTCACAATGCTGCCGCCCTGCTGCATCAACGGCGCTGCACCGCGAGCCACGGCAATCAGGGAATAGACGCTGATGTCGTGGGCCATACGAAAGGCTTCACGAGTGGTATTAACGAAATTGTCCTTGAGCGCTTCAGGAGGGGCAAAAGCCACACTGTGCACGAGGGTGTGCAGCGTTCCATATTTCTCTTTAAGCTGCGAAAAGAGCTGGTCAATTTCCTCGTCGCGAGAGACATCGCAGCGAAAGGCTTCGGCCCCGGGCAGGGCCTCGATTAAATCTTTGGCCTCCTGCTCCAGCCGCTCATTCTGATAAGTGATGGCCAGCCTGGCGCCGGCCTGTTGCAATGCCTGCGCGATGGCCCAGGCGATGCTGCGCTTGTTGGCGACTCCGAAGACAACTGCAGTGCGTCCTTCCATGGTTTGGGACATGTGGGCTCCGTTGAAGAACTTAAAGGATAACAAATTGAGATGAGCATTCAGCAGTCAGCACTCGGCATTCAGCCCCCTAGCATCGGGCTAGCTACTTTTGCTGTGCTGATTTGTCCTGAGCTGTCGTAACGATAGGAGCAGAGGGAAGCTCAACAAGCTGGCCATCTTTACGCCAGTAGTCTATTCCCACTGTGGTAACGACGGGAACGGTACGTCCATCTTTCCGAGCTGGTTGCAAGTGCCATTGACGCAATGTTTTCACGGCCTTCTTGTTAGTCTCTTTATCTAAACCCCGAATTACCTGAGCATCGCATACATACCCGGTATTGCTGATAACGGCCATCAGCGTTACGGTTCCAGCATATTGCATACCCGGACTGGGAGGAACTGGCAACGTTGATTTCCCTGCGACTGCGCTTGGCTTCGGAGGCAGCGGAGGACACAAACCTTTATCATCACCGATGGCCGGTATTCCTGCTCCCAAGAACATTGCCCAAACAAGAAGTTTCGCCCATGTCACGTAGTTATACTACTACCCTTACTGTCATTGTGATTAGGTTTTGACTTACGTCGGTTCAGTTGCTGTAGCTTGCAGCGTTCGAGCTCTGCGCTCCACCGGCCACATGGCGGCAGCGCAGGCCAGCGCATAGATGCCACCGATGCAGGCAAACGCCAGCGTGAGGCTGACGCGGTGGGCGATCGTGGCGACGCCGATCCCCAGGAAGAGTTGCAAGATGGTGCCGCCGAAATAGAAGGTGTTCTGTACCCGTCCCATGAAGTGTTTGGGCACAATCTCCATCATCTCGCTGGCAATGGCGGTGTGAGTAACGCCCCGGCCCGAACCCATGATGACGTAAATGAGCACGGCAACGGCCAGGAACTGCGAGTAAGGTAGCAGCACAAGACATACAGACAGGACTCCGAGCCCGATTCCGGCAGAGCGATGCGCGCGCAGACGCTGGATCAGCCAGGGAGAATACAGTGCACTGGTGAAGGCTCCCACGCCCCAGCCGCCATTGAACCATCCGTAGCCTACGGCCCCGGCATGCATGATGCGGTCGCTGAGCGGGGCCGTCACTGCGCCCTGCGTCAGCATGGCGCCGATGAAGAGCGCCCAGCCTGTGCCCAGCAATTGCAAATGAGGTTTGCCTTTAAGGTAGCGAACGCCTTCCGCCAACTCGTGAAAATATTTTTTCCAGCTTTCCTCCGGCGGAATAGTCGCTGCACCGGCAGTTTCAGGTTGAGGATGGCGGCCGACGACATGGCGTCCCTTGCGCACGTTGTAGTAACACAAGAAGGAGATGACGTAAGTGGAGAAGTCAATCACCAGGATCCAGCCCAGCCCGATGTGGTCGTAGACAAAGCCGACCAGCGCGCCGGCGATCAGCCATCCGCCCTGAAAGCTGGCCATTAGAAAGTTATTGGATTGAACGTACTGCTCCGGCGGCGTGACCTCCTGCAGCAGGGCGTTCATGGCGGGCCAAAACATCCAGAAGCCCGCCGAAACCAGCGTGAACATGGCATACAGGTGCCAGGTCTGCACCTGGCCGCGCAGAGCGAGGATGGCTACCGCCAGGGTGATGCTGCCGCGGGCAAAATCGAGCATCAGGATCATGTGGCGGCGGTCCTCACGGTCAATCACCACGCCCGAGAAGGGAAGCAAGAATAATGCCGGAATGGTCTGCAGCAGCAACAGCTTGCCCAAAGACATCTCCGAGTGCGTAATCTGCAGCACGTGCCAGAAAACGGCGGCGGCATTCATCCCGCTACCGATCATGGAGACAAGATTGGCGGTAAAGATCCACCGCATGGCGCGATTTTGAAAAATGCTGAACACTGCTTCCAATGTATCGCATCTTGGAGCAGTTGTCGGTTGTCAGTTTCCAGTATTTAGTTACTTCCCTCAGAGAAAGCTCTTAGTTGGCGTTCATGAATGCGCCGAGCGGCGCATGGTCAGGGCCCCGGATTTCAGAGGCAGCAAAAGACTCAATTTCTTGTCATTCCGATCCGCAATGCGGGAGAGGAATCCCTATTGTGTCGATGATTTATGGTGTGCCACCATAAACCAGAAAGCTCATAGTCGTGAAACTCATGTTCCGGCAATCGTGGGTTTTTCCGCAAGCTCTGAAGCCGTGCCCTGACAGGACATAAAATCTCGATAGCCGTGACATATACTGAATATTAAGAGAATATTTTTTGCGCTGAGGTTTTTCTGCTTCCTTTTATTCACATCGGCAGACTTGATCTGCCTACATACGGTCTGCTGGTCGCCATAGCCACGCTGATTGCTTATTTTGTTCTGCGGGCTGATCTGTTGCGGCGCAAGCTGCCCGATATTGCCGATAGTGTGATTCTTGTTACCGCATTGTCTGGCATCGTTGGCGCCAAGCTTTATCACGTCTTGGAGCGCCCTGCAGATTTGTTCGCCAATCCGGTTGCCGAGCTGTTCAGCCGCGAAGGTTTTGCCTGGGCAGGAGGATTAATTGCCGGTGTGCTGAGCCTGCTCTGGTTGGCGCGGCATTACAAGATTCCGATTCCCACTATGTTCGATGTCGCCGCGCCCGCTGCGGCTCTAGGGTATGCAGTAGGACGCATCGGATGCCTCGTCTCCGGCGACGGCGACTACGGCATCCCTACTTCGTTGCCCTGGGGGATGAGCTTTCCCAATGGATTGGTTCCCACTACGCAGCGTGTGCATCCCACGCCCATCTACGAATTCCTCGTCGGCGTGGTGATTTTCATTTATCTGTGGAAGCTGGGTGGCCGGTCGCTGCGCAAGCCGCGTCCTGAGGGCGAGGTCATTGCTGAGTATTTCATCTGGACTGGCCTGGCTCGCTTCCTGGTTGAATTTATCCGCATCAATCCGCGCTCGGTGTTTGGGTTACTGAGCAACGCACAGTTGATCGCATTTCTTTCCATCGTGGCCGGGGTGGTGATCCTGTTTTATGTCCGCAAAAAATTTAAAGCGGAGAAGCAGGAGCACCGCATCTTGCGCCACTCCAGCGAAAAGGGCGATGTGGAGCAGCCGGAATATCACAAGGCCACGCCCGAGTGCCCCAATCCGGAGCGCTGGCGCATGTTCGACTCCATGACCGCCGAGGTTGAGGTGCTGGAGTTCCTGCAATCTCTGGTGACCACGATGAAGCCGCAGCTCATCGTTGAGACCGGAACGTTCATGGGAATCAGCACCCTGTGGATGGCCGAAGGCGTGAAGCAGAACGGTTCTGGAAAGATCGTGACCTGTGAGTTCGATCCTGTGGTATGCGCCAAGGCGAAGGAGCGCATTCAGGACTCCGGCCTGAAGAAGTGGATCGAACTGCGCAATGAATCGAGCCTTGAGACTAAGGTCAAGGGGCCGATCGATCTATTTTTCAGCGACAGCGCAATTGAAATCCGGGAGCAGGAGGTGCGGCACTTCTTGCCCCAGATGAGTCCCGGCGGCCTGATTCTCATGCACGATGCCAGCTCTCATCTCAAAACTGTGCGTGAGGCTGCTCTGAAGATGGAGCAAGAAGGATTGATCTCAGTCCTGCTGCTGCCCACTCCGAGAGGATTAGTGCTGGCACAGAAGAAGCAGTCAGCTCTCAGTAATTAGCACTCAGCCCGCGAGTCGAGCTATTACTGAGTTGATATGGTCACAAGAATGATGACACCGGCGCGAAAACTGACAATTCAATTCACAAAAGCAGTGCGCGGCGGCTTTGCGAAGAATGCTCAGTTCCATCCACAGGCCCCTGAATTTGTTATGCAATACCTGGAAGAAAGCGAACCTCTCATCGTCAGGGTCGATGCCAGACCAGGCCATCTCTACCATCACTAACTATTGGTTCACGGATCGTAGAATACTATGGCAGATCGGAAATAGTGTTTGTACGCTATTCCGTTATGATGGCGTTGACCAGGTACATTGGATGCGCAAGAAGCCAACCGACCCCTTCCAGAAGCCAGAACCACCTATGTCAGGAGAGCAAATGATTAAGATGAAGACGGAGAACTACGACCGATTGGTGGTGGATGTGGGCCAGAGCGAGGTTGTAATCGATGGTCTCGATCAAGCGTACGTTCCAGTTCTAAGCTTTCTGCAATGGCTCATCCCGGTTCAACGCCCGTAACACAATCATCGTAGTCTCAGAACCACGCTTCCTGGTTTCCGCTGACGCATACGGTACTTCTTAGCGTTTTATCAATGCATCAGACAGCAGGTGAGCTTTGACCGCCAGGTTGTTGGCGCGGAGAAGATCTCCGTCGGTTGCGGCGGCCCGGGATTGCGCCATGTAATTTCGGATTTGCTCTATCATCGCGCGCTCGTCGTCGTTCAACGGCCGGCTAATGCCCTTGAGGGTGTCATCCGTTGATTGCAGCAGTTGTTCTGTCGCATTGCGCTGGCGGGCAGCTTCGTTCTGGTCCATGCCAGGCAGAATCTCTCCAGGGGAAGCATCTGGGGTTCCACCGTCATGCACCACCGTTTTATTTGGGATATTGGCCGTTGTAGCAGGCGCAGGTCCTGGCGGGGAAGCGGAGGGCGAAGCAGGCGTTGCGCTCGCCTCTTTACCAGTCGCTGGCGTATTGACGGCAGGGACATTCTTTTTGGCGTGATTAGTTTTTGGTTTTGTCTTGGCTTTGGGTTTGGCCGCGGTGCTGGTCGCCGGCGGCGGGGTCGCAGGAGCGGTTGTCGGCGGCTGGTTGACGGGAATTTGCTGGCCAGGAGTCTGCGTCGCAGGTTGCGGAGTTGAAATTGGAGGCGCCTGCGCCTGGGGCGGCACCGTAGGCTGTTTTTTCTTATTGCAGCCTGCAAGCAACGTGATGGCCGCAAGCAGCCCTATTCCGAGTTGGGACGAGTGGCGTTTCATCGCAACAGATTCTTCCATTGTACCGTGTGCCTATGGCCTTTTGGCCGCAAGCTCGCGCTGCACATCGTTGGTGGCGGCCAATGAGGGCAGGCGCAGACGGAAAGTTGTTCCTCCACCGTCCACAGATTCAAAATCCACCGAACCGTGATGGAGCTGCATGACCTTGTAAGTCATGGCCAGCCCAATGCCTGTGCCGGTTTTCTTGGTGGTGAAGTACAGGTTATAGATTTTATCGCGAATCTCGTCAGGAATCCCGCCGCCCTGGTCGCGCACTTCAATCGTAATTTCATCGTCTTCTTTCCAGGTCCGAATGCTCAGGGCGCCGCCTTCCGGCATAGACTGCACTCCGTTGAGCACGACATTCAAGATGGCCTGTTTGAGCAGATCGGAATCGGCCCGCACCAATAAAGGTTCAGCGGGAAGTTGCCGCTCAATGCGCACTCCGTGTCGCGAAGCGTCGGGTGAAGCCAGTTGGGCAACATCATCCGCCAATTTGCGAACATCAAGTTCGACGAGACGCAATTCGACAGGGCGCGTGAAATCCACCAGCATTTGCACCACGCGGTCAAGACGATGAATTTCGCTTCCGATTACATCCATGTGACGGCGAGTGGTGGGGTCGGCCTGCTGCAATTTCTGGCGGAGAAGCTCGAGGTGCACCACAATGGCGTTGATGGGGTTCTTGACCTCGTGGCCAACGCCGGAGGCCAGCCTGCCAATGGCCGCCAGGCGGTGCGAAAGTTCGATTTCGTTTTCTATGCGGCGTACGGATTCGGCGTCGCGCAACGTCAGTAACGCGCCAATCCGTTCACCGCCTTCCTCAATGAAATCCAGGCTCATCAGGATGCGGCGCCCGCTCTCTCCTTCGATCTCGCGCTGGTCGACCGGCGTGTGCGATTCAAAGCTCTCGAGCACGACTTTTCCCAGCTGGGTATTCGGCAGAAAGAATTCGTCAACGTTATGTCCCAGCATGTGGTCGCGGGTAATTCCCAGGAAATTTTCAACCGCGGCGCTCACCAGGATCGCCTTGGAATCGCGCGTAAACAAAATCAGGCCGTCCTGAAGGTTGGCCATAATCTGGTCGAGATTATCTTTGAGGGCGGTGAAGACCTCTTTCACATCGCGCATCTGGCGTCCGAGGCGGTTGATTTTTGTGGTTACGAGGCCAACTTCATCGCCGTGCGCTGCCTCGGGCTCGGCCTCGCTGGCGGCAGGACCAGCCATCAGGTCCAGACGACGGCCAATCATCACCAAAGGCCGCAGCGCAAGATTGGAGAGACCCGCCGCCAAAATAAAGGTCACCAGGATCGCAATCCCTGAAAGCGCCAGTGCATGGTTTAACTGCGGGCGTAGTTCGCTTTTCAGAAATATCGTCGAGATTCCCACCCGCACCGAACCAAAAGGAGCGCCATCGCGTTCGATAGGAACGCTGATCTCATATACCTTCGGAGGACCGTAGACCATGGCAAGCTGCTGGCGAAAACTGCCATCGCGCACCACGCGGAAGCTCTCGCGCGGCGGCAGCGGATTGCCCTTCAGCGCAACCGTAGGATCGGTGTGCAGCAGGGCGCGTCCTTCAGGGTCGGCGATAGCTGCGTCATAAATAGGGCGCGAGTAGCCAACGATGGATTGCATCAGATCATTAAGTCCTGTATCGGTTTGGAGGATTTCTTCGGTTGCTTCGCGTACCGATTTTGGGTTGCTGGTATCCACCTGGGTGCTGCTGAGATCTACTTCTAGAACCTGGCGCGCCATAGAGAAAATCTGATGGGCAACGAAGTCGCCGTTCTCGTAGGTATCCTGCACCCGCTGTCGGACGATCTGCAGCACGTAAATGCTGGAAAAAGCCACTACCAGCGCCATCACCATGCCACTGATGGCCAGTACAAGCTTCGTCTTGAGTCGTAAACGGGGACGCATTTCTAATACACAGTCCTCAGCCAGCGGTACTCAGGTTGAGGGCTTATCATCCGTTGCCATCTGCGGCGGCGCCGATGGACGCTCCATACTCTTTCAATTTGTTGTGCAAAGTTTTCAGGCTGATGCCCAGAATCTCTGCGGCGCGGGTCTTATTGTTATTCGTGGATTCCAACGTTTTCAAAATCAGCAGTCGTTCGGCCTCGCCTACCGTGGTGCCTACTCCGACCCGCACGGAATTCGCATCGCTTACCGCCGAATGTATTCCTACTGAACCAAAGGTGGGTGGCAGGTGCTGGGGCTCGATCACTTTGCCGCTGCAGGCGATTACTGCGCGTTCCAGCGTATTGCGCAATTCGCGAATGTTCCCCGGCCAGTTGTAGCTCTGGAATGATCGTAGGACGTCTTCGCTCACCATGGCTGCTTCGCGTTCGTGCTTGCTGCTCATATCGGCCAGCAGATGTTCGACCAGCTCGGGCAAATCTTCTTTGTGCTCGCGAAGCGGAGGCAGGTGGATGTTGAAGACATTCAGCCGATAATAGAGATCATTGCGCAATTCGCCCTTGGCCACAGCTTCTTCAGGAATTTTATTGGTTGCCGCGAGCACGCGTACATCTACAGTCGTCTCAACCTTGCTGCCCAGGCGGCGCAGTTTGTGATCTTCCAGCACGCGCAGCAACTTGGCCTGGGTATTGACCGGCATCTCGCCAATCTCGTCGAGCAGCAGAGTGCCTTCTTCCGCCAGTTCGAAGCAGCCGGCCCGGCGCTCCAGCGCTCCGGTAAAGGCGCCTTTTTCGTGGCCAAAGATTTCGCTTTCGATCAGGGTCTCAGGAATGGCCGAGCAGTTGATGGCAAGAAACGGCTTGGTTTTGCGCGGGCTCAGATCATGTACGCTGCGCGCCACCAGTTCCTTGCCGGTCCCACTTTCCCCGGTAATCAGGACCGAAGCTGTGCTGGGCGCCACCATTTCGATCAGCCGAAAAATTTCCTGCATTTTTTTGGATGATCCCACCATGGGACCAAGCACGCCAGTGTCGCGCAGTTTGCGGCGCGTGACTTCAAGCTCGCGCTCGGTGCCGCGCTGGCGCGAGGCATTGTTCAAAATGGTTTTCAATCGAGCAGGGTCAACCGGCTTCTGGATAAAATCGTAAGCCCCGGTTTTCATGGCGTCCACCGCGACGTCAATACTGCCTTGCGCGGTCAGCAGCACCACCGCAGCCGGTTGGGATTGCGCCGCGATCCGTTCCAGCAACTCCATGCCGCTCATGCGCGGCATCTTCAGATCTGTAATGACAATCCCTGGAGCCCATGTCGTAAACTTTTCCAGACCCTCAGCGCCGTCTCTGGCGGTTTCTGTCCGATAGCCCCAGGCCGAAATCAGCTCGGCCAGGCCGCTACGCTCATTTTCTTCGTCCTCGACGATCAGCACTTTTTCCTGGTTCATAGAAGCTTCAATACCATTATGGCATCAGCGGGCAGGCTAATTTTACCGGGTATAAATTTTCCGTTAGGGCCTGAGAGATTGCCCATACGTAGGATGCAACCTGCGATGGGCAAGTCGCTTTCCAAAGCATAGCTTTATATTTACTATATTTACTCAACAGTAACTAGCGAGAGTAGCAATTTGAAATCAATGCTTTGCACTTGTAAGGCGTTTACTTGTACAATTTCCTGCTGCACGTAAGTCGGGCATTGCAGCCCATCGTACAGCCCTGGTTTTCCCAACGCAGTAAGAAGTCAGCCTTACATTTTGCTTAAGTTGCAGACCTTAGTCAGTCCGTACTAAAAGTTCCGGAGGGTTTTTCATGTCACATCGAAATAACAGAGGTATTGCCCTTTTAGCGGTCGCTGCCGTCCTATTGCTGGCAAGCGTCGCGGCGTTTGCGCAAGACCAGCCTGCTCCCAAGTGGGAGGTTTTTGCCGGTTATTCCTGGGCAGATGCCAATACCAAAATCAACCATGTTCCTTTGCGGAACTATCCCGTTGGTCTGGGGTTGGCGGGGACCTATGACTTCAACAAGTGGCTCGGCCTGACGCTCGATTACGGCGGTCACTTCAATAACGGCACCAGAGGAACCAGAATCCCCAGCACGCTGAATACGCTGATGGTAGGTCCTAAGCTGACCTTCCGAGGCGAACATTTCTCGCCATTTATTGAAGCATTAGTAGGAGCTTCGCGCCTGGCCCCCGACCATTTTCAGCAGGATACTCGCTTGGGCGCCATGGGTGGGGTCGGTATCGATATGAACCTGACCAAGCACTGGGCGTTGCGTTTGATTCAGGCCGATTTCATGACGGCTCACCATCGCTTTGGGGCAGGAGCACTACCCGGATCGGGCGTCCCCAAGACGATCCTGCGCGGCGTACGCCTGCAGGGTGGCATCGTTTATACAGCAGTCGCGGAAGAAGAGGCCCCCATCTCCGCAAGCTGCTCGGTGGATCCATCAGAAGTCTGGGCGGGTGAGCCGGTGAAAGCCACGGTCACGCCGCACAATTTCAATCCTAAGCACACGTTGAATGTTGATTGGACCACCAATGGCGGCAAAGTGGAAGGTACGGGAGATTCGGTCACCATCAATACAACGGGCGCGGCGGAAGGACAGAGCTATAACGTCAGCGCTCATGTCACCGATCCGCACGACAAAAAAGCTGTAGCCACCTGCCAGGCTCCCTTCTCCACCAAGAAGCGCCTGCCTCCGACCATTACCTGTAACGCAAATCCTTCGAGCGTGGAGCTGGGCGGCCCGATCACGATTCATTCGGATGCCAGCAGCCCGCAGGGCGGTCCGGTCACCGTTGCGGTCACATCGAGCTGCGGCGCGAGTGGACAGGGTACGGACGTTGCCGTGGATACCTCGAGCATTCAGGCCGGCACTTGCAACGTGACCTGTACGGTCACTGACGACCATCAGCTGACGGCGAGCTCCACCACTAGCTTCTCTGTTCGAGCAAAGCCGATAGTTATACCGCCGCCGACTCTTGTGCTCCGCAGCGTCTACTTCGCCACGGCGCTGCCGACGGCCAAGAATCCTAACGTCGGCCTGGTCAAGAGCCAGCAGGCCACGTTGACCGGGATAGCTTCTGAATTCCAGAAATATCTTGCCGTCAAGCCCGACGCCAAGCTGGAGTTGGAAGCCCACGCTGATCCGCGCGGCAGCGAAGAATACAACCAGGCATTGACCGAACGTCGCGCAGCGCGAGTCAAGAGCTTCCTGGTAGCTCAGGGTGTGCCCGCTGACAGCGTTGATACCCGCGCGCTGGGCAAGCAGGAGCAGCTCTCAGCCGACAACGTAAAGCAATCGATGGAAGACGATCCTTCGCTGACGGCTGGAGAAAAGAGAAGGCTGCAGACGAACATGCGCACGATTGTCCTGGCCGCGAACCGGCGCGTGGATATGAAAGTGGAGGCGCCGGGCGTGCCTTCGCAGTTGTCCGAGCGGCGGTATCCGTTTAGCGCCGCTGATGCCCTCTCCCTGATCGGTGGAAGAGAGAAACCAAAGGTGGCGCCGCCGACTCGCCGGAAGAAAGGGCCAGCCAGAAAGGGAGCTACAGGCGGAACCCGAAGAAAGAAGAAATAATCAACTTGGAAAGATAACGATAACTCTGCGGCACGTGAATTCCTTCACGTGCCGCAACTTTTTGCGCACTTGGAAATCCCTGCCCGGACCGCTATTTCTGCTGCACGGTTTACCTGGTTTCACGCAACCCCATAGGCCTTTTGGTTACTCATACGCAGTCAGACGTTTGAGCCGCGCACCAGTACGGCAGACGAAATAAAGTGGAAGTCTGGATTGTGCCTGAAGGTACCGCCTTCGACCAGCCCAGGACTCCGGTCAACGAGACCAGGGTAAAACCACAATCTCGTGCGCCGGCTGCACCGGCCAAGAGGGCAGCTCGACCGAGAAAGAAAGCGGCAACGCCAAATCCCTAAGTACCTCGATTTACAATGGTTCGGGCCGGTCGGCATGTTCGACTGGCCTTTTTTAGTGTCCCTCAGTAACCTTGCCTAATTGTGTTCCCTAATGCATCCTAGAATGAACGCAGTAGCTCAACTTAGGTTATTCTGGCCGAAGCGTAATAAGCTTTCTGGCAAAAGTGCTCCCCCAGATAAGGTGAAATTCAATTAGGGTGAAATCTATGTGGAAACAGCAGTTCTTTGCTCTGCGGATTTTTGTTTCGGCCATGTTTTTTACGCTTGCCCCTTTGGCCATCGCCGCGCACTGGACATCGCTGGGGCCTGATGGCGGTGATGCTCGCGGATTCGCTTCCGATCCGCAAAATCCCGATCGCATCTACATGGGCACGATGGCTGGCAAACTTTTCCTTTCCACCGACGGTGGCGCCAACTGGGCGCGGATTGCACATCTGGGAACCGACGATAGCTATGTTCTCGATAAGATCGCCGTTGATCCCACCAACAGCAAGATCGTTTACGTTGCCACTTGGGGAGTAGGGAATGTAGGCGGCGACTTCTTCCGCTCGAAAGATGGCGGCAAGAACTGGCAGATGATCGATGCCCTTCACGGCAAATCCCTGCGCGCCCTGGCTTTGGCCCAGACAGATCCGAAAATCGTCGTGGTAGGCGCATTGGATGGCGTGTACCGCAGCAACGATGGCGGCGACAGTTGGAAGCTGATTACGCCCGAGCACCACAATGAGATGAAGAACTTTGAATCAGTGGCCATCGATCCCAAAAACCCGGACATCATTTACGCCGGAACCTGGCACCTGCCCTGGAAGACCAGCGACGGCGGAGCCAACTGGAAGATCATCAAGAGCGGCGTGATCGACGACTCCGACGTGTTTTCCATCATCATTGATCAGAATAATTCGGATGTCGTCTATATCAGCGCCTGCTCGGGAATTTACAAAAGCGAGAATGCCGGCGAGCTCTTTCATAAGATCCAGGGAATGCCTTTCTCGGCCCGGCGCACGCATGTGTTGAAAATGGATCCGACCAACTCTGAAGTTGTGTATGCCGGTACAACCGAAGGCCTTTGGAAGACCGTCGATGGCGGCAAGAGCTTCCACCTCATGACCTCGCCCAGCGTGGTGGTCAACGATATTTATCTTGATCCGCGCAATACCAGTCGCGTGCTGCTCACCACCGATCGCGGAGGAGTTCTGCAGAGCGAAAACTCGGGAACAACGTTTTTCGCCTCCAATCGCGGCTTCGCGCATCGCCAGGTAGCCAGTCTGGCGATTGACAACAACGACAGCAGCACGATCTACGCCGGCGTCATCAATGACAAAGAATTGGGAGGCGTTTTTGTCTCCCACGACAACGGGCTGCACTGGAGCCAGATGAGTTCAGGCCTCGGTGGACGCGATGTTTTTGTGGTGCGACAGTCGCCCGATGGTTCACTGGTTGCCGGCACCAATCGGGGCGTCTTCGCTTCGAGTAAGGAAGGCTCCGGCTGGCGGCCGCTCAATGTGGTCATCACAGAGACCACAATCACAAAGCCCGTGCCCCGCACCAGCGCCCAGCTAAAGCCCGCAGCCCAGGTAGTTTCCACGACCAAGGTGGAGCGCACTGAATTCACCACGCGCGTCAACGACATCGCCTTTACCGGCAGCAACGTTTGGTATGCAGCCGCGGTCAATGGCCTGTTCACCTCTACCAACCATGGGCAGAGTTGGAAGGGCGGTTCGATCGCGGGACAGAGCGACTTTATCGCCGTCCGCACGCAGCAGAATATGATCGCTGCCGCCAGCCACACCGGAGTTGTGGTTACGGTAGACGGTGGAGCGCACTGGTACGCCGCCAAGGTTCCTTACTACATCAATGGAATCCATGATCTGGCGATAGATCCTGAGGACACTCTGTGGATCGCCACCCGCATGGGCGTCTTCCGCAGCACCGACTCCGGCGACAACTGGGAGCATGTGCTGAACGGATTGCCCTCCACCAATGTGGATTCGGTTGCCTACGACCTGGAAGGCAGGCGTTTGCTGGTCACCAGTACCACGACAACCACCGTCTATGAATCCAGCGACGGCGGCCGCAGATGGCACTCGACCGGCCACCTCGGATGGGAGGTGCGCTCCGCAACTGCCTCCAGAGGCAAGCTGTTCCTCACCACCACGTACGACGGAGTGGTCACGCCCAGCGACACGTTCAATAACTCTGATACAGCCATGGGCACAGGCGGAGGCCCAAGCCAGTAACGTTCAAGATTGTATGGTAGAGACGTAGCTTTGCTACGTCTCTCTTAATTTCTTAAAACCATTAAAGGCCCGCAGAAAAGATTCTGCGGGCTTTGTTATTGCAACGGTCAACCACAAAGGGCAGCAAGGATACTGCTGTAAGGCGCTTGTGGAAATTAATCGGACCATTCCCAAAAATCTGTGTTGATTTGCATATGCACGTGCCCCCGTTTTCTATGCTAAAACTCTATAAATGGGAAGCGACCTGTCCAACCTTGCCGGACTTTATCTTCATGATGCGGTTCTGAAATCCTGCGCTAGCCACGGGGCTCACGCAGCCATCATTGATATTTCCTTGCCGCAAGACGACCCCAACCGGTCGCTCAGCTACTCCCGCTACGGAGAAATTGTTGAGGCACTGGCCCGAGGGTTGGTCAGCCGAGGCATTCGACCCGGCGACGTCATCGCAATCTATCTTCCTAATTGCTGGGAGTTCGCTGCCGCATATCACGCAGCCACGCTCGCCGGAGCTATACCTACCCCTCTCAACCCAAGTTACCGCGAGCGCGAGTTGCGCTTTCAGGTCAAGGATTCGGGGGCGCAATGGTTGATTACCGATGGCGCGCTCGTCGCCGGCATGAATCTTGCTGCGTGCACATCGCTTACAACGATTGTAACCACGAGAAATCATGCAGATGTATCCGTTCCATTTGCCGCATTGCTCCAACCCGCGAGGGCATCGCTGCCCACACCGGAGAAATCCACTTCGGAAACCATTGCCGCGCTCCCGTATTCCAGTGGAACCACAGGCATGCCCAAAGGCGTAATGTTGTCGCATTCCAATCTGGTCACCAATGTCTTTCAGTACCTGGACGCATCCAAAGGCAGCGCGAGCCGGCTGTACCAGCGGGTCTTATGCTTTCTTCCGCTCTACCATATTTACGGTCTCAACGTGATTCTCAATCCAACGTTGTTGGTGGGCGGCACGCTGGTGCTCATGCAGCGCTTCGATGTAAACATAGCGCTGCAGACGCTTGTGGAAGAGCAAATCACATATTTGCCGCAGGTTCCTCCGGTCATGAACGCATTCTGTCTTGCAGCGGAACGCGGAGAGTTTCCCAAGACGCATTGCGTCCTTGGAGCAAAATCAGGCGCCGCGCCCCTTGCTCCCGAACTCGCGCGCCGCTTTACAGAGCTTACCGGCATCAAAGTCAGGCAGGGCTATGGCATGACGGAGGCCTCGCCCGTGACTCACGTGGGAAGCTTTGATGGCGACCTTTGCCCTTCCGATACCGTGGGCCACGCCGTGGCGCAGACCGATTGCCGCCTGCTCGATGAGCAGGGAAACGAAGCGTCGTCCGGCGAGCCCGGCGAACTGGTCATGCGCGGTCCTCAGTTCATGCTGGGCTATTGGCGAAATGAAGCGGCTACCAGGGCAGTGATGAAAGACGGTTGGTACTGGTCGGGAGATGTCGCCCTGCGCGACGATCGCGGCTTTTACAAGATCGTGGATCGTCGCAAAGAGATGATCAAGTACAAAGGATTTGCCATAGCCCCTGCCGAAGTTGAAGCCGTGTTGCTGGAGCATCCGGCCGTTCGCGATTGCGGAGTGATCGGCTGGCCCGATGATGTTGCCGGCGAAGTGCCCTGCGCCTTTGTCGTTTTGACGGAAAAGCACAAGCCTTCTGCAAAGCTGGAACAGGAGCTGTGCAGCTATGTTGGGGAACAGCTAAGCGGCTACAAACAGCCCAAACAAATCATCTTTGCCTCCTCGATTCCGCGCACGCCTTCGGGCAAAGTCCTTCGCCGTGAATTGCGCGCAGCTTCTGAGGGAGAGAAAATCTTGTGATGCCCAGGGCGATTGTATCGAACCAAACAAAGACAAATCGTACTTCGTAATTCTAGCCTCTGGCTTCCCCTGAATCCGTCTTCGCAGGAAATTCCCCCTCCCAGCGGGCAATCACCACCGTCGCCAGACAGTTCCCCAATACGTTGATCGCAGTGCGGGCCATATCCAGCAGTTGATCAACAGCGAACAGAATCAGGATGGGCTGCGCGGGAAGCCCCAGCGAATCCGCCGCGCCCAGAAGAATCACCAGAGAGGCTTTGGAGACCCCGGCCACGCCTTTGCTGGTGAGCATCAAGGTCAGCATCATCTTGACCTCCTGGCCAAACGTCAGGGGAATGCCGGCCACTTGCGCAACAAAAACTGCTGCCAGCGAGAGATACAAAGTGCTGCCATCGAGATTGAAGCTGTATCCGGTGGGCATGACAAAAGCCACGATAGAGCGCGGCACGCCGATAGTTTCCATAGCTTCCATGGCGCGCGGCAGTGCGGCCTCTGAGGTTGCGGTACCGAAGGCAATGGAAACCGGTTCTGCGACGGCGGCGATAAATCTTCGCAAAGGCACGCGGGCCAGCAGCGCAATCGGCAGCAAGACCAGGAAAATAAATGCCAGCAGCGCGCAATAGAGCGTTACCAGCAATTGAAAAAGATTTCCAACAATCTTCAGTCCACCCTGGCTCACAGTGAAAGCTATAGCTGCTCCAATACCAATGGGCGCATAGAGCATGACCAGGTTGGTGAAACGAAACATGACCTCAGACAGGCTCTCGCAAAACGGCAGCATGGGAGTGCGGCGGTTCTGAGGGACAAGCGCCAACGCAATGCCGAAAAGAATGCTGAAAATTACTACCTGCAACACCTGACCCTCGGCTACCGATTTGGCGATGTTCTCCGGAAAGATATGCAGAATGATCTCAGAGGCCGAAGGACGCGCGGGAGCTTGGCCTGCCTCCGACGTAAGACTGGCAGGCAGGTGCACACCCATCCCTGCTTTGCTGATGTTGATGGCCGCCAGGCCGATCAGCAAGGCTAAAGTTGTAACGATTTCAAAATAGAGAATAGATTTAATGCCCAGGCGTCCGACTTTCTTTAGATCGGGGTGTCCGGCAATTCCGCTGACCAGGGTTCCAAACAACAGCGGAGCAATAATGACTTTGATCAGGCGCAGAAAAATCTGGCTCAAAATTTGCAAATGCGCGGCCTTTTGCGGCCAATCATGCCCAAATTCCGCACCGGCAAGCATGCTGACCAAAATCCATGGAGTCAAAGACCGCCGCACAAAAGCATATGCCATCAGAACCGCGATAGCCGCCCAGCGGGCTGTCATTAGGACCGATTCAGGAATGCGCAGCGTCGTCCAGTGCGCCAGGGCAGTCAGCAGGGCGGCCAGAGTGATAACAGCCATGCCGATGGGTAAGAGGTTTCTTTTCATTGCAGTTTGAATAAAAGTTCAAGCGTTACCGCAATAAATCTTCAAGCTCTACCCGGCTGTCGGTCTTTTCGTCGCGGTACTTGACGATGACGGGGGTATACAGCGAAAGGTTCCATTCTGTCCCTTTGCCCTGGGTAACGGCCCGCGATCCGGGGACAACCACTGCGTTCTCGGGGATGATCAGCGGTTGCTCTGCCGTAGCGCGATAGACCTGTCCGCGGACTACGTCGTATACCGGCGTTGAGCGAGTGAGAATCGTGCCCGCGCCCAGCACGGCGCGCGCCCTTACCTGCGTGCCCTCATAGACGCCACAATTTCCTCCAACCAGTACTTCATCTTCGATGACCACGGGAGAGGCATTCACCGGCTCCAGCACGCCGCCAATCTGCGCCGCGGCACTCAGGTGCACACGCTTGCCAATCTGCGCGCAGGAGCCGACTAGGGCATGGGAATCTACCAGCGTGCCTTCATCCACATAAGCGCCCACGTTGATATACATGGGCGGCATGCAGATTACCGATGGCGCCACGTAAGCGCCTTCGCGCACCGATGAGCCGCCCGGGACTACGCGGATATTATCGTTCACATGCCAACGGCGGGCAGGGAAGGTGTCTTTGTCGACAAAGGAGAGAGTTGTGTCGGAGCCCATCTCCGTCAAATCGCCTAAACGAAAGCCGAGAAGGATACCTTGCTTCACCCAGACATTTGCGTGCCACTGGTTTCCACGTTTTTCCGCGGCGCGTATTTTTCCCCGCGAAAGAGAGGAGCGGAATTCCAGAAATATTTCACGCGCAGAGGCATCGGACTTCGCCTGCGCTCCCAGGGCACAGAGCCGTTCAATTTCATTTTGTAAAGGTTGCATCGCGGCTGAGTATACACGACATCATGCATATTCGAGCAGCTTTGCCGGCCTGGTATATGTACATGTCTGTTCGTGTTGCCAGTAATTCTGAACATTTCTAGCCACAACAGACCCTGCTTTTGCATCAGAGATGCACATGGATGAATTACGGCAACTCCTCGGGCATACGCTGGTGCTGGTGGCCCATCCTGACGACGAAGTTATCGGTTGCGGCGCGCTTTTGGACCGCATGCGCTCCTCCACGGTCGTATTCGCCACCGATGGCGCCCCACGCGACATCTTTTTCTGGCAGGCCTACGGCTCCCGGCAAGCCTATGCCGAGATCCGGCGAAAAGAAGCTTTACAGGTTGCAGAACTGGCCAGTGTATCCAGGGTCAAGTTCCTCTCCGACAGCCATGACAATATGTTCGTGGACCAGGAGCTATTTCGCAATCTGGCTGCAGCCATAGATGAACTTCGCGCCATCGTCCAAGACACACAACCTGGGTGCTTATTGACGCTTGCCTATGAGGGCGGCCACCCTGATCATGATTGTTGCAGTTTCATGACTTCGGTGCTGGCCTATGAATTCCGGCTGCCGGCGTGGGAGATGCCGCTCTATCATCGTGCTCCCGATCTGGAAACCAGGCGGCAGCAATTCATGGCTGAGAGAGGTCATGAGTTTGTTTACAATCTGACTGCGCCCGAGCAGGCGAAAAAGCAAAGCTTGCTCGATCTTTACCGCTCGCAGCACGCAGTCTTGCAGGATTTTAAAATTTCAGAAGAGCGTTTTCGTCTTCTCCCGGTTTACGATTATTCCCATCCTCCTCATCCGGCTCCGTTGAACTATGAGATGTGGGGATGGCCTGTGAACGGCAGGGAAGTCTCAACCGCGTTTTGCAGGTACCTTGAGCAAAGCCGAAACAGGAAACAGGCGAGGGTTTCATGAAGCAGAAAGTGAGCAGGCATTGAACATTTTGTATGTCGCATATCCGCTGTTGCCGGTCAATGCGGAGAGCGGTGGCGGGGCCGAGCAGATGCTCTGGCTGCTTGAGCGCGAGATGCATTGCCGGGGCCATAGGACCACGGTTGCGTGCTCTCCGGGTTCACAGGTTTCGGGAGAGCTGGCGCTGACCTCTCGTGGAGTCAATGGGAACGACGAGTTCGAGCATTGCAATACCGATCACATTGCCAATATTTGTAAACTCGTGCGCGCGCGGGAGAGGGCGGGCGATCCGTTCGACCTGGTTCACGACGAAAGCGGAAGTTTCTGGATCCATGCCGGAAGAATCAGCACTCCGGTTCTGGCCACCCTGCACCTGCCGCGGCATTTTTATCCTTCTCAGGCATGGCGCGAAGTCGCGTCCAATGTCAGTTTTAACTGCGTCTCACAGGCGCAGGCCGCCACCTTCAGCAACTTGGTCAATATCTGCCAGACCATTCCCAATGGGATAGACCTGCCGCAATATAAGTTGCGCATCACCAAGGCCGATTACTTATTATGGCTGGGCCGCATATGCCAGGAAAAGGGAGCCCATATCGCCCTCGACCTCGCCTGCCGCATGAATGCAAAATTGGTTCTGGCAGGCAAGCTTTACCCATTCTCTTATCACCAGCAATATTGCGAGCGCGAGATTGTTCCCGCACTGCAGCGCGCCAATGGCAAAGTGGTCTTTGTTGACTCGCCCTCACTGCGGAAGAAAGTCAACCTCCTGCAAAAAGCGCGGGCCGTGCTGATCCCCAGCCTGGCCGATGAAACCAGTTCGCTGGTCGCAATGGAGGCCATGGCCTGCGGCACTCCTGTCATCGCTCTGCGCCGCGGAGCGCTGCCTGAGGTAGTGGCCGACGGCGTTGCCGGGTTTGTTGTGGATTCCCCCAATGAGATGATCGATGCCCTCTCCCGCGTTGCGGAAATCACTCCACAAAGGTGCCGCAAGAGGGCAGAAAAATATTTTGATGGCTTGCGAATGTGCGATGAGTATGAGCAGCTCTACGAAAGAATATCGGTTGGTGAAGTGGAGCAGGCGGCCTGAAATAGTAATCAGCATTCAGCATTCAGCATTCAGCCAATCAACCAGTATCGCCATACTATTTTCCAAACAGGTCTGAAAGCATAAGCGCCAAAAACTATTTGTCATCCCGAGGCTGCAGAAAACCCCCAATTTTTGTTATCCCGAGGGGCGGGAAAAACTCAGTTTTGTCATCCCGAGCGGAGCCGCGCTTCGCGGCGGAGTCGAGGGACCTTGGTGTTTGCCGGCGCCACCAAGACTACGGTCGAGTGAAGGAATAAAATTCCGCTCCATGAAAGAGCATACCTATTATGTCTACATCCTGACCAATGCAACCCGGCGTCCTTTCTATACAGGTGTAACCAGTTCCGTGGTAAGCCGCACAGATCAGCACAAACAAAAAATAGTCGAGAATAGCTACACCGCCCGTTACAACCTAAGCCGACTGGTTTATTTTGAGCAGTATCAGTACGTCGGCGATGCAATACGTCGTGAAAAACAGCTCAAAAATTGGAGCCGCAAAAAGAAAATAGCACTGATTGAAGCGATGAATCCTAAATGGGATGATCTCGGCCGCGAGTGGGGAAAACCCATTGACTTGGCCGCGATCATCGCGGCGCAGAAGAAAACCTAGGTCCCTCGACTCCGCCGCGAAGCGCGGCTCCGCTTGATTGCATAACAACAACGGCTCCCATTCGGTGCCGAGTAAACTTGAGTTTGCGAAAACCAAGACTCGGAAGGAAAGGAGCCGTATATGAGCATTATATGGATTGGTTGTGATTTTC
>Ga0070741_10004167_pt1 | contig 34184 bp, 30 predicted proteins | sample Coa_R1_4_FD_66440 | JGI IMG/M metagenome (GOLD analysis project Ga0070741, IMG submission 66440) | Surface soil microbial communities from Centralia Pennsylvania, which are recovering from an underground coalmine fire - Coalmine... | ecosystem: Environmental > Terrestrial > Soil > Unclassified ... | reverse complement strand
GTAATGGTGGAGTGGGTATTGGTGTTGGTTTTGTTTTTCATATGAACCTTGGTGTAGCGCGATTTCGCTCACCCGCCAATACCCATGCCATCTACCGAGATAGGCTCTTAACCGGGCGGTGGACTGCCGTGATGCGCCGCGTACGAAGCGTAAGCCACCGCATCCGCGAGCATGGCTTCGACCGCGGCGGCGATCGGTTCAACCCTCACCAAGCCAGAAAACGTGGCGCGGTCGCCGATGTCATTCTCCAAAAGAAAAGTCGGCCGCTGGCTCACTTGCAGCGCGTTGAATTCAGCCGTGCTTTCAGCGGTGCGTGCGGCCACTTCGGCGGATTGAGCGCGTTTAAGCAAAGCCACGCGATCAAGTCCAGCGGCCTTGGCGGCGATCTCCGCGGCAATTTCCCATCGGCCAACTTTTTTCCCTTCGCGTTCTCCCGCCGTTGCCAGCGCCATTCGAATGCGATCATCTGTCACGCCAAAATCCTTGCCCGCTTCGGCAACGAGACTCGGAACCTGGTACGGCCCCATCCCGGGCTCGAACCAGCCGGCATTGAGCATGAACGGCGAGCGCACGATGGTTCCCGAGCGGCGGTAAAACCACTCAGCCTGCGCTTGGGATCGGGGACATGCATCGGGCGGCATGTGCGCGATCTTCCATTGAAACTCGACCTGCCCGCCGTAACGCCGCTTGAGTTCGGCCCAGGCTGGTTCGGCCCAATAACACCAGGAGGAGATGACTTCGAGGTAGTAAGTGATTTTCATTTGGTCGGAGGCTGTTGAGGTTCGGAGTTTACGATCAAGTGTGGATCGAAGTTGGCCGGCATATGATAGAAATTAAACTGGCTGGCGAAAACCGGGCAGTCGATGACGATTTCCGAAACGGTGGCGACCAGCACCACGGCGCCCAGCGCCGACCATTTGACCCATTCGCTTTTCGCGCGGTCGAATAGACGATCCAATCCCAGCACATAAAGGAGCGAGAACGGGATCAGGACGCCGCTGAGCAAACGTCCGGAAACAAAATACGGATGCGCACGGGACGGGTAAACACAATCGCCGAAGTCAAAAGCCAGGGAAAGCATCGCGAGAAAGCCGACCGAAGCGACGCACAGGCAAACCGCGAGCCACAACGGCGGCCGCTGCAATTCGGTTGCTCCCTTGAACCGTGGCCACAAACTCACCATGCCAGCGCCGACCAGCAGCGCTGAGGAAAGCGAGTAGAAAAAATCGACTGGCCTCCACGCCAACGGCCTGGCAAGCCAAACAATTTCCCCCCGCCAAAAGCTTGCCGCCAATTCACTCCAGAAGGTCCAGAAACCGCCAGCCGAAAAGATGGGATGTAACCACCAATAAGCGAACGGCTTGCGGGTCCAGCCCAAAGTGGCGATTTTGACGGCTGATCCAGTGAGATCGCCATAATGCGCCTTATTCCAGCAAACCAATCCCGCGAGCGGGAGGACGGCGCTAACTGCCAGCAACATCAGGGCTGGAAGCGCCGCCTTCAGCTTCCTGGCTTTGGCCAATTGCCATGATCTGAATATAATCGCCGCCGCCGCCACGCCCAGCAGCGGCAGGCTGCTGATTTTGGTCAGGCCGGTTGCCGCCAGCGCAAGGCCGGTCATCAAGGCGACCCGCCAACCAATTGAGTCATCGCGGAGGAGTCGGACAAGGCCGATAAACGCCACTCCAAAACAAAGTGGAACCAGCACGTCGTTCTGAACCCCGTAAAAGGCGTCCTGCGGAAAAAACGCCAGCAACGCCGGCACGCCGAGCCGCAAAAAACGGCGTTCACGGAAAATTAAACGCGCCGCAACGAACGACAGCCACACCAATGCTCCCATCACCAACACGTTTAAAGAGCGTATCCAGTACAGCAAAGCGCCATCCGAAGAAACACACCATTGACCCAACCGCATCCAGAATCCAGCCCATGAGTAATAAAGAGGCGCCTGCGAACTTTCGTGGTTGGCGAGTTTGCCCCAGCGTGAATCACTCTGCTGCAAGTGCGCATTAAGTTCCCATTGTGGCCGGGTCCACATCGGCGGAAGCACTTTTCCGCCGACAAGTTGTTCCGCGCGTGAAAGATATTCAGTCGTCGCATAGCAGGTAATATACCGGCCCGTCAGCGGCGACATGGCTTCTATTTTGCGGGGAACGTGGCCTTGCGAATACTTCAGAACCAGATCGACGTGGGCAACCTCATCGACATTGTTGAAAAAGGGAAACGCCAGGCTGAAAACAAGCACCCTTAATCCAGCGGCCACACACAGCAACAAGACCAGCAAACACTCCTCCCGGTCGCTTAATGCGGTTGGCCGGCCTGGCGCGCTGGTGTCGATGCTCATGGTTCGCCGTTCCATGTTAGAGGCCGGATGGTTTGACAGACAATTGCAAAAGCATGCCAAAGGACCAATCTTGGCGCGCCATTGCTTCCGAAGACTGGCCCGCCCCACTGGCGCGGAATATTACAAGATGACTTTCAAGAATTACATTCCCGTGGCAGCCAGCCTGAGTATAATCGGCCGCACATCAAAATGAAGCGCGGCTATTTCAACCTCGTCGCCTGGGCAATAATGGCCGCGCAACTGACGGGCCAGGCAGCGGAGTTGCGGTGGCGGCATCTTTCGAGCGCGACGGAGGATTTGCCGGCGCCGGGGCGGTCCACGGAGCAGACGGGGGCATTGGTGGCGGATTTGGCGCAGGACGGGGTGAATGGGTTTGTGTTGAGTTTTCGGCAAACCGCGCCGGCGTTGGTTTGGTATCGGCATGCGGCGAAGGGTTGGGAGCGGTATGTGATTGAGTCGGATTTTCTGACGGTCGAGGCGGGCGGTGTGGTTTGTGATGTGGATGGAGACGGGCATCCGGATATTATTTTCGGCGGGGATTGGCAAAGTCATGAGGTGTGGTGGTGGGAAAATCCGTATCCCCATTTTGATCCGAAGGTTTCCTGGAAGCGGCATGTGATCAAGAAGGGCGGCGCGACGCAACATCATGACCAGGCGGTGGGAGATTTCCTGGGCACGGGGAAGCCGCAGCTTGCGTTTTGGAACCAGGGCGCGCAGGCGATTTTTCTGGCGGAGATTCCTCCGGACCCACGGCATGCCGAGGCGTGGCCATTGACGCAAATCTTTTCGGGCGAAGCAGGCGAAGCGCGCAACATTGCTTTTCACTACGCCGAAGGGATGGCGGTGTGCGATCTGGACGGGGATGGAAAGGTGGATTTGCTGGCGGGGAATTTGTGGTTCAAGCATCGGGGCGGGAAAAAGTTCGAGGCGATTCAGATCGGGTCCATTGGCGGGCGGATTGCGGCGGGGAAGTTCAAACCGGGAAAGCATCCGCAGGTCGTGATCGCGCCGGGCGATGGCAGCGGGCCGCTGCGTTTTTACGAATGCAACGGCAGTCCGGAGAACAGCGCGGATTGGGTGGGTCGCAATTTGCTGGAGCGGGACATGGTGCACGGTCACAGTTTGCAGGTGGCGGACATTGATGGAGACGGGAACCTGGACATTTTTGCAGCGGAGATGGCCAAATGGACGGAGAACCGCAAGGACGCGGACAATCCGAAGGCCACCGCGTGGATTTTGTTCGGCAATGGGAAGGGGAATTTCCGCGAGACGGTGTTTTCGACCGGAATTGATTTTCACGAGGCGCGGGTGGCGGATCTAAACGGGGATGGATGGTTGGATATTTTGGACAAACCGTATAATTGGGAAGCGCCGCGGGTGGATGTTTGGTTGCAGGAGCGCAAATGAGCAACCCGGCGGCACAGATCGACGCGGCCGTCGCTCGAAGGGGTCAACCGATGAACGCGCGAGCTAATTGGCGCATGCGTGCGGTGGCCATTGCCTTTTTGGCCATAGGTATCGTGCTCTCACACCGGATTGAGCCTGGCATCCACGTCAAAGCCTTGACCCTCGCTGGAGATACTCCGGCCCTTGAGTTTCAGCCCGCAGCCTCGGGCCCGCATCCCGTCGCGCTGCTTGCGCATGGTGTTACCGCCTCGAAAGAAACTCTCTTTCGGTTCGGTGAGGGGCTGGCCGCCGCCGGGTTTGCGTGCTACGCTGTGGACCTGCCCGGACACGGTGCGTCCGTGCGGTCTTTCTCTCCTGCCGGGAATGTGCGCACCCTGGAAGAGATCGCACGCACGCTCGGATCGGTGGATGTTTTTGTCGGCCACTCAATGGGCGCAGGCGCGGGTGCCGCAGCCGTTCGCGACGCAGGCCTTAGTCCAAAACTCTTCATTGCCGCCGGGGCCCTCCCGACACTGGGTGAACAAGGCCCGCCGCTGCTTCTCCTCGCGGGCAAGTTCGAGGAATTCTTTGCGCCGGACCGGCTCACGGTGCAAACGGATACGCGCCTCGTAATTTCTCCCTGGTCAGATCACGCGCTCGAACCATTCGATCCACGGCTCGTGAATGCGGGCATCGAAGCTGCTTGTGCCGCAGTTGGCCTGAAGCCGCCCGCTGCTCCGACATGTTGGCGCTGGCGGCTGGCCGGCTTGGCGCTCGGCATGCTTGGCGCATTCGGTTTGGCATTTTGTTTCCCCAAGCTGCCCCTTCGAATGGCGCTGATGCGCGGGCCGCTGATCTCGGGCCTTATTATCGTTGCCTTCGTCCTTGCCAGCGGCAAATGGTGTGGTGCAGCGCCACATCTGCGGCGCATTCCCACGCAGATCGTCGCGATGGCCATTGTCTGGCTGGCCCTCAAGGCTGCGGGCAGCTTGCGGCTTCAAAGCTGGATTCTGATGCCGGTTACGTCTATCATCGCGATTGGCTGCGCAATGAGCGGCGCCCCCTTGTTCTCGCTCCTGGCGGCGCTCCTCACCTTGGTTCTGCTGGTGGGAACGGCCATCGGCAGGATGGCCGCGCACCAGGGATCACGGCGCGATGGCGATCTCGGCATGGCCATTTTCGTCGGTTATGCAATCGGGCAATGCTTGCCAACCTTCTATTGATGGATGAACCGGCGAGGGAGATTTGGACACGGCGGCGAAATCGTTGGTCGAGCTTGTGCGGCTGCATTCGGAAGCCTTGCCGGATGATGTAGGAATGGCGTTGCTGGCATAAACTTCGCCGCAAAGATTGCTCTTTTGCACCCTTGAGACGGCACGCGGCCTGCTTTTTCTCAAAAAGAGCCTGATGTTGATACCAGTGCCCTTTAAGGGCCGGGCAGGGCTCCTGCCTCGCTTACAATTTGGAAGTGGCCAGCGCTTCCCCGCTTCAGCGCCCAGTTACTTCCGATTCCGGCGAAGTCCATGCCTGGCGCCTTTCTGGGCGACAACCGGAAAGGAAATATGCGCGTTTATAAACGCTCAGTAGTCATCGCTCTGGGGGCGATCGTTACCCTCGCCTTCGCCCCTGCCTTACTCGCAGATCAAGACGTCCCCGGGCTTCCGCCGGCCGAACGCCTGGCGGCGATGCAACGGTTCAGCCAAATGGTCGGGTTGCCCGTGCGCAATCGTCAGGACCATAAGCTCGGCAAGGTGGAGGACCTGTTGCTCAATCTGGTTTCAGGACACGTCCTATGTGCGCTGATCAAGCCGGCGGGCGGAGCGGATGATTTTCTTGTCGCAGTTCCAGCCGAAAGTTTCCTGACTGCTGACCAAAACCAGGCATTGTTGGAGGCCGGAAAGGACCATCTGCAAACCGCTCCGCATCTCCCCAACGGGGTGGATGACGATGCCGCACTAGCCAAAGTGGTTTCGGACGCTTACGACCATTTTCATCAGCAACCGACTTGGACCAGCGCGTCCGCGCCATCAGGCATCATCCGAGCCAGCAAGCTGACGGGGTTGCCCGCGCGAAGCCGGGCGCGCGAGGACGTGGGGAATCTGTTGGACTTGATGGTCGATTTGCCGACGGCGCGCCTCGTATTCGGCGTGCTCTCGCTCGATGGATCGGAACAAACCCGTTACGCAGTGCCGCCCGCCATTTTGGCGATGGATCCGGAAAAACCAGGGTTGTTGCTGAATGCGGACAAGGCGAAGATCACCACCTTCGCGCACAAAGGCAAGCTGCTCTTCCAGGAAATAACCGATCCCGCCCGGGCGGCAGCCATCTACCGGCTCTATCAGCAGGGAAACGACGGCACGGCCACGTCAACTGATCCCACGCGGGAAAATGTCCGGGAGAAAATTGAGTCCGCGCCTGCGCCGGCCATTGCGCCCGAAGCGCCTCCCGTCATGTCCGACGAAGCAATCAAGCAGCACATCCTCACCGCCATCATTCGCAACGACTCCGATAGTGTTTATTCGTGCAAACAACTCAAGATCCTCAGTGTGAACGGTCACGTCACGCTGACAGGCCGGGCCAAAAACCAGAAGCAAAAGGATGCCCTCGGCGCACTCGCCGAAGGCGTCGTTGGCACGGGCAAGGTGGACAATCAAATTGACGTCCACAAATAGGGTTGCTCTATTTTTTTCGGAAAGAGGATGGAGCCTCCTTACGCCGGCTGCTATGTTTATTGGCATGCGCTTCGCGCAAGGCTGATATAAATTGTGTTTGCAATTTCCTCGGAAAGCGTCAAGCCTGTGAGCTATAAACGCAGCAACAAATTGATCCAGGAATCTTATGGCTCATGTCGTTACCAGCAAATGTGAAGGGTGCAAATTCACCGACTGCGTGGAGGTGTGCCCGGTGGCCTGTTTTTACGAACTCAACGGTCAACTCGTCATCCATCCGGACGATTGCATCGACTGCACCGCGTGCGTGGCGGAGTGCCCGGTTGAAGCAATCTATGCGCAGGAAAGTGTGCCGGATACCTACCAGGCAAATATCGAATTGAACGCGACCGAAGCCAGGCGGGTGAAAGATGGCGGGCAGGAAGCCATTGTTAAGAAAAAAGACCCGCTGCCGACGGCCGACCAGCGCAAATCCGAACTGGGTTACTGACGGAACCTCCTGAAGGAGTCCCGTCAAGTAGCTGTGCGGCGACTAAACGAACTCTCCACCGGCTGAAGCCGGGACTCCATACTTCGGCTGCGCATCCCCTGCTCTGCTCAGCCAGGTCACTTCACCAAATCATCGGGCACCACGATCGTGAATCGTCGTTCCTGCCCGTGGTCGATCACCACCACTGTCACTTCATGACCAACCGATTTCTTGAGCAATCCTTTCAACTCGCGCACAGAATCCAGCGATCTGGCCCGGGTGGGCGATCCGGTTTCTTTGTCCGCTCGTAGCGTCGCTGCCGCAACCGGCGTGTTGGTCGGCCACTGCATACAAAGTTGCGTCTGCTTTGGATTCAGACACGCCAGAAAGCTCACGGGCGTCGCGAAGCTCAGGCTTTGCGCATCCTTCTTCGTCCAGCAAGTGACACCCACTACTTCGCCGTGTTCGTTCACCACCGGCCCGCCACTGTTGCCGCCGGAGATCGGACAGGACACCTGGTATTGCGTGAAGCCGTCTACTTGTTGAATCTGGCTGATCAAGCCATCCGTGATGCTAAATTCAAAACCTTTGGGCGTCCCAATTGCGTAGGCGCGGGCACCCACCGGCGGATTGGAAGCGCAAATCTGGACTTGCGGCCGGTCTGTGGCCGCCAGCCTGATCAGCGCCAAATCGTGCTTTTCGTCCTTATCAATGACCCCGCAAGCCGCCACCGTTCGGTCGTCCGCGAATTTGACGGAGACCCGGGTGGCGTCGCTGATTACATGCCAGGCGGTCACGGCCACTCCTTCTTCAAGCGCTAGGAAACCGCTGCCGACAAATTTTTCGCCCTGGGCATTTTCCACTTGGAGGGTGATTACCGAGGGCAGTAACTTTTGATAGATTTCCTCCGGCTTGAGAGAGTCAGCCATCGCCGCCCATGAGAGCAGCAAAAGGGCTGGCAAAACGAACTTCAGATTCACGCTTCTTAGCACTCCGAGTGCCGATCGAATTGTTCCAGCCTGCCGCCGGTCTGTCGATTCTTTTTGTCTGTTTTGTGGACGAAGCGACAATCCTTTGACAATCCGCCCCCCTCCGCCTTAACTTCACCGTCATGATGAGATTTTTCCAAACGGGTTGGTTGGTTGGGGTTTGTTTAAGTGTCTTCTGCCCGTGCGTGGGGCGAACGTCCGCTCAGAGCGCCGATGCCCTGCCCGCTCTGGAACTCAAACCCGCCTATCCGCAACTAAAGCTGACGCGCCCATTGTGGCTTGAAGAAGCGCCGGATGGGTCCAAGCGTATTTTCGTTGTCGGGCAGGATGGCCAGATTTGGATCATGCCGAGCGATCGGAACGGCACGGAAGCCAAACTCTTCATGGACATCACCAGTCGCAAGCCGCATGAACAACTTGAAGAAGGGCTGCTCGGGCTGGCTTTTCATCCGCAATTCAAATCCAACCGCAAGTTCTACATTTTCTACAGCCAGCAGTATCCCAAACGCAGCGTCCTCAGCGAATTCCAGGCTTCCGCATCCGACCCGGACAAGGCGGATCTAAGCACGGAGCGGGTGCTGATGGAAATCCCCAAACCGTATTGGAATCACAACGGCGGATGCATCGCGTTCGGGCCGGACGGATACCTGTACATCGCGGTTGGCGACGGTGGCAAAGGCGGCGATCCCCATAACTTCGGCCAAAGCCTGCACGTTGTGTACGCCAAAATTCTGCGGATCGACGTGAACTCGCACGAGGGCGTCGTGGGCTACGGCATCCCCAAGGACAACCCGTTTGTCGGCAACAAGGATTCAGAACTTCGGCCCGAAACCTGGGCCTACGGTTTGCGCAATCCGTGGCGGTTCAGTTTTGACCGCCAGACCGGCGAGCTATGGGCGGGCGATGTCGGCCAGGACAAGTATGAGGAGGTTGATCTGATTGTCAAAGGCGGCAACTACGGTTGGAGTGACCGCGAGGCATTCCATCAATTCCGGGACCATCCGCAGGGAAAGAACTGGATTGATCCTGTCATCGAATATGCCCATTCCAAGGCGTTGGCGCAGGACAGCAAATTCCCCGATCATGGCACGGGCTTGAGCATCACCGGCGGTTACGTTTATCGGGGCAAGAAGCTGCCGGACCTCGTCGGATTTTATCTGTATGCCGATTACGTCTCCGGCACCGTCTGGGGTTTGCGCTACGAAAACGGTCAATTGGGAACCCACGGCGTCCTCGCCAAAGGAAATCCCGCCCGCCCCATCACCAGTTTCGGCCAGGACCTCGACGGGGAAGTGTATGTGATGGCATACGATTCAAAGGGGATTTACGAACTTACCGAAGTACCGAAGAAGGCGGAATAAGAGCGCTCAAGCTCCAACAACCAAGCATCAACACCGCATTCTCCTGAGCTTGGGATTTGGAGCTTCTCTGGTGGTTGGATGTCGGTGATTGGCGCTTTTCAGCCCGGATACTTGCCTGAAATATAATCCTGCATCTGCGTCAGCGCCACGGACTGCGCGGAAATGATCCAATTGACCAGATCGCCGATGGAGATGATGCCCACCAGGCGCGCTCCTTCAATCACCGGCAGGTGCCGGACGCGATGCTCGGTCATCAGGCGCATGCATTCCTCGATTGTCTCGCCGGAATCGACGGAAACGACTGTGGGGGAAATGATTTCATGCACGGGTGTCTGTTTGGAGGTTTTCCCTTTCAACACAACCTTGCGCGTGTAATCGCGTTCGGAAAAAATGCCCACCAACTTGTCGCCGCGCATCACCGGCAAGGCGCCGATGTTCTTGTCGGCCATGAGCTGAATGGCTTCGAACACGGTTGCGTCCGGGTCGATGGACCAGACGTTCCTTCCCTTCTGATTCAACAGACTGTCGATATTTCCAACGATATGCATGGTGGTTCCTCCGTCAGGCTTGCGGTTGGGGACAACGATTCTGCCGCGCACGATTCGCCTTGGAGGGGCGATGCTGCCCCAGCGACTCCCGGCAGGTTCGTAAGTTCATCATAATGAACCGCGCTTCTTCCCGTGTGATACCCTAGTTAACAACAATAGCACGAGGATGTAAAGACTCCAGTTTTGCGGCAACGCATCGCGGTTGCATCCCGGCTGGCACGGCACCATTTTCTCCTCTCCTCCCCGAAAGAAGGAGAAGGCCGGGGTGAGGAGGCCCTTGGCGCTCGAGTTTAATTCCCCTCCCGGCCCATGCCTCGCAGGTGAACCGCAGTGGCAAAAACAGCACGTTCATACGACTGCCTTCTGAACGCATCGTTTCACCGGGGATTGCGCTGTGTTTGATCGCCCTTGCAAGAAGAGTACCCGGGAGACTAAGGTTAAGAGCATGGCAAAAGCAGCTCCGTTCCAAGTCGCCGGAAACGGGTCTGACAAATTTTAAGCGGCGCCAATCGCACTTTGCGGGAAAGTCCCCATGGAGATTGAAGTTGTCTCGGCAGATGGTCAAATCGTGAAGAAAGGCGGGGCAAAAGTTCGTCACCTCGTGGGCATTGCTCTCGTTCTCACCGCCTCGCTTTCAAGCTCAGTCGCTCAACTCTCCAATGGTGAACCCCCGCCGCCGAGCGAGCGCAAGCACGAGGTGCCACCCGCTGATCCGGGAATGCTCGCCCGGAATTTGGTGGGCAATCGCGTCCAAAACAATCGGGGCGATGAACTGGGCGTGGTCAGCGACCTGCTTATCAACGCTCGCTCGAGCCGGGTCGAGTACATAGTCATTTCGACCGGTGGCTTCGCAAAGATCGGGAGAAAGCTGAAGCCGATACCGCCCGGCATGTTGAGCACCGCCACCGCCATGCGTGGCGTGCTGGCCGCGGACATCAGCCTGGAGCGATGGAGAACTGCGCCTACTTTCACCCGGGCTTCCTTGCTGAAGTTGGGCGATCAAGCGGGCCGTCGCATCTACGACTATTATCAGCAAACCTGGCCTGTGCAGGCAGCGCAGGCAGGAACAAAGCCCGCCCCGGGTATCTCCCAGTCGGACGCGAACGGAGCCTTGAAGTTTGGCAGCGATTTGATCGGCAGGCTGTTGCAAGATCGCCAGGGGCGGAAGGTCGGAAGGATTTCCGACCTGCTGATCCAGCTTGGAAATCCACAAACGAGTTTTGCGATCATCAGACCCGGGCTCTCGCTGACCGGGCCGGACAAGCCCGCAAGCCGGCAGTTCTTCGCCACGCCACTCAAGAACCTGAAGGAAAGCGCCGGGAGTGAGAAACTGATCCTGGACGCGACCCCGGCGCAGTTTCAGCAAGCCCGGCCACTGGAAAACAGCACCTGGACCACCGCCCCGCTGGCAGGCGCGCCCAAAATCTTTCGTTATCAGCCGGGGGAACAGTCTGAAAACCGGGGATTATCCATTTTGACACAACAGTAAACCTCAACGCATTGCACACATGCAAAAGATCAATTCATTGGACGAGATATTTCTCGAAGAAGTCAAGGACCTGTACAGCGCGGAGAAGCAGTTGACAAAGGCGCTGCCCAAGGTGGCAAAAAAGGCAACCTCACCGGAGTTGAAATCCGCCATTGAGGAGCACCTGCAACAAACCGAAGGCCACGTCAACCGGCTCGAAGAAGTTTTCAAGATGCTGGGCAAGCCGGCCAAGGCCAAGCCCTGCCCCGCTATGAAAGGCATTCTGGAAGAGGCGAACGACGTGCTCAGCCAGCGGGCCAATCCCGCGGTCCTGGATGCGGCCATTATCGGCGCCGCGCAAAAGGTGGAGCATTACGAAATCGCCAGTTACGGAACAATTGTTCAGTGGGCCAAGCAAATGGGACGGGATGATATCAAGAATTTGCTCGGCCAGACCCTGGATGAAGAAGAAAAAACGGACCAGAAGTTGACCGGCCTCGCCAAAACCGCCATCAACGCCTCGGCCCTTCGACCGGACGGCGAATAGCACCAAATCGGCGGCGGACATTCCGGGCCAAACGAACGGGCCACTTTCCGTTTGGCAGCGAACCCTCGCGATGAGATCCCTTATCCGGGGTGCCGCTCATCATCGTACCGAGCCCCGGAATCGTCGGGATTCAACCACCCCTTGTCTACAACGTGACAAAGGGGTCAATACCCTATTACCGGGACATAACGCAGGAACTAGTTTTTCTAGGAAGGCATTCGTGAAGGATAAAGATAATACTCAACGACATCCAACCGGCCGACAAGTTGAAGCCAGCCGGTCACATTTACTTCACATCAAGGAGCTAACATGAAAGAGGAAATTGCTTACGATCCATCCGCGACGCGCCCAGTCGTGGTGCGGCGTATATCATGGGCGGCGATTTTTGCCGGGATGGTTATGGCACTTGTGTGTCAACTGGTCCTTACGATCCTGGGCATCAGCATTGGCGCCACAGCGCTCAACCCGTACACGGCGGACCAGAGCACGGCGCAAAGCTATGGCATCGGCGCGGCCATTTGGCTGATCGTCACGAGCATTATTTCACTGTACTTTGGAGGCTGGGTGGCGGGGCGCGCCTCCGGTTTTTACCGGGGGGCAGAAGGGTCTTTGCACGGATTGGTTACTTGGGGCGCGGCCACATTGCTGAGCGCCTTCCTGCTCTCTGCCGCCACCAGCGGACTGCTGAGCGGTGCTGCGGGAATCCTGAAGACCGCCCTGTCGAGCGCCAGTCAGGCTGCAATGTCCGCCACCGCGAACCAGGGCCAAGGGGGCTTGGGTTCCGCTCTGGAAGGCGCTACGGGCGGCGGCGCGGATTCCGTGCGCCAGGAAGCCCAAAAGATGTCGCAAGGCGGCCCCGAGCTGGCCACGGCTGTCGGACGAATGGTTCGGGAAGCCCCCAACGTCAAGCCGGAGGACCGCCAGGCCGTCGTCAACATTCTGACCTCAAAGAACAATATGAGCCCGGATCAGGCCAACCAGACCGTTGACCGCTGGATCCAAACCGCCTCTCAGGCCAAAACCCAGACTGAAGAGAAGGCTCGCGACGTGGGTAATACAGCGGCAACTGGAGTTTCCACCGCCGGTTGGGCGAGTTTCGTAGTGCTGATCCTGAGCGGGTTGGCTGCAGCCTGGGGAGGAGCGAGCGGCGCCCGTGCTTTCCTCCGCTCAAGAACGGATACGGAAGTCCGAGCCGCTGCTTAAGAGTTATCCTCGACAGGGCGCGCGCGGAGTGACTGCCGCGCCCTGCCGGGACAGTTTTTCGCCAAGACCCCGGCTGCCATTAACGCGTACTGAATGATGACGAAAGAACCCGCCATGGATCTCAACCTCATTGGGGAGAACTTGAGCGCCTCCTATCAGCAAATCGCTGCCCGGTATCGCAGCGACGATGAGATCGAAGTCACGAGCGAGCACCACCGGCACTTGGAGAGCATCCTGCTTAATCTTTCAGGCTCCTTTGGACGCCGCATCCAGGTTCTCGATGTGGGCTGCGGCAGCGGACGCTATTTCCATTGTCTCAAGAACGTCGATCGGCTGATCGGCGTGGATGTGTCCGAGGCGATGTTAAAAACAGCGGAGCGGCCGGTGCGGCACGAGCACATCTCTGCCCGGCGAATCGAGTTGCGGTGGGAGAACGTTTATTTCAGTTCCTTTCCATCGGAATCGTTTGATCTCATTTACTCTCTAGGGATGTTTGGGAACGGCTGCCCGGTCACGGTGGAGTTGCTGAACCGACTTTACAATTGGCTGGCGCCTGGCGGTCACTTGTTCTTCAACGTCGTGGATGTCGCCACGCTCTCGCCCTCGCGGCGGGCCCGCCGGCGAATTCGCAATGTACTCTATCCGTTTCTCCCCCGCGGCGTGCGGCGCACTTTCGACCGCCGCACGGCAGTGCCTTTCTGCGGCTTGGGCAAACGGGAGCTCGATCGCATCATGCGCGCCAGCCAATTCACGCATTTCTCCATCTCCTCGCTCGCTTGCCAGTCTCCGCTCTGGCAAGGGCGGCACCTGGAATGCGCCGCGGCCAAGCCGGTCTTGCAGCGGTAATTCGCGGCATTTTTGCAATCCGCTTGCCAGCGTTTCGCGCCGCATTACACTCCGCGCGCGATGTTGAATCTGAACACACTGAACCCGCAGCAACGGCAAGCCGTCGAGACCATTCGCGGCCCGGTCCTGATCCTGGCCGGCGCCGGCACGGGCAAGACACGGGTCATCACCTTTCGCATCGCCCACATGATCGAGAAGGGGGTTGCGCCAGGCCAGATCCTGGGTGTGACCTTCACCAACAAGGCGGCACGCGAGATGCAGGAGCGGGTCGGCAAATTGATCCCGCGCCCGGCCAAACGCGCCGATGGAGGGAAACCGGAGCGCCCGACCGTTTGCACGTTTCATTCGCTTTGTGTCCGCATCCTGCGACAGCATATCGAACGCCTGGGTTATAAACGAAACTTTGTCATTTACGACGAGTCGGAGCAGATCGGCGCAATAAAAAAAATCCTGAGCCAGATTTCGGCCCGAGGCGAGAAGACTGACCCGGCGCTTATCCTGAACCTGCTCAGCCGCTACAAAAATGGTGGTTCCCGGGCCGAGGCGCTGGCGGATCCCAGCGTTTCCGCCATGGCGGAACATATTCGGTCGCGCTACGAAACGGCTTTGCGCGCTTGCAACGCGGTGGATTTTGACGACTTGATCCTGCTCACATTAAAGCTTTTCAAAGAGCATCCGGAAGCGCTGGAGGCGTGCCGCAACAAGTATCGCTACGTGATGGTGGACGAATACCAGGATACGAACGCCGCGCAATTCAATCTGGTCCACCTGCTCACGAGCGAACATCGCAACCTTTGCGTTGTAGGTGACGATGATCAAAGCATCTACGGCTGGCGCGGAGCGGAAATCACGAACCTGCTGGACATGGAGAAGCACTATCCAGAGGTCAAGGTCGTCAAGCTGGAGCAAAACTATCGTTCCACCAACACCATCCTACACGCAGCCAACGCGGTCATCAAACATAACGTTCGCCGCCGCGGCAAGCAGCTCTGGTCGCAGAAGGGGCAAGGCGAGAAAATCACCTTGCAAGCATACTCCAGTGACGAAGCCGAAGCGCGTGCGGTCGTGGAACAAATCGAATATGCGCGCGTAGCCAAACGCATACCATGGTCCGACCAGGCGATACTTTTCCGCACGAACATTCAATCCCGTTCGCTCGAAACCGCCTTGCGCCAGGCGGGCGTGCGATACCATTTGATTGGTGGTCAAAGCTATTTTGACCGTCGCGAAGTACGCGACTTCCTGGCTTATCTCAAGTTGTTCATCAATCCGAATGACGACGTCAGCCTCCTGCGCATCGCCAATGTCCCGGCGCGCAGCTTGAGCGATGTGACCATGGAGCGGCTGCTCGCCGCCAGCCATGAGCGGCATTGCTCGGTCTTTGCGGCGATGAAGAATCCCCTGGTAACCACCACTTTGCTGACCAAGACGCGCGGGAGCATCGAGGAGTTTGTCGCGTTCATCGAGCGGACGCGCGTGCAACTGCATGACGGGCAGAGTCTCTCGCTGCAAGTTTGGGCGGAGCGGTTCCTCGCCGAGATCGGATATTTGGATGACTTGCGACGATCTGAGAAGACACCGGAAGCAGCCGAGAACCGCGTGCGGAACCTCAAGGACCTCGTAGCCACACTGGACAACGGCCAACCGGCGACGCCCCAACCCGCCGAGCGGCTTCACGCGTTCCTCGAGGAAATTACGCTCGACAACGAACGCGAGGAGGAACAGGAGACGAAAGGCGATGCTGTCACCTTGATTACCATGCACAGTTGCAAAGGATTGGAATTCCCGCACGTCTATATCGTCGGCGTGGAGGATGGCCTCCTCCCGCACTCGCGCTCGAAACTGGAAGGCACCCTGGATGAAGAACGGCGGCTGTTTTATGTGGCCATCACGCGTGCCATGCAGAGCTTGTGCATCAGCCATTGCGCCGGGCGAAAAAAATACGGCGAAGTGGTTCCATGCCACCCCTCGCCATTCCTAAGGGAACTGCCGCCGGAGTTGGTCGAAATGGGTGATGAGAAAGGCAAACAGCCGGTCACCGTGGATTCGGGCAAGAGCCGGTTTGATGCTTTGCGCGCGTCGCTGTAACGAGCGCGATTCTTCGTTCTTCGCCTAGAGAAAAAACTCCGTCCCGCGCCAGATTTGGAACCAGCCGGTGTCGGAATTCATTTCCACAAAGATGAACTGCCTGGCGGTTTTGCCGCCGCCGATATCCATCTCGCGCCAGTAATCCCAATACTCTAGCTTGGCCGATTGTGTGGTGCCCAATGGAGCTTTGCCGTCCTCTGTGGTGGCAGTGATGATCAGAAGAATCGCCTCATACGAGTCCTTCAAATCGTTGATGCGCGTGTAGGTTTCCTGTTCGCCAGTTTTGTCGTCCGTGATCTCAAAGACCCCTGTCGTGTCCTTGAGGACGCCCAGGAAATCCTCGGCAAACGCGAACTCATCATAAAGCCGCAGGAATACGGCGTCCTTGGTGCCTTGCGGGTTCGGGACCACGCGCAAATGGGTGATAACCTCATCCGCGGAATCGAAGGTCTTCGAGTTGATCCCTTTCAGAACATAATCAGTGAAACCAAACTCCTGGTTGTTGATTCGACGGACGTATTCACGAATTTCCTTGACCGTGAAATCGTAACCATCGAACTCGGGGCCATTGACGTGCGAGACGAGCACTCCTGCTCCAATCCGCAAATCCAGCGGGTTGGCAAACGCCACCGGAGCGGCGGTTTGCTTGCTCCGCTGGGTGAGCATTTCCCAGAGCGTCTTGCCGTTGTTCTTCGGGTCGCCCATAAAGTGTCTCGTTCAACCTCCGACGATGGCCGAAACAACGTGGGCTACCACGTAACACAAGCCCAGGATGAAACTCCCGATGACAATTGCGGCGGCGATGTTGCCCTTGGCCAGGTTTTCATCGAAGTTAAGTTTCGGTGTGAGCTTGTCGAACACTTTGTAACCCAGCACGATCAAGAGGATTGCAAGGCAGCCGAACGCCGCGGTCACGGCGATGTCGATCGGGAAGTATTCCGGCAGGTGTGTGCTCATAAGTTTGGTTGCGGGTGGCTATGTCTGATTTGGTTCGTGGGTTTTACGCGGCCGAAGTTTGCCAGCGTTTGTAGAAAATCAACCAGATAAAAAAGCCGCCCGCCGAAATCGCGACTGGCACCATGATAAACCAGAAAAGGATCTGGCCGGTGTGCGTGGGCCGGTTGGCATAAACCCGGTTGACGTAATTGTCGGTATACATCAGGTCGCGGTCCATTCCGGCGGGAACGTAATTGGGGTCGCGGGGTACCTGGCGTTGCTCGAGTTCCGCCACGCGATTTTCCAGCGCCAAATCCTGATAAACGAGCGATCGGTAGCGCGCATCGTCCATATCGTAGCGATGGTGATAAACCCAGTACGCCCGGTCTTCGAGTGATTGATCGAGCAGCCACCACCAGAAGAAGCTGTTGTAGTTGTCGTTGTAAACCACCACTGGTCGCGACCAATAGGGTGCGTAATAATTGTGAATGCGAATCGAACGCGTGGAATACGTGTAAGGATCGGGATACCACACAGTGGAGGTATGAGAGTAAGGCCGGCTGTAACCACCGCCATTCCAGCCGCCCCCGGCCGCAGACTGCGACCGCGGAATAACCGGCGGCACCGGGCCGGAATAATCGGACGAACGGCCGGATGAACCACTGGAGGACCGGGCCGCTTGAGATTGTTTGTAATCGTTGAAATCGCGTTTGCTGGCTGATTCCTTCGCCGCGCGGGCGGCGCTGGTGTCGAAGGTCATGCCGGAGCTGGAACTGGACGATCCCGAACCATTCGAGAAACTGGATTTCCTGGGCCGATCCGTCGATGACGGGAAAAAGCTGCGGTCAGAACCGGAACTGTAGCTCTTGCCTGAGCTGTAGCTGCTCCGCTGGTTGCCGCCAGAACTGTAGCTCTTGCCGCCGCCACTGGAAAAGCTTTTGCTGCTGAAACCGGAACTTGAGCTTCGACTGCTGCTGAAGTTGGAACTGTGGCTTGAAAAAGAGGAACTGTGCGAAGAATAGCTGTGGCCGCCGCTGCTATACCCTTTCGCAAAAGCGCCGAGTGGGGCATTGGCCAGAACAACTGCGACAATCAACAACTCCAGCCCTCGCCGCAACGAAGCCGCGCAAGCCGGAACCGGCCAGAAACCGCGCCAGGCATGTCGCCCCTTTGCGGGTCTTCGAGCCCGGCTGCATGGGTCCTCAACGAACTCTGGTGAGAATGGCGGTTTCAAAGGTCAACGGGTTTATACGGAGACGCCCGGAATTGGCAAGCGAAAGAAGAACGAGCGCCGGACTCCAGGCACATCTTGCCAGCACCACCGGGGTGCGAACGCACAGCCGAAGCCGCGCTGATTAGCAGCCAGTTGGTGGTGGTGCTGGCAGGGTGCGCCCCTGGATTCCGTTCCCGCGCCTGCGATTGATCACGCTCAACGATCATGGACACAACCTAATCGAGAGCGCCGCGAATAAAATTACAATTTTGGCCGAATTTTCCAGTCGGCTTTACAGGGAGGCATCCAGAACGCGATCCAGGTAATACGCCGCGCTGATCAAGCCAAGGTGTGTGAACGCTTGTGGAAAGTTCCCAAGTTGCGACCCATTCAAACCCAGCTCCTCCGAGTAGAGTCCCAGATTGCTTGCGTAGCCGAGCGTCTTCTCAAAGTAGAACCGCGCCAGCTTGACATCCCCGCTCCGGGCGATGCACTCGACATTCCAAAATGAGCACGCGGAGAATGTCCCTTCGCGTCCGGGGAACCCAGTGTCCGCGCCTTCAAGGATATTATAGCGGTATACGAGAGAATCCTCGACCAGGCGTTCCTGAATCACTTGCAACGTCGAGCGCCAGCGCGGATCGTTTGGACCAATGAATTTCACCAGCGGCATCAGCAAGGCCGAAGCATCGACGGCTTTGGCCCCTTTGTATTGCACGAAGGATTTCAGTTTCGGGTCCCAAAACTCCTCGTAGACGCTTCGGTAAATCTCGTCCCTGATTTCCAACCACCGGCCCAGCGGCGCGGGAAAAGAGCGCTTCTGTGCCAGGCGGATGCCACGGTCGACGGCCACCCAGCACATGACGCGGGAGGAAAGAAATTTCTGCGGTCCGCCCCGCACCTCCCAAATGCCCTCGTCGGGCCGACGCCAATGGTCGCAAACCCAATCGATCAAGCGTGTCAGTTGCTGCCAAAGATCGTAATCGATTGGCTGGCCGTATTTATTGTAAATGTAAACTGAATCCATGAGCTCCCCGTAAATATCCAGTTGAAGCTGGTTGTACGCGCCATTCCCGATGCGGACCGGGCTTGATTTCTTATAGCCTTCGAAGTGATGCAACACGGTTTCATCGAGCTTGTGCCGGCCATCAATGCCATACATCACACGGAGCGGCATGCCGGGTTCAAGTTCGTTGCAGCGAGCTTCAAGCCAGCGCATGAAGGCAGTGGCTTCTTCCATGTAACCCAGCCGCATCAGCGCATACAACGTGAACGAAGCGTCACGAATCCAGGTGTAACGATAGTCCCAGTTGCGCACGCCGCCGAGCTCCTCGGGCAGCCCGAACGTGGGAGCCGCAACGGCGGATCCGTACTGGGCGGAGGTCAGCAGCTTGAGCGTCAGCGCGGATCGATTCACCATCTGCCGCCAGTGGCCATGGTACTGGGACTTTTGGACCCAGCGCTGCCAGAAGTTCATGGTTTGCTTGAAGGACTCGGAAACGTAATCCGCCCCAGCCGATGGCGACCCACCCCGCCGATGCGCGTCTTCCAGGACAAACGCGGCGCATTGGCCGGAACGCAGTGTGAATTCCGCAATCGCCGCGCCATTTTCCACGCGCAGGGGCACTTCGCTGCGCAGGCGCAGCACGGTCTTGTCTTCCCCGTCGCTGATGAAGATCACTTCATGTTTCTTTTTTTCGACGCGATGTCCCGCCCGGGCGTAGTTGAAGCGCGGATCGCAAACCATGCGATACCGCACCTCGCCGCGGATGGTTTTCGCGCGGCGCACCAGATCATGGGCGTGGCCGAGTTCGGTGATGGGCATGAAATCCGAGATTTCGACCATTCCCTGCTCCGCCATAAAGCGGGTCAAAAGAATATTGGAGTCCGGCACATAGAGTTGCTTTTGCCTCGCTCCACGCATCAAGGGCGTCAAGCGAAAGCTGCCACCCTTGCGATAGTCAAGCAGAGCGGCAAAGATCGTGGGGGAATCGAACCGGGGGAAGCACATGAAGTCGATGGAGGCATCCAATCCAACGAGAGCCACTGTGTTCAGGTCGCCAATGAGGCCGTAAGACTCAATTGGTTTATAGTGCATGGCCACCTTTCTGCTGAAGCTTTGTCCGGGCGGGACATCCAAGAATAGTCCATCGATTCATTGTTGGGTAAATTTTGTTCATCCACCGATGAATCGGTGGGCTATTTTCCTTCGCCCTACCGGGCTGTCGCAGGGCCGGGGAATTTCCTGAAGGCATTAGGGTTGGGACTAATGGTGCCACTTGCCAATGTCGCGAAGGCAGCAACGCTTGGCAAGCGGACCTCCTGCCACCGTTGGTAGGTATACCCCCCATTTGAGTGATGGACGGCGACTCGATTCGAGCTAGAGTGGTCAAATTCAGCCATGAAACGAAAAAGTCCTGGAGCCGGGGCGAAGCTTGCGCGCGCGCGTCTAATGGTCGTTCTCATTTGCCTGCTGGCGGCTTCGACGCGAGCGGTGAGCCCGCTTGACCACGTTCGCACCACAGTTTCCTTCGACGGCGACTGGCGATTTCTCAAAAGCGACTGTCCCGGCGCAGAGCAACCTGGGTTTAACGATGCTGGCTGGCGAACGGTTTCAGTGCCGCATGACTGGAGCATTGAAGGCCCGTTTGACGAAGCGAACCCTGCCGGAGGAGCCGGCGCATTCCTGCCTGCGGGAATCGGCTGGTATCGCAAATATTTCACACTGCCGGAAGGCGCTTCGCGACGACGCGTGTTCATTGAGTTCGATGGGGTGATGGCGAATAGCGAGGTTTGGATCAATGGATTCTCGCTGGGCAAACGGCCGTACGGCTATGTCAGTTTCCGTTACGAACTCACCGGGCAGCTTAACTTTGGCAGCAGCCAGACGAACGCGCTGGCCGTGCGCGCGGACAATTCCGCCCAACCGGCGTCGCGCTGGTACGCGGGCGCGGGCATCTATCGTCATGTGCGGCTCGTCGTCACCGATCCGGTTCATTTGGCACCGTGGGGAACCTTTGTCAGCACGCCCAACGCCAACTCCAACGCAGCCACCGTACATATCCAAAGCAGCGTGACAAACGAATCCGACACCGCGCAAGCCGTGACCTTGCAAATCACCCTGCTCGACCCTCGGGGCCGAACCGTTCAAAGCCGGGAGACGAAACCCCAGCCCATCGCGCCGGGTCAAGCGGTGGAATTCCAGGAAGACCTGGCGGTGAGCCGCCCAAAACTTTGGGATATTGATCATCCCAACCTTTATCATGCCGTAATCAAAGTGCGGGCGGACCAGGCGCTCGTGGATGACAGCACCACGGCGTTCGGAATCAGGGACGCGCACTTCGAGGCGGACACGGGCTTTTGGCTTAATGGGAGAAACCTAAAGATAAAGGGTGTTTGCTTGCATCAGGATGCCGGCGCGCTCGGCGTGGCCGCGCCGATGCGGGCGTGGGAACGGCGTCTCGAATTGCTCCGCGCGCTCGGGGTCAACGCGATCCGCACGGCCCATAATCCGCCGGCCCCGGAATTTCTCGATTTGTGCGATCGTATGGGCTTTCTAGTCATGGATGAGATGTTCGACTGCTGGACGGTCGCCAAAAATCCTTACGATTATCACCTGTACTTCAAGGAATGGTCGACGGTGGATGCGCGCGACACCATCCGCCGGGATCGCAATCACCCGAGCATCGTGGTCTATAGCGCCGGGAATGAAATCCACGATACGCCCAAGGCGGACCTTGCCAAACGCATCCTCAGCGGCCTCGTCCTGGTCTTTCACGAGCAGGATCCCACGCGCCCGGTTTCGCAGGCCCTCTTTCGGCCCAATGTCAGCCATGACTACGACAACGGGCTGGCGGATATGCTGGATGTGGTCGGGCAAAATTATCGCGAGAACGAAATCCTCGCCGCTCACGCCCAAAAGCCGGCGCGCAAAATTCTCGGCACGGAGAACGGCCACGATCGCGCGGTTTGGGTGGCCTTGCGAGACAATCCGCCGTATGCCGGACAGTTCCTTTGGAGCGGCATCGATTACCTCGGTGAATCGCGCGCGTGGCCCACGATCGGGGCCGGCTCGGGGTTGTTGGACCGCACGGGTGCGCCGCACCCAAGGGCCTTCGAGCGGCAGAGCTGGTGGAGCGGGCAGCCGGTGGTTCACCTCGCGCGACGGCTCGCATCCCAGCGCGCCACGCCGGCCGATCCCGGTTTCGAGCCGTTGAATCGACGCCAGTTCGAAGCGTGCGATTGGACACCCGCCAACCTGGAACCGCACGAGGAGACGGTGGAAGTCTTCAGCAATGGCGAAGAGATCGAACTTCTGCTCAATGGCAAATCGCTTGGGTCAAAGCCGCTGCCAGCGGACGCTTCAGCACGAGTTTGGAAAGTTGCATTTGAGCCGGGAACACTCAAAGCCATTGCGAAGAACAAAGGCAAAGTCGTTGCGCGCGATGAATTCCGCACCGCCGGCAAACCCGACCGGATCAGGCTCGCCGCCGACCGCAATCGGATTGCCGCGGACTTCAATGATGTCTCCTATGTCACGGCCACCGTGGTGGATAAGAATGGTGTCGAGGTGCCGGCAGCGGACGATTTGGTCAGCTTCAAATTGGCCGGTCCGGGCGTTATCGCCGCCGTCGATAATGGTGACAACGCCAGCCATGAACCTTTCCAGGCTGAACAACGCCGCGCGTTTCACGGCCAGTGCATCGCCATCATCAGGGCGACCGCTGCTTCGGGACGGATTGTCGTGAATGCCTCAGCGCCCGGCTTGCAAAGCGGCTCGGTCGATTTGAAGGCGGTGGCCCCGCAGGGAGGCCGGTGAACTTGAGGCCATGGCGTGGCAAGGAAAAGACCCCGCCAATAAGCGGGGTCTTTCCACTTTCCCCCTGAATCATCGAAACCGGCAGGCTCGAAAAAAGTCCGTCGGCTGTTCGGCCCCGGTTATTTCGAGCCCCTGCGAGACGAGGTTTCTTCCTCTTCTTCCCCTTCCCTCTCCTCGATATTGATCGCGTCTTCCGCCAGGGTGGTGAGCTTTTCATCCGCTGCTTTCTCCTCCTCGAGGGTTTCTTCAAGCAGCCTCACCGCTTCCTCTTCGCCGAGATGGTTGGCCCAGGTCCGCAGCGTCCCATAGGCGGCGATTTCGTAATGCTCCACTTTTTGCGCGGCGGCGATATAAGCGGCGTCGCCCTCTTCCTCTTTGATCAATGATTCCGCCTCCTGCACAAGCCCCTGCATGGCTTTGCATTTTTTGCCCTTGGCCGACTCACCGAAGATTTCGAACACCTGCTCCAGGCGCTCGACATGCCCTTCCGTTTCCTCCAGGTGCTCTTCCAGGGCGTTCCTGAGTTCCTCATGTTCCGCAGCCTTGGCCATTTTCGGCAGGGCCTTGGTCAGTTGTTTCTCGGCGTCATAAATGTCCGCCAGTTCCTCCAGAAAGGTTTCGCGAAGTTTGCTCATAATCTCTCCATTTCTATGTTTGATTGACCGTTGTTTTTACCGCCTCCAACTTCACTCCCTAAAGCTGCGCCAGACAATGGGGAGATTACCCAGCAGCGCGACTTGCGTGGCAAAGCGGCTTGACGTACATAGTTGGAGGCATTCAGTTATTACGGGTGGGCGGTTTCAGACGGGAAAACGCCTGGGGCGAGCCTTTCCGGGAACCACGCTTCACGATGAATCCGATAAAGGACATTTTGGTCGCCGAAGACAACGCGGACGATATTTTCCTGCTTAAACGCGTTTTCGGACGTTGCAGGCTGCAGGCCCGGCTTCAGTTCGTTTGCAATGGCGAAGAAGTGCTCGCTTATTTGCGGGGCGAAGGGGCGTTTTCGAATCGCCAGCGTTTTCCTTTTCCCGATCTGGTCTTGCTGGACATCAAAATGCCCAAAAAAACCGGTCTCGATGTCCTGCGCGAGGTGCGGTGCGACCGCCGGTTGAAGCGGCTCATCATGATCGTTCTCACTTCTTCCGAGGAGCCTTCGGACATCAATACCGCCTACGATTTCAACGTCAATTCGTACCTGATCAAGTCGGGGGACACTTGCTTCCTGGAACAAATGTTCCACAAGCTGGACGAGTATTGGCTGGAATTGAACCAACGCCCGACCTGCCCGAATCCGAACTGATTTCGCCCGCGTTCGCTGTGATCAAGCCCTCTGCCAGCCAAGAACCTATCTCGGTAGGGCGGGCAGTCCTCTGCCCGCCGTCGGCGCGCATGGAGTGACGCGCCCAACCGAGACAGGCTCTAAAGCCGGACTCCATGCGAGGCATCCGACCGGTCTTGTGTTCATGGCCCGCGGCCAGTCCAAAGGGGAACAACAAGCTTTTCTGGTGTTTGGAGCTTGATGGTTGGTGTTTCCGACGCTTCGCGTCGCCGCCCCTCTCATTTTCAATTGACCGTGGCCGGTTCTGCGCTATGCTCTTGTCCAATCAAATGCTTCCTTGATCGACGCGAGATCAAGACGCAAGCCTCAGAGTGGTTAATGAATAAGACGATCTGCAAAGTCCTTTTGGTCGATGATTCGGATGACGACCGGTTCCTGCTCCGACGACTGCTGAAAAAACACGACCAATTCCGCATTGTGGCGGAAGTTTGCGATGGCGAGCAGGCGATCCAGTACCTGAGTGGCCACGCGATTTATTCCGACCGCGAAAAGCATCCATTTCCTGACCTGATGCTCCTGGACCTCAAGATGCCGAAGATCACCGGCTACCAGGTATTGGAATGGCTTCAAGGTCAGACGTTCGAACAGCTCAGGGTCATGGTTCTTTCCGGGTCGTTTCTGCCGGAAGACGTCGCCAAAAGCCTTGAATTGGGCGCGCACGCCTACGAGATGAAACGGGCTTTGCCTTCTGGAGAATCGACGCTCATACCAAGGCTGGAAGAGCTGATGGATGGGCGGGCACACCCGGTTTCGAGCGGGAAATAACCAGCAAGGTTGAACTTACGAGGCGGAACTGCGGCTTGAGCCAGGCTTGGAAATCTGCCATGGGCCGGGATAAGTCCGGATCATTTCAAGAATATCCCCTTCGGACATCGGTTTCGCCAGAAACGTCTTTGCCCCGAGCTGATAAGCGCGGTTTACCTCCCGCAGTTCGTGATATCCGCTCAAGACCACGATCATTAAATCTTCGAGATATGGTTGTGTGTGACACCATTCCAGCACCTCAAACCCGCCAGCAACCGGCATTTTCAAGTCCAACATGAGCACGCCCGGAAGCGGAAACGCTTTGCGATCCCTGTAAATCCCTTCGCCTTTGAGGTAGCAAACGGCCTGGTGCCCATCAGGAACAAAGAACAAAGGATTGGTGACACCGGCATGCTTAAGAGCCAATTCCAGCAGCTTCGCGTCCGGTTCAAAATCCTCCGCAATCAATATAGGTTTCACCACAAGCCAATCTAATACAGATTGGCCCTGGGGTAAATCCCCCCCCGGATTAAGTTATTGCGCTGCAATGGCTTGTAACTAAAAATAATTTCAGGTTGAATGCAAATCGACCTGACGCAGTCAAATGAACTACAAAACATAAACAACTATGATGAAAAAATTCACGACAACAGCAATTACAGGACTGGCGGCCATCGTGCTGCTGGCTTTGGCGACGCCTGCTTTCGCGGAAAAGAAGGAAGAAACCATCACCGGTAAGGGCCTTTGCGCGAAGTGCATGCTCCATGAAACGGACAAATGCCAAAATGCCATCCAGGTGGAAAAGAACGGCAAGACCACAACCTATTACCTCGTGGACAATGATGTGAGCAAGAGCTTCCATCACGAAAACCTTTGTAAAGAGTCCAAGCAGGTGACCGCCACCGGCACAGTGAAGAAAGTGCATGACAAGCTGGAACTGACGGCCTCAAAAATCGAACTGGCCAAGTAGCCGTGGCTGAAACCGCCCGGCAAGTCCGCTTGCGGATTTGATCCATCCCGCCCGCTCCTGAGTTGGTTGGCTCGGGGGCGGGCCTTTTTTAATTTGTAAATCGGCGCACGCAAGACGGAGCGCAAAGCTCCTGCTCAATGATGTGCGTCGTATCCCGGCAAAGCAGGAGTTCCGCGCTCCGCCCCAATGAATGACTCATCACTTTGCACCCTACTTTCATTTGCCATGGACCTCCTTTTAGGCCAAGATACCTCAGGGACCGCCCTAAGTACTGATCACCGGAACTAGCTTTGTCGATTGATAAGTGGAACCTGAATTGACCCAACCCGACGTCACCACGACGGTGGAGGAAGAACTGCGTCGTCGAACCCGGACCTTGGAACTTCTCAACCGGGTCAGCAATACTTTGGTGGCGGAATTGGAACTGGAGAAGATCGTCCAAGCCGTCACCGATGCCGGCCGGGAGATCAGCGGCGCTGCTTTCGGGGCTTTTTTCTACAATGTAAAAAACGAACAAGGCGAGGCCTACACGCTTTACACGCTCTCCGGCGCGCCCCGCGAGGCTTTCGCCAAATTCCCGATGCCGAGGAACACCGCCTTGTTTGGGCCCACGTTTCGCGGCGAAGGCTTGTTGCGGATAGGCGACGTGCTGCAAGACCCGCGCTACGGCCACAGCGCGCCTTATCATGGAATGCCGGCGGGCCATCTGCCGGTGCGCAGTTATCTTGCCGCACCGGTGGTTTCACGATCCGGGGAAGTGTTGGGCGGGCTTTTCTATGGCCATCCTTCGCCGAATGTATTCACCGCCGAATCGGAAGGCTCATTGAGGGCCCTGGCCGCGCAGGCGGCAATCGCGATTGACAACGCCAACCTGTACAGCGCTTTGCAACGGGACGTGGCGGAACAAACCCGCGGGCGGGATGCCGCTCAACGCCTGGCCGCCATTGTGGAATCCTCCGATGACGCCATCATCAGCAAGAATTTGGACGGCATCATCCAAAGTTGGAACCAGGGCGCGGAGCGGATCTTTGGCTATACCCCGGAGGAAGTCATCGGCAAGTCGATTTTGATCATCATTCCTCCCGAGCGCCAGCAGGAGGAGACCCTCATTCTTGGCCGCGTCCGGAGCGGCCAGCGGGTGGACCACTTCGATACCGTGCGGCGGCGCAAAGACGGCACTTTGCTTGATATTTCGCTGACAGTGTCGCCGGTAAGGAACGCCGATGGAAAGATTATCGGCGCGTCGAAAATTGCGCGGGATGTCACCGAGCGAAAGTTGGCGGACAAAAAATTGCGCGAGCTCAAGGACCATCTTGCCCGCATGAATACCGAACTGGAAAATCGGGTGGAGGAGCGCACGGCGTCGCTGCGCGAGGCCATGTCGCAGTTGGAAGAGTTTTCGTACAGCGTCTCGCATGATTTGCGCGCGCCGGTGCGGGCGATGCAAGCCTACGCGCGGGCGCTTCAGGAGGACTACGGCGACCGCCTGGACGAGGACGGCCGGGGTTTCCTGCGGCGCATCATCGAGGGCGGCGCGCGGATGGATCGATTGATCCGGGACGTGCTGACGTACAGCCGGTTGACGCAGGCGGACATCCAACTAACCGCGGTTGACCTGGACGAACTCGTGGAGGAAATCGTGCGGGATTATCCTGAGTTGCAGCCCTCGCATGCGGAGATTGTCACAAACCGGCCGTTATTGAGAGCCATGGCCCATGAACCGTCGCTGGGCCAGGCCGTCGCCAACCTGTTAAGGAACGCGGTGAAATTTGTTGCGCCGGGAGTCTTTCCCAAAGTCCTGATCCGCACGGAGGCCATAGGAAACCAGGTGCGGCTCTGGGTGGAAGACAACGGCATCGGGATCAAGCCGGAGCATCAAAAGCGGGTCTTCGGCATGTTCGAACGCCTGCATCCGGACAAGCAATATGAAGGCACCGGCATTGGCCTGGCCATCGTCCGCAAGGTGGCGGAACGAATGCGCGGCCGGGTCGGCCTCGAATCAGACGGTGTCACCGGCTCCAAATTCTGGATCGAACTCCCCGCCGCCAGCTGACACGCTTCCCAAGCTCTGTTACGAGGCGCACCGCCAGTCTGGAAATTTCTTCGCCGTTCAAATTGCTCACAGGCCGCAAGATAGGGCGCGCAGTCCCCTGCGCGCCGCGAATGCCTGAGCCAACCCGTTTCACGCAACGGCGACAGAGGACTGCGCGCCCCACCTTGCGGCATGACGGAAATCTTCGAGTCACCAGCCCTTTGTTGTCCAACCCCAGCGAGAAACCGACCAAGGTGAGGAGGACAACGTTTTGGAAAAAAAGGATTCGGGAGGCAGACGCCAAGGAGGTGGGGATGAGGAATCCCGCTGAAGAAACGCTGCCCGCCCGAATCAAATCTCAAAGACCTGAATACCAGTTACGCCGGTCATGCTGGCCAAAAGCCGCTGATTTGTCAAGCATCCTTGGGCGGGTGCTGCCGGGATGCAAACACGCGGCACCCTGCCGCGAGCGCTGCGTGCTGCTGCCAGGCTCCGTCGTAACGACTACGCTTCCACGTAAACAGGTTCCCTGATCCCGGAGAGCTGAAGGAAATTTCGCAGCCGCTCCATCAAAGCCGGCGTGACGCGGTTGCCAGTGGCCACGATCAAAATGCCGTCCCGAGTCTGCACATCAGCACGCAAAATATGACCCACACGCAATTGGCGAAAGCTGATGGCCTGGGACGGTTTGACCGGAGCGGCTTGCGCCAGCGCGAGGATCTGTTCGAGTGCCGCCACCCGGTCAAGTATTTCGGGGTCATACCAGCCACTGCGGGCGCGCATTTGTTCCAATGAGGAGGAATGGGTCTTTCCCCTGCCCTCCAGCTCAGCCAGGTCCCAGAGCACTTTGAGCATGCGCGCGCCGAGTGGAATGGCGCCGCCGGCCAGTGGCTCGTCCGGCGATCCGGAGCCGTCAAAACGTTTGCTCTGGCAGGTCAGCATTCGCGAAACGCCTTGCAGGCGTGGAATCTGCGCCAGGAGAGTGCCGCCCACCGCCGGGATGCGGCGAAACATTTCCTGTTCCTCACTGGAAAGCGGCTGTCCCTCGCGCGAGCGCAGCAGCACTTCCGGCGGAATGGTCACGATGCCAATGCCTGAGAGCATCGCAGCCACTTCCAATTCCCAGGTTTCCTTTACGTTCATCGCCTCCGCGAGCCGGCGCATATTATCCCGAAGCATTTCGGCGAACCCAAACGCCCGGGGATCCGCGAGGGCCAGGATTTCAGTCAGGACCTTGACGCTCCCGCGCAGGGTGGTCTCGAGCAACTCGCGCTCGGCTGTAATCAACTCGTGCTGGCGAATCGCCGCCATTACCGCGTCAGCCAGCCTCTCAGGCGTGCACGGCTTGCTAAGGAAGCGGAAGATGCTGCCATGGTTGATGGCTTCAACGGCCGTGGTTTGGTCCGCATTGCCCGTGAGCATCATCCGGACGACATCGGGCGCGACTTCCTTGACCTGCGCCAGGAACTGCACACCGTTCATTTCCGGCATGCGCATGTCGCTCACCACGACTGAGTAAGCCGTCGGCGCTTCCTTCAGCGCGGCCAGGCCGGCCGCGCCACCGCAGGCGATCTCAATGGAGAATTGTTTGCGCAGCGCCCGTTGGAGCGCCGCCAGGAGATTCGGTTCATCGTCGACCAGCAATATTTTTTTCGTCATAAGCCGCTCCAGCCAGCCTGCCTGGCAGTTCTAATTTTGTTGGAAGCCCGTGGTTCTTCATGCTTGCACCTCCATGGCACTGCGCCAAACCGGCACGCGGTCGCCGACTCCGGCTTGTTCGAGATGGCGCAGATCCAATTGAGGCAAAAGAGCCGCCGGCAAATCCTTCCGCCGTTCCTGCTCGAGGACGTTGGCGGCATGCACCGCCGTTATCGCGCTGAATTCCCTGGCCTGGCTTTTGCCGGGGCAATGATGGAACACGGCGGTTTCCACCAGGGAAATGGGCAGTCCCCACAGGCCCAAAAGGTAGCCGCCTACTTCGGCGTGGCTGGCTTTGAAAATGGCCCGTTCGGCCTCCGCGAGCGGCAGCGATTCCTTGCGCGAAAGGGCCAGGGCTTGCGCGTATTCGCCGGGCGCATTCGCCGCCAGGGCGAGCCGTCCGATGTCGTGAAGCAACCCGCCGGTGAAGGACTCCTCGACCATCCGCTTGTCGCGCCTCTCCAGTTGAGCGATGCGGCGCGCCCACAACGCGGTGGCCAGACTATGGTTATAGACAGCCTCCGTCTGCCCTCGTAACTCAGCGCTCGATTCGAACTCGGAGAATACATGAATGGTCAAAACCAGGGACTTGATTGTCTCCATGCCGAGTTGGAGGACGGCTTCAGTGGGATCGGTCAAACGCCGGCTCAGGCCAAAGAACGCCGAGTTGACCATTTGCAGCATTTTGGCCGTCATCGCGGGGTCTTTGGTTATGGTCGCGCCCACTTTGTCCAGGGCGGCTTCAGGTGAACGCAGTTCCTTGAGAATTTCGAAATAAAGCGACGGCAGGCTGGGAACCTTCGTCATCCCGGAAACCAGGGTTTTCAGATTGTCGTTTTCCAGCCAGACGTCCATGTCGATGGCGCGCCGGATGGTGGAGCGCAAGGTTTCTCCGTCGCAGGGCTTGCTCAGGTATTGATGAGTTCCTCCCACGCAACGCAGCACCAGGTCTTCGTCCGCATAGCCTGAGAGAATAATCCGAACCGTCCCGGGGTAATGCTGCATGACCTCATTCAGCAACTCGGCGCCGTTCATCTCGGGCATGCGCATGTCGGAGACAATGACATCCGCCGGGGCTTGCGCCATCAGCGCCAGGGCTTCCGCGCCGCTGCTGGCAAAACGCATGCTCCATTCCTTGCGCATGTTGCTGAGCATCCGCTGCAGGCCTTGCAGGACGAGCGACTCGTCATCCACAAAGAGGATTTGTTTTTGCATAGGCGTGTTGATCATAAATCAGGCGGCTTCGCTCCCACCCCGTTTTTCCGGGTGGCAATGAAACCGGAATACCGGGATCGACTTGCCAAATCTTCGCCGTGGTTTCGATTCCATCTCAGCCGGGCGGCATCCGCACATCCATGAACGCCAGGAGCCAGATGGCCAGTAAAAAAGAACCGGCACGAGTCTGTTTCATGCGAATTAGGCCCATCGCCTTCCTGGCGTTTCGTTTGGCGCGGTGCAGACCATGCTTGTTTGGTATCGGCATCGCCCGGCCCGTGGTTTACGAAATTCCGTTGCCGAAAAGCCGCATTCTGAGTCAGTCAACCTCCTACAAACAGACGCGCCGAGGGTGCCGGCCACGGATGATTGGGACGGATTTGGGACGGGTTTAAAGTGAAGAATCGCTAATGTTTACGGCCTTTGGGACGCTGGGACGGGTAAAAAGGGGGTATATGTAAATGCGGAGTGCGGAATGCGGAGCTGGGAATGGGGTCAGGCAGGGAGGTTGCAGGTAAATATTTGTGGCGCAGCAGGTTAAGAAAGGCGCTTGGCAGTTCGGCTGGTTTGGTGGATTTATAGTGTCATTCGGGTGAGGATTTCATACAAATCGGGCTTCGCCGGTGTCTATAGGGTGAGTTGTTGTAATGTCGAACGATCCAACAAAGAATTGGTGTCAGGAAGTCTATGAGGCCAAAGGGGCCGGGCTGATTCTATATGGCCGGGCGCTGGGCTTGACCCACGGTGAGGCCGAGGACGTGTTGCAGGAGACTTTCCTGGCCTTGATGCAGTTGCAGGAACGGCCGGAACAGCCGGAACATTACTGCGTTCGCAGCTTTCGGAACCGCGCCTTGAATTATCGGCGCAGTCTTTGGCGTCGGCTGGCGCGCGAATTGGAATCACAGCGGTGGTTCGAACGTTCCCCCGCCGAGACGCCCTACGAGCGGGCGGCCATGCGATGCCTGGGGGAATTGCCCCCGGAACAGCGCGAGTCCATCGTGCTGAAGATCTGGCATCAATATACTTTTGAAGAAATCGGTCAATTACTCGGTTTATCACCCAACACGGTGGCGGGCCGCTACCGTTACGGGTTGCAGAAGCTAAGAACGAGTTTGAAAGGACAAGTTTATGAACGACATGAGTCCATGGGAGAAACAATTGGAATCCTGGACGCCGCGCCCCCCCTCGGCGAAGCTTAAGCAGCAGTTGTTTGGGGCGAAACGTGAAACCAGCCGGTCCCGGTCGGTGCGAATGCCGGTTGTGCTGGGCTGGCTGGCCCCGGCGACCTGTATGCTGGCGTTATGCCTGAATGTGTGGGTGGCGCACAGCAACCGGCCGGCATATTTGTCGGCGATCGGCGGTTCGAACATGATTGCCGGCCTGACCCTGCCCCGGGCGGTGGTGCTGAATTACTCGCCGGATACCCGCGCCCAGGAGAACATTTGGGCCGTGGCAACCTCAGATCCCGGTGTTGGCCGTTCGCTTACCGCAACCAGTTCGTTTCCGTTGTGGAAGACCAATGTCCACTTTTGATTGGACAAAGGCCCGCCATTCCCCTTCAACTACTGGCTCTTTTGCTCGGTAGAACACGCAAACGCTATATTTTTCATTAATTGATGAGCGCAGATAATCCGAAGTCGGCAGCAGAGAAACCGAAATCGTCCGCCCCGAAAGTGGAAGGCAAATCACCGGGGGGCGCAGCCAGGCCGGCCGACCCAAAATCAGGCGGGCCGAAGGTGGCACCGCCTGCGCTGCCGCCACTGTTTCGAAGAATCGACTGGGTGACGTTCGGCGTGACCGCCGTACTGGCATTCATCGGTTTCTTTTTGACGCTCGCGCCGGAAGTGACGCTGGAAGATTCCGGCGAATTGGCCACCGGCTCCTTTTATGCAGGTGTCCCCCACCCACCCGGCTATCCGCTTTGGACAGTCTTCACGTGGTTGTTCACCGTGCTGGTTCCGGTCGGCAATGTGGCTTACCGCGTCGCGGTCGCCTCCGCTGTCTCGGGTGCTTTGGCGGCGGGCATGCTCGCCTTCATCACATCGCGCGGATGCAGCATGATGATGGAGAGCATCCCGGAGTTGCGCGGCATCTCGCGTAATGTGGAGAACTGGATCTGCATGGTTTCGGGTTTTGTGGCGGGCATGCTGCTCGCTTACAACGGTTACATGTGGAGCCAGTCGGTGATCGTGGAGGTGTATCCCTTCAGCGTGCTATCGCTCATGGGAGTGATGTGCAGCCTGCTGCGCTGGGTCTATGCGCCGCATCAAAAGCGGTATTTGTACCTGGCCTGGTTCCTGTTCGGCATTTGCTTCACGAACCACCAGACGTTGATTTTGGCGGCCACGGGGTTGGAGATCGCCATTCTCGCGGCCAAACCCAAATTGGGCCGCGACCTGCTGCTGATCAATTCAATCTGCTATGTGCTTGGCGCATTCGGCATCTATACCAAGGCCCTTGGGACCTTCGAACCAAGCCCGCTCGTCGAAATGATTTTCCACGGAGTGGGCATCGGCTCGCTCCTCGGTTGCGCGGCGCTGAGCTTGCGCGAATACTCGATCCCCAAGCCCACGCCGGAAAAGTTCATCTCCGAGATAGTCATGCCGGTGGCCACGCTCGCGCTTTGCGCGCTGATGGGCGTCTTCCTCTTCCTGTTGCACATGCCCATGCTGGCGGGGCTTTGTTTTCTCGGGATCATCGCCCTGTGGGCTTATTTTTGGTGGGAATATCAAAGCGAGGTTTTGTCGGCTACCGGCATGATGTCTCTTTGGGTTGTCGGAGCCATGTTTTATTTTTACATGCCGCTGACCTCGATGTCCAATCCGCCCATGAACTGGGGCTACCCGCGCACGGTGGAAGGATTCATCCATGCGCTGACGCGCGGTCAATATGAGAAGGTGAATCCGACCAACTTCCTGCAGGATCCCGGCAAACTGTTCATGCAGGCGAAGATGTATCTAAGTGGCGCCAACGAAGAATTCAACCCGGTCTGTCTGGTGTTGGCGCTGGTTCCGTTCTTCTTCTTCCTGAAACTGCAAAAGCGCGAACGGGCCTGGCTCATCGGCCTTACCGCCATCTGGGCCTGTCTGGCGATCCTGCTCATGATTCTGCTCAATCCCACCCCGGACAAGCAGTCGGTGGGATTGACCAAGGTATTTTTCACCGCCTCCTACACCGTCATCTGCATGCTGATCGGCTACGGTCTGGCGCTGATCGCCGCCTTCATGGCCACGCATTACGAGAAGTTCCGCCTCTGGGGCATGGCCGGGGGCGGCCTGGCCGCCGCCCTGGCCCTGT
>Ga0070741_10004166_pt1 | contig 34194 bp, 20 predicted proteins | sample Coa_R1_4_FD_66440 | JGI IMG/M metagenome (GOLD analysis project Ga0070741, IMG submission 66440) | Surface soil microbial communities from Centralia Pennsylvania, which are recovering from an underground coalmine fire - Coalmine... | ecosystem: Environmental > Terrestrial > Soil > Unclassified ... | reverse complement strand
TCACCCTGGGCGACTGGAACTCCGGCTGCTAAATCATCATAGCCTTGGGAAAGCAACTCGATAGCGGCCTAAGAGGCAGGCTTGGGCCTTTCATGAATCATCACAGCCCCTACGACAATCTTACAAAGATCGTTAATGAATGCCTCGGACAGAGAAGCATGACGGATGAGAAACCGAAAGTAGATTGCTCCGTAAAGCGTATCGAGCAAAAGGTCCATATTAAGGTCCGTGGGCAGTTCACCTCGCCGCATGCCCCGCCGCAGGGTCTCATACGCTTCCTGTCGCCGGGGTTTCATAAAACGGTTTCGAAAAGCGTCTATAAGTTCCGGATCCGACTGTCCTCCTCCAATCAAGGCAGCCACCGTGCGCCCTTCTTTGCCGCGAAGAATGCGCACAAGCTGTTTCATCTGCAGGTTCATATCGGCGCATACGGAACCGGTGTCTGGAAATCTTAGTTTCTCGTCGGTGATGGAGAAGAACGCGTCCGCAACCAGGGCAGCCTTATTCGGCCACCAGCGGTAGACGGTGGCTTTGCTCACATTGGCATAAGCGGCTATGGCCTCGATGCCGAGTTCGGGAAAACCCGTCTTCTGCAGCAATCTTAATGTGCTTCGCAGAATGGCGCGCCGCGCGTGTTCGCTGCGGGGACGGCCAGGCGTCCGCCTGACTTGCGTTCCGTTGCTCGCCGGCTTGTACCCAGCATTGCCCAGTTGCCGCATAAAGCAACCTTAACATAAAATCGAAATTTGAATCCGATACGTCTTGTTTTTAATCTATCCTCCAGCCAGTGACTAAGGACCGCGATCTTAGTCCATTTGAAGAAGGCGGCAAGCGATGTGGATCGTAGCGTTAGCGCTGAGACGGCCATACACATTTGTTGTAATGGCGCTGGTCATTGTCATTTTGACGCCCTTGGTCATCTACCGCACTCCCACCGACATCTTCCCTGAGATCAATATTCCCGTTATCAGTGTGGTTTGGAATTACGCCGGGCTGGCGCCCAAAGAGATGTCAGACCGCGTCGTCACGGTGGCCGAGCGCGGCATCACCATTACGGTCAATGACATTGAGCATCTGGAATCGCAATCGCTCAATGGTGTGGGCGTAATCAAGGTTTTTTTCCGGCCTGGGACCAACATACAGTTGGCGCTCTCGCAAGTCACGGCAATCGTGCAAACGGCTACGCGCCAGTTGCCTCCCGGCACTACGCCGCCGTTGGTCGTTACTTATACGGCCTCTTCAACGCCAATTATCCAGCTTGGGTTAAGCAGCAAGACGCTCCCCGAGCAGGAGCTGTTCGACCTGGGCAATAGTTTTCTGCGCTCCCAACTGGCGACGGTGCCGGGCGCGTCACTACCCTTTCCTTACGGCGGGAAACAACGCCAGATCCAGGTGGATCTTGACCTTGCCAAACTCCAGGCCTATGGGTTGGCCCCGGTTGACATCGTCAATGCGGTCAATGCGCAAAATCTGGTTTTGCCTTCGGGGACAACAAAAATTGGGGCTTTGGAATACCCGGTAGAGATAAACGGCTCCCCTGAGACCATTGAAGAGCTGAATGCCCTGCCGGTGAAGACAGTGAACGGCTCGACGCTCTATATGCGCGATGTGGCGCACGTCCGTGATGGATTTTCTCCACAGACAAATATTGTTCGCCAGGATGGCACTCGCGGCGCCCTGATGTCGATCATGAAGATCGGTAAGGCTTCAACGCTCGACATTATCAATGCTGTTAAGAACGTGGTTCCCATTGCGGCCCAGTCTTTGCCGCAAGAGCTGCAGATCAAGCCTCTGTTCGATCAGTCTCTGTTCGTGCGCGCATCCATCGCCGGCGTTCTGCGCGAAGCGGCCATCGCAGCATTGCTGACCGCAATCATGATCCTGGTCTTTCTTGGCGACTGGCGTCCCACCATTGTCATAACAATTTCCATTCCACTTTCCATTGCCGTCTCTGTCATTTTATTAAGCGCGCTGGGCGAGACCATCAACATCATGACGCTGGGCGGGCTGGCGCTGGCTGTGGGCATCCTGGTGGATGATGCCACTGTGGAAATCGAGAACATCGAGCGCAACCTGGCGATGGGCAAAGAGATGAAGCAGGCCATCCTCGACGGGGCCCAGCAGATTGCAGTGCCGGCTTTCGTCTCTACCCTTTCCATTTGCATTGTGTTCGTTCCCATGTTTTTCCTGACCGGCGTAGCCAAGTTTCTCTTTGTGCCGTTGGCAGAAGCAGTTGTGTTCGCGATGCTGGCCTCTTATTTCCTCTCGCGCACGCTGATTCCCACATTGGTAATGTACATTATGCGCGGGCACGAACACCGCAGCGAAATCCCCCGCACTGTAATGGGCCGCTTCCAGCGTGGATTTGAGGGCGCGTTCCATCGGTTTCGCTGTGGATACGAACAGCTTCTGGAAACAACCCTCGAACACCGCAAGCTCTTTGCTGTTGGTTTTGCCGGCTTCTGTGTGCTCTCCCTCGGGCTGGTGCCCTTTCTTGGGCAGGACTTCTTCCCTTCCGTGGATGCCGGTCTGATTCGTTTGCATCTGCGCGCCCATCCTGGACTCCGGGTCGAGGAAACCGCCCGCTTATGCGATGAGGTAGAGCAGGCTTTACGGCAGACCATACCGCCGGGAGAAGTGCAAACTGTCCTGGATAATATTGGCGTGCCCTACTCCGGCTTGAATCTTTCTTACAGCAATTCCGGGGTCATCGGCACCAGCGATGCCGAAATTCAGATCGCGCTCAATCCCAGCCATCATCACTCCACGGCGGGATATATCAGGCAACTGCGCGATGAGCTGCCGCAAAAATTCCCCGGAGTCGAGTTCTTCTTTCAGCCTGCCGACATCGTGAGCCAGATTTTGAACTTTGGGTTGCCGGCCCCCATTGATGTGCAGCTCGTAGGCAACGACACGGATAGAAACTACGTTATTGCTCAACACATCGCGAATGAAATGCGGCATATCCCCGGCGCCGCTGACGTGCGCGTGCACCAGATGATGGATCTTCCCACTCTGCGCATGGATATTGACCGCACCCGCGTTACCCAGGTTGGCATGAATGCCCGCGATGTGGCGCAAAGCGTCCTGATATCGCTGAGCGGCAGCTCGCAGACCACGCCGAATTACTGGCTCAATCCCAAAAATGGCGTCACGTATTCGGTCGCTGTGCAGGTTCCGCAATATCGCATGACATCATTGCAGGATTTGATGAATACCCCGGTGAACAATCCGGCCACGCAGTCGCAACAAGTGCTCAGCAATCTGGTAAGAGTGTCGCCAACGGCGCGTCCGGCGGTCGTGAACCACTACAACGTGCAGCCGGTCATTGACGTTTATGCCAGCACGCAAGGGCGCGACCTCGGCGCTGTCGCCTCTGACACCATGAAAATGCTGGAGCCTTTCCAGAAGAACCTGCCTCGCGGCACTCGGATTATGGTTCGCGGCCAGGTGGAAACCATGAGATCGTCTTTCATCGGCCTCAGTGTTGGCCTGCTGATGGCCATTCTGCTGGTCTACCTGTTGATCGTGGTGAACTTCCAGTCATGGCTCGATCCCTTCATCATTATTACCGCATTGCCGGGAGCGCTGGCCGGCATTGCCTGGATGCTTTTGGTCACGCACACTACCTTAAGCGTCCCTTCGCTCACCGGAGCGGTGATGTGTATGGGAGTGGCCACGGCAAACTCCATCCTTATGGTCTCGTTTGCGCGCGACCAGATGGAGCTGGGCGTGGCCCCGGTGCAGGCCGCGGTGGAGGCGGGCTTTACCCGCATCCGGCCTGTGATTATGACCGCCCTGGCAATGATCCTGGGCATGCTGCCCATGGCCCTGGGACTTGGCGAAGGCGGCGAGCAGAACGCGCCACTGGGACGCGCTGTTATTGGCGGCCTGCTGTTCGCAACCGTGGCCACGTTGTTCTTCGTTCCTTCCGTCTTTGCCATCATCCACTCCAGAAGGCAAGCCCGGCAGGCAGGCGGCAACTAATGAGAGAATCAATGAAGATGACGGAACCGGAAACAAGCACGGTGCAGCCTCACCAGGAACGCCATCGCAGACCGCCGGAAATCGAGCACTGTCCCGATCTGCCGCCCGCCTCTACGCGGCAGGCGAAGCTGATTGTGGTGGTGGTCTTGTCAGTGCTTTTGTTTGCCGGTGCAATCGCAATGGTTGATCGTGTTCTGGAAAGACAGGCCTTAGCCAAAGAAACTGAGAAGAATTCGGTGCCTTCGGTCGTCGCGGTGCATCCTGTTGCTGAGCCTCCTGAAGAACAGCTTTTGTTGCCCGGTACGCTGCAAGCCTATGAGGAATCGCCTATCTATGCGCGCACCAGCGGTTATGTGCGCCGCTGGTTCAAAGATATTGGCAGCAGGGTAAAGCAAGGTGAGCTGCTGGCGCAGATCGATACCCCGGAACTGGATCAGGAATTGTCACAAGCGCGCGCCGCGCGGCAGCAGGTGCAGGCCCAGCTCCAGTTAGCGCAGATCTCTTCGCAACGCTGGGAGAATTTGCGCAAGAGTGATTCCGTCTCCCAGCAGGAAGCCGACCAGCAGACCAGCGGATATCAGCAAAGCCAGGCAAACCTGGCCGCCGCTGATGCCAACGTCCGCCGGCTCGAGCAGCTCGAATCATTCAAGAACGTTTATGCTCCCTTTTCCGGCGTGGTCACCCGGCGCAACGTAGATCCGGGTGTGCTCATCAACGCAGGCGCGGGCGGCCGCGAGATGTTCGACGTGGCCAAGGTTGATACTCTGCGCGTGTATGTGGATGTGCCGCAAACTTATTCGCTGGCGGTCAAAACCGGGACCAAAGCCACAATCACATTGCAGGAAATACCCGGAGAGAAGTTTGCTGGCCAGGTAACCCGCACCGCCAACGCGATTGATCCGGTCACGCGTACATTGCGCACCGAGGTTGATGTCCCCAACGCACAGGGGCAACTGCTGCCGGGTTCGTTCGGGCAAGTCCATTTCGATGTTGCCAGCTACACTCCCGAGGCGCGTAAAGTTACCGTTCCGGTAAACGCCATGCTCTTCCGGGCTGAGGGTCCGAGGGTTGCCGTGGTTGGTAACGATAACAAGGTGCAGCTGCGGCCTATCACCATAGGCCGCGACTATGGCTCTGCGCTTGAAGTCGTCAGTGGCTTGAGCGCCGAAGATCGTGTCATTATTAATCCTTCCGATTCGCTCGAAGATGGCCAGCAGGTGAACGTCGCCGCATCCAACCCCGGAGAGCTCAAGAAATGAAGCGCCGGCCACTGGCAACCATCACCATGCCGATAGTGTTGTTCTGCGCATGGCTGGCCGGCTGCGCCGTCGGGCCGCGATATCAGCGTCCCACAGCGCCAACGCCTGTTGCCTGGAAGACTGCTCCGCCCTGGCAACCTGCTAATCCTAAAGATTCCATTCCAAAAGGCGCGTGGTGGCAGATTTTCAAAGACAATCAACTCGACACTTATGAACAGCAACTGCTGAAGGCAAATCAGTCGCTCGCAGCCGCGCAGCAGCGGCTCGAGCAGGCGCGGTCGCTGGCAAGAGTTGCGTCAGCCGGATATTTTCCGCAGCTCAATGCTGACCCGCTTGCTTCCAGGCAGCGACTCTCCGGCAATCGCCCGGCGATCAGCACGGTGGCGCCTTCAAATCCGGTTACGCAAAACAACTTTGAAATTCCATTTTCCCTGAACTACGAGCTCGACCTCTTCGGTCGTGTGCGCCGCAACTTGGAAGCAGCCAATGCTTCCCTGCAATCCACCGCCGCTACTCTGCAGAACACGCAACTGGTGCTCACTGCCGAACTCGCTGCCGATTACTTCACCATCCACGAACTGGATGCGGAAATCGAGGTAGTGCAGGAAGCGATCAAATATCAGCAGAAAGGTCTGGAGCTTGTGCAGAATCGCCACAACGGCGGCATCGCATCAGGACTGGAAGTCGCACAGCAGGCGACGGTGCTCGACTCCACGGTTTCACAATTGCGCCTGCTGCAACAGCAGCGCGATCAATTTGAACACGCGATTGCCGTGCTGGTGGGAACCCCGGCTTCTGATTTCAGCGTGCCCCCGGTTCCATTGCGTGTAACCCCGCCACCAGTTCCGCTTGGGGTCCCCTCCGATGTCCTGGAGCGCAGGCCCGATGTTGCCGCGGCCGAACGCACTATGGCGCGGGAGAATGCCTTGGTGGGAGTAGCGACTGCGGCGTTCTATCCTAATATCAGTCTTACAGGAAGCGGTGGATTACAAAGCCGCGATATCACTTCGCTGGTTTCTGCGCCCAGCGCATTCTGGGCAGTGGGCAGCGATCTGTTGCAGCCGGTCTTGAATGGTGGACGCAACCGGGCAAATCTTACCGCTGCAAAATCTTCTTATAACGCATCCGTCGCCGATTATCGGCAGTCGGTGCTCGTGGCCTTTCAGCAGGTGGAAGATGGCTTATCAGGATTGAATGCCCTGTCGCAAGCATCGACAGCCCAGAATGCCGCGGTCGAAGACGCCCGCCGCGCTCTCGACCTTGCCAATAATCGTTACGTGGGCGGCGTAACCACGTACTTGGACGTCATTACAGCGCAAACCACTCTGCTCTCCAATGAGCGGCTGGCCACCCAACTGCTGGGCCAGCAGATGGTTACTTCGGTGTTCCTGGTCAAAGCGCTCGGCGGCGGGTGGGACGCATCCCAGATCCAGAACGAACAGGTACATCCTTCCGCAGTGCAAGCCTTGCAACCGTAATAAATCTCCCCCATGCCCTTTGTATATTCCTTTGTGCCCTCTGTGGTGATTCTTTTTGCAAGGTGATATCAAAATACTGATTGTCCGTTGACCGGGGTCACCACCACAACCTGAAACTCGAAACTTGAAACTGTTTTCAAAAACCGCCTGATACACTTGAAAGTTCCGCCATATATTTAAGGAGGAAACCACGTGCGAGTGGGGATCATTGGGACGGGAGCTATCTCCCGGAAGCACGCTCAGGCTTACAAGAATATCGGCTATGAAGTAACGGTCTGCAATAACACCAACGCGGCGAAAGGAAAGCAGTTCGCAAACGAGATCGGCGCCGAGTTCGTGGCAACGTATGAAGAAGTATGCCGCCATCCGCACGTGGATTACGTGGATGTGTGTACGTTCCCCGATTTCCGCTTGCAGCCGCTGGAAATCTGCGCCCTGACCAGGAAGCATGTGCTGGTACAAAAACCTATCGCAACCAATCTTGACACCGCCCGCAAGATGATCGAAATTGCCCGCAAAGCGGACATTCAGCTCGGCGTGGTGAGCCAGCATCGCTTCGACGATTCCAGCCTGTTCCTGAAAAAAGCCATTGCTGATGGGCGGCTGGGGAAAATCCTGCAGGCGGATGCTTATGTGAAATGGTATCGGTCGGCGGAATACTACAGCCGTCCCATCAAGGGCAGTTGGGCAACGGAAGGCGGAGGCGCGTTGATCAACCAGGCAATCCATCAGGTGGATTTGCTGTTATTTCTGATCGGCACCGTTAACGAAGTCTTTGCATACTGGCAGTTGGGTGCGCTGCACAAGATCGAATCAGAAGACGTGGTCAATGCGCTGCTCCACTATTCCTCGGGCGCGACCGGAGTAATTCAGGCATCGACCGCGCTCTGGCCCGGCTACGCTGAGAGACTGGAATTTCACGGAACCAAGGGTGCCGCGATCGTTACCGGCGACAAACTCACCACCTGGAATGTGCAGGATGACCACGGCGATCCTGCTCCTGTTACGAGCCAGGGTGCTTCCGGAGCTTCTGATCCCATGGCGATTTCCCTGGCGCCCTTCGAACGCCAGTTGCGCGATTTCGGCGACGCCTGCAAGGCCGGCCAAGCTCCTTCAATTTCCGGCGTCGATGGATACCGTGCCTTGCAGATTGTCACTGGCATCTATCAATCATGCCGCGAGGGCCGTAAGGTTGCAATCACCTCTGAGGCCGTTTGAATCGCAAGGCGGCTTCACAGAGTCAGTATAAGAACGGGCCGGCCTCACCGGACTTATAATTAAGAAGAGTTGCTGTTTCCTCCCCCACTCGGCTCGGATTTTGCATCCATAAATTTAGCTTGCCAAATCTGTAGAGTCGTTGGGCACGGTTGTAAAGGAAAATCTGAATGAGCACAATGAAACAAGTTAGTTCTCCGGTCTCGCTTACCACCAATAAACATCTGCTCAAATGGGTAGAGAAGACGGCGGAGATGACCAAGCCGTCCGCAATCCATTGGGTAGACGGTTCGCAGGAGGAGTACGACTGGCTCTGCAACCAGATGGTTGAAGGCGGGACTCTCATCAAGTTGAATCAGAAATTGTGGCCCGGCTGCTACTATGCGCGGTCGCATCCGAGCGATGTTGCCCGCGTGGAGGACCGCACATTTATCTGCTCGCTGGCAAAAGACAATGCCGGCCCCACCAACAACTGGGAAAATCCATTCGTAATGCGCAGAAAGTTAAGAGCGCTGTTCGACGGCTCCATGCGCGGACGCACCATGTACGTGCTGCCATTCTGCATGGGCCCTCTCGACTCGCCGGTGGCGCAAATCGGAGTGCAGCTCACCGACTCGCCTTACGTCGTGGCCAGCATGCGCATCATGGCCCGCATTGGCCTGCCGGTGTTCCGTGAAATTGATAAAGACGAGAAGCGTGTGGTGGCCTGCCTGCACAGCGTGGGAGCGCCGCTTGCCCCCGGGCAGGAAGATATTCCCTGGCCCTGCAACCAGGAAAAATACATTGTGCATTTTCCGGAGACTCGCGAGATCTGGTCCTATGGTTCCGGTTATGGCGGGAACGCGCTTCTGGGAAAAAAATGCCTCGGCCTGCGCATTGCTTCCAACATAGCGCATGACGAAGGCTGGATGGCCGAGCACATGACCATTGTCGGCGTCGAAGACCCAAAGGGCGAGAAGACCTACGTTGCCGCGGCCTTCCCCAGTTCATGCGGAAAGACAAATTTCGCCATGATGATTCCACCCAAAGGCTTTGAGGGCTGGAAGATTTGGACTGTAGGCGATGACATTGCCTGGATTCGTCCTGACGAGCACGGACAATTACGCGCAATTAATCCCGAGACCGGATTTTTTGGCGTCGCTCCCGGCACCTCGGTCAAGACTAATCCCAATGCCATGGCCACGCTTGCAACCAACACCATTTTTACGAATGTGGCCCTCACCCCTGAGGGCGGAGTGTGGTGGGAAGGCATGACCAACGAGCCTCCAGCAGAGTGTCTTGATTGGCAGGGCAAGAGATGGACTCCGCAAATTGCAAAAGAAACCGGCGCGAAAGCTGCGCATCCCAATGCTCGTTTTACTGCGCCGGCTGCACAGTGTCCGACAATTGATGCGGCCTGGCAAGCTCCGGAAGGAGTGCCCATCAGCGCCATCATCTTCGGAGGCCGCCGCGCTGCTACCATTCCACTGATTTACCAGGCGTTCAATTGGAGCGCGGGGGTCTACATGGGCGCCACCATGGGCTCGGAGACGACCGCGGCTGCCGGCGGAACTCTGAACAAGGTGCGCCGCGACCCCATGGCCATGCTGCCATTTTGCGGCTATCACATGGGCGACTACTTTCGCCACTGGATCAAAATGCAGCGCTCGCTGACCGTCACGCCGCGCATTTTTCACGTTAATTGGTTCAGAAGAGATGCGGAGGGCAACTTCCTATGGCCTGGGTACGGCGAAAACATGCGAGTGCTCAAGTGGATTGTCGATCGTGTTCGCGGCCGCTCGCAGGCGCAAGAAACACGCATCGGCTGGACGCCGCACTACAAGGATATTGATTGGAAGGGGCTTACCTTTCCAGAAGAAAAATTCAAGGAACTGCAAGCCGTCGACAAGGCAGCCTGGCGCGCCGAGGTCATGGCCCATGAAGAGCTCTTCATCGAGTTGCACTCGCATCTGCCGCCCGAGATGATCTACGAGCGTGAATTGCTGATCTGCCGTCTTTAGATCTTTGCGGAAGAATTAGCCATCGGCCTTTAGTGAATCGAGGTTGGATTCTCGTTCTCGATCTCGGCCTTGACGCTCAGAAATTCTTCGCTCCATGGCTTGCCCAAGCACTCGGGACACTCATCAATCGTGTTCCCCACAGTGAAACAGTGGTAGCGGGGCCGCGGGCACGGGTCAACGGACATGCTTCAGCGCTGCGATGTTCCTGGTAAAGCATGTGTTCGCAAGTAATGCACATTGCGACCTCCCATTGCGGACAGAAACTTTACCATAGATGAACTCAGGCGACATTGTGCTATGATCAAAGCACGTCAAATTGAATTGGTTGTGAGCAGTTTTTGTCTGATCAGCGGCCCCTGCCCTGCAGTGTCTTCCGGCTCATTTCAACGTAAACCGAATTAAGCGGCGGAAACAGGTCGAAAATCAGCCCGCAAACAAAGGCGCCTGCTGGTTCTGATGGTCAACGAGGGCGCGAGCACTATGGGATCCGGGGGTAGGTATTAAAAAATTCATTCATACAGAAAAAGACAAGAACCATCTCGAGGACGACGAGATGAATGGCCTGATTTCACATGACCCCCATTCTTCTGAAGACCTGGATGATCTCTTCGCCACCATAGGAAATCAGGGCATTGACGTGCTCGAGCGCAGGCCGCTTCTGCCGTCTGTGGCCCACGGCGCAGAGTTTGAGAGAGATGGCGAGAGTAGCGAGGAAATCGAGCTTGACCTGACGGCCGGAGCTCCCGAAAAAACCGACGATCCGATACGCATTTACTTGCGGCAGATGGGCATGGTGGATCTGCTCACGCGTGAAGGGGAGGTCGAACTTGCCAAGCGCATCGAGCGTGGGCAGCGGCGTGCGCTCAAGGCGCTGTCACGCTCGCCGATTGTGATCCGTCATATTCTTGCCATCGGCGAGAATCTAAAGCGTGGCGCAGGTTGCATCAAAGACATTGTCGTATTCGACGAAGAAGATATCACCGAAGAAGTTTTGCAGCGCCGCGCCAAAGACCTCACCCGTCACATTGACGAGATGCAGAAGCACTATCAAAAAGCGAATCAGTTGGCGCAACGGTTGCTTACCATCCCGGGAGGAAAGAAAGCACCTGAGTACCGCCGCTGCCGGTATCGCATGGGCCGTGAAATCGTTTGTACCTCGCGCCTCATCTGCAACATAGGGTTTACCAAATCTGAACTCAAGCGCCTGACCGATCGGGTAACAACAACCGTGGACGTTATGCGATCGCTCGAACGCGAGCTCAGTAACCTGGCAAAGAAAATGGCCGCCACCCGCAGCGAAGAACTCCAAAAAGAATACCGTAAGACGGAACGGCAGCACCGTCATGACCTGGAAAGATTGGAAAGCGATGCCGGAGTTAATTTTCAGGACCTGCAGCACACAAGGCGCAAGATCGTCCAGGCGACGATAGACGCAGACCAGGCTAAGCATGAGCTCATTGAAGCTAACTTACGCTTGGTTGTTTCCATCGCCAAGAAATACATGAACCGGGGGCTTCATCTCCTCGACCTGATCCAGGAAGGCAATCTGGGAGTCATGAAGGCGGTTGATAAGTTTGAATATCGCCGCGGTTATAAATTTTCGACATATGCCACTTGGTGGATTCGCCAGTCAATCTCTCGCGCCATTGCCGACCAGGCTCGCACCATACGCCTGCCGGTGCACATGTACGAGGTGGTGAACAAGGTGAACCGCATCTCCCGGAAATTGGTCCAGGAACTGGGCCACGAACCGACTACAGAGGAGATTGCCAGGCACATGGACATCCCCGCTGCTAAAGTGCGCAAGGCGCAGAAGATCGCCCAGTTGCCGATCTCGCTGGAAACGCCGGTCGGCGAGGATGGGAATTCACATCTCGGCGACCTCATTGAAAATCAGAACGAAGTCTCACCCGCAGAGGCCATCATCAAAGTAGATATGCGGGAGCAGACGGCTCACGTGTTGCATACCCTGAGCGTCCGGGAAGAGAAGGTGGTCAGTATGCGCTTCGGCCTGGAGGATGGTTCTGAGCACACGCTGGAAGAGATTGGCAAGGTATTCGCCCTCACCCGTGAGCGTATTCGTCAAATCGAAGCCAAGGCCTTGCGCAAACTGCGCAAGCCAGCGCATTCTCGCAGGCTCAGAGCATTTCTTGACGACAGCCGTAAATAACGCCAGACTTTAATTCCAGATCGGCCAGCGTATTTGTTTACGGAACTGAGGTTTCATGGTGTACTATGAGGTTTAGTATCTTCAGTTGTCCTCGACTCGGATAGACACGTTATCCCCATTTGTCCTGCCTATTTCTGCTGAGAACAGCCAAATATCGAAGCACCACAACAGGAGTCGCAAAGTGAAGAAAATTTACGTTGGCAATTTCTCTTTCAAGATGACAGACCCGGAACTTCGGGCGCTGTTTGAGCCCTTTGGCAGCATCGAGAGCGCAACTATCGCCACCGATCGCGATACCGGACGATCACGGGGTTTTGGCTTTGTTTCAATGCCCAATGACGAAGAAGCTGAAAAAGCGATGGCAGCTTTAAATGGCAAGGACTCGGACGGACGGGCGCTTACCGTCAACGAGGCGAAACCACAAGTCCAGCGGAGCGGGCCTCGCGACGGTGGACGAAGAGGCGATCGCAGCTCCCATCAGCGTCGAGAGCCGCGGTGGTAAAGCCGAGCGGCGTTGCAATACGTTTGCGGGCACTAGCAGAACGTGCCTCCGACACTAATCCGCCGGAGACGGTTGTCTGCGGCAATTGCGGCCAACGCTTTGCCATCCGCAATGATCCAGGTCTTCAGAGTGTGGAGCTAGCCAGAAAACAAGCGTCCTGGGTGGCAGATCAACTTGTTTGGGATCACATTCAGGAGCGGAAGCACCACGGCACGATTAAGCTGCCGAACCTGTAAAAGTCCTGTAACTTAAAGCAACACCCTCCGATACTGAACAGCAAAGCGCATCGACTCATCGAAGCGCAGGTAATGATCGCTGTGTACAACAGAAAACACAACTGTTTGACTATTTGGGATGGACAGGCAGCAGTGGGACGACTGCTTTATGGTGGGCGTATCGAGGGGATTGTCAGGGCGGAAAAATCAGGCTTACCAGAGACGTTCGTCTCGTGCCTCTTGGCAAACCGGCGCGATCAGGATCGCCGGATCAATAATCTTCTTCAACTTCTTTCCTCATCTTGGCCGGCGAAGCTGTCGGCAAACTGACGAGGGCGCGCGCGCCGGCTCCGTCTTCGCGGTTCACGACTTGAATCTCGCCCCCGTGCGCGCGCGCGATCTGCTGAGCCAGGGCCAGGCCCACACCGCTGCCGGTCGGCTTGGTGGTATAGAAGGGGACAAAGAGATTATCGGCGTTGGCGATGCCCAGGCCGCGATCTTCGATAGCCACCCAAGCCGCGCCACCGGTAAGCCGCCAGCTTGCACGCACGGGATGAGAGCCGTTTTCGAGCGATGAATCGACGGCATTGGCCAGCAGGTTGATGAACATCTGCTCCAGTTGATCGGGATCGGCATCGAGAACGACCGGAGGGCCGGGAGCGAGTTCGACCGGAAGGCGGCGTTCAAGTAGCGTGACACGCTCCAGGAGCGGCCCAAGTTCCACCGGACACAGCCGTGGCGGAGGCAACTGAGCCAAACGCCGATAAGACTGCACAAAGCGATGCAAGGCCTCGGCACGGCTTTCGATAACGCCCAGCCCACGGCGCAGGTCACGTGCGAGGTCCCCGTCTTGTTTTTCGTCCACGCGGGCCAACAGGCTGCCGGCAATAGACTTAATGGGAGCGAGCGAGTTCGAGAGCTCGTGACCGAGAACGCGGATGAGGCGCTTCCAGGCCGTCTGTTCCTCCTCCTGCAAGGGCAGGCTAACGTCGGCGAGAAGCAGTAGCGTGTGCGGCGCACCCTCTTGACGGAAGGCGACCTTGCGCAACAGCCAGCGCGTGGGAGTGGCGGCGGAGCCTTTGCCAGCAGCAAAAGTGCGGATGCTCTGATCGGGTGCGGCCAGCAACTCTTCCATGCTCAGTTCGCGGGCGGGGCGGCCAATACAGCGGGCCTGAGGCAGTCCCAGCAACCGGGCGCCGGCCTCGTTAACCAGCCGCAAATGATCATTACGGTCGAAGGCGAAAAGCGGGGTATGCATGACTTCGAGGATGCGCGCCAACAGGGCCGTTGCCTCCAGCGAACTTACACGCTGCTTCTCCAATAAGCCGGCAAGAATATTGATCTCCGCAGCCAGGGCGCCAAGCGCATCCTGAGAACCGGCTCCGCGCGCGCGGAAGGAGTAATCGCCCTCTCGGAGGGATGCGACCACATTGGCGAGGGTTTGAAGCGGACGGACGATGCCGTCGATCAGAGCGGCGGCAACCAGCACAAGATAAAGCAGAAGACAGCCGCCGAGCAGCAATGCAGGGGCAAGAGAGAATCGCTCGCGAACGAGAAGAATGCCGCCTAGAGCAAGGGCGGGCAATGAAAGCAGCAGACATTGCAGCCACACACGGCGGATTGCCGAGCCACGGGGGTGCGCACTGTTTTCATAGCCCATATTTTTCGATGCGGCGATAAAGGGCCGCTCGGCTGAGACCGAGTGAATCGGCGGCTTGAGAGATGTTGCCGTTAAAGCGGCGCAGCACCTTGCCAATGAGATGAGTCTCGACCTCATCGATGCTCATATTATCGAAGGATGGAGCTGCCGAGCGCGCGGATGCAATGGCCAGATTGGAGGGCTCAATTTCTTCGCCGCGGCAGAGCAACACAGCCCGCTCGACGGCGTGCTCCAGCTCGCGCACATTACCTGGCCAGCCGTATTGCATCATTTGCTGCATGGCGTCGGGAGAGAAGCCGCTGACCTGCTTGCGATAGCGGACGCGGTTGCGGTTGAGAAAGTGCTGAGCCAGAGGGGCAATGTCTTCGCGCCGGTCGCGCAGCGGTGGAAGATGAATTTCGATCGTGTTGATGCGAAAGAACAGGTCCTCGCGGAAGCTGCCGGCCTTAGCCTCGGCGCGCAGGTCGGCATTGGTAGCCGAAAGGACGCGTGCATCCACACGCCGAGTCTGCGAAGAACCAACCCGCTCCAGCTCGCCGGTCTCGAGCACGCGCAGCAGCTTGGCCTGCTGGCGCAGAGGGACGTTGGCGATCTCGTCGAGAAAAAGGGTGCCGCCATTGGCCAACTCGAAACGGCCAATGCGATCGGCGTGCGCATCGGTAAACGCGCCCTTGACGTGGCCGAAGATTTCGCTCTCGAAGGTTCCCTCCGGCAGTCCACCGGCGTTGACGGCTACCAGGGCCATACGCGCGCGCGGCGAGGCGGCGTGCAGAAGCCGAGCCACAATCTCTTTGCCGGTGCCGTGCTCACCGGTAATCAGAACATTAGCGTCTGATGGACCCACTTGCGTAATGAGTTCGAGAACCGGCTGCATGGAGGGCGCAGTGGCGATGAACTCCGGCATGCCATCGGCACGCAACAAGCAATTTTCCAGTTCAAGCTCGCGAGCACGGCGCAGTGCCTGACGCAGTTCGGCGTGAACGCGGATGAGCGAGAGAAGCCGCTCGTTTTCCCAGGGCTTCTGGACGAAGTCGCGGGCGCCGCGCTTGATGGATTCTACGGCGAGATCGATATTGCCCCAGGCAGTCATCACGATTACCGGCAGATGAGAGTCAAACTCCCGGATGCGCGAGAGCAGATCGAGCCCCTCATGGCCAGAGGTTGTATCGCGCGTGTAATTCAAATCGATGAGAAGCACATCGTAGTCGGCCTGGCCTATTGCTTCCAGCAACAACTGGGGCGAGCGAACACAATGTACAACGATGCCCTGCGGGGCCAGCAGCAACTCGACGGCCTCAAGAATGTGAGACTGATCGTCGGCGACAAGAACCCGGATTTTTTCCCGACTGCTGTTGATACCTTGCCTCCACTGTGCCGGATTTTGCGCCGGCGATTGAGATGCCAGACTCTTCGAGCACGCTGCCGAGGGCGCGCCGCACGCCCAAGCGCGCCTTTTTATAGGCGGACTTGGCCGGGGCCAGATCGTACCTGGCGGAAAGCTCTTCTGATTCGATTCCGCGTTGAGCTTCCGCTCATTCTGCATGATATCCAATGTCTTCGCGAGGTCGCTAGCCTTTTGCGTTACGAAACTTTAATGCAGTGCGATTATCGGGATTTTTAGAACCCGGTTGGGATAGAAGCCATTCCGTACAGGTTGGTCATTTCTTTGCGGTTAAGCATGCGCAAGGCGGGGACAAGCCCCACCAGGGCGGCGGTAATCAGCGTAAGCGCGGTGAAGCAGGCCGCTACGCGCCAATCCAGATGAATGGCGCTGGTGAGTGGCAAGTGAGGGTGAATCTGATACTCGAGAATCTTGATGGCGCACTGGCCGAACAGCACGCCGAAAATGACGCTTGCGACGCTCAGCAGCAGGCTCTCGACAACCGATTGCTGCAATAATTGCCAGCGGTCCGCGCCCAGCGCCGAACGCACAGCTCGCTGGTGGGATTGCGCTATGGCCCGGGCCAGCACGAGACTGGCGACGTTCAGACTAACCAACGCCCAGATCGTAATGACGACCGCGTAAAGCAGCGGGCGAAGTAGAATCCCGTTCAGAACGGTGAAGACCGCGATATTCGCGCCCAGCCCCATCGCCAGCACCGTCACCGTTATCAGCGTGAATCCCGGCGACTTATACAATTGCCGGAAGGCGGAACGCAGATCGTAAAGCATCTCAGACCTCTACTTCTTCTTCGAGTTTCTTGAGTTCCTGCTCGCTGACCACCTTGCCGTCAAAAAGATGAACCTCGCGCTGGGCATGGCGGGCAAAGCGGGCATCGTGCGTGACCATGCAGATGGTCGAGCCCTCACGGTGCAACTCGGCCAGCAGTTGCATTACGGCCTCACCGTTCTTCGAATCCAAGTTACCCGTCGGCTCGTCGGCCAGCAGGACAGAGGGCGAGCCGGCCAAGGCGCGGGCCACGGCCACGCGCTGTTGCTGACCACCGGAGAGCTGCGCCGGATAGTGACGCATCCGATGCGCCATGTTGACACGCTCCAGCGCCTCGCGCACACGCTTCTTGCGCTCTGACGAGGGCATTCCGGCACGATAGGTGAGCGGCAGCTCGACGTTCTCCTCGACGGTAAGATCACCGATGAGATTAAAACTCTGAAAGATGAATCCAATCTCGTGGTTACGGATGCGCGAGCGTTCGCTGAAGCTCAGACTCCCTACCGGCTTGCCGTTGAGCAGATAATGACCGGTCGTGGGAGCGTCGAGCAGACCCAGAATGGAAAGCAGCGTGGACTTGCCGCAGCCTGAGGGGCCGCTCATGGCCAAATATTCGCCCCGCTCGATGGTCAGGTGAATGCCAGAGAGCGCGTGCGTCTCAACTTCATCGGTGTAGAAGACCTTGGTGAGGTCCTCGATCTCAATCAATGTGCCGTTCGATGCCATACTCTTCTCCTATTTGAAGCAGCTTCCAGCTGCCTGCTGTGCGCAGTGTGCCTGCGGTTGAAATCAGTGTTTCGTCTGCTCCAATAAACTGGCAAACATTTTTGAATTTCCTCGGGGGTTTAACAAACCCGCGAGATACTTGCTCGCAAACGGCACGGCTAAGGCCGTGCCCCAAAAATAAACAAGCAGATCATGTCTATACCGATCCATCTCTACTCTGGATGCAGCATTCGTTTCATGCCTCTCGGCCAGGTGTTCCGATGGATGGCCGACCAAAAATTCAAAATGGTTTTTCATATTCTGAATCACCTTAGCGGACAGTTAGCCTTTGCTGGCGGCTAGAAGTTAGAACCTAATAGCGGCCCGCCTTCCAGCCGGATGCGGTCCACGTTTTCCCAGCGCGACATATCGGAAAGAATCACCATGTCGCCTTCCTTCAAGCCTTCGAGAACCTGAATGCTGTTGACCGAGGCAGGGCCCACGCGCACTGAAATGCGCGTGGCTCCCTTCCCGTCGGGGTCGATCTTGAAAAGGCTCAGCGTGGAGTTTTCGTTGCCCTGCGCCGGGCGGCCCACGTAGAGAACATCTGCGAGACGCTCCAGGTCGATGGTTCCCTCTACGCTCAGGTCGGGACGTGCACCCTGGGGGAGCGCCCCGGTCAATTCCACGTCGACGGTGACGGTCCCATTCTGCACCGCTGGATCGATGCGCTCCACGCGCCCGGAAATGACACCGTTATGCGTATCAACAGTGGCCGGCTGACCAATCTGAATCTCGCGTGCCTCAGTCTCGGCGATCTTGAGCGAAGCCTTCAACTGGTTTGGCTGCATGACTTTGGCCAGCGTGACGCCGGGAGCCAGATGTTCGCCTACCTGATGCGGCAGATCTATCAGCACGCCGGCAATGCCAGCCGTCACATGTAACGCGGCCAACTGCTGCTGTTTGAGTTGATAAAGGGCACGAGCCTGGTCCACCATGGTCTGCTCCACTGCCAGTTGCGAGACGATGACCTGCTCGTTCATGGCGAGCCGATCATTCTCGATCTGGTTGCGCGTGGTCAGTTCATCAGCCTTGCTGCTGGAAGCCTTGTAGGATAGCGCCGAGATAACGCCCAAATCGTAGAGAGCCTTGTCGGTCTGCGCCTGCAACTGCGCCTGGCGGAAATCTGCATCCACCGTGGCGGCGCCGGCCTTCTGGCTCATCAGGTCACTTTGCAGTTTGACCTGCGCGTTGTGGTACTCGCTTTTGGCCGCCTTGAACGTCAGAGCCGCATTCATGGCCTCCTGCTCCAATTGTGGGTTGGCCAGCTCCATGATGACCGTGGTGGGCTCGACGTGGGCACCGGGCAGCACCAGGATTCGCGTCACAGTAGCCTCAGTCTCGGCCGGAATCAGCCGCAACTTATCTTCGCGGGGCACCAGGCTGCCGGTAGACCCGTGCACCTGGCGAATCATCGGCCCGCGACGAACGGTATCCGGCCAGATGGTGGAGCGTTCCACGGTGGGCGCGGCTGGTTTCAGTCGTGAAGCCAACAGCAATCCCAGAGCCACCATCACTACAGCAGTGGCCACATACGCCGCCATGCGACGCTTCTTCTTGAGCAATAGATCGGGACGTGCAATATCCATAGTGCCAAAAGAAAAAGCATTTCCTGTACCAAACTCTCTCAGGAATAATCATTGAAAACAATGGATTTAGTGGATAGCTCACAGAGAATCCGGTACCTGAGTGACCGCTTTCGGTGAAACGCTGTTCGATTGCGAACAGTCGGCGCCCTGCCTAAAACTAAATATCAAGGCCAGGGATGCAAAAGCCGCGTGTAGCGCGTTATCAGGCGTGGCTTTGATATTCCAAAGTTATTATTACTTTTCCTCGAGCGTGCCTTTCTTCCAAATATCGGATCGCCTCAGGGACCTCACTCAGCTTGTAACTTCTGTCGATGACCGGTGTTACCTTCCCCGCCGCCATGAGTTCGCGCATGACAGTCAGGTCCTCTTTGTTCGGTCTCGCCAGGAACGTGACCAGCTTGTGGTTAACGAACCGTGGCAACAGAAACGTCGTGATCAAACCAGCCAAGAAACTGATCATCCCCTGACCGCTCGATGGTGCGATCGCGATGCACATCCCCTTGGGATGTAAGACCCGTTTGCATGCTGAGAACGAATGGTTCCCAACGCAGTCAAAAATCAGGTCGTAACGTTGCCCATTTTTGGTGAAATCCTGTCGGGTGTAATCAATAACACAATCCGCGCCAATGGATCGGACCAGGTCCACATTCCTCGTACTACATACGGCGGTCACATCTGCGCCGAACGACTTGGCGATCTGCACAGCAAACGTACCCACACCCCCTGCGGCACCGTTAATCAAGACCTTCTGCCCCGGCTGGATCTGTCCCTTGTCGCGAAGTCCTTGCAATGCAGTGAATGCCGCAACAGGCACTGAAGCTGCTTGTTCGAATGTCACGTTATCCGGCTTCATAACCAATGTCGACTCGGGAGCACACACATACTCGGCAAAAGCCCCCTGCGTGACCCAAACTTTAAGACCGGAATCTTTCGGGTCACTAATACAGACGCCGAACACCTCGTCGCCCGGTTTGAACTGGTTTACATTTTTTCCAACCGCTTCAACCTGGCCAGCTACATCAACTCCTATTCGTGAATCTTTTGGTTTGCGCATCCCGAACAGCAGGCTAACGATGTACGGCATGCCTTTTATCAAGCCAGCATCAAGTGGGTTGACCGAAGCCGCGCTAACTTTTATCAAAACTTCATCGTTCCCTGGAGTCGGCTTTTCAATTTCTTCGCATCTGAGAACATCAGGAGAACCATGGTTATGGTAGACAATCGCTTTCATCAAGAGATCCGATCATATTGTCGTTGGTATTCCCTTATCTCCGTCAAAAAAAGCGTTTGCTTCCCTTGAGCACTCCTTGCCTGAGGAATGAAATCGGTATCCAAGACGACATTACGAGTGCCGAATTTTACGGCATTGTTATTCACCAACAAATTGTCATATTCTTCCATTGACAGCTCGTATCTTTTGTCGAGTTGATCTTTGATCCGCAGTGCACGCACGCGCTTCTGACCGTCTTCAGTGACGACTCCGCTAAAAAACTCGGAACAGCAGCCGGACCCGTAGGAAAAACAACCAATTCTCTGAGGAGTGTGGAAATCACCGTGGTCGATCGTGCTCAGCAGCGCGAGCATTGTGGTCGCCCCCATGATGTTGCCGACGCGCTGGCAAAAAGCCAAACCAGGAATCACGCGACGCTCAAAATCTGCTTCAATCTCTTTCGGATTCGCCTTAACCATTTTGCGCATCACATCGCGATGCGCACCCTTGACCATACCTCCGAAAGGGGTGTGCATCGCCAGATAGCCAAAGGTATTGGCGAAATCCGCACCCTGCACACGCATTTTGTACTCCAGAAAAGATTTCTCGCAGCAATCCAGGTAGGAAAGCAGGGACAAATCAGCATCGCCGGCCTCAGTATCAGGAACGGGCCGGCAGGTATCCATCACCTCATAACCATAATATCCGTTTGCTCCGACATCGACCTGGAATACATAAGGCAGTTCGCTCACTATCATCGCCACCGCGCCGGCTCCCGCACTTGGCTCAAAGAATGACCAATCTTGGGCCAGCGCTTCTTCGCCCTTCATCTTGGTGAAGCGGGAAATGTCAGTTGCGATCACCAATACCTTGGCCCCGGGCGAAGCCTGAGACAAAATGAAATTGATCGCCGTCTGAAGTCCGGCCACGCCGGAGTAACAAGCATTTTTGAGCTCGAACAGACGGCAATTACGATTCAAGCCCAGGAGCTTGTGAAAATAAGTACTCATCGACTTGCCAAAATCGAAGGCCGATTCAGTACAAGTAATCACCATCTCAATCCGGTCTTTTTCGTCAGGACTCATGGCCTCGATCAGCGGCCTGGCTGCGTTCAAACCAAAGGTGATCGGATCTTCATAAGGCAAGGCGACGGTTTTTTCTTTCATCAGCAAGTTCGCAAATCGCGCCACGTCCAACTTGCGATGTCTGGCAAGCTTTTCTACATTTACGTAGGCGCTACCCGCAAAAACATTCATTGCTTCAATTCCAACTAAACTCATATGTTTTCCTCTGATGTAATGTTTTTTTAACTCTTGCGCAAACGCTCAACGAAAACTTGAACATGCGCGGCTTGGACAGTCACTGAAGAACCTGAGTCTTGCCGATATGTGGAGATCCAATAAGCTCAGGACGCTGATCGACCTGCTCCCGTTTTGCGCTGTCTGTCATAGGCAGGTGCGAAGCTGCATCGGAATGCAGTTGACTTCGCACATCCAGGCACTGATCGATAATATGTGCTGCGCGTTCAAGCCCGTTTGCGGCTTGGATTTCGGCTTGCATGCGACGGGCATTTTCCCGGTACTTGCCATCTTCCAGCACCTGCCGGATAGCTCGGCGGAGCCGAAGCGCGTTGAGCCGCCGAATCGGCACGACGGTGCCAGTGCGGGTGTACGCGATCCGCGCGGCCACTCCAGGTTGGTCGTTGGTAACTGGTATCGCAAGCATGGGCACTCCGGCGGCGAGCGATTCAAGAGCGGTGGTCAAGCCAGCATGCGTTATGCAGAGCGTGGCGCGACGGAGGAGTTCCCGTTGAGGAGCGTAATTGACTGCTATGCAATTCCCCGGAAGCGGACCTATATCGTGCATCGTCAGTTTGGTCCCGATCGACAGCACCAACTGGCAGCCAAGACCCGAGCATGCCTCGGCGATCGTGCGGAACACGTGCTCAAAGCCATTTTGTAAGGTCCCCATCGAAGCATAGATGAGCGGCTCTCCGGTCAATCTTTCCCAGGGGAATTGCACCTCGGCACGGCCGCCTCCGTCATCAAACGGACCGGTGTGGTGAAACCAGGGTGGCAACTCGGGGTTGGGAAATTCAAAGGCTGCTGGAGTTTGAGCGATTTGCGCCAACTTCGAGCATCCGAAGGCAAGGCCGCCAAAGTCGAAAGCTACACCATGCTGCCGGTAGTAATCAGCGACTCTGGCGGTGTACGTCCGGACGAGGTAGCGAAGGATGGCATGTCCAGTCCTGTTTCTCAGCCTTGAGATCCACCCGGCACGGTAAGGCCACCCAAATGCCGCTGGAGGGGCGCAATCCCACGGGTTGCCGGCCAGCGCAATCGCGACGTGGATTATCGGCAGTCCCATCTGCTTTGCCACCGCGGTGTAACCTGTCGCCAACTGGTCCAGGACAGCAGCTTGCGCTCTTGCGCGGCGGAAAACATCAGGGCAATCGCGCACAATAGCGTCGAAAACACTACACAGGCCCTGAATCGTAAATCGAAGGCCAGCGGCGCCGCTCAGCTTGGCCAATTGCGCGTCCCTTTCAAGCCAAGAGCCCACTGGAAATTCCCGCTCCGCAACGGAGTAGAATTCAATTCCGGCCGCGCGGACAAACGATTCTGAGTCCGGGACGCCAACAAAGAAGACTTCGTGCCCGTGCTCGCGCACCTTGCGAGCGAGGCTAGTCATGCTATTCAAGTGGCTCGGAAAACGGAGCGTGGCGAAAGCGATACGCATATGCTTGACTCCTTTCGGACATTTGCATCTGATCTATTTCGCGTTGTTGTCAGTGTTTCCTTCTGAGCGCGCAACCAGCACAATGACAGCCAACACCGACGCCATCAGAACTGAACTCCTCTGAGGACTTCAGTTCTTTCTTCAAACTCGCGACGTTCTAGTTGAGGTTTTGCGTTCGTTACTATGTTTCTCGTTGCCTTCTTGAGCAAAAGCCGCCAGAAGCTCGACGACATTTCGGGCACTTAACCGCCCCGGATTTCGTCAAATAACTCGAGACAAATGGTTAGCCAGAAATTTTCCTAAACAAACGAGCGTCAGCGTCGGTGGTACTTTGAGGTTCTCGGGAAGGATCGCGCCATCGCACACGTAGAGATTGCGGTACTCCGTCTGCAGGTTCTCGTCGAGATGCTCTTTGATTCTAATGGTTCCGGCCAGTTGTCCGACGCCCAGGCGGGTCTTAGTGATATCTTTGGCGCCAGCATGGCGCAGGATTCGGCGAGCTGAATTTTCGCCGGCTTCCAGCTTTGTTAATTCCTCTCTCTTCAGTTGCTCGTAATAGCGGCCGTCCTCCTTCAAGACACCTCCTGTTCCTTCTTTGATCCTGACCCCAATCCCCATACTTTTGGAGTGCCGAAACGCAAGGGCGAACTTGCGATTGCCAAACATGAACATTCGGTACGGAGCGCGGGCGTGGTTGGCGTCACCCAAGATGATTCCGTCGACTTGCTCCCCTCCCATAGTTCCTGCGAAGGTATCTCCAGCCTTCATTCCGGGAACTACTCCATAAAGCGCAAAAGTAAGGCTACAATGGAACCCGCAGTTCACCATGCTTTTCATGCCGCTGTCTCGTAGAATGAGAGGCGACGATGAAGCGCCGGCAGCAAGGATGGTTCTGGCGGCAAAAGCCCTGCGGAGTTCAACTTGCCCTTTTCCTTTCTGCAAATGATATTCCACGCCGACCGCCTGGCCTTTTTCAACAAGCACCTTCAAAACCTTTGCTCGGGTTGTTAATGTCGCTCCATTTTCAACCGCCTGTTGCACGTAGGTTCTTGCGTTCCATTTTGACTCGTAGGTATAGCCGGAAGCGCATTTGGACAAATCCACCAACATCGGATATTTTTCCCATTTGTACCCTAGTTCCTTTGCGCTTTCTCGCAATCGAATAGACTGCGCTCCCAACACCTCATCGGGCAACACAGTGAACGGCAGCTCCCCCCTCACCTCCTCCAATTCTTTGGAGAGATCGATTCCCAGGGAGCGAAACGTCTCCAATGAAGGCAAACCGCTCACGGCAAAATAGATCGCTGTCGTACCTCCAGTCGTAAACGCCCTCGCCATGCTGAGGTTGTCGCCCACGGAAAGTGGTCTGAAAATAGAGAGCGTTCGGAAAGAACCTTCGTCTATGGGTTGGTTGCCGCCCCGTTCGAGAATCAACACGCGTCTCTTCCGCTTGCTCAGTTCCAGGGCAATTGCTGCACCGCCAGGCCCAGAGCCTACGACGATTGCATCGAATTCGTCACCACTACGCTGTTTATCCATATGGATTACACCTAATCGGGATAGGACCAGCTAGGCTTGCTGGTCCAGGGATCAGAGTCATTCAGATTTAGATTTCGGGTACTTGTCGTAGAGACTAAGACATATACGTCCTTGTCTTTTCCATAGCTGTCCAGATACCCTGGAATGCATAGGTCATTCCTACCGCCACAATGCCGAGGTATTAGGATTCTGAGGAAGGGAATGCCAACCATGGTCACTTCAGAATCCGAGGAAATTGCGGAAAACAAGTGAGCGATCTCTCAACTCGCCGATGCCGTGATGGCCGCGACGATGCCCGCTCTTTTCACTTTTGATACTTGTCCCAGAGATCTAAAGTACGTCGATGGCTTGCGTTGTCCCACTTGAAACCTGTTAACTCTTCGTCCAGCCGGCCCGAATTTCGCAGCTCTTCAGGGAAATCACTAAACAGTTTCTGATAATTGGTTTGCTTGTCCGGCTGATCTGTTTTGATAGCAAGCCCGTAGGGCTCAAGTTCCCCATAGTGGTGCCTCGCATGCTGAAAGACTTCCATTACTACTCTAGGGATCCTTGGGAAGAGCCCAGGAATATACTGGTGCAGGTTTATATCCTTTCGGACCTCCCTGGTGTAGATCAAAGAGGAAACAATGGGATTGTAAAATGCAACCGGTGATCCTAGGGTAAAGCGCAAGAACCCTTCTAAGAATCCGTTTTCCGCCACAGCAATCAGCCCCGAAGGGATGGCATCATGGTGCGATCCATGGAGGAATATGAACTCGCACTCCGAATTGTGCGCCAGCCAGTGGTCGCGGTATAGCCATTCATTGAACACTTTCAGCCATCTCACCTGGATCATGACACTGACCAGGCAGGAAATTGGAAGGAAGACTATCGAAAAGCGAGAATAGGTAATTACCAGATACCATGGCGCAACCAGGATGAGATGCGTTAATACTCCGGTGCAATAGGCGTGGACGATTTCTAGAGTGATGTTAGTCCTTTCCCGGATGACTCTTTTCCAAGGGGTCTGCATTAATATCTCGCGAACCAGTTCTCTCCGCTTCAAATGGCCGAACAAAATAGCTGTCCTATATGCCGTAATGAATATAAAGTGACTGTAAAAGAGAAAAAACGCAACTCGACGCATCATTTCAACATGATGGGGAAGATTGGGTGTGGCGCTGATCGCAATGTTCTCTAGCAGAAGCGCGCCAAGGGCAATAAAGTACGCCGGCCTTAAATTCTGAAGCTTATATATGAATAGATAGAGAACCTCCTGCGGTCTTTTCAAAATGACAGGGACCCTCAATTCAATGCCATGCCTTATGATGAAGGTGATAAGGACAAAGCCGCACAGCACAAAGCCAACGATCGACATTATGTGGCTATGGCGATATGAGAACCTGACGACAACTGCGTTCAGCAGGATCATCAAGGCATAGTCGACAAAGTCCCGTCCATAGTAAGTGGTCTTGGGCTTTCGGATTCCATATAACTTATGGAAGAAGGAGGGACTTGCTATTTTCCGGACATCTTGTTTAGCCATTACATTCTCCTCACCCTTTCATTGAGGTTCCATTCTGACAATAGTGGGTTCGCGTCCACGGTTTCTGTTGCATTACTCGCAGCGTCGTGCGTGGGGACGCAAGCCGTGGTCAAATGTTTTGTTCTGCAGCCCCAGGTGTTTGGATCCGACGACCCGAGGGTTAGTGCTCGGAAGAAAAGGTGCCAGTCCACGCCCGCTGCGACCGGCAGAGGACAGATTCCTGGACCGCTGAGCGCTTTTGCCCGGTGCTCAACGAAAAGTGAACATCTTGGCCGTATTTTGCCCGCTTCTCATGCGAAAAGCAGCGAAGGAATCTTTATCGGAAAAATGCAGATACATGTTGTCTCTTAGCAACTGCGATAGGGTTTGACCTGGCGGTTCGCCGTAGGAATGACCGGGAAAGATGCGCGTTTGCGGCTTGAGCCGCGTTTTCAGATTCTGCAGGCTCGCAAACATGGCGTGCGCGGCTTGGGTATCGGAACATAGACCGCATCCCTCTGCGAACAGAACGTCGCCCGAAAATAAGTTACCCCCTATCAGATAGCAGACGCAGCCCGGTGTATGCCCGGGTGTGAATATGGGTTCAATGAGCATTTGCCCAATAGCCCATGGGGTTGTATCTATGGCAATCAATTGCCTGGCGTTGAACCCAGAAACCACTATTTCTTCTTTCGACATCCATATCGGACAGTCGTATTTTTCAGCTATTGGTTCGGCCAGATCGGTATGATCAGGATGGGAATGGGTAATTAAAATGCCTCTCAGCACGGCTTGCGCATCCATCAAGGCCTGATCGATTTTTTCCATTTGCCAGGCCGGATCTACAATAACTGCATGGCGAGTGCTCGGATCAACGACCAAATAGTTATAGTTCTTTATGGACTGATAACACATTTTCAACACAATGACTCGCGGTACGATTCCGTTGTGCCCTGCATTTGTATGTTGTTGGTTCATCCTATAGCTCCCGAGCACGACTGATCACTCGCCCTTTCCGGGCATCCTTGCCTGCTCAACGGCGTGCTCATCATTGCCGGCGGACCAGGAAATCTGGGATTGCGCTTCGATGGAGTCTGGGGTGCAAGACGCCGCCTCAACGCGAAGCGGCGGTGTAGACGCAAAACGTACGGAGTCGATTCGTACTGCTCAAGCACCGCCAGCAATGGCAAGCGATGCCGCCACCGGCGAAAGAGAACTCGTCTGGGCTTTGGCTTTAGCGAACGCTCGAACGAACAGGTTATTGAACTTGATTAACAGGTCTCCATTTTCATTCAGGAGCCGAATATTAAATTTCCTGACGCCTGCGTGATCCTGACGCGAGTCAGCAAATTCCGCATAGGCATAACATGCCTGAGGGACAGGGTGAATGATATCGAGTTCATCCAGTGCAAACGGCAAGTGCGGCGTCGCCGATTCCAGACCCCCAATCAAACCGGCGGCTGTCTGCAAGGCGCCATCCATCATGCTGGGATGAAGAATGAATTGACCAAAATCGTTTTTCAAATGATCCGGTATTTTCAGCTTGGATAGTGCAAAGGAATCACCGACGTAAAGCTCCTGTATGGTTTGGAAGGATGGACCATAATTAAGACCATATTTCCTGAATTTATCGTAATAGGCAGTCCCATCTTCCAGCCTCGCACATTGCGCTTTCAGTGTTTGAATCGGAATGCGATCTGCAGAACCTGCCGGATCCAGCCAGCCGTTCCTGAAACCCAGCCTTCCTTCTGAATGAATAATTATTTCGTTTTCCTCATCCAATGAAGAAATTACATATTCGGCGCTGTCCCCCACTGGTTTCAGAAAAGTTCGAAGTGTTTGGGAGCCCTTCTGGAAAATCAAAGGCCGTATCCAAACGATATCTTTGATCTTACGAACCCTTTGCTCGCCAGCGATATTCCCTGAGATGCACGCCATCTCCAAAAATCCCGCTCCTGGGAAGATCCTTTCTTCGTTCACTTTATGATCTACGGCATAAAATGCGCTATCCTGCAGCCACGAACTGAAACTAACCTCCTTCAAGGTAGAGGAGTTGCAGGAGATCAATGGATGAAGTTGAGCATGGGAACCTGTCCGCTTTTCCGGAATCAGGGAGTCTGAAATCCAATATCTTTCACGAGCGAACGGATAGGTAGGCAGGCCGATCCGGCGCGGCTTATTCGAAGGATATAGATTGTCCCAATCCACTTCTTCGCCTGCAACCCACATCGAAGCGAGTTCGATCAGGCTTTGCTCTCCCATGCCTGCCTCTCTGAGCTTAGCGGGCCGCCTCGATCCCCGGCGCCGGCCGAGACTGCCTCGATAGACGTTGGCTGAAGGTCCTCGCTTGCTCCAATCGCCGAGCCGATCGATGAGTTCATTCACATCCGAAACAACAACCGCCAGCCTTTCTTCCATGGCTTCTCTGCCGACTTGCAGGGTGTAGCAAAGGCTCGCAAGATCAACCTGTTGTTCACATTTCAAATGAATGAGCAAACGATCGACGTATTCCCGAAGCCGATCCTCTTCCTTTGCGGAAAGCACGAATAAATAGGGGCCAGATTCTTGCCGATTGTCCGAGGAGTTCGGCTTTTCGTATTCCTCCAAGATTACGCATGCGTTCACCCCTCCAGCCCCGAATGAATTGATGAGCGCGCGCCGTGGGTGACCAGGAGACGATTCCCATTCGGATAATCCATGTTGCAGATAAAACGGTGATTCCTTGAATTCGATATCGGGATTTACCTCGTCAGAATAAATGGAAGGAACCAGTTGCCGATGCTTCATTTGCAAGATGACCTTCGCCAAGCCGGCAATTCCCGCTGCCGACTCCGAATGCCCGATATTGGCTTTTACAGATCCGATGGAACAGAATTGCCTTTTTGTTGTTCGTTTTTGAAATGCCTGAGTCAACGCGGCAATTTCGATACTGTCGCCTAACTGGGTGCCTGTGCCATGACCTTCGACATAGCTAATGGATTCAGGATGAATTCCGGCCTTCTCGAGTGCATGGTTGATCAGATGCGCCTGAGAGTTTGGATTAGGCGCGGAATATCCATTTGATCGGCCGCTATGGTCGAAAGCACTCGCCGGAATGACAGCATAAATATGATCTTGATCGTCTATCGCCTTGCTAAGCGTTTTGAGTACCAGTGTTCCTACTCCCTCGCCAGGAACAAACCCATCGTCACCGGCGCCATAGCTGTGACATTTCCCACAAAGGGAAAGCATGCGCCTCTGGCACAGTGATTGGTATTTTGAGGGATGCAAATACAAGTTCACACCGCCCGCGATTGCAACCTGGCATTCGCGATTTTTGAGGCTTTCGCAGGCGAGATGGACTGCAACCAATGAAGAAGAACATGCGGTGTCAACGGGCATACTGGGTCCGTTGAAATCAAAGAAATAGGAAACACGATTCGCAATAGACCAGGGCAGAGCGCTGGGACAAACGATATTCCCGCGGCTCCGTTCTTCTGGGGCCCACAGGTGATAGGAGTTGGTGGTAACGCCGACAAACACGCCCACGTCAGCGCTTCTTGCTTTGGGGAATCGCTTTTTCAAACTATCTCTCGTGTAGCCAGCATCTTCGATAGCGGCCCAAACCGATTCCAAGAACATCCGCTCCTGGGGGTCGATTATCCGGGCTTCTTCAGTGGGGATATTGAAGAAATGTGGGTCGAACTTGTCATAGTCGTCAAGGAAGCCGCCCCATTTGCAGTAGATTTTCCCCTGCGAAGCGGTCATCGGATCCGAGTCATAGAACTCTTCATAGTCCCAGCGATTGGGCGGCACCAAATCGATCAAATCTCTCCCTTGTTTCAGGTTTGCCCAATATTCGCCCAAACTTGCAGAATGAGGATAGTACCCATGGATGCCAACGATTGCGATTGGCTCGAGACCGTTGTTTTTCTCTGCTGTTGCCACCTCATCTTGAATCTCTTCTTCCACGATTTCCGTTAACGGAATTGCCGGTTCAGTAACTGAATCTCCGAAACCAAACAGCACGATCAACCCTTCTCGCGCCTCCCGCAGCAGGAATTTCGTAAGCTCCCGGATTGTTTCGTGTTCGTATAGCAAGGTTTTCGGCAGCGCTCCCAAATCTTTTTCCAATTTGGTATTGAACCGATTGATCATTACCGAATCGATGCCAAAGGATTCCAGACGATCTGACGAACCAATTCGGTCTGGGGCAAGTTTGATTTCCTCGCCGATCAGTGCCTTTAAATATGCTTCTGTTTTTGCAAAGAGGGTCGCGGGATCAATACCTTCTGCCGGCGCCGACACGTTTCTATCAGCCTTCGCCGGCTTCTGGGCAATGTAGGCGGCTATCCTGGAAGAGATTCCATAAAGAGCGATGCCTTGTAACGCATCGGACCGCAGAAGGTCTTCCCAGTATCGAATGCCTTCTTGCGTCGGCAATGGACATATCCCGGTTCGTTTTTCCAACAGAGCAATATCATCCTGAGCGATGCTCATCCCTCCCGCTTCCCACAAAGGCCAATTGATCGATAACGTTCGGCCCAATCGCCGCTGCGCTCTTCTCAGGTTCTCCCGATTTTCTGCAAAAGAATCCAAGAAATGGTTGCCGTAGGCGTAATCGCATTGCCCAACGTTGCCCATCACGCCTGCGACAGAAGAAAACAGGACAAACAAATCCAAATTCTCGCCGCTCGTCGCTAGATCCACATTGATTGCGCCGTAAACCTTGGGCGCGAGGACCGCCTCCATCTCTTCTTTTGTCTTCTTCAGAATGAAAGCATCACGATTCACGCCTGCGCCATGAATTACCCCATTGATTTCCGAGAATCGTGTTTTTGCCTCTCGCACGACCATTTCCATGTCTTCCAATTTAGAAACATCGGCCTGAAGAGGCAGTATCTGGGCACCGTAACCTCTCAGCTGGCTTAGTTTTTTTTCTTGCCTGAGGTTGGGAGCGGAACGCCCAACGAGGACCAATTTCGCCTGGAAATTTTTCGCCAAATATTCTGCAAAAATGAGTCCCAGGCCGCCTAATCCGCCGGTAATAAGATAGACGCCATTCTGTCTCAGCGGCAGCGCCGATAATTTTCTGTCCACGAGCGTGTGCGACACCAACTCCCTTATATATCGCGCATGCTTTTGCTTATCTTCGTCATCGCGTCTGCAATAACGAACCTCGTTTTCCGTCCAGCCTTGATCGTAGATCTCATTGCAAATAAGACCGGCTTTCTCAGCAAGAGGTAATTCCCCATTTTTTTCAGACCCGCTTTGAATATCTACAACCTTTGCGAGATACCGCGGATTTTCCAGCATAAGGGTCTTGAAAAAACCGCCGACGGCAGCGCTTAACGGAGCCGTTGCTTCCGATTGGCTGGAGAAGACCGACATCATTTTCAGCGGCACTTGATGTTTTTCCTTCATCAAGGCCTTGCATAGATAGAAGAGGGTATAGACCCCATTATTGAGCTGCTGAGCTACCTGGTGTTTGACCTCCAGATTGCATACCTCAGAACAGTGATGAAGAACCACTCCAGGAAGCAGAGTTTTGTTCTTGAGACTCTCGACAAGTTCGTGGAACTGCTCTTCTCTCTCAGGATCTATGATGTAAATATTCGGCTGGATTTCTTGAAACGACTTTCCTGGTTTAACCAAAACAACAGGATTGGCTTCCGAGCGGTTTTCTAACTGCTCTTTCATCGCTAGAAACAGCCGCTCAGACGCATCCAGTATCAGGATTGGACCAACCGTCTGTTTTTCCTTCGGTGCAGCAAGGGCTTTCAACGTCCATTGCGGATAGTAATATGTCCTCCGTTTTTCCTCAGCGCGCTCGTGCGCTGCAATCTTCCGGGCAACCTGCGCATTCGCTTGAATAAGACGAGATGGCGTCCCCCGATTTACCCAGTACCTCTCTTTGGCGAAAGGATATGTCGGAAGAGAGATCCTCCTTGGGCTTGCATCCCTGTACATGAGAGACCAGCCAATTTCAACGCCCAAAACCCAGAGTCTGGCTATCTTTTCCAGATCTCTGCTTGCCAGAAGATCTGCAAGAAAAACTTTTCCTGCTTTTCCTTCAATCAGATTGCCCGCACTGTACTGAGCCTGCTTGATGTTCCCATAGAAGACATCTTCCAATTCAAGAGCATTACCCCCGGAATCGAGGTCTTTATTCTTCCGCAGAGCTATCCATTGATCCAATTTGCTTTTGAGGTCTTCCAAACTCGAGGCTATAATCGCAAGCCGCATATCCATCGGCGTGCGCGCCATCTGTGAGGTATGCGCCATGTTCGCCAGCGAAACGTCAGAAACATTTCCCAGAAAATTAACGATTTTTTCGGCATAACGACAAAGTGCGCCCTCGTCTCTTGCTGAAAGAACAAAGACTTCGGACGGCATCGCATGCGACGCTCCCTCGGATACTCGCGCGTCGGCGTATTCCTCTAAAATCAGGTGCGCATTCGACCCTCCGGCGCCGAACGAACTTACCCCAACCCGCCTGGGATGGCTAGCAGGGCGCTTCCACTCCGTCAGTTCGGTCTGTACGTAAAACGGCGAGTCCTTAAAATTGATATTTGGATTAAGAGGATTGGCATGTAAAGAGGGAACCAACTGCTTGTGTCTGATCTGCAGCAAAGCTTTGGTAACGGCTGCAATTCCGGCCGCCGATTCAAGATGTCCGATATTTGACTTGACCGACCCAATCGGACAGAACTGTTTCTCTTCAGTCGAAGCTTCAAAAGCCTTCGATAACCCCGTAATCTCGATGGGGTCTCCCAGGGAAGTGCCTGTTCCATGGGTCTCCACATAACTCAGAGTTTTAGGATCGATATTAGCTTTTTTAAAGGCCTCGAGAATCAAATCGGCCTGAGCATTCGGATTGGGAACCGTATAGCCATTGGTTTTTCCACCATGATTCACGGTGCTCGATTTGATCACCCCGTATATTTGATCTCCATCGCGGAGAGCGTTTTCCAAAGGCTTAAGCAAAACCGCACCCACCCCTTCTCCAGGCACGTATCCATCCCCTCCTGCTCCAAAACTTCTGCACTTGCCGTCGCTCGCGGCAAACTTGCCCTGGCTCAGGCTCAGATATTTATATGGATGTATCGTCAGATTAACGCCGCCTGCAATGGCCGCATCGATCTCTCCTTTTCGAAGCTCTTCGCATGCCAAATGGATTGCGGTCAGGGAAGACGAACACATAGTATCGAGCGCAATGCTGGGGCCGCGAAGGTCGAAGAAATAAGAGACCCGGTTAGCAATGGAAGCGTGGGATGAACTGGGGATAGATGTATCGCCGTTTAAAATCGACTCAGCCCCGAAAAGCTCATACTGTCCCCACATGACGCCGACAAAAACACCCACGCGTTTTCCTGAGATGTTCTCTTTGCTATAACCGGCATCCTCAATGGTTTGCCATGCGGTTTCGAGAAACAAGCGCTCTTGTGGATCGATCAGTTCGGCTTCTTTCGGTGATATGTTGAAAAACAATGGATCAAATTTATCCACGTCTGCAATAAATCCGCCCCACTTGCTGTAGCTTTTCCCTAACTTGTTTTGGTCGGGATCGTAGTACAGTTCGTTATCCCATCTTCCTGAAGGAATTTCCGTAATGCAATCGCGGCCGTTTTGGAGGTTTCTCCAAAATTCCTGTAAGTTTTCAGCTTGTGGATATCTGCCGGCAAGCCCAATAACAGCAATATCTTTCTGATAATTTACTTTGGAGCCAAGGAAACGATGCTTGCTCCGCATCGCTGAGGTTGGCCGCTTTTTTTCTATCGTAGTTTGATCAGCATCTTTTGCCTTGGGAGTCTCCTGCAAAAGACCGATTTCTTTCTGCACGATTGCCGGATGCACTTTCAAGAGATATCCGGCTAACGCGGCTATGCTTTGGTATTCAAAAAACAACGTTTTGGAGAGCGAACCAAATGTCTTCTCCAAGTGGTTGGTCAGCTTCATCGCCAGGATCGAGTCAATCCCGTATTTCTCCAATACTGCGTGCGGATCTATCTTGTGTGACGGCAGTTTCAACAAGCCTGAAAATTGTTTGCGCAAGTAGTCCTGCGTCTTCTCGACAAGACTCTCCGAATCGATATTGGCAGCGACCGCCTCTTGTTTCGCTTGCGCTTCAGATGGTGTCGCCGGGCCGGCAAGCAAGATGCGGCGGATCTTAGCAAGCTCGCCCTCCACCACCAGCATCTGGTCACAGGACA
>Ga0070741_10004165_pt1 | contig 34195 bp, 39 predicted proteins | sample Coa_R1_4_FD_66440 | JGI IMG/M metagenome (GOLD analysis project Ga0070741, IMG submission 66440) | Surface soil microbial communities from Centralia Pennsylvania, which are recovering from an underground coalmine fire - Coalmine... | ecosystem: Environmental > Terrestrial > Soil > Unclassified ... | reverse complement strand
GCTCTTGACCTTCCAGCGGTACTGCTTACTGATCGACCGATCGGTCATGGGAGATCCCCCTTTCTGGGTGTGGGGTTATCCCATCCCGTCTGGGGTCCCATTCCAAAGGGAATACTTCAGCTCAATGCGTGCGCTGAGCCCATTTCCGGCCTCTCAGCCGTGGCGCCGACTGCTGGGGACGGGGCACTGGACGGTGGCGGCAGCCGGCCGCGTTGTTGTCCGTCCACGGGGCTGGACAAAATACAAACCGCCAGTCGCCGGTTAGAGCGACTGGCGGTTCTTGAACGACGACTTCTGGCTGGTTACTCGCCGCGCTTCTGGAGACGCCGACGAGAGGCCACGCCGGCCGCAGCCAGGGCTGAACCCAGGAGCAGGATGGTAGCGGGTTCGGGAACCGCCGCCAGGTCACCCTCGAACGAGAGGCCGAACGGCGTGCCTTCACCGCCCATCTGGAACACATCGAACGTGATGGTGTGCTGCACGTTCGCGGCCAGCAGGATTCCGGCCAGGGTGCCCTCCGTCCCGGACGAGCAGCCGATCGCGACGGACGAGCAGGCGGTGTAGCCGCCGGGATCCAGCACGGGGTCGATCAACGCGACGCCGTCGACGCTGACTCGTGCAGTGTCGTCCGCCCAGATGCTGAGGTTCAGGATCCGCGGGAGGGGGTCAGAAAGAATCGTGTAGGTGAAGCTGACGTTCTGCTGACCTGCGCCGAGACCGGCCGCATTGGCGGGACCCGCCACGCTGCCGCCTGTGTTGTCGTACGACACCCACTGCCTACCACCGCTGACCGGGTCGATCCACGGAGGAGTCGGACGCGGGTCGACGTTGACCAAGGCGCCGGTCGTGCAGAGCGAATTGACCACACAAGCCAGGGAGTTGCCGGTGCCGTCACCCGACGCGCTCGAGAAAATCGCGACGGCGGGCGCCGGAGCCACACTCGCGAAGAGCGCGAGAATGGCAGTCGCGACTACGATTGCCGCTTTGGTCATGGCCCTCTTTCTCCTCTCCAATGTTCCTGAATACGGGTTCTCGGTACGCTGGTCGGGTCAACGTGAAAGCAATGGCCATGCCCGGCGAGCATAGTAGAAACTCGCTTGTCTCTCAGGAACTTACAGAATGTGCCTGCGGGCGAGTGTGAAAGCTCTTACATGTGCTGGCTAGCCTTCTTCAACCTTTCTACCCGGTGTTTCACCTTCCGGGCTCTTCCCCCGACGGGTGACGGCGCCCACCCCGGCCAGCAGGCCACCCAGCAGCAGGAGCGTTGATGGCTCCGGTGTGGCCACGGGTGGATCACAATCAGGGTCGTACGAGCCGGGTCCGTCCCAGGTCCGCCCGCCGCCCCCGCTGCCAGGAAATTCGAAGGGGGAGACATGGAAGGAGGGAATCCCCCGGTCGCCGTAGTAAGGCGTGAAGAAGCGAGGCGTGAAGTCGTGGGAGCCGGAGAAACCGTGGGGCGCATCACCGTCGCGCTCGAACCAGCCCAGGCGCCGCTCGTCATCCTCGCCCCAGCCCAGGTCAAAGGTCCGAATCGGGCCGGCCCACGCCGGCCCCGCCGCCATCATGGCCACTGCCCCGACGGCGACCGCGGCACGCGCCCCTCGACGGTTCATGCGCCGGATCAGGGGCAATGGACATGCCAGCGCCAATTCGACTGTAACCCATTAATTCCACGGATATTCTGCCTGGGAGAAAGAAGTTCGTAGGAAATGTCTCTCCCTTGTTGGCCACGGCGCCCCCCAGATTGCCTCAGCGCTTGACTGAGATCCGAGGCGACGGCTGCCCTACGTGGATGTGGGCTCCCGAAGCAGCGCCGGGAATGGCTCCCCAGGCCGCGATGAATGGGATCCCCGCAGAACGCAGGTAGCTCATCAGCGCACGCCCCTCGGGGCTATCCGGGTGCACCGCGACGTCGAGGGCGTTGTGGTGATCGAATCCCATGCGATCGTGCAGCGTGGTCTGACCGAACGCACTGATCGGCAGCGCACGGCCGAAATGGCTCTGGAAGAAGGCCTCCAGGCGCGGGGTGTCGTGGGCCAGTGACCAGATGGCCGCACCGTTGAAGCGGACCAGTCCCGAGCTCTCCTCGTAGCCCCCTCGCGGTATCGGCGCTAGCCGGGCAAGCCTCTCGGCCATCCGCGCCTCTGCCAGCATGCGGTCGGTGTCCGCGATCGCCAGCTGGGTGTCCTCGAGATTCTTCTTGGCCTCGGCCTGAGCCTGGAGGCCCTCCTCGTACTCGCGCTTGGAAAGCACGCCACGCTCGTAGAGATCCTGTCGCAGCTCGGCGAGCTCGTTCCGTCGGTCGACGTCGCGCTGGTAGATCACGAGCAGCCGTTCCAGTGCCGCGCGGTAGTTCGTCGTGGCGGCGATCACGTCGGACGCAGCCTTCTCGAGGCGACTGGTCCCCCTGGCCTGCTGCACCTGCCGGCTCTGAGCGCCGGCGTGTTCCGCCCCGACACCGAGGTGCCAGAGCGCCAAAAGGGCTACCCCAGCGATATATATCGTTTTTCTCATCTGGTCCGGGTGCGCTCCCCGGCGTCGCGGACACTTTTCGTCATAAACCCCTCGCTTTCCCGTACAGCCCCCGCGTCCTGGGACGTGTATCTCGTTGATCTGGCGCACTCAATCATGGTGGCCCTGACCTTGCTGGGACACCATGCCAACATGAAGCCCGCTCCGGAACCGGAAAAGCAGCAGCTCGACGGCGTGCCCTCCAAGCGCTGGCTGATCGTCGTGGCACGCGGTCAGACGGAGCTGTATGCCCATCTGGTTCAGGCCTTCTCCCGGGACAGCAAGGTTCGCGTGATACTCGACCGTCGCCGCGACGACTCCCGTAACTCTCCCCAGGTCACCCACCGCCTCCGCACCCACGGAGCGGTCATCATCAGGCAGGCGGACGACAAGAAGTAGGGGTGCCACAGCCCGTAATGCGTACGATAAGCCCCAGGAGGCTACCCCGAGTGAGCGGGCAGGACCGCCGCCGGTTCCCCAGGATGCGGACAGCGTGGCCCGTGATCCTGGAATCCGTCGACGGCCGCGTCGGGGTGGGCCAGGTCATCGACGTCAGCCTGACGGGTATGCGGATCAGCACCGACCTGGATCTCGAGCCCGGTACGGCTCTGACCTTGCGAGTGACCATGCCCAAGGACACGGGCCGTCTCGAGGTGCTCGTGAAGGTCGCTCGTCGCGACTCGCGCGGCTGCGGCGTCTCCTTCCTGACTCTGGCGGAGGGCGAGGCCGAGCGCATCGCGCCGTTCGTGGCCCGGGGCGACATTCGCCGCTGGGCTCGACGCGTGGCGGTCAACCTGCCGGTACGGATCGAGGCCGGTGCCGTCGACACCGACGTGATCCAGGGCCGCACGGTCGAGCTCAGCACCTCGGGCGGCCGGCTGACCCTGGACGGCAATCTCTCGGTGGGCGACGTCGTCGTGGTCGAGCTGCCCGGACCCCAGGTGGGCGGGACGCTGCGCCTCCCGGCGCTCGTGTGGGAGGCCTACACGGGCGGGGCCGTGATCGTCTTTGCCAACCTCGCTCGGGCGGAATACCTCAAGCTCCGCGACTACCTGAACCACTTCGGATAGTCTCCTTCCCGTCAGGGCAAATCTGGGGTGACGGCCAGAGGGTTTGGCCCTGACAATTCTTGCGCACCGTCCCTCCCGCTCGATAGCCATCCACCTGTTTTCTCTGCATAACAGCCCGTGGCATATGCGTTGCTAAGTACTGGCCGATGCTCAAGTCTGCCCCCAAGCGCGTGCTACGTGTGGGCAGAAACGTGGCCCTGGCTTTGCGATGGAGGCCTGACCGAGGGGGGACTAGAATGGTTTCCCCGGTGCCTGAACTTCCGACACGAGGAGATGGCGCGATGGATAACGCGGCTGAACCCGCAGCGAGCGTGAGCGTGCGACACCCCCTGGGTCGGTGGGTGGACGAGATGCAGGACGTGATGAAAGCCATCACGACCCTCATGGAAGACAACGAGCGGTTTCGAGCCGCCGTCGAGTCCTCCCGGCACGAGCACGGCGCCCTGCGCGAGGAGGTGGGGAGGCTGCGGGCCGACCTCGAGCGGCACCAGGCCGAGGCCGACCGGTTGCGCTCCGAGGTCGAGCGCCAGCGCGCGGCCGCCGAGGCCGCCCTGCGTGAGCGTGACGAGGCCCGGGCCGAGATCGCCACGCTCCAGGCCGAGAACGAGCGCCTGCGCGCCGAGCAGGTCGAAGCCGGCGAGAGCGCCGCGAAGCTGCTGGGTGAGATGAAGGACCTCGTGAACCAGGTCGCTCACAAGTTTCAGGGCCCGTCCAAGTCGAGCCCGTTCGCTCGCGAGCCGCGATCGCCCCAGTCCTGATCCGATGAGTTCCAAGGCCGACGCAGCGAAGGCCGCGGAGTCCAGCGGCGGGTCTGCGCTCGGCGAGATTCGCGCGTTGCTCGATGGGCTGATCGCCGCCCACCACCAGGCCGTCCAGACGGAGCGCCTGCGCGCCTTTCGCGAAATGGCGGGCGAGGTCGCTCACGACTTCAACAACACCCTCTCCGGTATCCTGGCCCGCGCCCAGCTCCTCCTGGCCGACGTGCAGGACCCCGACGTGCGCCGCTCGCTGCGCATGATCGAGCAGGTGGCCCTGGAAGGCGCGTGGGTCGTCCGCCGCTTCCAGGATTTCAGCCGGACCCGCCCCGCCCGCCCATTCCAGTCGCTGGACATCAATCAGCTCGTCGAGGAAATCGCCGCGTCCGCGCGCTCGCGCTGGAACCAGCAGATCGCCGCGCGCGGCCTGTCCGGGGAGATCCGCTGCGAGACGGGACCGGTGCCGGCCGTCGCGGGCGACATGGCCGAGCTCCGCCAGGTGCTGACCAGCATGGCCCTCAATGCGCTCGATGCCATGCCGGAGGGCGGGAACCTGACCTTCCGCACCGGCTACGAGGACGGCCGGGTCTTCTGCCAGGTGATCGACACCGGGATCGGCATGAGCGAGCAGGTGCGCCTGCGCGTGTTCGACCCGTTCTTCACCACCAAACGAGAGAAGGGCAAGGGCTTCGGCCTCAGCGGGGCCTACGCCATCGTCGACCGACACGGCGGCGAGATCACGGTGGAGAGCGAGGTCGGCAAGGGAACCGCGTTCACGGTGTGGCTACCGCCCGAGTCGCCGGTGGCCGAGCCGGTGCCGGCGTCGGCACCCGCGCGGGTGGCGGCACCCGCACCCGCCGCCGCCCCCGCCGCGGCACCCGCGCCCGCCACGCGATCGGGCGCCAAGATCCTGGTCGTCGACGACTCCGAGGAGGTGCGGGAGGTGCTCCGTGAGCTCCTGAGCCGCCACGGCTACACCGTGGTCACCGTGCCGGATGGCGAATCCGCTCTGGTGGAGCTCGGGACACGGACGTTCGACCTCGCGATGGTCGACCTCGGATTGCCCGGCATCTCCGGGCTCGAGGTCGCCAGTCGCCTCAAGGAGCGGTGGCCGGGCACCCACGTGGCCTTGATGACCGGCTACGGCGATCGCATGGGCCCAGAAGACGCGTTGGCGAAGGGTGTCGACTTCGTCCTGTCCAAGCCCTTCTCCCTCGATCAGCTCCGATCCGTGGTCGACCACGCGCTCACGCTGGACAAGACTTCGCGCAGCTGACCCCGCCGCGCCTTCGTCGCTGCGCGTTCCTTTCCGCGCCCGCCCTTCTCCGACTTCTCCGACCGGCCCCTACCCTGAGCGCCGGCGACGCCAGCAAAAGAAGACGACGCCCTGCAAGAGGGAGAGCACCAGCAGCGAGCTGTCATCGAGCAGGTAGGCGGAGATGAAGTGCGACGAGAGGCTCCGAACGCCCAGCACGATGCCCAGCCCCAAGGTGACGTTCGCCAGGTAGAAGAGGGTCACCGTCCCCGCAAGCGCGAACACCTCACCCAGCGTGGCCCCGAGACCTCGGGTGTCGACACCAGATCGGCGAAGTGCCAGGCCGGCCCCTAGAGACGTCATGCCGGCCACCACGAGCAACAGCATGCCGGAGCCCATCCCGAGCTACAGGTATCCCATCACCCGGTAGTAGGCGCGGGCCGCCAGCTCGAGGCCGAGCTGCTTCAGCTCGTGCAGCCGGTCCTCGGGATTCCGAAGCACCGCGGCACCGGGGTTCGAGGATGCCGTGGCGACCTGGAACCCAACGCGGGAGAACGCTTCACTCGCCCGCATCCTCGCCGGGGCTTCCACTACCAGCAGGATCCGACGGACGGCGCGCGGCTCCAGAAGAGCCCGGATGCCCAGCGCCTCGTCGCGCGTGGTGTTGGCGGTCGACAGGGTGAGGATCGAAGACGCCGGCACGCCCAGCTGTCGGGCCAGCTCGGCCCGCACCTCGGCCTCCGCACGTCGCGATCCCGACGCTGCTCCGGAAAGCACCAGCAGCGGAGCCCAGCCCTCACGGTAGAGCCGGATTCCTTCCAGGGTGGCGCGTAGCGACCTGTCGGTCAGGCCTCCTCCGGGAGCCACGCCCCCGACGCCGAGGACCACGATCGCCTCTGCGCGCTGCGCCGGCTCCTCCGGAGCCGTGAGACGTTCCAGCAGATCCACCGCCGGAGTGAACGCGGTCAGGAAGAACCCGACGATGGTGCAGGCGCCGAGCGCCTGGATCAGTGTCCGGCCCACGCCGCCCGGGAGGGTGCTCAGCCCGCGTTCACGACCGGCGCGCCGAGCTCCGACAGCTCTGCGAGCCTCGAGCGCGGGACCGCGAGGACGTTGGACCAGGGATTCGACGTGCCGAGCCGCAACAACGAGCCGTCCGCGCGCACCTGGTAGAAGGCGTACTCGGGGAGCTCGAAATGTTCGAGAAAGTTCTTGGCCTCCATCGGGTCGAGCCCGAAGCCGGCCGCGGTGTGTCCGTTGATCTCGAAGAGCACGATCGGGGCGTCGGGACGATCGAGCAGCCGACGGGCCCCGCGGAAGACCAGCAGCTCGGCGCCTTCGACATCGCACTTGATGAAGTCGGGCTGCGGGACGGCCCCCGCCGCCGGGAGGTCATCGAGCCGAGCCCGCTGGCACGTCACCTCGCGGGCTTCTCCATCGGCTGCACGATCAGTCCAGTTCGCGAGACTCGCCTTCATGTTGTCGGCCGGCACGAAGAACTGGGCCGGTCCGACATCGTCGGACAGTGCGCAGTCGAACAGTGAAGCATTTCCGAGTGGCCGCAGGGTCCGCCGGAGGTTCGGCACGAGTGCGGCGTTCGGCTCGAAGGCCGCGACGTGCCCCGTCGGCCCGACCAGGCGGGACAGCAGGACCGAATGAAGACCGACGTTCGCTCCGATGTCGAAGGCGACGTCGCCCGGACGTACCAGCCGTCGCATCACCGTCTGCTCGGCCTGCTCGCGCGGCGGGGCCGGCCATGGCTCGCCCCGCAGCAAGAAGCGGGCATGATCCGTTCGCAGGTCGACGTAGATGGGCGGATAGTCGCAGATGTGCACCGGCACCGACCAGAAGACGGGCAGGTTGCGGGTCAGAAATCCGGTTAGACGGGTTCGTCCCCGCAGGTTGGTGCGGAGATACCAGCGAAGGCCCCTTGCCGCTAGCATCGTTTGATCGCAGGCCCGGATGGTGGCCCACCCGGGCCGCGGTGGAAATCATTGGTGGACGATACTGGACTTGAACCAGTGACCCCCGGCATGTGAGGCCGGTGCTCTGCCGACTGAGCTAATCGTCCGTGCGAGGGATCTTAGCGGCTTACGCAGAGGGTTTCAAGGGGCGGCATCGGGCCATGGCTGCTCTTCCTGACAAACACGAGGGCAGGCGTAACAAGGAGACTTTCAAACTTCGATTGCCTTTTCGGTTTGCCATCCCACCGCTGCCTCGTGACGTCGGACGCGCCTTGCTCGTCCACGAGCTGCTTGACGAATCCAACCATCCCGTACCGGTGGCTCGGAACGGGACGTTTCAGCCCCAGTTTGCCGGCGATCCTCATCCAGAGCGGAGCCGCCTGTTTTCCCGGACCAGCATAGTACCTCCAGATTCAGAGCGCGGCCGTCTGGCCAGTCCTCCCAATAGCCGGTTCCCCAACCCTCGATCACATAGAGTCCACCCGGCTTCAGATGAATGTCGAACAAGTGCCAGAACGCGATCCGAGTCAGTGCGCCCAGATGCGACGCGTCATCTATGACGATGTCGAACCCTGCCGGAGCAACCTGGTTGGCCACGCGTGAAAGGAACGGTCGATCTGCCTGGCTGCTTTGAAAGAGATGGATGCGCTCGGGAGGGTGAAAGTCCTTCGGAAGGGCGATGTCGATGCCGACGATAGTTCCCGCGGGAAAGTAGTCGTGCCATAGGAGCAGCGAGCCGCCGTTCTTGACCCCGATTTCGAGAAGGACAATCGGCTTGTCGAGCCACGGCTCGAGAATCGAGTCGTAGCGTTCGCGGCGCATGCTCCGCTCCTGATCCCGCGAGCCCGAACTGGTGAACCAGCGTCGCTCGCGCTGCGGGTGGTGTGTGCGACTCGGGCATCACACTCTAGCGGTGCTCGCCCATCGTACGCAAAGGGGAGAGGCCGCTCTGGTCGCACTGCCCTTGACGCTTGTGAGATGATCCCCGCCACGATGCGGCTCCGGATCCTTCTGGCGGTGGCGATGCTGGCCGCCGCCTGCAGCTCCGCGGACGTGCCCATCCGCTCGGACGCCCCCGTCGCCGCCCTGACCCTCACTCCGCCGGCGGTGACCCTCCGCGCCAGCGAGAGCGTGCTGCTGGTCGCCCTGCCCCGCGACGCCCATGGGCAGGCGCTGGCCGAGCGCGGTCTCACTTTCACCAGCAGCAACCCGGCCGTTGCCTACGTCTCCCCGGACGGCGTCCTGACCGCCGTGACCCCGGGGACGACGCAGATCCTGGCCGCGAGCGAGGGGAAGACGGCCACCATGGCCGTGACGGTGGAGCCCCTCGCCTGGAACCCGGTGGAATGCACCCAGCCGAAGCCGGCCTGGATCTGGTGCGACGACTTCGAGCAGGACCGCCTGAAGCGGTATTCGGACTTCGGCAGCCGGGACAGCTTCGAGCGCTTGCCCGGGGTCGGCTACGGCGGATCCCACGGCATGCGGGCGCACTTCGACACCGGCCAGGTGAACGCCGGCTTCCTGCACGTTCGGTTCGGCAAGGTTCCGGCGCCCGATTTCCGCCCGGTGGATGACGGCCGCACGATCTACCGGGACATCTACTGGCGCGTGTTCGTCAAGTACTCGCCGCGGTGGATCGGCGGTGGCGGCAACAAGATGTCCCGGGCTCAGAGTCTCGCCAGTCAGGACTGGGCCCAGGCCATGATCGCCCACGTCTGGAGCCCGGACGATCCGCTCGACAACCTGTGGCTCGAGCCCGCCTCGGGCGTGGGCTTTCGCGGGCGACTGCTGACCGAGTACTACAACGACTTCGCCAACCTCGACTTCGTGGGGCGGACCTGGAGCAAGACCCCCCTCTTCGACTCCGAGCACATCGGGCGCTGGTACTGCGTGGAGGCGCGGGCGCGTCTCAACGATCCGGGTCGGGGCAACGGCGCCTTCGAGCTCTGGATCAACGATCGCCCCGAGGCGCGCCTGAGCGGCCTCGGCTGGATGGGCCGGTTCACCGAATACGGCATCAACGCGGTCTACATCGAGAACTACTGGAACTCGGGCTCCCCGCAGCCTCAGGATCGCTATTTCGACAACTTCGTGATCAGCACCGAGCGCATCGGATGCCGCTAGCATGAGCGGCGATCTGCCACCGGACCTGATCCGCTGGGTACGGGAAGGCGAGCGCCTCTTCGGGCGGGCCCTCGAGGCGTTGCAGCGACACGAGGCCCTGGTGGAGGAAAATCGGCGGATGCGTGAGGAGCTGAGCGCCGCCCGTTCGGAGATCGCCCAGCTGCGCGCGCAGTGTCTCGAAGCGGCCGACACTCTCAAGGGGTTTGCCGAGCACGTGACCCGGCTCGCGACCCTGGCGCTCGAGCGGCTGGCCCGTAGGCCGAGCTAGCCGGCGACCGAGGAGAGCGCGTCCGCCCTTCCGTCCCGGCCGAACCGCACGGTGGTGTAGCCCAGGGCGTAGGAGATGCCCCGGGGCTGGCGCCGCTCGTGCTGCCGGCGGTCGGCGGCGGTCCCGCCGGCCGAGCTCCGGCGCTCCCGCTCCCGCCGGTCCATGATGACCTTCACGCCCCGGACGCCCAGGAATGCGCGCTCGAGGTACTCGTGCAGGGCATCCTCCCCCCGACGCACCACGACCAGGTAGGTGACGTCCGGGAACGATTGCGACGGCAGGGCGGCGAGGATGTACTGCAGATGGCGCCGACAGACCCCGTGAGTCTCGCTGTCGTCCTCGAACGGCTCCCGCTCCCCGAGAAAGGACGGGCCCCCCTCCCGCTGGCACCAGGCACAGAAGGCTCTCAAGGTCCGGCCATTCTAGCATGAGGAGCCGGCTCCCTCGCGTTGCGCGTCGACGGGGCCGGGTGTACGGTCGGGGAATCGCGCGCTGTCGCTGCTCTGGTGCGCGCCTGGAGGTGGTGATGATGAAACTCATCGGCAAGCTCGCAGCCGCTTTCGTGCTGCTGCTCGCGCCCGCAGCGATGGCGCAGAACCCCCCGATGCGCGCGGTCGAGAACGGCTCCAACGTCAGCATCGAGTACACGCTCAAGGACGAGTCCGGTCAGGTCCTCGACAGCAACAAGGGCAAGAACCCGTTGACCTTCACCCAGGGACAGCGGCAGATCATCCCCGGCCTCGAACGCGAGCTGATCGGCATGCACGCGGGCGAGGAGAAGAAGGTCGTCGTCAAGCCGGAGGACGCCTACGGCCCGGTGATGCCGAACGCGCAGACCGAGGTGCCGAAGGACGCGGTCCCGAAGGAAGGGCTGAAGGTCGGCACGCCGCTCATGGCGCGCAGCGGCTCGGGCGAGACCCGGCCGGTGGTGGTGAAGGAGATCAAGGAGAACACGGTCGTCCTCGATCTGAACCATCCGCTGGCCGGCAAGACGTTGTTCTTCGACGTCAAGGTCCTGGGCGTCGAGCCGGGGCCGGCCCTGGCGCCGGCGACGCCGACCAAGCCGGCGACTCCGACGAAGTAACGTCTCCCTTCACCCCGCCCTCTCCCCGCCGGGGAGAGGCGAGCAAACCCCACAGGGAGAGAGTGGAAGGCGCGCCTCCTTTCTCTCCCCTCAGGGGAGAGGGCCGGGGTGAGGGGTGGCTCAGAAGCCGCGCGTCAGAGCGCGCGCAGGGTCGCCTCGAAGTCGGCGGTGAGGGTGCCGGTGTAGACCTCCTCCACCGCCCCCTTGAGCCGGATCGACCAGTCGGGCCGCACGTCGATCGACAGCTCGCCGCCCGGCATCCGGACCGTCACGAGCCCGTGGTCGCAGAGGCCGTTCTTCACCGCCGCGCAGGCCACCGCGCTCGACGACGAGCCCGACGCGAGCGTCCATCCCGCGCCGCGCTCCCAGATCATGATGTCGACCGCCGAGCGGGACGCCACCTTCGCCCACTGCACGTTGATCCGGTTCGGAAACGCGGGGTGATGCTCCACCCGCGGGCCGAGGCGCCGCACGAGGGCCTCGTCCAGGCGGTCGGTGAAGATGACGCAGTGCGGGTTGCCCACCGAGACCGCGGTCACGGTGAGCCGCGTGCCGTCCACGTCGAGCGGCACCCGGACCGCCTCCCCGCTTCCCTTCATCGGGATCTCGGGCGCCACGAACGTGCAGCGGCCCATCTCGACCGTCACCACGTTCATGCGCCCGTCCGTCACGTGGCAGGTGCACTCCACGCGGCCGCCCTTGGTGGCCACCGTGAAGGTGGGCTTCTTGGCGAAGCCGTGGTCGTGGAGATACTTGGCGAAGATGCGGAGCCCGTTGCCCGACTTCTCGGCCTCGCTGCCGTCCGGGTTCAGGATGCGGAGCCCGAAGTCCGCGCCGTCCCACGCGGGGGTGAGCAGCAGGATCCCGTCCGAGCCCACCCCCCAGTTCCGGTCGCAGATCCGCGTGACCTGCGCGGCGGTGAGCGCCGACGGCAGGTCGGCCTCGTTCATCACGATGTAGTCGTTGCCCAGCCCGTGGCCCTTCGCGAAGGGAATCATGCACGCCATCATACCGTCCGGGCCGGTCGCAGCCAATCGCGCAGGCGCGCCGCCGGCGGGCGCACGTCGCACGGCAGCCGGCGACGCCACTTGGCGGCGAAGCGGGCGAGCGCGGCGCGGCGCTGGGCCAGGTCCTGCGCGGCGGCCACCGGCGCGCCCTCTCCGGTCCGGGTGCCTCCGCCCCGGTGGACGAACGGCGCGTCCACCACCGCGCACCGCCAGCCCGCCTCGCGCACCGCGAACGACAGGTCGCGATCGTAGCCGTGGAAGAACCCGTAGCCCTCGTCGAAGCCCCCGACCCCTTCCAGGATCGTCCGGGGCACGTACAGGCACACGCCGTCGACCGCCGCCACCTCCACGACCGGCTCGCGGATCGTGGGGTGGCCTTCCAGCGCGTGCACGATGGTGCGGCCGACGTAGCGGCCGTCGCGCCGCAGCCGGCGCACGCCGTAGAGGCCGGCCAGCCCGATGCGACCGGGTCCGTCCACCGCGGCCTCCAGGCGCTCCAGCCAGCGCGGCTCGCGCAGCTCGGTGTCGTTGTGCAGGAAGCAGAGCCGATCGCCGGTGGCGGTCCGCGCGCCCTGATTCAGGGCTCGGATCAGGCCCACGTTGTCCTCGTTGCGGTGGTACCGCAGGGGGCCGCCCGCCCACTCCCGGAAGAAGCGCGGGGTGTCGTCCGAGGAGGCGTTGTCCACCACGCACAGCTCGAACGGCCGGGTGCTGGTGCGGAGGCTCTCCAGGCAGGCGCGCGTGAGCGCGAGCTGGTTGTGGACGACCAGGACGACGCTGGTCAGCCGCGTGCGGCTACCGCTCGGAGAGCGGGACGTACTTGAGGTCGAGCTGCCCCGTATAGTCCGAGCGCGGCCGGATCAGCCGGTTGTTGCCGTGCTGCTCCAGCACGTGCGCGGTCCACCCCGCGATGCGGCTCATCGCGAAGATGGGCGTGAACTGGTCGGTGGGGATCCCCATCGCCCAGTAGGCGGCGCCCGAGTAGAGGTCGACGTTGGGGAAGATGTGCTTCTCGGCGCTCACGACCCTCACCACCGTGTCGAGGATCTCCACCTTGCTGGTGTCGTGTATCTGCTGACCCAGTTCGAGGGCAAGGCGCTTGAGGTGCTTGGCCCGCGGGTCCTCGACGCGGTACACCCGATGGCCGAAGCCCATGATGCGGGCCTTGTCGGCGAGCGCCTTGCGGATCCACGCGTCCGCCCTGGCCGGATCCTTGATCTGCTCCACCATCCGCATCACCTGCTCGTTGGCGCCGCCGTGGAGCGGCCCCTTGAGCGCGCCGATGCCGGACACCACCGCGGAATGCACGTCGGAGAGCGTGGCCGCGGTGACGCGGGCCGCGAAGGTGGAGGCGTTGAACTCGTGGTCGGCGTGGAGGATGAGCGCGATATCGAAGGTCTTGGTCGCGAGCGGGCTCGGCTTCCTGCCGCTCATCATGTAGAGGAAGTTGCCGGCCAGGTTCAGGCGTGGATTCGGCGCCACCGGGGGCTTGCCGTGCCGGATCCGCTCCCACGCCGCCACCAGGGTGGGCAGCTGGGCGGTCAGGCGCAGCGACTTGCGCAGCGTCGCCTCGCGGCTGTTGTCGGCGGCGTCGGGATCGAACGCGGACAGCGCGGAGACGCCGGTGCGCAGCACCTCCATCGGCGTGGTCTTCCGGGGGAACATCTTCAGCATCGACAGCAGCTTCGGCGGCAGCCGGCGGTTGGCGGTGGAGGCGAGCGCCTTGAGATGGGCGTCCAGCTCCTTGCGGGTCGGCAGCCGCCCCTGCCAGAGCAGGAAGGTCACCTCCTCGAAGGTCGAGTGCGCCACCAGGTCGTCGACGTCGTACCCCCGGTAGATCAGGCGGCCCTTGTGTCCATCGATGAAGCAGATCTCGGAGGGAGAGACGACGACGTCCTCGAGACCGGCCTTCAGGGGGTTGACCGCGGCGTCCGTCATGATCTGCAAGTCTCCTTGGTGGCGATGGAAACGACTCCTTCTACCATACGCCTCCCGTGACTTCAAGGCAGCCTTCCCCTACACTGCGCGACGTGCGCGAGCCCGCTCCCGACGTCGTCGCGTTCTACGACCGCCACCCGATCAACGAGGCCCAGGTGCTGGAGTGCGCGCGCGCCGGCGCGGGCGCGCGGGGCGCGCTCGAGCCGGAGGATCTCTGGCAGTGGGATCAGGACCACTACGGCGGCCTCGCCGCGGTGGAGGCGCTGGCCCACCGCGCCGCCATCGCCCCCGGCATGGCCGTGCTCGACGTGTGCGCGGGCCTGGGCGGGCCGGCGCGCGTGCTGGCCCACCGCTACGGAGTGCGGGTCACCGGGGTCGACCTCACCCACTCGCGCTGCACGGCCGGGGCGCGGCTCACCGCGCTGGTGCGCCTGCAGCCGCTGGTCCGCCACGTGCGCGGCGACGCCCAGCGCCTGCCCTTCCGGTCTCACGTGTTCGACGCCGCGGTGAGCCAGGAAGGCCTGCTCCACGTCCCGGACAAGGCGGCGGTGCTGGCCGAGTGCGCGCGAGTGCTCCGGCCGGGGGGGCGGCTCGCGTTCACCGACTGGATCGCGCGGCCCCGGCTCGCCGACAACGAGCGGCGCCGGCTCTTCGAGTGGATGGCCGCGGTGAGCCTCCAGGGCGTCGAGGGCTACCGCGCCCTGCTGGCGCGCGCGGGCTTTCGCGGCATCGCGGCCGAGGAGCTTTCCGAGGAGTGGATCTGCATCCTGCGCGAGCGCCTGCGCATGTACCGGGGCCTGCGCGCGCAGACGGTGGCCCGCTTCGGGCAAGCGCGCTACGACGAGTACAACCAGCTCTACGAGTTCTTCGTCGGGCTGGTGGAGGCGGGCAAGCTGGGCGGCGCGCGCTTCAGCGCAGCAGCCGATCCAGCGCCTTTCTGAGGTCCTTCGGCTCCTTCAGCCGCAGGTCGGTCGGGACGATGCTGAGGTTGCCGGGTCCGCCCCCCACGCGAGCCTTCACGCGATTCGATCCCTGGGTCACCGTGACGTCCATCGCGATGCGCCCGTCCACCACCCCGTAGGTGCCGGCGCCGCTCACGCGCAGGTCGCGCGCCACGTACAGCAGGTCGTCGGTGCGCAGCACGCCGTCGACGATGCGGTAGGTGGCGGTGATCGAATCGAAATTCAGCGGCGAGCCCGCGCTCGGTCGGCCGCGCGACCCCTGGGCCGCGAGGCCCGACACGATGTCGGTCAGGGCCAGCGCGCGGCTCACCGCGTTCAGCAGGTCGGTGCCGACCACGCGTCCGGCTCCGATCGCGAGGCGGCCCGAGCCGTCGAGCGTGCGCAGGCCCTCGGGCAGCCGGAGACTCATCTGCCCGTCGAGATCGAGCGGGCCGGTCACCGCGTCCCGCTGGCAGAAGAAGTCGACCAGGATCGGCTCGAGCTGGACCCCCTTCACGTGGATGTCGCGCAGGGTGACGGTGCGGCCCGGCCCCAGCGCCATGACGAGATGGAACGCGACGGTGCCCTTGGCCACCTGGCTCTGGACCGGCCGGCTCTCGATCTGCGCCGGCGTGTAGACGACCGGCATGCGGACGTCGTCGAGCACCAGGGTGCGCGGCTTGGGGTCGGGACAGCGCGGTTGCCTCTGGGCGACGGTGAGGCGCTGGAACGCCAGCGCCCCGGTGGCGGTCAGCCGGGCCGGCGTCCCCGACACCTGGAGGCGCCCCTTGACCGGGCCCGAGACCGCCGGCCCCGGCGCCACTGCCGCCAGCGCCTCGCGCACGTCACGGCCCTCCACGTCGACGGTGGCCTTCACCTGACCGTCCGCGGGCGATCGGCCGGGGGGCACGCTGACGGTGCCCTCCGCGATCGTGAGCTTGATCCCGCCCGGGGCCAGCGCGCTGCCCGTGACCTTCATGGGCTCGCCGAGCGCGCCCTGGGTGAGCGACACGTCGATCCGGTCCAGGACCAGTGGCGGCGGGGGCTGCCCGCTGGCCGTCAGCTTCTGGTACTCGACCGCGCTGTTGGTGATCCGCACCCGCGAGAGGAGGACGCCCCCGGCCGCGGCCGGGCCGGGGCGGCCCCCGCCGACCCGCGGAGACGGGGCGGTCGGCGCCGGCCCGGGCGCGGGCCCGAGGGTGGCGACGTTCAGGCGCCCGCCGGGGTCCTCCACCACGTGGACGCGCGCCTCGTCCAGGGTCAGGTCCGCGAGCTCCACGCGGCCCTGCAACAGCGGGCGCAGCCGGATGCGCAGCCGGCCCCGGCCCACCGTCACGAACGGGGCGGTGCCGAAGGCGGGGTCCTCGGCCACCTGCAGCTGCCGCAGCCGCACGCTCGGCAGCGGGAAGGCGGAGATCGAGACCTTCCCGAACTTCACCGGGCGACCGAGGGCGTGGCTGGCGGCCTGCTGGACGTAGGCCTGCATCGCGGGGGTGTCGAGCAGCATCGGCACCGCCAGCAGCGCTCCGACGACCAGCACCAGGACGGCGATGAGGCCGACCAGCAGCCACTTGATCATGGCAGGTGCCTGGTGAATGGTCCGGTCAGCCGCCGCGGGGCGGGCCGGCTCCGCGTACGCCCGGCCGCCCCGCGTGGCGACCGCGGGTCATGGGATCAGAAGGATCTTGCCGGTGGTCTTGCGACCCTCCAGCTGGCGGTGGGCCTCGGCGGCCTGCTCGAGCGGGAACTGGTGCTCGATCCGGAGCTTCAGCTTCCCGTCGCGGATCCAGCCCAGCACATCGCGCGAGCGCTCCACCAGCTCGGCGCGGGTGGCGATGTGGTGGTTCAGGCTCGGCCGCGTGACGAAGAGCGAGCCGCCCGCGTTGAGCCGCTGGAGATCGAGCGGAGGCACCGGCCCGCTCGCCGCCCCGAACAGCGCCATGAGCCCGCGCGGCCGCAGACAGGCGAGCCCCTTGTCGAAGGTGCTCGCTCCCACGCCGTCGTAGACCACGTCCACGCCCCGGCCCCCGGTGAGGCGCTTCACCTCGGGCTCGAAGTCCTGCTTCGTGTAGATGATCACGTGATCCGCCCCCGCCGCCTTCGCGAGCGCCGCCTTCTCCTCGGTGGAGGTCGTGCCGATCACGGTGGCGCCGCGCATCTTGGCCATCTGGCAGAGCAGCAGGCCCATCCCGCCCGCCGCGGCCTGCACGAGTGCGGTCTCCCCCTTCTTGAGCGGCCACGTGGAGGTCACCAGGTAGTGGGCGGTGAGGCCCTGCAGCATGGCGGCGGCGCCGTCCTTGAAGGACAGCTCGGCCGGCAGCGCGACCAGCCGGTCGGTCGGGACCACCAGGCTCTGGGCGTAGGATCCGATGATGCCGGTCCACGCCACCCGATCGCCCACCTTCACGTCGGTCACGCCGGGGCCCACCGCGGTGACGGTGCCGGCGCCTTCCATGCCCGGCGTGAGCGGCAGGGGCGCCTTGTAGGCGCCGGTGCGGAAGTAGACGTCGATGTAGTTGACCCCGCAGGCCTCGAGCTTCACCTGGGCCTGGCCGGCGGCGGGCGTGGGCGCCGGGACCTCCTCCAGCTTCATGGCCTCGGGGCCGCCCGGTGTGTGGACGCGAATCGCTTTCATGGAAATCCTCCTTCAGACGTCGAGCAGGGTGCGAAGCTGACCGATCGCGTTCATCTTCACCTCGATCAGGCGACCGATCTCGTGCATGTCCTCGTCGAACACCGCGAGGACCGGGATGGCGCGGAACTGTCCGCGCTTGAGGTACCGGTCCATCACGTCCGGATTCGCGTCGCGCAGGAAGATCCGCATCTCCACGTTCGGCAGGCCGTCCACCAGCCGGGCCACCGGCGGGATGGTCCGGAGCGAGTCGGGACACCAGTCCTCGGTGATCACCAGGATCTTCACCTTCCGCGCGAGCCCGGCCATCGCCTCCCGATCCTCGGACGTCACCGGGGCTTCCTCCAGCAGGCGGGCGAAGCGCTCCCGGTTCGTGCGCATCCGGGCCACGTAGTCACCCACCGTGAGGCCCTGGGCGAAGCGCTCCGCGCTGACCATCAGCGCATGCTCGCCAGGTCCACCGTGAACCTGGCCACCGGCCGGTCCTCGATGTCGCGCACCAGGAGGGTCACGGTGCCCTTCGGATCCACCCCGGCCCCCGGGAACACGTAGAGGCAGCGCGCGGTGTACTGCCCGTCCTCGCCCTTCGCGGCGGTGCGCTCGTTCTGGGTGAACGAGGCCTTGATCTCCTGCTGTCGGGACAGCAGCACCGGCTCGTAGTGGCGCGCGAAGTCCACGCGGGGGCCCCGCAGCGTGGCCCAGAACACGAGCTTGCCCTCCTGGTCCTTCAGCGTCGACTCCACCTCGCGCGGCTTGAGCTCCCGGTCCTGGAACGCGGAGTTTCGCGCGGCCAGGGCCAGGCGGTGGAACGGCGTCATCACGGTCAGCTCCTGTCCGCCGCCGCCGTCGACTCGCCACTCCCCGCCCCAGTGCTCGTCGGTGATGCTGCGTCGTCCGGCTCGGACGGCCTCGTCGCGATCGCGGGGCGACAGGGTGAGCAGCAGCGCGTCGAGAGGAGGGGCGGACGTGAGCGACAGGGCGGCGGCCAGCATCGGGATCCACCACCGGCATGAGCGAGCCCGCCTCATGTGGTGCGCATTGTAGCACAGCGGTTGCGACGCCCTGCGCCGGCGGAGTATCGTGAGCCATGCAACGGTGGTGGCTTCCCGTCGCGCTCGCGGTGCTGCTCGGCGGGTGCGCGTCCGCGTTCCCGAAAGAGGTGATGCGCGACGTGAACACCGCCATCACCGCCGAGGATCTGCGGCGGGACCCCGCCGCCTATCAGGGCGCCCGGGTGATCGTCGGCGGCGAGATCCTCTCCACCCAGCCCAGGCCCGGCCAGACCGAGATCGAGCTGCTCGCCCGTCGTCTCGACGATGGCGACGCGCCGGAGTACAGCGACCGCTCCGCCGGTCGGCTGCTCCTGCGCTCGCCCGATTTTCTGGATCCGGCGGTCTACGCTCCCGGCCGACGGGTCACCGTGATCGGCACCGTGGCCGGCGTCGAGGATCGCAAGGTGGGCGAGCTGCCCTACCGGTATCCGGTCATCACGGTGGAGCGTATCCGGTTGTGGCCGCCGGATGTCGTCCAGCAGTACCCCTACTCGCCGTTCTGGGGGTGGCCGTACGGTCCGTACTTCTACGATCCCTTCTACTACGGCCCGCGCGGCCCCTACTGGCCGGGCTGGTGGTGGTGAGCGGGGCTACTTCCCCACCATCACGCTGCTGAAGGTCGCCGGGTCGAGGTACCTCGCGGCCACCCGCTGCACGTCCGCGGTGGTGACCCGGGCGATCCGCGCCTTGTAGGTCTCCGCGTAGTCGAGGCCCAGCCCGTTGTCCTCGACGGCCCCCAGGAAGCTCGCCAGCTTGCCCGAGGTGTCGAGCCGCAGCGGGAAGCTGCCGATGAGGTACGACTTGGCCAGCTCGAGCTCGGCCGCCGCGATGGGCTCCCGGCCCATCCGGCTCATCTCCTCGCGTACCAGCCGCAGGGCCTCCGCGACCGCGTCGGTGCGTGTCTGGAGCGACACCACGTAGGAGGCGCCGTAGCGCCCCGGCTGCACGCTCGCGTAGACCGAGTAGGCCAGGCCCCTCTCTTCCCGTACCCGGGTATAGAGCCGCGAGGCGGAGCCGCCGCCCAGGACGTAGGTGGCGACCGCCAGTGGGTAGTAGTCGGGATCGTCCTGCCGGATCGAGGGCCGCCCGAGCAGCACGGTGGTCTGGGTCAGGTCCCGGGTGATGGTCCGGGTCTGCGCGGGGACCGTGATCGCCGGGCGCGGAACTGCGGGCAGCCGCGTGGCGGGCGCCTTCCAGCCCGCCAGACGCTGCCGGAGAGCCTGGCGGATCTCCGCGGTGGTCACGTCGCCCACCACCACGATGCTGGCGCCGTCCGGACGGTAGTACCGCTGGTGGAAGGCCACGACCTGCTCGCGGGTCAGCCTGCCCACCGACTCCACCGTGCCGGCGGGGGGCAGCCCGTAGGGATGCCCCGGGAACATCAGGGGCCCGAGCGTCCGCGCGGCCACGGTGTCCGGGTTCTGCTCGGCCCGCCGCAGCGAGGCCTGGATGTCGGCTACCTTTCGCGCCAGCTCGTCGGCCGGGAACGCGGGCTCGCGCAGCACCTCGGCGAGCAGGTCCAGGCCGAGGGAGAGGTCCTTCTTCAGCACCGACAGGGTGACGATGACGCTGTCGCGCCCGGCCCCCGCGTCGAGACCGCCGCCCACGAACTCGATGGCCCGGTCCAGCTCCGGGCCCGAGCGATGGGCGGTTCCCCGCGTGACGAGCTCCGCGGTGAGGTTCGCCAGCCCCGGCGCGTCGGCGGGATTCCGCACCGCACCGCCCGGCATCGACACCCGGACCACGACGATCGGGATGGCCGGTCGCTCGGCCACGATGAGCACCGCCCCGTTCGGCAGCACTTCGCGGTGGGCCAGCGGGCCCGCCGCCAGGACGGCGCCGGCCAGGCAGATGCCGGCGAGCATGACCCCCAGGAGACCGGACGCCGCGCGCCGGGGCCCGCTCATCGCGAGCCCTTCGCGTCGGCCGGCTTGTCGGCGCCCGCGGCCGGAACGGGCAGCAGCACCGAGACGTTCCGGTGATCGACCACGAAGTAGCGCTGGGCCACCCGCTGGACGTCGGCCGCCGTCACCGCGCGCACCTTGGGGAGGAAGTCCTCCAGCAGCCGCCAGGAGCCCATCAGCTCGTAACGGCCGAGCACCGAGGCGCGCGAGAACACGGAGTCCTGCTGCCACACGAACGCGGCCTCGATCTGGTTGCGCGCCCGCTGCAGCTCCTCGGTCGGGACCGGCTCCCGCTTGAGCTGCTCGACCTCGGCGAGCAGGGCCTGCTCCATCGCCTCCGGGCTCTGTCCGGGGAGGAGCGTGGCGTAGAACCAGAAGAGCGGCGGATCGAGCGAGGTGTAGGAGTACTCGCCCCCCGCGCCGAGCGCCATCCGCTTCTCGTACACGAGCCGCCGATAGAGCCGCGACGCGCGCCCCTCCGAGAGCAGCGTGGAGAGGACCTCCAGCGCGGGCGCGTCCGGCGAGGTGTAGTTGGGCACGTGCCAGGCGATGTTCACCATCGGCAGCCGGGCATCCGCCTTGCGGAGCACAAGCCGCCGCTCGTCCTGCTGGGGCGGCTCCACCGCGGTCATCGGCGGCGGGGTGGCCCCGCGCGGGATGGGCCCGAAGTGCCGCCGCACCATCGCGAGCGCGTCGGGGGCCTTCACGTCGCCCGCGATGACCAGGATCGCGTTGTTGGGCTGGTAGTAGGTGTCGTAGAACGCCCGCAGCTCGCCCCGGTTGATGCGGGCGATGTCCGACATCCATCCGATGATGGGGGCGCGATAGGGATGGGCGACGTAGGCGAGCGAGTTCATGGCCTCGTAGACCACGCCCTCGGGGTCGTCGTCGATGCGCGAGCGGCGCTCCTCCATCACCACCTGCCGCTCGGCGTCGATCTCCGCCGGGTCCAGGAGCAGGTTCCGCATCCGGTCGGCCTCGATGTCCAGCACGAGGTCGAGCTTGTCGGCCGCGATGTTCACGTAGTAGCCGGTCACGTCCTTGCTGGTGAACGCGTTGTCGCGCCCGCCGTTCTGCTCGATCAGACGCGAGATCTCCCCGCGCCCGCGGGTCGGCGTGCCCTTGAACATCATGTGCTCGAGGAAGTGGGCGAGGCCGGTGGCGCCGGGCAGCTCGTTGCGCGAGCCGACCCGGTAGAAGATCTGTACCGCCACGACCGGGTTGCGCGGGTCTTCTTGGATCAGGACCCGGAGGCCGTTGTCGAGGGTGCCCTCGGTGACCGCGAACCGCGCGGGCCCGGCCGGCGCGGTCTGCGCGGCCGCCCCGCCGGCCAGGACCAGCACGAGAACGAGGCTGCAGAGGGCGCGCGATGGGACCACGCGACCATCGTATCACCCGTGTGAGCGGATCACCCGCGCGGGGATCGCCTGTCGCGGAGCGTCTTCCGTGCCGGTCAGATCGGCCTTTTATACGTTGGGGCGCGGACCGCATACTGGGTCGGTGGCCCACCGCATCGCGCACATCCTGGCGTGGCCAACCGTGGCCGGCACCGAGATCGCCACGCGCCGGATCGTGCAGTGTCTCCAGGGGCCCGAGTATCGGCACGTGGTGTTCTGCCGGCGCGAAGCCGAGACGGTCCAGTCGTTCTTTCGTGCCGCCGCCTTCGAGACCGTCGTCTACGACACCGTGGACCTGAGCTACCGTCACCCGGGTGCGTTTCTCCGCACCTCCTGGCGGCTCGCGCGGCAGCTCCGGCAGCTCGGCATCGACCTGGTGCACTGCTCCGATCTCCTGGCCGGTCTCCGCGCCGCGCCGGCGGCCCGCCTCGCCCGGCTCCCGGTGATCTGCCACATCCGGAACCCGCATCCGCACATCGCGCGCCACGACAAGCCGGTGCTGTGGGCCGTCGATCGGTTCATCTTCGTCTCGCGCGACGCCTGGAGCGCATTCGACTATGCGGTGCCGGCCTCCCGCGGCTCGGTGGTCTACGATGGCATCGAGACGACCCCGGTCGATCGCCACGCGGCCAGACGGCAGCTCCTGGAATCGTTCGCGTTCCCGCCGGATGCGCGGCTCGTCGGCATGATCGGCCGCCTGGCGCCGCAAAAGGACTACACGACGTTCCTGAAAGCGGCCGGTCGGGTGGTCGGCGACTATCCGAGCGCGCGGTTTCTGGTCATCGGGGATCACACGGGCAACGAGGCATTCCGGAGCTATCACGAGGAGCTGCTCCACCTCATCCGGGCCCTCGGCCTCGGCGACCACGTCGTGTTCACCGGCTTTCGCGACGACGTTCCGAAGGTCCTGAGCGGCCTGGACGTCTTCGTGCTCTGCAGCCACTTCGAGGGACTCCCCCTGGTCATCCTCGAGGCGATGGCACAGCAGACGCCGGTCATCGCGACCGCGGTCGGCGGTATTCCGGAGATCGTCTTTGATGGGGAGACGGGATTGCTGCACCGGCACGCGGATGCCGAGCATCTCGCGTCGCAGATCCTCCGCGTCCTGTCGGCCAAGGCGCTCAGCGAGCATCTGGCGATGGCCGGGCAGCGTCTGGTCGAGGAGCGGTTCACCTTTCGCCGCTTTGCCGCCGACATGGACGCGGTCTATCGGCGCATGCTGGGCCCGGGCCGTCTCGGGCCGCCCGCCGGGGGAACGACCGAAGCCTAGCTAGGAGGATCGACGCCGGGGACGGTCCGACGCCTCGGACTGCGCCAGATGCCGGGCCTGCACGAAGATCGCCCGCAGCATCGGGCGCGTGAGCCGTCCCGTGAACGTGTTCTGCTGGCTCGGGTGGAAGGTGCCGAGCAGTACCACCCCGTCGTCCGGCATGGTGGCCCGCGCGCCGTGCCCGAAGCGCGGCAGCGGGCGGGGCACCGCGAGGCCGCGCGCCCGCCGGGTGCGGAGGTAGGCGTCCCACCCGATCTTGCCGAGCGCGACCACCACCCGCACCCGCGAGAGCAGCGCCAGCTCCTCCAGCAGGAACGGCTGGCATCTCGCGATCTCCTCCGGCGCGGGCTTGTTGGCGGGTGGCGCGCAGCGGATGGTGGCGGTGATGTACGCGTCCTGCAGGCGCAGCCCGTCACCGGCGTGGACGGAGGTGGGCTGGTTCGCGAAGCCGGCCGCGTGGAGCGCCTCGAAGAGCCAGTCCCCGCTGCGGTCGCCGGTGAACATGCGGCCGGTCCGATTGCCGCCGTGGGCCGCCGGGGCCAGGCCCATCAGCAGCACCCGGGCGGCGGGATCGCCGAAGCCGGGCAGCGGGCGCGCCCAGTAGGTCTGGCCGAGGTAGCGGCGGGGCGGGCTGGCCGCGACGGCCTCGCGGTGCTTCACGAGTCGCGGGCAGCGGCGGCAGCGCGTGATCCGCTCGGCCAGGGCCGCGAGTCCGGCCGCCGTCCCCTCGCGCCCCACGCGCTGTTCCCGAGTCAGCCTCTCCCTCCGGCAGTGCTAAGCTTGCCGCGTGCCGATCATAGCGACGCCGCGAGAGCCGTGACAAGCCGCGTCCCCGCCCTCATCGTGCACGGCGGCGCCGGCGCCGATCTCGCCGGGCGCGACGAGCTGCGCGCGGGCATGCGGGACGCCGCCGTCGCGGGCTGGCGCGCCCTCGTCCAGGGGGGCACCGCGATCGACGCGGTGGAGGCCGCGGTGCGGAGCCTCGAGGACCACCCGCGCTTCAACGCCGGGCGCGGCTCCGTCCTCACGAGCGAGGGCACGGTGGAGACCGACGCCTCCCTCATGGAGGGCGACCGGCTGCGCAACGGCGCGGTGGCCAGCGTGATCGGGGTGCGCAATCCGATCACGCTCGCCCGGCGCATCCTGGAGGACGGCCGCCACAGCCTGTTCGTGGGCCCCGGCGCGGTGGCGCGGGCCCGGGCGCTGGGCGTGCCGCTCTGCGACCCCGACGAGCTCGTGACCGATCGGCAGCGCGCGCGGCTGGCCGCGCTCCAGGCCGGCACCGTGGGCGCGGTCGCGCTCGACCGCCACGGGACCATCGCGGCGGGCACCTCCACCGGAGGCACCGCGGGCAAGCTGCCCGGGCGCGTCGGCGACTCGGCGCTCATCGGCTGCGGGACCTACGCGGAGAGCACCCTCGGCGGCGTCTCCTGCACCGGGGACGGCGAGGCCATCATCCGGGTGGCCCTGGCCCGGCGCACGCTCGAGATCCTGAAGTCGGTGGGCGATCCCGCCCACGCCGCCGAGATCGCGCAGAGCGTGCTGGTCGAGGAGGGACGCGGCGAGGGCGGCCTGATCGTGATGGACTGGCGGGGCCGCATGGGCTGGGCCCGCTCGACGGCCCTCATGCCGGTCGCGCTCATGTCACCCGGCTGGCACGAGCCGGAGGTGCCCTTCTAGGGCCCGGGCCGTACGAAGCGCGCGGTGATGGCTCCGCCGGGCCCGGCGAGCCACTCCTTCACGGTGCGATAGCCGTAGCGCAGCGCGGCCCGGCTCGCCTCGAAGCCCATCGAGGGGCCGACCAGCGGCGACGGCCGCGGCTCGGGCTGCACCACCAGCACCTCGACCTCGGGATGCAGCAGCTTGATCTCGCGCAGCCCCACGTTGAACAGGTTGAGGCTCGCGATGTGGGTGGTCTGCTCCATGATCGCGTAGAGCCCGCCCCGGCGGATCTCCATCGCGTCCGCGGTGTCGAGACACTGGGGCACCGCCGGGTTCAGCGCCACCAGCACGCTGGCCCCCGCGTCGACCGCCACATCCGCGTGGCCGGTATAGCCCACGTCGCCGTCGACGTAGTCGCGGCCGTCGATGCGATAGGGCTCGAAGAAGCCGGGAATCGCCGAGGAGGCCGCGATGGCCTGGGAGATCGGGATCTCCATCAGGTCGCCGGCGCCGAAGATCACCCGCTCGGCGCGGTCGAGCGCGATGGCCGCGACCAGCAGCGGCCGTGGCGTCCGCCGGAAGTCGTTGGACAGGCCCTTGGCCGCGAACGCCTCCCGCAGGTAGCTCTCGAGCGGCGCCAGCGAGAAGAAGCCGGGCGGCATGTCGTTGCCGCTGCGCGCCAGCAGGTCGGGCCACTCCAGGCGGAAGTCCACCACCGCCCGCTTGCCGATGGCCCACATGAACTGGGCGAGGTTGCGCGCGGCGCCCGCGAAGGACCCCTTGTGGTACACCGAGCCGCGCTGGAAGTTCAGGGGATCGTCGCGCTCCTCGTCGAGGATCGCGTAGAGCTCGCCCGGCTTCACGCCGTTGGCCATGAGCGCCCCGACCACCGAGCCGGCGCTCGAGCCCACGTAGAGGTCGAAATCGTTGGCGCAGAAGCCGGGCACCTCGTCGAGCGCGGCCAGCGCCCCCACCTCGTACATCCCGCCGATCACGCCGCCGCCGGCCAGGACCATGGCGCGCCGTTTCGGCGGCCGGCTCCAGCCGAGGCGCTCGAGCCAGCCGCGCAGTCCGCCCGCCGGCGTCACCGAGGCGCGAGGCGGGGTCACTGAGCGAGCGAGCGTCGCCGGCTCATGCTCCGGTGAAGCGGGGCGGACGCTTCTCGAGGAACGCGCGCACCCCCTCGGCGTGATCCTCGGAGGTGATGGCCTGAGCCTGGGCGTAGGCCTCGAAGCCGAGCGAGGTGGGCAGGTCCACGGTGGCGGAACGGTTCAGCAGCGCCTTCGCGAGTCCGAGGGCGCCGGGCGGGCCCGCCGCGATGCGGACCGCGAGCGCCCGCGTCGTGGCGAGGAGGTCGGAGGCGGGCACCACGCGGTTCACGAGCCCGATGCGCAGGGCCTCCGCCGCGTCGATGATGTCGGCGGAGAACACCAGCTCCTTGGCCTTCGCCAGTCCCACCAGCCGGGGCAGAAGCCAGGTGCCGCCCCCGTCCGGGACGAGGCCGATCCGGGCGAAGACCTCGCCGAACCGGGCCCGATCGGAGGCGATGAGCACGTCGCAGCCGAGCGCGATGTTGCAGCCGGCGCCCACCGCAAAGCCATCCACCATCGCGATGGTGGGCTTCGGGAACTCGAAGAGGCGGATCACGAACCGGTTCAGCGACTCGACCCGGGCCCGGCCCTCCGCCGCGGTGTGGCGCCGGGCCGCCATCGTCTTCACGTCGCCCCCCGCCGAGAAGTGCCCGCCCGCGCCGGTGAGGATCACCACGCGCGTGGCCGCGTCCGCCTCCAGCTCGTCGAGCGCCGAGAGCAGCTCGCGCCGCATGACGAGATCGAGCGCGTTGCGCGCCTCCGGCCGGTTCAGGGTGATCGTCGCCACCGCGTCGGCGCGGTCCACCAGGATCGTGCTGTAGCCCATCAGCGTCCCCCCGCCACCGGGTACGGCTGCCCCGGCAGCATCACGGTGCGGCACGGCGGCCGCACCCGCTCGTTGATCGCGACGCTGAGGCCGGCGGCGAGGAGCAGCAGCGCCACCGCGATCAGGAACACCAGGCCGTAGCCGCCGGTCAGGTCGAACAGCACGCCGCCCAGCCACGAGCCCAGCGCGGCGCCCGCCTGGTGGGCGAGGAAGATCAGCCCGAAGATCGAGCCCACCGAGTACCGGCCGAAGATCTCGCTGGTCAGCGCGGAGGTCATGGCGAGGCTGCCCGAGAGCCCCACGCCCCCGATGGCCGCGCCCACCATCAGCGCGGCCGGGTCGCGCACGAAAAAGAGCGCTCCGAAGGCGAAGAGCCGGAGCAGGTACACCGAGGGCAGCACCGGCTTGTGTCCCCAGCGGTCCGAGATGAAGCCGCGCAGGAGGCCGCCTCCGATCGCGGTCATCCCCAGGAAGCCGATCGCGGAGGAGGCGGTCATGGGGTGGAAGCCGTGGTCGGTCAGCATCGGCACGCCGTGCGCGGAGAGCAGGCTCATCGAGAAGCCGCAGTTGAACAGCCCCGCCGAGAGCAGCCAGAACGACGGCAGCCGGAGCGCGTCCATGGTGGCGGTGCGCTCGATCACGGTCGCGGCGGGCGCCGTCGCGGGGGGCGCCGGGTCGCCGTCGGGCTGCAGACCGAGGCGCTCCGGCCCGTCGCGCAGCACCAGCAGCATGAGCGGCAGCATCACCGCGAGCGAGCCGAGCCCCAGGATGACGAAGGCCGCGCGCCAGCCGAATCGCAGGATGAGCCACATCGCGACCGGCACCAGCAGCGCGATGCCCGCCATGCCCGCGGCGCCGAGGGCGCTCATGGCCAGGCCCCGCCGGCGCACGAACCACCGCGCGATCGCCACCGAGCCCGCCACGTGGCCGGTGGCGGCCACCCCGAGCGAGCCGATGACCGCGTAGTAGAGCAGGAACTGCCAGAGCGACGTCATCAGCCCGGTGAGCACCAGCGACGCCGCCATCGCCACCGCTCCCACCGAGCACACCAGGCGGGGCCCGAAGCGGTCGACGAGCCGTCCCACCAGCGGCATGAAGGCGCCGAAGAGGAAGAGACCGAGCGAGACCACGAGCGAGAAGGTGCCGCGGTCGAGGCCCAGCTCGGCGGACACCGGCTTGAGAAAGGGGCCGATGGCGAAGCGGATGCCCTGCGACAGCAGCACGGTGAGCGCGAGGACCAGCACCACCCAGTAGCCGTAGAACATGCCCGCGGGAGCCGCGCGCGCCGCCGTGCCCATGACCGCACATGATTATAAGCCACCTGTCCTGCTATCATCGGCGGCGGATGAGCCTCGCGTCCCTGATCGGCCTCCCCGCCCACGTCTCTCGCGCCGTGATCGGCATGGTGCACCTGCGCGCGCTGCCGGGCAGCCCGCGCTGGGGCGGCGACATGGCCGCGGTGCTGGGCGCCGCGCTCGACGACGCCCGCGCCCTCGCCGAGGGCGGGGCCGACGCCATCGTGGTCGAGAACCACGGCGACGTGCCCTTCACCGCGGGCCGGGTCGACGCGGCCACGGTGGCCGGCATGGCGGTGGCGGTCTCCGAGATCCACCGCGCGGTGCCCCTGCCGCTCGGGGTCAACGTGCTGAAGAACGACGTCCGCTCCGCGCTCGCCGTTGCGGCCGCGACCGGGGCGCGCTTCGTCCGGGTGAACGTCCACGTGGGCGCGGTGGCCGCCGATCAGGGCATCATCCAGTCGGAGGCGCACGACTCCCTGCGCTACCGCCGCCTGCTCGGCGTGGACGTCGCGATCTTCGCCGACGTGCAGGCCAAGCACGGGATGCCGCTGGCCCCGGTGCCGATCGAGCAGGAGGCGCGCGACTGCTACGCGCGCGGGCTGGCCGACGCGCTGGTCGTCTCCGGCGTGGCCACCGGCGAGCCCACCGGCATGGGCGACCTGAAGCGGGTGCGCGGCGCGGTGCCGGAGGCGCCGCTGCTGGTCGGCAGCGGGGCCACGCCGGAGACCGTGGCCGAGCTACTTTCGGTGGCCGACGGGGTGATCGTGGGCACGTCGCTGAAGCGCGACGGGCGGCTCGCCAACCCGGTGGACGTGGAGCGCGTGCGCCGCCTGGTCGCCGCCGCCCGGACCGCCACCCGGTGACCGTCCCGGCCCCTCCTCCCTCTCCCTCTCGGGAGAGGGCCGGGGTGAGGGTGCCACGCTCCGCCCTCCGGCCCGTTTTTCTGGCGCTGGCCCTCGCCGTCACGCTTGCCGGCTGCGCCCTCGTCGCCCCGCGTCCGGCCCCCGACCCGGTGCGGCTGCGCATCGCCGACCTGCTTCTGATCGGCTTCAGCGGCACCCAGGTCGCCGGCAACGAGGAGGTGCGGCGTCTGGTCTGCGACGTGAAGGTGGGCGGCCTGCTCCTCTTCGAGCGCTACACCTCCGGGCAGCCGCGCAACCTGGTGAGCCAGGCGCAGGTGGCGACGCTCACCCGCGATCTCCAGGCGCTGGCCAAGCAGTGTGCGGGCCGCCCGCTGTTCATCGCCGCCGACGCCGAGGGCGGGCGGGTGATGCGCCTGTCCCCGCGCCTGGGCTATCCGCCCACGCTGCCCGCCCGGGAGCTGGGGCAGCGGGACGATCCCGCCTTCACCCGCGCCGAGGCCCGGCGCATGGGAGCCATGCTGCGCGAGGCCGGCATCAACTGGAACCTGGCCCCGGTGGTGGACGTGGCGGTGAATCCGGACAACCCGGCGGTGGTCGCCCTGGGCCGCACCTACTCATCCGATCCGCTGAAGGTCGCCGCGCACGCGGAGGCCTTCGTCCGGGGGATGCACGACGAGGGCGTCCTCACCGCGCTCAAGCACTTTCCCGGGCACGGGTCGAGCCGGAGCGACTCCCATCACGGCTTCACCGATGTGACCGACACCGCCCGGCTCTCGGTCGAGCTGCGGCCCTACCGCATCCTCATCGCCGACGGGCTCGCCGACAGCGTGATGACCGCGCACGTGTTCAACCGCGGTCTGGACCCGTGGGACCCCGCCACGCTCTCGCGCTACACGGTGCATCGCGTGCTGCGCGGGTGGCTCCGCTATCAGGGGGTGACGGTCTCCGACGACCTGCTGATGGGCGCGATCGCCCAGCACTACGGTCTGGAGGCCGCGGCGGTGCTGGCGCTGCACGCGGGGGTCGACGTGCTGCTGATCTCGCAGAACATGGGCCGCGTCGACGACCGCGCCGCCGAGCGCGTGGTGGCCGCCATCACCCGCGCCATCGCCGCCGGCCGCCTGAGCGAGTCCGCCATCCTCCGCGCGGTGGCCAGGGTCGACGCCCTCCGCGCCCGCCTCCGACAAGGGGGTCAGGTCTTACATTCCGACATTTTTCCGTCAGACGCAGTTTCGACCGTCACGACGAAAATGTCGGAATGTAAGACCTGACCCCGCCCCTCAGCGGAGGGATTGCAGGAAGCGCTCGACGTCGGCGCGGGTGGGCAGGGCGTCCTGAGCGCCGCGGCGCGTGCACGTCAGCGCGGCGGCGGCGCTCGCGAGGGGGATCACCTGCTCCAGGGTTCCGCCCGCCGAGAGCCCGACCGCGAGGGCACCGTTGAAGGCGTCGCCGGCCCCGGTGGTGTCGATGGCCTCCACCGGGAACGCCTCGAAGTGGACCGCGCTCACCCCGTCGCACACGAGGGCGCCGGCCTCGCCGAGGGTGATGATGACGGTGCCCACCCCGCGCTCGCAGAGCCGCGCGGCGGCCCGGCGGCCGGAGTCGAGGTCGGTCACCTCGATGCCGGTCAGGGCGGCCACCTCGCCCGCGTTCGGGGTGAGGTAGGTCACCAGCCCGAGCAGGTCGTCGGACAGCTCCTGCACCGGCGCCGGGTTGAGCACGGTGGGCACCCCGTGCCGCCGCGCCGTCTCGAGCGCCCAGCGCACCACCGGCATCGGCACCTCCAGCTGGGTCACCAGCACCTGCGCCCACGCGATCGACGCCTCGCCGGCGCGGGCCATCTCGACGGTGAGTCGATGGTTGGCCCCGGGCGCGACGCCGATCTGGTTGCGCCCCTCGCGGTCGACGAAGATCAGGGCGGTGCCGGTGGCCGCCTCCGACGTCGTCACGAGCCCGTCGACGCCGATCCCCTGCTCGCCGAGCGCCCGGCGGATCGAGGCCCCCGCGTCGTCGTCGCCCACGCACCCCAGCAGCCGTACCTCCCCGCCGAGCCGGCGCGCGGCCACCGCCTGGTTGGCCCCCTTGCCGCCGCGGTTGACCAGCAGCGTGCCCGCGGAGACGGTCTCGCCCACGCGCGGCAGGCGGGCCAGCGCGACCGTGTAGTCGACGTTGGCCGAGCCGACTACGCAGACGCGGGGCATAGGCGATCCAGGAAGAGCCGCAGCACGGCCTCGCGATCGACGCTCACCGCGACCCGGCACGTGGGCGGGCGCTTGCGGTGCGACGGGATCGCGCGGCGGTCCGCGACCGACATGCCCCGCGTGAGACGGCCGTCGCACTCCACCTCTACCGACATCGGCTCCAGCGTGACCAGCCCGGGCGCGAGCGCGACCGCCACCGCGAGCGGATCGTGCAGGACGATGCCGCCGCCTTCGTGGTCCGCCCCGAACGCGAAGCCGTGGCGAGTGAAGTCCAGGACGAAGCGGGCCACCCGGTCGTCCGGACACCGGCCGAGCCGCTCGCGGAGCACGCTCTGCGCCAGCACAACCTGACCCGTCACGTCCAGCGGCACCAGCTCGAGCGGCAGGCCCAGTCCGAGCACCTGGGCCGCGGCGTCCGGATCGACGTAGAAGTTGAACTCCGCCGCGGGCGTCACGTTGCCCGGTACCGCCACCGCGCCGCCCATCACCACCACGCGGCCCACCCGGGCGAGCCGGCGCGCGTCGAGCGCGGCGGCGGCGGCCAGGTTCGTGAGGGGCCCCAGCGCCACCAGAGTCAGCTCCGGCCCCCATCGATCGACGGTCTCGAGAATCACTTCGGCGGCAGACCCCGTCTCAAGGACAGTGGGGGGCTCGGGATAGCGCGGGCGCCCGTCGGGCTCCAGGACGCGGTCCAGGTTGCCGAGCCCGTCGTCCCCGTGAACGTGGCCTGCGGTCACGAGCGGATGCTTCAGCGGGGCCTCGGCCCCGCGCGCCACCGGCGGCATGCGGGACGGGGCGGCCACCGCCAGGATGCGGCGGGCGTTGGCCAGCGCGAGGTCGACCGGGACGTTGCCGGCCACCACGGTGATGGCCTCGATGCGCGCGTCGGGCGACGCGAGCGCGAGCAGCAGGGCCAGCGCATCGTCGATGCCGGGATCGGTGTCGATCAGGAGGCGGCGGCTCATTTGACAGTCTCTCGGAGGCTCCGTATCATACGCGCCAACCTGGCGCCAGCGCTCCACAAGGAGGAGTCGGATGCACATCCGGATCACGTACTGCGGCGAGTGAAACTACCTCCCCCAGGCCTCCAGTTTGCAGGCCGCCATCAAGAGCAAGTACGGCATCACCGCCGAGCTGCGTGAGGGTGTCGGCGGGATCTTCACCGTCGAGGCCGACGGCAAGATGATCTTCGACAATCAGGTCACCTTCCGCTTCCCGGAGGATCACGAGATCTTCGCCGAGATCGACAAGCTCAAGGCCTGAGCTCCCGCTCGATCCGGTCCCGGAACGCCGGGTCGGCGACGCGCAGCAGCGCTCGCGCCCGCCCGGCGTCGCTCTGTCCGCGCAGCGCCGCCACCCCGTGCTCGGTCACCACGTAGTCCGCGATGAAGCGCGGCGTGGTCACGCGCGCCCCCACCCCCAGCCGGGCCACGATCCGCGACCGGGTGCCCCGCGCCGCGGTGGCCGGCAGCGCGATGATCGAGCGCCCGCCCGCGGCGCGCGAGGCGCCCAGCGCGAAGTCGAACTGCCCGCCGATGCCGGTCACCTGCCGCCCGTCCACGCTCTCCGCGTTCACCTGGCCGAGCAGATCCACCTCGAGGGCGGAGTTGACCGACACGAAGTCGCCCAGGCTGCCCACCACCTGCGGGTCGTGCACGACGTCGGACGGCTCCATGTTGATCATCCGATTGTCGTGGCACCAGTCGAAGAGCGCGGCGGTGCCCATGATCTCGCCCACGTCCATGCGGCCCGGGTGCAGGCGCTTGCGGGCGTTGGTGATGACTCCGGCGCGCACCAGCGGCAGCATGTGGTCCACCAGCAGCGAGTGCACGCCCAGGTCCTTCTTGCCCGCGAGGGCCTCCATGACCGCCTGCGGGATCGAGCCGACCCCGACCTGGAGCGTGGCGCCGTCGGGCACCAGGTCGGCCACGTGGGCCGCGATGCGCCGCTCCACGTCGCCCACCGGCGTCGGCGGGTACTCGAGCAGCGGCTGGTCGACCTCCGTCCACGCGTCGATCTGGGAGCGATGGAGGAATGCGTTGCCGAGGGTGCGCGGCATGCGGGGGTTCACCTGCGCGATCACCAGCGGGGCCCGGCGCGCCGCGGACAGGGCGTAGCTCACCGAGACCCCGAGGGAGAGGTGCCCGCCCGCGTCGGGCGGCGCGGTGTGGACCAGGACCGCGTCCGGGGCCCACGGCCCGCCCGCCGCGAACAGGGTGACCGTGTCGAAGTAGCGCGCGGGCACGAAGTCGACGTCCCCGCGCGCCGCCGCCTCGCCGAGCCGCGGTGACATGTGCCACGTCGCGAAGCGGATCTTGCCCGCGTAGGGTGGCGCCGCGAACGGATAGTCGTCCACCCGGAGGCCGCCCATCAGGGTGAGCGGCGCGAGCCGATCGGCCTGGCGCAGGATCTCCGCCACCAGCGCGCAGGGATCGCCGCAGCCGGCCGGCAGCAGCACCTTCATCCCCGGACGGAGACGGCCGACCGCGTCGGCCAGCCCGGCCTTCTCGAACGAACGGCTCATGGAGCCTCGGTAGTATAATCCGAGCCACTCAACGCGCGAGGGACGCCATGGCCGTGCACCCGCAGTGGGTCACCACCGGTCTCGAGTTCGAGGGGCACCGCATCGTGGGCCACCGCGGCGTCGTGCGGGGCATCACGGTCCGCTCCCGCAACCTCATCGTCAACCTGGGCGCGACCATCCAGACGCTCTTCGGCGGCAACATCACGCTCTACACGGGGCTCTGCGAGCGGGCCCGCCAGGAAGCGTTCGACCTCATGCTGGAGCACGCGGCCGCGGTGGGCGCCAACGCGGTCGTGGCCATGCGCTACGACGCCAACGACGTGGCCGCGGGCGTGACCGAGGTGCTGGCCTACGGCACCGCGGTGGTGATCGAGCCCGTCCGGTCGTAGCGGCTGGTCCGCTCGCACCGCCGGGACTATACTCTGGCCAGGAAGGCGGGAGCGGGCGTCCCGCCCCTCACGCGCGGGCGCCCGGGAGGAGACGACATGCTGAGCGATCGTCGCAGCTTCCTCAAGAGCACGATGGCGGGCGCCCTGGTCTCGGCGGCGGCCGCCGCCA
>Ga0070741_10004164_pt1 | contig 34209 bp, 38 predicted proteins | sample Coa_R1_4_FD_66440 | JGI IMG/M metagenome (GOLD analysis project Ga0070741, IMG submission 66440) | Surface soil microbial communities from Centralia Pennsylvania, which are recovering from an underground coalmine fire - Coalmine... | ecosystem: Environmental > Terrestrial > Soil > Unclassified ... | reverse complement strand
CGCTATTCGGATGCGATGAAACAGTCGGGCGTGGTGTGGAACGACGAGAACCTGGACCGCTACTTGGAGAATCCAGCGCGATTTGTTCCAGGCAACCACATGATATTCCCCGGTGTTCCCGACGGAAAGACTCGCGCCGATATCATTGCCTTTCTCAAGCAGGCGGGAAACACGAGTTCCGAAGCTCAAAAAACGCCACAAGGCCAAATGGGAATGATGGGAGGCATGCAACCCGGAGCGCTCGACTTAAAAACGGTCGATGCGTCAAGCCGCGTGAAAGTGATCACCTATTGCAGCGACACTTTCAAGGTAACAACGGAGGATGGCAAGTCGCGCGATTTCTGGGAGCGCAACCTCCGCTTCAAGACCGATTCCAGCGGAGAAGGTCCAAACGAGGGCAAGCCCGTCATCATGGCCGCCGGCATGATGGGCGACCGCGCTTCCATAATCTTTTCATCGCCGGAAGAGATAAGTCGATTTATCGCCCGGCAGTGTTAAGGAAGCCGCCGCGCCGCAAGAGATCGACCCCGCTTTTGACGATGTTCGCATCGCGCTTGAGCCCACACGGACGGCTCGGCGGGCACTGGAATTATCCCCTCGCGCGGGGCCCCCGGCGCCGTTCCGCTGTTTTACAATTGAATCCGAAAAAACTGCTGCGCGCGCCGCTACCCCGCCGCGACCTTCTGTAAAAAGCCTTCGACGAGTTGATTGAATTTACCGGCGGCGGCGCTGCTCGCGCCGGAGGCGGCACCAACCTTTTCCGCCGCACCGCGGGTGCGCGCGACCGCCGAGGCCAGATCATCGACCACGCGCGAGAGATCGGAGGTCCAGCCCGCGGCGTCATGGATGTTCTTGGAGATCGACGCGGTGACCTGATTTTGCTCCATTACCACGGCGGTGATGCTGGCGGCATGCACGTTGGCTTCGGCGGTGGTTTGCCCGATGACGCGGATCGCCTCGACCACTTCCGCAGTGCGCCGCCGCATCTCCTCGATGCGCACGGCGATGTCGGTCGTCGCCTTGGCGGTCTGCGTCGCCAGCATTTTTACCTCGGCGGCGACCACACCAAAGCCGCGGCCGCTTTCGCCGGCGCGGGCCGCTTCAATGGTGGCATTGAGAGCAAGAAGATTGGTCTGTTGGGCGACGCCGTCGATAAATTGCGTCACGTCCTCGATGGTCTGCGCCACTTGCGACAGCGCGTCGATGGTGGCGGATGCGACGCTGGCGCGATGGGCCGCCTTTTCGATGGCGCCTTCGGCCAGACCGACGCTAGTCGACATGCTTCCCGTGCCGGCCGAGAGCTGGTGCGTCGCAGCGGCGACACCGGCGACGTTGCCGGAGACTTCGTGCGAGGCGCTGGCCGCTTTGCCAGCGCCGCTCTCGGCTTCCGCCGCGGCTTCCGTCAACTCCCGAGCCGCCGCGTGCATAGCATTCAGGGCCGCGGCGCTGTCATTAAGCACGGCAAGCACCGCCGCGCGAAATTCGGCGATGTTGTCTTCCAGCGCCTGGCGGTGCGCTTCGCCGGCGGCATTGCTGCGGGTCAGATCTTCCTCCAGCCGCTGACGCGCTATGGCATTTTCACGGAACACCGCGAGCGCCGTGAAGATGGCGCCAATCTCGTCGGAGCGGTTGAATTGAGGGACGGGACTGACGAGATCGCCGCGCGCGATGCGCGATACCGTGGCCGTCACCTCGTCCAAGGGCCGCTTCACCGCCACACGGAGGAACGTCCAGCCTGTCAGCAGCACCAGCAAAAGCCCGCCGAACAGCGACCAGAGAATGCGCGGTGCCGCCGACGCCACGCGCTGGTCGAAGGCCCACCGCGCCGCCATGGCCTCCTGGCGGGCGACCTCGTCGGCCTTGGCGATCAATTCGTGGGCGCGCTGGGTTTCGTTGACGATGAAGACCAGATGAAATTGAAGCTCGTCGCGCTGCTCGGGACCCAGCGATTGCTGCGCTTCGTCCCAGGAATGCGCAATGTAGCCGACATAATCGTCGAGCAATTTTTCGTCTTCCGGGCTGATCCAGCTTTGCAGAATGGGGTGGATGGCGGTGAGCTTGGAGCGAAAATCGCGCAGAAGATTGCCGCCGTCCGCCAGCGCTTTCTGTCTTTCCTGGGGCGTGAGATCGAGACCGAGAGAGGCAAAGCTGTTGGCGGCGCGATAGGCGAGGATCACCACCTCATGGATGGCTTCGCTGCGCTGCTCGGCCGCCCGTTCCTGATCGATGTAGCCGCGCATAACCGAAAGTTCGTGCACGCTCCAACCGATCACGGCGGCGGTGACCAGCGCGCCGCCAATCAGCAGACAAAGGATGCGCTGATGCAGGCCAAGACGAGGCGGCAGATTCAGCATGGCCCCGGCTCATACACCGAAATCCGTCAACTCTTGTGCTCGACGTTGATGGCGCCCGAAACCGGGTCGAAATAGATCTCGACGCGCCTGCCATCCTTGTCCTGACCATAGATTTCGTAGCAGTTGCCGCTCGTCACCTTGAAGACCTTATAAGTGTAGCCGCCTTGCGCGATCTTCGCTTTCATGGCGTCCTGGCTCAACCATTGGCTCTTCGGCGCGGAGGTGCATTTCGGGCCCTCGGCGAAGGCTACACTGGCGGCGAGCGTGAAAAGCGCGGTGAGAATAGGAAAGCGCATGCGAGAACTCGCCTAAGGAGACTGCCTCGCCAAAGAATTGCGCCAGTGACCTAAAGGTTAGGTTAATAAATACCACCGCCACTCGGCGAAGCGGCGCAAAAAGCCTGGATTCGCGCGAATCCGCGCTGCGGCCCGGCTGGGGCAAAGTCCCCGCGGCGGCTATTCCTCGAACGGCTCCTGACGCATGCTCGCCGGCGGCGGCACGTTAGGCCCGGCGGCGGAGGCGGCGCTCATAGTCGCCATCTGCTCTTCCAGCTTGGCGAGCCGCCGCTTCAGCGCCTCGTTTTCCTCGCGCGCGATGGTCGCCATTTCCTTGACCGCTTCGAATTCCTCGCGCTTGACCACGTCGAAGTCGCGCAGAATGCGCTCGGCCTGGCTGCGGAAAAAGGTGTCGAACTCGCGCCGCACGCCTTGAGCGACGCCGGCGGCGTCGTTCATCAATCGGGCCATCTCATCGTAGATGCGGCTGCTGGTCTGGGTCATGGCGGGTCTCCGGGGTCGGCGCGGCGTCATTAAATGCGCCGCCTACCAGAATGGCGATGCGGGCCTTCGCCCGCAAGGCCGGCCTTACCAGGATGTACGACGGCCGCTTGACTTCGCCCGGGAGGTAAGGCCATCACCGGCGAGATGGGGAATATTTGATGCCTTATTTCGTCCTCGCCTTCCCCGCCTTTGATCCGGTCGCCATTTCGCTGGGGCCCTTCGCCATCCGCTGGTATGCGCTCGCGTATATCGCGGGCATCCTGCTTGGCTGGACTTACGTGCGCGCATTGATTCGCAACGAGCGGCTGTGGGGCGGTCCCGCGCCGCTCAAGCTCGCCGAATTCGATGACTTCGTGATTTGGGTCACGCTCGGCATCATTCTCGGCGGTCGTGCCGGCTATGTGCTCTTCTATAACCTGCCATATTTCGCCGAAAATCCGCTGGAGATATTCCAGCTCTGGAAAGGCGGCATGTCCTTCCACGGCGGGTTTCTCGGCTGTGTCGCCGCGGTGGCGTTGTTCGCCTGGAAGCGCGACATCCCCTTTCTCTCGCTCGGCGATCTCACCTGCGCGGCCGGTCCAATCGGGCTTTTTCTCGGCCGTATTGCCAATTTCATAAACGGCGAGCTGTGGGGGCGCCCGAGCAACATGCCCTGGGCGATGATCTTTCCCGGCGGCGGTCCGGTTCCGCGGCATCCGAGCCAACTTTATGAGGCAACGCTCGAAGGCGCTGTGCTCTTCATCATCCTTGCTCTGCTTATCCGCCGCAGCGCCTTGCAACGTCCGGGCCTGGTCGTCGGCACCTTCGCGGTTTGCTATGGGATCGCGCGCATCCTCGGCGAATTTTTCCGCGAGCCCGACATTCAGATCGGCTTCCTGTGGGGTGGCCTGACCATGGGCATGCTGCTTTCCATCCCGCTAATCCTGTCCGGTGTGTTGCTCATTCTCTACGCGATGAGGCGTAAAACGCGAGGCGAGTGATGGCGGACGAGGCGCTGCCGCTCGAAGCCGAGATTCGCCGGCGTATCAGCATCGCCGGCGCGATGCCCATCGCCCAGTACATGTCGATCTGCCTCGCGCATCCCGAGCACGGCTATTACATGACGCGCGACCCCTTCGGCGCCGCGGGCGATTTCATTACCGCGCCGGAGATCAGCCAGATGTTCGGCGAATTGATCGGGCTATGGGCAGCCGCGGTGTGGCGGCAGATGGGCTCGCCGGAAAATATCAGGCTGATCGAACTCGGCCCCGGCCGCGGCACCATGATGCACGATGCCATGCGTGCCGCGAAGGTGATGCCGGACTTCCGAGCCGCGATCGTACTGCATCTGGTGGAAATCAGCCCCGCCCTGCAGCGGCTGCAGCAGCAGACATTGCACGACGTTGGGCTACCGGTGCATTGGCACGAAAATCTGCAGCAAGTGCCGGAAGGCCCGGCGATCATGCTGGCCAATGAATTCTTCGATGCGCTGCCTGTGCATCAGGCGGTCAAGGAAGCGGACGGCTGGCACGAGCGGGTGGTGATGATCGACAAGCACGGCAATTTCGCGCTGGGCATCCTGCCCGCGCCGATGCCGCATCTGGAGAGGGTCCTGCCGCCGCAGGTGCGCGAGGCACCCCAAGGCAGCATCTTCGAGTGGCGCAGCGATTCGACCGTGCTGGAGATTGCCCGCCGCGTCAGGCGTTCCGGCGGCGCGGCGCTGGTCATTGACTACGGGCATCTGCGCAGCGAAGTCGGTGATACGGTCCAGGCAGTCGGCGAACATGCCTATGTCAATCCGCTAATCGCCCCCGGCCTGGTCGATCTCACCGCGCACGTCGATTTTCAATCGCTGGGCCAGGCCGCTGAGAGCATGGGCGCCCGCGTCCACGGCCCGATTTATCAGGGGGAGTTTCTGCGCCGCCTCGGCATCGAAAGGCGTGCGGCCGCGCTTCGGGCCAATGCGCCACGGGAAAAGGCCGGCGAGATCGAAGGCGCATTGCAGCGGCTCACCGGCAGCGGCGCCCGCAAGATGGGCGTGCTGTTCAAAGCGCTCGCCATCGCCGACCCGAAGCTCAGCGTCCTTCCGGGTTTCGGCGGCTAATTCGCGCTTTTACGGGCAGCGGTGGCGACGACCATCGAAGCCGAGATAGGTCATGCTGTAGGGATCGTAGGACCTGAACCGGCGCATGCAGTAAGCAATGGCTGGATCATAAGGTCGCCCGTAATAGTAGCCCGGCGGTGGATAGTAATATGCCGGCCCCGGCGCATAGTAATATTGGGGATAGCCATAGTAGTACCTCGGATATCCGTAATACTGATGACCGAAGATTGCGCTCCCCAGCAGAAATCCGCCGACGGCACCGACCGCAGCCGCGGTGTTACGGCCGTGCGCAGCGGAAGCCGGGCTGATAGGCGTCGTCGCCAATGCGCTGACGGTCGCCGCCGCAAGGGCAAATTTGGAAATTCTCATGGCTCGCTCCTATTGTCCGGGATCATGAACGAGATGGCCGATCCAGCCTTGATCCTAATCAATAGCCTGTCCACGGAGCGAGCACCTTGATGCTTCAAGCTTCCTCGCTTTCTGCGCTGCCGGGTGTCCGCCATGCCTTCTTCACCCGGGCCGGCGGCGTATCCGAAGGCATCTATGCCACGCTGAATGCCGGCGTCGGCTCGGACGACGACCCGGCGAGGGTCGCCGAGAACCGCGCACGCATGGCGCAGGCCCTGGCAGTCGCGCCTGACCGCTTCCTGACAGCATATCAGATTCATTCGCCCAAGGTGGTGATTGTTGAAGAAGCCTGGAGTCTGGATGGGCGGCCGCGCGCCGATGGCATCGTGACGCGGGCCCGTGGGCTTGCCGTTGGTGTTTCCACCGCCGATTGCGGGCCGATCCTTCTGGCCGACGCCGCGTCAGGGGTCGTCGGCGCCGCACATGCTGGCTGGCGGGGGGCGCTCGGCGGCGTGATCGAGGCCACGGTCGAGGCCATGGAACAGGCCGGCGCCCAGCGCGGCCGCATCGCCGCGGCGCTCGGGCCGATGATCCGGCAGCCAAATTACGAAATCGGGCCCGATCTGATGGCGCGTTTCCTCGACGCCGACGCGAATAATAGACGCTTCTTCACCGACAGCCGGCGAAGCGGCCACGCGCTGTTCGATCTGGCCGGCTATATCGTCGCGCGGCTCACCCGGACGGGCGTCGGCCTCGTGGAAGACCTCGGTTTGTGCACCTATGCCGAGCCGGAAAGATTCTTCAGTTACCGGCGCGCCTGCCATCGGGCGGAGCCCGACTATGGCCGTCATGTCAACGCCGTGGCGCTGACCGGCTGACGGGTCGGAAAAGTTGCGGGACAAGGACGCCTACTTATTGCCAGCAGTGTCACGTCCTTGTTACAGACTGCGCGCGGCGCGGCAGCAATCGGCGAGGATCAAGCGATGAGCAAAAACGGCACGCTCAAGCTCGTTGCCGGAAACTCAAATCCCGCCTTGGCCGCCGAAATCAGCAGCTATCTAAAGACGCCGCTGGCCAAGGCGGTCGTCCGCCGTTTTGCCGACATGGAAATCTTCGTCGAGATCCAAGAAAACGTGCGCGGCGCCGACGTTTTCGTGGTCCAGTCCACCTCCTTCCCGGCTAACGATCACTTGATGGAATTGCTCATCATCGTCGATGCGTTGCGCCGCTCTTCGGCACGCCGCATCACCGCGGTAATTCCCTATTTCGGCTACGCCCGGCAGGACCGCAAGCCGGGACCGCGCACCCCGATCTCGGCCAAACTCGTGGCCAACCTGATCACCCGCGCCGGCGCCGACCGCGTGATGACGCTCGATCTGCACGCCGGGCAGATCCAAGGCTTCTTCGATATCCCCACCGACAACCTTTATGCCTCGCCGCTGATGGTGCGCGACATCCGCGAACGCTTCGACCTGGAAAAGATCATGGTGGTGTCGCCCGATGTCGGCGGCGTCGCCCGCGCGCGCGGCCTTGCCAAACGCATCAGCGCCCCGCTCGCCATCGTCGACAAGCGGCGTGAGCGTCCGGGCGAATCCGAAGTCATGAACGTGATCGGCGATGTGAAGGGCTACACCTGCATGCTTGTCGACGACATCGTCGATTCCGGCGGGACATTGGTCAACGCCGCCGACGCCCTGTTGGAGCAGGGAGCCGCCGGTGTTTATGCCTATATCAGTCACGGCGTGCTGTCCGGCGGTGCCGTCGCGCGGATCGCCAAATCGAAGCTGAAGGAATTGGTCATCACCGATTCAATTCAGCCGACGAAGGAGGTCTTGGCCACCCCCAATATCCGGATCCTGCCGATCGGGCCGTTGATCGGCGAAGCGATCGGGCGCACCGCCTCGGAAGAATCCGTATCCAGCCTTTTCGATTGACAGGCTTGTCGGGTCTAGGGCCCGGCGAGAATCCTTACTCACAGCCAAAAGCAATTCGGGGCTTTGGCGGCTGGACTCCGCGCGTTTATATTCGAGTCGCTAAGTGATTCGCGGCTCCGCGGTCAATCGACCCTGCTTAGTAGGCTCAGCGTCAAAAAGTTGCCTGTGACATGCCGTCGGTGCGCATGCGCGGCGGCGTGCGTGATCATATTGCCCTTAGCCAACAGGAGACGGCATGTCCCTTCTCGCTTTTTCCGAAAGCAGCCGCAGCAACCCGCTTGAGGAGGTGGAACGCGTTGCCGCAGGGCATGATTGGACTTTCGAACGGCTGAGCGAGGACGAAGTCACTATTCTGGCGAGCGGCCGCTGGACGGACTACCAGGTTTCCTTCACCTGGATGACCGATATCGAGGCTCTGCACCTGGCCTGCGTGTTCGATCTGAAGGTGCCGGAGCGGCGGCGCGCGGAAGTGCAGCTCCTCATTTCCCTGATCAACGAGCAGCTCTGGGTCGGCCATTTCGATCTTTGGCCTCAGGACGGAATCGTTATGTATCGCCACGCCTTGATGCTGAGCGGCGGCATGGCGGCCTCCAGCGCGCAATGCGAGGCCTTGCTGAAGACCGCGCTGGAAACCTGCGAGCGCTATTTTTCCGGCTTCCAATTCGTGGTCTGGGCGGGCAAGCCAGCGCGCGAGGCGCTCAGCGCGGCCATGTTCGAGACCTCCGGCGAGGCGTGACCGTCCGCGCGGCCAGTGGCAAGATGCAGCCATGACCGCTCGAACCCTGGATGACATCGATAAGACCCTCGTTCTCATCGGCGCCGGCAAGATGGGCGGCGCGATGCTGGAGAGCTGGCTCGCGCTGGGGCTCGAACCGCGGCGCGTCGCTGTTATCGAGCCGCAGCCGGCAAGCGCGATCGCGGCACTCGCCGGCCGCGGTCTCCGCCTCAATGTGCCGCTGCTGTCGATCACCGATGCCGCGATCATCGTCATCGCCGTCAAGCCACAGGCGGCCGGCGAGGCGCTGCCGCCGTTGCGGCCGATCGCCGGTCCCGCGACGCTTATCCTCTCGATCATGGCGGGAAAAACCTTGGCGTTTCTCGAAGGCGCGCTGCCCGGCGCCGCCATTGTCCGTGCTATGCCCAATACGCCCGCCGCCATCGGCCGCGGCATAACCGTCGCAGTCGCCAATGCACAGGTAAGCTCGGCGCAACGCGAACTCGCGCAGCGCCTGCTCGGTGCCACCGGCAAGGTGGAATGGGTCAAAGACGAGACGCTGATGGACGCGGTGACCGCCGTGTCCGGGTCGGGCCCCGCCTATGTTTTTCTGTTGGCGGAAAGCCTCGCCCGCGCCGGTGTAGCTGCCGGGCTGCCGCCCGAGCTTGCCGCCAGGCTTGCCCGCGAAACGGTCGCCGGCGCCGGCGAATTGCTGCACCAATCCCCGCTGGACGCAGGCACGCTACGCCAAAACGTCACGTCGCCCGGCGGCACCACGGCTGCGGCCCTGGAAATTCTCATGGCGTCCGAGGGACTCGATCCGCTGCTGGCCAAGGCGGTCGCCGCCGCGGTGAAGCGCTCGCGCGAGCTTGGCGGCTAGCGAGGTGCGGCGGCAAACATGGCGGCCTTGGAACGGCCTCGATGCGAGCCTAGATTGATTGAGGTCATCCGATAAGGAGTGTCGCCATGGCCCGCAAAGCTTCACGGCCAAAGGGCGGACGCAAGCCGCAAGCGGCGAGGTCCGGCAACGAGCGCGAACGCATCATCGGCGCATTCATGCACTTGCTCGCAGTCGATCCCATCGAGTCAATTGAACTGGGGCAGATTGCCGAGGCCGCCGCTGTTTCGCTGTCCCGGCTGCGTCAGGAGTTCGATTCCAAGCTCGCGATTTTGGCAGCGCAAACCAAAGACATTGATCGGCAGGTCCTCGAAGGTGTGGAGGAGGAGGCCGACGAAGACGCGCGCAACCGGCTGCTGGACGTGCTGATGCGCCGCCTCGAAGCGATGCAGCCGCACAGGAAGGCCGTGCGCTCGCTGATGTGCTCGGCGATCTGCAATCCCGGTCTTGCGCTCGCCTTGAATGCGCTGACCGCGCGTTCGATGCGTTGGATGCTCAGCGCAGCAGGCATCGGCACATCGGGGCCCAAAGGCGCGCTCCGCGCGCAAGGCCTGGCGCTGATCTTTGCCCAGGTGCTGCGTGTTTGGATTAGCGACGATGATCCATCACTCGATCGCACCATGGCCGAACTGGATCGCGCGTTGACGCGCGGACAAAGCTGGTCGCGGCTGTTGGACGACCTTTGCGCACTGGTGCCTTCGCCCGGACGCCGCGCGCGGCGCTCTCGCGGCGGCGAACAACGTGCCGCAGCCTGACGGCACTACGTAGGAATCCTAACCGTCGCGCGCAGGCCCCCGAGGGGACTATCGCCAAGAGTAATGTCGCCGCCATGCGACCGGGCGATGTCGCGGGCGATCGCCAGCCCGAGACCGGTGCCGCCTTCGTCCTGATTGCGGGCGTGATCCAGCCGCAGAAACGGCTTGAATACCTCTTCTCGCATGGCCGGGGGGATGCCGGGTCCGTTGTCGTCGATGGTGATGGTCAGCCAGCGATGATCGCGATGCCCGGTAATGGAAATTGTCGAAGCGAAGCGTGCGGCGTTGGAAACCAGATTGGCCAGGCATCGCTTGAAGGCTGCGGGCCGCACGGTGACGACGGGAATGCCGTGAAACGTGACGCTGGCATTGTCGCCCTGCCGCTCGGCATCGAGCCGCAACTCTTCGAGCAGCGCGGAAATGTCTGTGGAGTCCGCCGTCTCCGCCGAGTCGCCGCGCGCGAAGGAGAGATAGGCCTCAAGCATCCGGGCCATCTCGTCGATATCCTTTCTCATGCCCTCGGCTTCCGGGCTGTCGCCAAGCAAGGCGATCTCCAGCTTGAAGCGGGTGAGAATGGTCCGCAGGTCGTGGGAGACGCCAGCCAGCATGGTGGTGCGCTGCTCTATGGCGCGCTCCACCCGCTGCTTCATCTCTATGAAGGCCTGGGCGGCGCGGCGCACTTCGCGCGCGCCGCGCGGATGGAAATCGGGGACGTCGCGGCCCTTGCCGAAACTCTCGGCCGCGTCGGCGAGGCGTAAAATGGGCCGAATCTGATTGCGCAGAAAAAGAATGGCGACGGTCAGCAGCACGAGGGATGTGCCGACCATCCACAACAAAAAAATCCCCGAATTCGAGGCATAGGCAGCGCTGCGGCGGGCGAAGACGCGCATCACGGCGTTATCGAGCTGAATGCGAATTTCGACGAGCGACGAGCGTCCCACGGTGTCGATCCAAAACGGCTGGCCGATCTGCTTGCGCAGCTCGTCCGACAAGGTCTGGTCGAGCAGCGAAAAGAACGGCTTCTGCGCCGGCGGCGGCAATTCGCCGCTGGGAAGAAAATCGACGACCAGGCCCAGCCGGTCTTGCGCCACCTTGCGGATGCGCGGCTGCGCCACAGCCGGCGGATAGGTCTTATAGACGTCGATCAGCGCGGCGATGTCCTGCACCACGGCGGCCGAGAGATGCTGCGTCATCAGATTCCAGTGCCGCTCCATGAAGACGAAGGCGATCACCGACTGCAGCAGCACCATGGGCGTGACGATGATCAGCAGTGAACGGGCGTAAAGGCCCTTCGGCATGAAGCTGTTGATCCAGCGCCAGATGCGCGCCCAGGCGAGGCGCACGCGTCCGGCCGCCGCGCGCAGCGTGGCAAAGCGGAAGGCCAGATCGACACTGCTCATGAGCCGAGCACCAGCCGGTAGCCGATCCCGCGCACGGTTTGCACGATGAGCGGGTTGGCAGGGTCGCGCTCGATCTTGCGCCGCAGCCGGTTCACCTGGACGTCGACGGCCCTTTCGTTGAGCGAGCCGCCGTTGCCGGAGAGTTCCAGGCGCGGCACCGTCTCGCCCGGCCGCGCCGCGAGCACGCGCAGCATTTCCCGCTCCCGGTCGGTGAGTCGGATCACGTCCTCGCCACGGCGCAACTCGCCGCGACCGATGTGAAATACGAATTGGCCGAACCGGACCGTTTCCGCGGGTTGCGGCAATGCCGGTTTTGCCCGCTTGAGAATATTGGCGATACGCAGAGACAGCTCGCGCGGCTCGAATGGCTTGCTCAGGTAATCGTCGGCGCCGATTTGTAGGCCCTGGATACGGCTCTCGGTTTCGTCGCGCGCTGTCAGCATGAGAATCGGCACCGTCGAGGTCTGCCGGATCGCCCGTGCCAGATCAAAGCCGGTCTCGCCGGGCATCATGATATCCAGCACAAGCAGATCGAAACGCAGCGTCTCCAGCTTCAGCCGCGCCTCGGCCGCTGTTTTTGCCGTGGTGACGCGATAGCCTTCCGAGAGCAGAAATCGCAGCAGCAGGTCGCGGATTCGTCGGTCGTCATCGACCACGAGAAGATGGGGGGCGTCATCCGCGAGGGCGGCGTCGTCACGGTTCGCCGTCGTATTCAGATCGCTCATGGCCGTGACGGCTGGCCGTGCTCGGCGTTTTCGATAAGCCGCAGCACGTCCTTTCTCCCTTCTGCGTTGAGCATCGCGATCAAAAAGCGGCGCGCCGATTGACGGCCGCCGGGGCCGAGTTCCTCCAAGGCACGCATGATGCGGTCGGTCTGCAGCCCGGCGAGCTTCAGCGCCAGCGCCTCGCCTTTCGGCGTGGCGTAAAGAAGGCGCTGCCGGCGATCGCTGGCGCCTTCTTTCTGCACGATGTAGCCCTCATCCACGAGCTGCTTGAGCACGCGGCCGAGCGACTGTTTGGTGATCTTCAAGATGTCCAGCAGGCTTGCAACTTTCATTGCCGGGTTACGGTTGACGAAGTGCAGCACGCGATGATGCGCGCGGCCGAAGCCGAATTCCCGCAGGACCTCATCGGGATCGCCCACGAAATCGCGATAAGCAAAAAATAACAGCTCTATAATGTCCCAAAGCGGCTCCGGCTGGCTTTCCCGACCGGGCGGAGGGGAATCGGCGGAACGCTTCAGGGCCGAAGAATTTATGTCAGCCATATTGACATATTTTGGTTTGATTGTTACCCAAAAGCTGCGTCTGGACGAAAGGATCGTGCCCTAGGGCCACTCTGGCGCCGGTCGTTGCGCTCGTCGCAAAAGCGCGCTCTCATTGAGCAAATTTGAACATACCGGGTGTTGGCCCGCGACGCAAAACAGGTCTCGCGCCTTGGAAAACGGGCGCCGCCTGCGGCCAATCCCAACCAGGAGGAACGCCATGGCTGCCCCTGCCCTGCCCTTTGACCAGCGCGAAGGCGTCATTTGGTATGACGGCAAGCTGGTTCCCTGGGCCGACGCCAAGCTGCACGTGCTCTCGCATGGTCTGCACTACGCCAGCGCCGTGTTCGAGGGCGAGCGCTCCTATGGCGGGGAAATCTTCCGGAGCAGCGAGCATTCCGAACGTCTGAAGAATTCGGCGCGCGCCCTTGATTTTGAAATCCCCTATTCGGTCGCTGAAATCGATGCCGCCAAACGCCTGGTGCTGGAGAAGAACGGCCAGAAGAATGCCTATGTGCGGCCGGTCGCCTGGCGCGGCTCGGAAATGATGGGCGTCTCGGCGCAGAACAACACCATCCATCTCGCCATCGCCAGTTGGGAATGGCCGAGCTATTTCGATCCGGCACAGCGGCTGAAAGGCATCCGCCTGGACCTCGCCGACTACCGCCGCCCCGATCCAAGGACGGCGCCGGCGGGATCGAAAGCGGCCGGGCTCTACATGATCTGCACCATTTCCAAGCACAAGGCCGAGCGCAAAGGCTATGCCGACGCTCTGATGCTGGACTGGCAGGACCGAGTCGCCGAATGCACCGGCGCCAACATCTTCTTCGTGGCCGACGGAAAGATCCATACCCCGATCGCGGATTGCTTCCTCGACGGGATCACACGGCGCACGGTCATCGCGCTGGCGAAGAAACGCGGCATTCAGGTGATCGAGCGGCGCATCATGCCGGACGAGCTGAGCGGCTTCTCGGAATGTTTTATCACCGGCAGCGCGGCCGAAGTCACCGCCGTCGGCGAAATCGCGCAATGGCGCTTTACGCCGGGCGCCATCACCCAGCAGTTGATGGACGACTATACGGCGGAAGTGCAGCCGAAAGGTAAGGCCGCCGCGGCTTGACGGTTTTCATCCTTCGCCGGGCTGCGAATCGCGTGCACGCAGGACGCTGACGTATCGCACGCCATTGGCCGCGAGAAAGCTGCGCATGTCCTCGTCCAAGACGCGGCCGTGGCTTTGCGAGGCGTGGCGCAGCAGCAGTCGCCCATTCCTGGCAAAGGCGATAAAGCCGACGTGAAAGAAGTCGAGATGCGTCTGCCGCGAGACGAAGCCGACGATATCGCCGGCGCGCAGCTTTTGCGCATTGGCGATGAGAGCCGCTGACGTCGAAGCCACGAATGATTCCGGGCGTGGACCCAGCACGCCGTGAACGGTTTTCGTGATCTGCTCCGCCGGGCTTATTGCCAGCGCAAAGCAGATGCCTTTGTCGGCGTTGCGGGCGATCCAGTCGGCGAAATAATGATTACGATCGCTCCAGCGTACCTCGTCATGGGCATAGCGAATGCGCCGGAGCATGGAAGGAAATTCCTCCACGTTCCTGCTCAGAGCGGCGGCGAGCACCGTTTCGCAATAGGTCACGCAGTCAAAAGCATCTTCGCGCATGACCAGCCGCTCGGCCTGCCAAGGGCCGCCAATCAGCGTATCGGCCTGATAGCGCACGCCGAGCAGCGCGCGGGAAATGAATTCGATGCGTGGCTGCACCGCGCCGCTTGGCGCCTCACGGATAAGACGCCCAATCACGGCGGTGCCGGCGCCAGCAGCGCCGCTAAATGCCAATGGTGCGATGCTCACGAGCCGCAGAAATGCGCGGCGGGTCGCGGTCATCGCTGTTCCCCGGCCCGGCGCGGATTGGGTTCGCGCCAACGCTCGGCGGCCGCGTCATCAGTTGCCTTGGCTTCGACCCATGACCGGCCAGTGCCGGACTCGACCTGTTTCCAGAACGGCGCGCGCGTCTTCAGATAATCCATCAGGAATTCCGCCGCGGCAAAGGCGTCGCTGCGGTGCGACGAGGCCGTGATCACCAGCACGATATTCTCGCCCGGCAAGATGCGGCCGTGCCGATGAATGACGGTCACGCCGAGCAGGCGCCAGCGCCGCTGCGCCTCCTCCACATGGCGGGCGATCTCGGCTTCCGCCATTTCCGGAAAGTGCTCGAGGGTAAGCGCCGAAATCGGCTCGCCGGCCTCGTCGCCACGGCAGATGCCGGTGAAGGCGACGACCGCGCCGATGTCCTTGCGTCCGCGCGTAAGAGCGGCCGTCTCGGCGGCTGCGTCGAAATCTTCGCGCTGCAAACGAATGGTCATGGCGATAGTCCGTCGAGACGGCAGCGCCGCCCGGCGACAGCGTATCACCCTCCCGTCATCGGCGGAAAGAACGCGATTTCGCTGGCGCCGCGGAGAATGGCATCCGGCCGCACGTGATGGCGATCGATGGCGGCGCGGATGAACTTTGGATTGTCGAAGACCTGGGCATATTCGTCACCCCGCCGCTTTAACCAAACCATGAGATCGCCGACTGTCGCGATATCCGCCGGCAATTCGAGATCTTCGTCGGCCTTGCCGACGCGCTCGCGTACCCAGGCGAAATAACGAATCTTCATGGTCACTGGAGGTGTTTGACACCGGCGCGGAAATAGTCCCAGCCGGTGTAAAGCGTGAGCAGCGCGGAAATCCAAAGCAGCGCTATACCGATGAACGTCACCAGGCCGAGCGTTTGGCTGCCGATAAAAACGCCCATTGTCCACAACGTCGGAATGGTAACGATGACGTTGGGGATCACTGCATCACCCGCTTTGCCGGCGATGAGAAAGCCGACCGCCACCAGTTGGAGTGCCGTCTTCCAGCGCGCCAACTGCGTCACCGGAACGCTGACCCGCAACTCGGCCAGATATTCGCGCAGTCCGGAAACCAGAATTTCGCGGCAGAGAATGACGATAGCCGCCCACAGCGACCAGCCGCGAATCGTGTCCTCTCCCGCCAGCATCAGCAGGCAGGATGAGACGAGAAGCTTGTCGGCAATGGGGTCGAGCATGCGGCCGAAGCTCGACTGCTGTTCCCACACCCGGGCGATATAGCCATCGAGAAAATCGGTGATGCCGGCAACGATGAAGATGACTAAAGCCAGCCAGCGCAGCCAGAGCCCGCCTCCCAGCAACGCCTGCCAATATATTGCACCGACCACCGCGGGAACTGCGGCGATGCGCCCGTAAGTCAGCAAATTCGGCAATGCTAGCGGGCGCGACGGCACGGAATGGGCTGTCGGCATCATGGCGCGACAAAATACCCGCCGGCTGCCCGCGTCAACAGTGCGAAGGGCCAAGACATCGGTTCCAATCTGGATTTTTCCTTCACCGGATAAGGCGTCAGGCGGGCGCGCCGTGGAAAAAGTCATAGATCCTTCGCGCCGTCTCGGCATTGATGCCGGGCACGCGCGCCAGATCGGCCGCCGTCGCCTGTTCGACAGCCTTCAAGGTACCGAAATGCCGCAGCAACGCGCGCTTGCGGGCGGGACCGATGCCTTCGATCTCCTGCAGTCCGGCTTCGCGGATATCACGCTTGCGGCGTTGGCGATGCGAGCCGACGGCAAAGCGATGAGCCTCGTCGCGTAAACGCTGAATAAAATAAAGGAGCGGATCGCGCGGCCGTAATTTGACCGGCCCGCGGTCGGCCACGAAAAAGTTCTCCTCGCCAGCATCCCGGTTCGGCCCTTTGGCGACCGCGACGATCGGCAGATCGCCGATGCCGACGGATTCCAAGCTTTGGCGCGCGGCGTTGAGCTGGCCGAGGCCGCCGTCGATCAGGATCAGATCAGGCCAGGGAGAATCCGCCGATGCCCCGGTGGCGCCGTTCTCGGTGCGCGGCGCCTCCGCCAACAGCCGCTTGAAGCGCCGGGTCAGAACTTCGCGCATCATTCCATAATCGTCGCCGGGAGCGAGATCGGACGAGCGAATATTGAACTTGCGGTATTGACCTTTGACGAAGCCCTCGGGTCCGGCGACGATCATCGCGCCGACGGCATTGGCACCCTGAATGTGACTATTGTCGTAGACCTCGATGCGTCTTGGCACCTTGCCGAGATGAAACTTTTCGCTGAGCGCTTTCAGCAGTGTGTTCTGGGCCGAGGTTTCGGCGAGCTTGCGGCCAAGCGCTTCGCGCGCATTGGTCAGCGCGTGCTCGACCAGCTCTTTCTTTTCACCGCGCCGCGGCGATGCCACCTCGACCTTGTGGCCGCTTTTGGTGCGCAGCGCCTCTTCCAGCAGCGCGCGGTCCTCGATGTCATGCGAGATCAGCACCAAGCGCGGTGGCGGTTTGTCGTCGTAGAACTGGGCGAGGAAGGCGCCGAGCACCTCGCCGGGCGAGAGCGAACGGTCGGCTTTTGGAAAATAGGCGCGGTTGCCCCAATTCTGCCCGGTACGGAAGAAGAAGACCTGCACGCAATTGAAGCCGCCGGCCTGATGGACGGCAAAAACGTCCGCTTCCTCGAGGGTGCGCGGATTGATGCCCTGCTGCGACTGGACCGCCGACAAAGCCGCGAGCCGATCCCGGTAGATCGCCGCCCGCTCATAATCCTGCGCCGCCGACGCCTGCTCCATCTCCGCCGCGAGCAGCGTTTTCACATTGCGGCTCTTGCCGGACAGAAAGGAATCCGCCTCGCGCACGAGCTCGAAATAATCGGCAAAGGAAATCTCGTTGGTGCAGGGGGCCGAGCAGCGCTTGATTTGATGAAGAAGACACGGGCGCGTGCGGCTTTCGAAGAAACCGTCCGAACACGAGCGCAGCAGAAAGGCGCGCTGCAGTGCGGTGATGGTGCGGTTCACCGCCCAGACCGAGGCGAAGGGCCCGTAGTATTTGCCGGGCCGGCTGCGGGCGCCACGGTGCTTGAGAATCTGCGGCGCCCAGTGATCCGAGGTAATCAGGATATAGGGAAACGACTTGTCGTCGCGCAGCAGCACATTGAAGCGAGGGCGCAGCCGCTTGATGAAATTGGCCTCGAGCAACAGCGCTTCGGTTTCGCTGCGGGTAGAGACGAATTCGAGGCTATGCGTCGCCGCGATCATGCGTTCGATGCGGCTGTCGTGCCCCGTCGGCCGCGCATAGGCCAGCACACGTTTCTTGATGTTCTTGGCCTTGCCGACATAGAGGACCTGACCGGCGGCGTCGACCATGCGATAGACGCCGGGCGATGCCGGCGCATGGCGCGCGTCGCGCAGGATGGCGGCACGGCCCGCCGCTAGCGTTCCGGGCGGCAACTCGGAGAGATCAAAGGCCGCAGCTTCCTCCGATGGGGGGAGACTTGGCTCTTCATCCTCTTCGGCGAGAGCGGTTTCCGGTTCGATATCCTTCTTCGGTCCGTTCATATGGCGATAGGTAGGGTTTCAGGCCGGAACGGGCCAGAAATGTTCGGGACTATGCCGTGGGATTCGCGTCGGAATTCGCGAGCGCCAGCATTTCAGCGGACGTCGGGCGCAGGGCCGGCGTGGGAGATTATAGTAAATATATCGTCGGCCGAAATATTTCAGCGATACGCTTTCTTAGGCATAGCCACTCGTCGTTACTTACCGATTCATAAGCGCTTAACTTAAAAATCGCGATAAATCCTCGTGAAAAGCCGGCTTCCGCCTTTTGCCGGCCTGCCTGCCCGCGATGGAGCGAATGCGCGGCGGCGAGGCTTTGCGGAGACCAACAAACCGGCGACTCCGGACGCCTTGTCGTCCGTGGAATGCGAAATGCCGTGGAGGTCGCGATGTATAAGAAGATGGTTTTGGCGGGGGTTGTGGGCGCGCTGCTGACCGGCGCGGGACATGCCGCCGACATTCAAGGCGGCCCGCGGCCCTATGCGGCGCCGACGCCGTTCGCCGCCTATAGCTGGGCGGGTCCTTATTTCGGGCTGAACCTGGGCTATCTCTCCGGCAGCGTTACCAACAATCCCACAGACCCCGCAGGCGCAGCCGGCGGCGTGCAACTCGGCTACAATTGGCAGAGTGGGTCGCTGGTCTTCGGCGGCGAAACCGATCTGCAAATCTCCGGCGCCGATGACGTGCTGGCGCCCTGGAAATTTTCCAATCCCTGGTTCGGCACCGCGCGCGGCCGCGTCGGCTATGCGCTAAACAACATCCTCTTCTACGGCACCGGCGGTCTGGCTTATGGCGGCCTGGAGCTCGAACATGCCGGGCTGTCGGAAACTAAATCGCATATCGGCTGGACGCTCGGACTCGGCGGCGAAGTCGGCTTGGCGCAAAATTGGAGCGCCAAGGTGGAATATCTCTACGTCGATCTCGCCGACCGCACCTATTTCACCGGAACATCGAACGGCCTTGAGTCGGGGCTTTTCCGCATGGGCGTCAACTATCACTTCTAGGCCTAAGCCAGCGAGCTTCCGCCGCCGTCGTTCGCTGCCAGTATTGGAAAGCGGAATCGAAGTATTTATTTACCGCAGACCAAGGATATGGTGGCACGAATCTGTCATTTGTCGGGCATATGCAAGTCTAAATGATGGCATTCATTTGCATAATGACTGTGACTTTATCGCACTAGACAGAAGAGAAATAGCGAATACTGTCCGCGCTCGCTAGACAGGAGGGTTCTCACGATGAAGAGGCTATTTTTCGCTGCCGCCGCGGCTCTTGGCACTGCACTGGCCGGATCGGCCTCCGCTGCCGATTTGCCGCGCCGTCCCGCCGTTCCGGCGAAGGCGCCAGCCGCCTATATCGCGCCGGCCTATAACTGGACGGGACTGTATCTCGGCATCAACGGCGGCGGCGGATGGGGGACTTCCCGCTGGACCGACAATGCCGGCACGACCGGAGACTTCGACCTCTCCGGCGGCCTGGTCGGCGGCACAGTCGGCTACAATTGGCAAGCCGCGCAGGCAGTGTTCGGCATCGAAGGCGACCTCGACTGGAGCAACATCGACGGCACCACGAGCAGCGGTGTTTGCGGCGGCACGAACTGCAAGACCGAGAATTCTTGGCTTGGTACCGCCCGCGGCCGGCTCGGTTATGCCGGAATCGATCGCGTGATGCCCTATGTGACCGGCGGCCTTGCCTTCGGCGACATCAAATCGACCGTTCCCGGCTTTGTGGGACAGACCGACACCAAAACCGGCTGGACCGCCGGTGGCGGCGTCGAATTCGCGCTTCCCGCCAACTGGACGGCCAAAGGCGAATATCTCTACGCCGATCTGGGCGACACGAGCTGCGCGGCCGCGAATTGCGGCGGCACCGGGTCGACCAAGGTGGAATTCAAGTCGCACCTTCTGCGCGGCGGCCTGAATTACAAATTCTGATCGCCTCGGCGGTAGCAAAGTAGGGAAGCCCGGCCCTGCGCCGGGCTTCCTTTTTTGGGTGTGGCGGCAAAGACATAACGGGATTGATTTTTCGGCCTGTCGCCCTGCAGCGGAACCAGCCTCGGACGGAGGCGTTCTCCCCGCAACATGGTGTGCCGGTTCGCCCGCACATCCCACCAGGGGAGATTTGTCATGAAACGCGTATTTCGTTCCGGCGTGGCCGTGGCCGCGCTGATCGGCTTGGCGGGCTCCGCTTATGCAGCCGATATCGCGCGCCGGGTCCAGAAGCCCGTTGCTCCCGCGCCTTATGTCGCGCCGGTTTACAACTGGTCGGGTCTTTACGCCGGCGTCTACGGCGGCGGCGGCTGGGGAACGGCGGAAATATCGGGAACGCCGGGCACCGGCAGCTTCGACGTCTCCGGCGGCCTGGTTGGCGGCATACTCGGCTACAACTGGCAGGCCGGCCCGTGGGTCTATGGGTTGGAAACCGACATCGGCTGGAGCGGCATCAAGGATAGCGCCGCCTGCGGCGGGCTTAGCTGCAGCGTGAAAAACAGCTGGCTCGGCACAACGCGCGCGCGTCTCGGTTACGCAACCGATCGCATCATGCCTTACATCACCGGCGGCGCCGCGTATGGCGAGGTCAAAGCCGAAGCGAGCGGCCTCGGCGGCGCCAGTAGCACGCGGGCGGGATGGACCTTGGGCGGCGGCATGGAATTCGCGCTGAACGGGCCGTGGACCGCAAAGGTTGAATATCTTTATGCCGATCTCGGCAGCTTCAACTGCGGCGTTTCATGCGGTGTGGCCGCGGGATCCGGCGACGTGAGCTTCCGTACCCATATTGTGAGGGCTGGCCTGAACTATCGCTTTTAGCACCGCCCCATAGAGACAACAGCAAAGCCCCGGTTCGACAACCGGGGCTTTGATGTTTTTCCAGCACGCCGGCCATCGTCTGGCGGCGTCGCGTCGTCAGACGGGCCAAGGTCAGCCGGTGATCACCAGGTTGACGGCTTTGGGGCCTTTGCCCTTCTTGTCCGGCTCGACGTCGAAACTGATGCGCTGTCCTTCTGAAAGCGTTTTCAGTCCCGCACTTTCCACCGCCGTGATGTGAACGAAGACGTCACGTCCGCCGTCATCCGGCTTCACGAACCCATAGCCCCGCTCGGTATTGAAAAACTTCACAGTCCCAGTCTGCGCCATCGGGACCCCCTCCCCGAATCTCCCCAGCCGGCCCGATAATCCCTTTGAGGCAAAAATCAGACCGAGGCCATAGGCGTAGACCAAGCCGCGTCTGCTGGAAAGAGGTCAGAGCCGGGCGCGGCTATTTTTCGCCCGCCAGCCAGTCCAGACGAAAGCCGCTTTCGCGCTGCGAAAAGCAGCGGGCAAGCGCGGGAAAAAGCATTTGGATCTCGCTTTCCAAGGTCCACGGCGGATTGACGATAATCAGTCCGCAGCCGGTGAGCCGGCCGGCGTCGGGGAACGGCGCGATCGTCAATTCGGCGCGCAGGACTTTGCCAATGGCTGCACGTTTGATCCGTTTCGCCAGGGTGTCGGGGCCGCTGCGGTCCTTGATCGGGTACCAGAGCAGATAGATGCCTTTCGGCCATTTGCGATGCGCGGTGGTGAGCGCCTCGGCCAGGCGAATGAACTCATTCGGCTCCTCAAAAGGCGGATCCACGATAACCAGGCCGCGGCGCTCTTTCGGCGGCACGTACGCCGTGAGCGCCGTCCATCCATCGATCGCCAGTGTTTTGACGCGTTTTGACCGCCCCAGATTCTGTTGCAGGGCGGCGGCCGCCACCGGCTCCAGTTCGCAGGCGATCAGGCGATCCTGCGTCCGCAACCATTGCCGCACGAGCAGCGGCGATCCCGGATAAAGCTCCAGTCCGCCGGGGGGATTGAAAGCGGCAATGGCTTCAAGATAAGGCGCGAGCAGTTCGCGAACCTGCGGCGCAAATGCTGCCGTCCTGAGCCGGCCGATACCGTCGCGCCATTCGCCGGTGCGGCTCGCCTCCGGCCCCTCCAGATCGTAGAGGCCCGCGCCGGCATGTGTATCGATGACGCGGAACGGCGCCGTTTTGGCGCGAAGATGCATGACGATCCGCGCCAAAACCGCGTGCTTGACGACGTCGGCGAAATTGCCGGCGTGGAAGCCGTGCCGGTAATTCATGGCAGGCAGCGGCCGACGCACGCTGTAGACGCGGGATTGCCGGAAATAACGGCGCTAGGGCTGCGCCATGCGGCAGCTCGGATTGTGAGCCCAGTTGCGATCAAGACCGACCACGCACCACTGCACGTCCCAGGTCGCTCCCACCTCGCCCATCCCGAAAACGAGCGAATAGAAGACCGGCCGCCAGATGCCATCGGAAATCTGCGCTTTCGCCTGGCAGAAGCGCCGCGTCGCGACATTGGCGGCCCATGGCCGGAACGCGATTTCCTGGACGTCGGCAAAATTGAGGATCTGCAGATTGGAATTCCAAAACCGGCTTTCCTTTTCCTCGAAAGCGGAAGCGATTTTTTCGAGTCCGGCGTCGCAGGACGGCAAAATCCATTCCGGATAGTCGTTCGGTCCCGCGGCCAATCCGCGCGGCAGAAACGCAAACGCCGCAAGGAGAAAAATCGAGGCACCGGCCAAGGTGGCACGACAGGACATGACGCAAACTCCCTCTCCCATAATCACGGTGGCGCGGCTATCGGCTTTGGTCAAGGGTACAAAAACCGGCCCACCGCGCCTATTGCCAGTCGCCAAGCACCGCCTGAACCAAGGCCATCGCCGCGACCGCCGCGGTATCGGCGCGCAAAATGCGCGGGCCGAGCGCCAGACGCAGAACGTTCGGCCGCTGCAACAGCGCCGCGCGTTCCTCTTCCGCGAAACCTCCTTCGGGACCGACCAGGAGCGTTATGCCTTTCTCGCCATTTCCCGCCTGCTGCGCCGCCTGCAGCGCCGCGATAGGATCCCTCACTTCTGCGTCCTCATCGCAAAAAATCAGTAGCCGAGAGACATTGTGCTCGGCGACGGCGCGGTCCAAAGATAAGGGTGACTGCACCGACGGCAGCGTCAGAATTCCGCATTGCTCGGCCGCTTCTATGACATTGCCTTGCATGCGCTCGAGGTTGACGCGCGCAGCCTGGGTATGGCGGGTGATAACCGGCTGCAGGCATGATACGCCCATCTCGACGGCCTTCTGCACCAGGTAATCGAGCCTGGCGTGCTTGAGCGGGGCAAACCAATAGTGCAGATCGCCGGCGGCCGTTTGTTCGCGTGTGCGCTGCCGCACGACCAGAGACGACTTTTTTCCGGAGCCGACGATTTCCGCGAGCCATTCGCCGTCGCGCCCGTTGAAGACCAAGACCCGGGCGCCGGCTTTGAGCCGCAGCACATTTGTAAGATAATGGGCCCGAGGGGCGTCGAGCGTCAGCGACGACCCGGCGGCCAGCGCCGCATCGAGATAAAGCCGGGATGCGCGGAAATCATAGTGTGACATAGGGGACTGTCGATTTTGGGCCGGCAACGGGCTTTAACCTTTTCACGCTTAACTGCCGGCGCCTTGAGGAGCTTGGCGCTATGCTTGCCGCCGCCTTCTCGCCGGATTTTGCAGGCTATTAGTAAAGCGGAAATAGCCGGGCAACCGCAACTTGATGGGGATGGAGAACGCCAATGATGCCGCTTCGCTGCGCTCTCGCCGGCGCTTTGTTTTTCGGCTTTCTCGGCAGCGGCAAGGCGCAGGTGCCTGCACCTGCTGCGCCGCAAGCCGGTTGCGACCAGTTGGAGAGTCTCGGCGGAGAGGTGAAGAAGCGATTCGAGATTGCCCAAGCCACGGTGTCAAAGAGAAAGCCGGTTTCGGAACAGTGCCGCGCTCTCACACAATTCTCGGACGTGGAGAGCAAGTTCGTCAAATTTATCTCGCAGCAGGGCGTCTGGTGCGGCGTGCCGTCCCAGCAGATCGAGACGCTCAAGGCCAATCACGCGCATACGCTGACTTACCAAAAGCAGGCCTGCGCCGCGGCGGCGCAGGCGGCGCGGCGCCCTGAGGGCCCGAGCTTGAGCCGCGCGCTGAACGACCCGATTCCGGATGTGAACACGACAAGCACTGGCGGCGGCACCCTCGATTCCCTCGCCGGCAATCCGCTGCGATGAGCGACGCCGCCGGACCTGTTGCCGATGCGATCGGCAATTGGGTAGACCGGTTCGCGCCGGCGGCAATACGTCCCTATCTTCGGCTCGCCCGCTTCGACAGGCCCATCGGCGCTTGGCTGCTGTTGTTGCCCTGCTGGTGGTCCGTCGCTCTCACCCTCGTCCCCGGCAAGATGACGGCACTCTCCCTGACCGTGTTCAGGTCTTTCGTTTTGCCGAGCCCTTTTTATCTGCTGCTGTTTTTCATTGGCGCCTTCGTCATGCGCGGCGCCGGCTGCACCTGGAACGACATCGTCGACAGAGACATCGATGCAGCGGTCGCGCGAACGCGGTCGCGCCCCATCCCGTCCGGTCAGGTGAGCCTCAGCGGCGCGGTGCTCTTTTTGATGCTGGAGGCGCTGATCGGGCTCGTCGTGCTGCTCCAGTTCAACGGCTTCGCCATTGGACTCGGCGTCGCCTCGCTCGCCGTCGTCGCGGTCTATCCTTTCATGAAGCGCCTGACCTATTGGCCGCAGGTAGTGCTGGGGCTCGCCTTCTCCTGGGGCGCGCTGATGGGATGGGCTGCCGCCTTCGGCCGCCTCGAGCTTCCTGCGCTATTCCTCTATGCGGGGTCGATTGCCTGGGTGATCGGTTATGACACCATCTACGCGCATCAGGACCGCGAAGACGATGCGCTGGCAGGATTGAAATCGACGGCGCTGCTGTTCGGCGAGCGCACAAAACCGGCTCTGATCCTTTTCTATTCGCTCGCGGTGCTGTTCATCGCCGTGGCTGGCTCGAGCGCGGGGGCCGGTGTTGTCTTCGTCCTCGGTCTTGCCGCCTTTGCCGCGCATCTCGCCTGGCAGATCTGGCGCATTGACATCGACGATCCCGGGTTGTGCCTTGAGCTGTTCAGATCGAACAAATATGCCGGGCTGATCCTTTTCGCAGGCATCGCGTTGGACGCGGTCCAGCGCGTTCCGCAAGCCTAATTGCGCGCGATGATCTCGCGCTCGCCGCGATGTACTTCTGCCGCCGAGCCGGCGAGTCCTGGGCGCCGCCGCCAGCGAATCGATGGACGGCGGGATTTCACGGCGGTCCGGCGGCGCCGCCTTGCCGCGATTTTGCCGAGGCGCACCTGGCCGAGATGGGGAAACGGCTCGTGCAACACGCCCTGATCGTCGGCGACCAGCAACGGCAGCCGCAACACGCGGGCCCAGGACTGCCATTCGGCGACCACATCGTCGCTATCAGCGGCCACCAGGAGCGGAATCGAAAGGCCGGGATCGGAATGCTCCAGCGTGACACAGACTGTCTCGGCGGGCACTTGCGGCGGCAGGATCACGCGTAGCGCAACGCCGAGGAATTCGGCCACCGGCAGCTTGAGCGCCATTCGAATGCCGCCGACGCGGCGGCGGACGAAGATGCGATCCTGGTGCAGCTCCACTTCGCGCGTGCGCTCGTCGGCGCCGGAATCGCCGGCGCTGAAGCGAACGGGCAAAGAGAAAGGGTCGAGCCGCAAGCCACGGCTCGACCCAGCGGGAGCAGGCCCGCCGCCCTCAATTTGACGCCTCAAAAGCGTGTCTCCCCGCCGGGCTTTTTGTTGCCCGGTCGTGCGCCCACCATGACGGAAAGGCCTGGGAATTCGCTTAAGAAGCCTGGTTAATCACTCGTATGATGCGCGGCATCGACGGACATGCTTGCCAAATGCTTGAACCGCGCGAGCTTCGATGACATCTGACAGGAGAATGGCACGTTGCCCGCGGATACTAGGAAACCCTTGCATTATGAGCTCTTTACTCGATCAATCGGCCCTTACCGACCTCGCCACCGAGCTTGTCGAAGCCGCGCGCAAAGCGGGCGCCGACTCCGCCGATGCGGTGGCGGTGCGTTCGGTATCGCAAGGCGTCGAAATTCGTGACGGCGCGGTCGAAGAATCCGAGCGGGCGGAAGGCGACGACCTTGGCTTGCGCGTCTTCGTCGGCAAGCGCCAGGCCGTGGTTTCCACTAACGATCCGCGCGACGGCGCGCAAAGCTTGGCCGAGCGCGCAGTCGCCATGGCCAAGGTGGCGCCGGAGGACAAATTCGCCGGGCTCGCCGACGCCGCGCTGCTGGCCCGCGACTTTCCCGATCTCGATTTGGTCGATACCAGCCTGCCGAACGTGAGCGAACTCGAAGCGCGCGCCCGCGCCGCCGAGGCGGCGGCCATGGCGGTCAAGGGCGTAAGCAAGTCGGGCGGCGCCTCGGCCTCCGCCGGCATCGGCGGCATGGTGCTGGTGACGAGCCACGGATTTCAAGGCAGCTATCTCAGCTCGCGCCACGGCATCTCGATGACCGCCATCGCCGGCGAAGGCACGGCAATGGAACGCGACTATGATTTTTCTTCGGCACTGCATGCGGCCGATCTCGACGGCCCCGAGAAGATTGGCCGCACCGCCGGCGAGCGCGCGGTGGAGCGGCTGAACCCGATGAAAGCCGCGACCGGCCGCGTGCCGGTGGTGTTCGATCGCCGGGTCGCACATTCCCTGATCGGTCACTTGGCTGGCGCGATCAATGGCACAGCCATCGCCCGCAAGACCAGCTTTCTCAGAGACAAGCTCGGCCAGAAAATTTTCGCCGGAGGAATTCGCATCGTCGACGACCCATTGCGCAAACGCGGCCAGCGCTCGCGGCCCTTCGATGCCGAAGGCGTTGCCGGCCGCCGGCTCAACATTATCGACGATGGCGTGCTCACCACCTGGCTTTTGGACTGTGCCACGGCCCGCGAGCTTGGCCAGCAGACGACCGGACACGCTCAACGCGGCGTTTCGTCGGCGCCTTCGCCGGGCCCTAGCAATTTGCATCTGGAGCCAGGCAAGGCGACGGTTGAAGAACTCATCGCCGATATCGAACAAGGTTTCTACGTCACTGATCTCATCGGAATGGGCACCAATCTCGTCACCGGCGATTACAGCCGCGGCGCTTCCGGCTTCTGGATCGAGAAAGGCAGGCGCAGCTATCCGGTCAGCGAAGTCACCATCGCGGGCCATCTGAGCGACATGTTCAGCAGCCTGACCCCGGCCGACGATCTCGAGTTCCGCTATGGGACCAACGCGCCGACGCTGCGCGTGGAGGGTTTAACCGTTGCCGGCCGTTGATCCGCGATCCGAGATCGCCCGCTTGTCGGAACGGCTCGCGGCGGCGGTGCGCGAAGCCGGCGAACTCGCGCTCGGCAAATTCCGCGCGCCGCTTAAGAGCTGGACCAAGGATCGTCATTCGATCGTCTGCGAGGCCGATATCGCCTCCAACGAATTGCTGCAGGATCGCCTGCAAGCGGCGAGCAGCGATATCGCCTGGTTGTCGGAGGAAAGTCTCGATGATCCGGCACGGCTGCAGGCGCGCCGCGTCTGGGTCGTCGATCCGATCGACGGCACGCGCGCCTATATCGAAGGACGGCCGGACTGGTCGATTGCCGCCGCCCTGGTCGAAGCAGGCCGCCCTGTCGCCGCCGCCCTCTTTGCGCCGGTGGAGGATGCGATGTTTCTGGCCGTCGCCGGTCAAGGCGCGACTCTCAACGGCGGCCGCATTGCGACCACCCCCGAAAGGGAAGCCCTGCGCATCGCCGGTCCGGCCGGACTGTTGCAACGCCTGCAAAGCGCCGAGCTGCCATTCCAGCCGATCCGGAAAATCCACTCGCTGGCGCTGCGCTTTGCGCGCGTCGCCCAAGGCGCTATCGACGCGGCGCTCGCTTCCGGCAACAGTCATGACTGGGACCTTGCGGCGGCCGATCTTTTGGTGCACGAAGCCGGCGGATTTCTGACCACTTTCGCGGGCCAATCGTTGATCTACAACCGGGCCGATCCGGTGCATGCGCCGCTCGTCGCGGCAGCCCGCGCCAGCCACCGCAAGCTACTTCCTTTGCTGCGGGATCAGCGTATCCATCCGGTTAGAATGACCAAAAACCAAAAGGTTGAGGATAGTGTCATGTCCGAAAAATCCGCCCGCGGCCAGCTATTGCATCTCGTATTCGGGGGCGAGTTGGTGAAGCTCGGCGGCAGCGAATTCAAGGATTTGGACAAGCTCGACATCGTCGGCATCTATCCGAATTATGCCGCCGCCTACGCCGCATGGAAGGCCAAGGCGCAACAGACCGTCGACAACGCGCATATGCGCTATTTCATCGTGCACCTGCACCGGCTGCTCGAGCCCGAGAGCGCCGGCCAGGCACCGCGCTGATCGGAGAAGGCGTTGCGACTTCTTTCCAAGCGCATCGTGGCCACGCCCTGGGCGCAGAAAGCCATCGGTTTCGTCGCGGCGGAATATTTGCGTTTTGTCTGGAACACGTCGCGCTTTGTATTCGAACCGGCGGATTTCTACGAACGCGTGGCGCCCGACCTTCCGGCCATTGTCGCAGTCTGGCATGGTCAGCATTTTCTCACGTCGTTTCTCAAACGGCCGGAGTATCGCGTGAAGGTTCTTATTTCGCGTCACCGCGACGGCGAAATTAATGCGATCGTGACGGAACGGCTCGGCGCCGGGACCATCCGTGGCTCCGGCGATCACGGGCGCGATTTCGCCCGCAAGGGCGGCGTCAGCGCCTTCCGCTCGATGCTGAATGCGCTGGGCGAGGGATTTAATATCGTGCTCACCGCGGACGTGCCCAAGGTCTCCCGTATCGCCGGCCGCGGCATCATCATGCTGGCGCGCGATTCGGGGCGGCCGATCTATCCTGTCGCCACGGCGACCAGCCGGCGCATCGCGCTCGACACTTGGGACCGCTCCGCGGTCAATCTGCCGTTCAGCCGCGGCGCCGTCATCGTCGGCGAACCCATCCGCGTGCCGCCAGAGGCCGACGACGACGCCGTGGAAGCGGCCCGCCGCAAACTTGAAACCGATCTCAATGCGCTGACCGAACGGGCCTACGCGGTCGTCGACGGCGGGAAGGGACGGGCCCGTGGCTGAAGGGCTGCCGCTGTTGCTTCGTATCTACAGGCTGGCGATGACGGCGGCGACGCCCATTGCGCCGCTGCTGCTGTCCTACCGTCTGCGGAGCGGCAAGGAAGATCGATCGCGGCTGGCCGAACGCCGCGGCCAGCCGGCGATCCCGCGGCCTGCCGGCCCCTTGATCTGGCTGCACGGCGCCAGCGTGGGCGAAATCACCGCGGTGCTACCCCTCATCGAACGCGTCCGCGCCGAAGGGTTTCAGGTGCTGGTCACCTCCGGTACCGTCACCTCGGCCGAACTGGCGCAGCAGCGCTTGCCGGCGGGAGCCATCCATCAATACGTGCCGCACGATGCCCCGCCATTCGTCGATGCCTTTCTCAATCACTGGCATCCCGATTTGGCCTTGTTCGTGGAATCCGACCTTTGGCCGAACCTGGTGCTCGGCTGCGCCGACCGTAAAATTCCTCTCCTTCTCCTCAACGGGCGGCTGTCGCACCGTTCGTTCTCGCGTTGGAAGCTCGCGCCCCGCGCGATCCGCACGCTGCTGCGGCGCTTCGAACTCTGCCTGACCCAATCTCCCACCGACGCGGAACGCTATGCGAAGCTTGGCGGCCCTCGCGTGATCATGACTGGAAATCTCAAGCTCGACGTCCCGGCGCCGCCGGCCAATTTTGGCGAATTGCAGGCGATCAAGGCTACCACCGAGGATCGCACGGTCATCGCGGCGGCCTCGACACATCCCGGCGAGGAGACGGCTATCATCGACGCCCACCGGCGGCTAAGCCCCCTTTTCCCAGGCTTGCTGACGATCATCGTTCCCCGGCATCCCAATCGCGGCCATGCGGTCGCGGAATTGGCATCGAGCGCCGGCCTCAGCGTGTCCTTGCGTTCGATCGGTCAGCATCCGAACGCACAATCGGATGTCTATGTCGCGGACACGGTCGGCGAACTCGGACTCATCTACCGGCTGGCGCCGATCGTCTTCATGGGCGGCTCGCTGGTGCCTCATGGCGGCCAGAACCCGATCGAAGCCGCAAAGCTGGGAACCGCCATTTTGCACGGGCCGCACGTCTGGAACTTCACCGACATTTATTCGGCCTTGGACGAGGCGCACGGCGCCGTCCCGGTCACCAATGCCGAAATGCTGGTAGCGCGGCTTGCCGATTGGCTGGAAGACAACGGCAAGCGCCAGCAGGCGGCCGACGCGGCGCGCCGCACAGTCGATGCGCTCGGCGGCGCCCTGGAACGCACGTTGGAAGCGCTCAGGCCCTATCTGGTGAAAATTCGCCCGGCGCTGAGGTCGCGCGATGCATGACCCGGACTTCTGGTGGCAACCACCCGGCTTCGCAGCCGCCCTGCTTGCACCCGTGGCGGCGATCTACGGAGCGATCTCGGGCGGCCGCATGCGCAAGGCCGGAATGAAGATCGGCGTGCCGGTCATCTGCATCGGCAATTTCACGGTCGGCGGCGCTGGCAAGACGCCGGCGGCGCTCGCCATCGGCCGCTGGCTGATCGAGGCGGGGCGGAGCGTCTTCTTCCTCAGTCGCGGTTATGGCGGCGATTTCGAAGGTCCGGTTCGCGTCGATCCGGCGCGGCATGGCGCTGCTGAAGTCGGCGACGAGCCGCTCCTGCTGGCGCGCACGGCGCCGACGATCGTCGCGCGCGACCGTGTGGCCGGCGCCCGTATGGCGCGCGCCGCTGGCGCCACCGCCGTCGTCATGGACGATGGATTTCAGAATCCGTCGTTGCATAAGGAATTCGCTCTGGTCGTGGTCGATGGGCAACGCGGCATCGGCAATGGCCGCGTCTTTCCTGCCGGACCCTTGCGGGCGCCTCTTGCAGCTCAGATCGAACGCGCCGATGCGTTGCTGGTCGTCGGCAAGATATCGGACGCTGCGCGGCCGGTCTTGGAGACCGCAAGCGCGCACCGCATCCCCCTATTTCATGGAGAGCTCGTTCCGGACGATGTGGTTGTTGCCGGATTGAGGGGCCGGCGCGTCCTCGCTTTCGCCGGCATCGCGAGCCCCGAAAAATTTTTTGCAACTGTCGCCGCCGCGGGCATCGCCGCGCCGGTGACCCGGGGGTTCCCCGATCACCACCGATACAGCGCCGCGGAGATCGAAGACCTGCGCGCGCGGGCAGCAGCCGTAGGGCTTGTCCTGCTCACCACCGAAAAGGACCTGGCGCGCATGACCGCCGACGAAGAGCTCGCCATGAAGATCGACGGCATCCGTGCCTTACCGGTGTGGCTGAATATCGAAAAGGAAGCTGAATTGCACCGGCTCATCGCCGCCAAATTATAGATGCGCGCGCTTATTTCTTGAGATGCCGTTCCAGGACCGCTTCCGGCGTGGCATAGGCTTCCTGCAGATCCACGCTCCAATATTTAAGCTCCTCGAGGGGGATCGGCACGCCGGTAACCGCGCAGCGCACATAAGCGCCGGCCTTGACGATCCGGAAGTCTCCGTCAAGATATTTCACTTCCGCCTCACCCCCCTTATGCGAAGGGTCGCCATACCGATTAAGCACAAGTCACCTCCGTCGAAGCCGGTGCGCTCACAACATAATGCTTCGGCCGCCGCCGCGAAACCCGTCGATGTTCAGGTGTGATATGCCTTCGACCGATGACGCCGATCCACGAAGGCAATCTTGCATGGGACGCCTGATTCTACTTCCGGCCATCATCGCCTGGACGATCTTTCTGAGCCCATCGGCGTTCGCCGCAGAACCGATTGTCATTGAGGGCGGGCGGCAAAGCCTGCGAGGCGTACTTTATCGTCCGCCGGGAGACGGCCCTTTTCCGGCGGTCGTCGCCATGCACGGCTGTGGGGGGCTCACCACAAAGTCCGGGTCGATCACCGCAAGGTTCCACGATTGGGGCGCGCGGCTGCAGGCCGCCGGGTTTGCCGTGCTCTTTCCGGACAGCTTCGGCTCGCGCGGGTTGGGCTCCCAGTGCACCAACAAGCAGCGAACGGTTCGCGCCTCGCGCGAACGCGTAGACGACGCCAATGCCGCGCGGCGGTGGCTACAGGCGCAGCCTTGGGTCCGCCCGGACCGCGTTTCGGTGATCGGCTGGTCGAACGGCGCGACGACGACTCTCTACACCGTCGGCCAAAAGACCGCACGGCCGGCGGTAGGCGCAGATTTCCAATCCGCCATCGCGCTCTATCCCGGATGCCGCACGCTGCAAGCCGCCCGCTGGATCCCGCGCCTGCCGACGCTGATTTTGTCAGGCCTCGCCGACGACTGGACGCCGGCGGCGCCTTGCCAGCGGATGGCTGCTGCGGCGCAGGGCGTCGGCGCTCCGGTCGAGATCCTCACCTATCCCGGGGCCTATCACGACTTTGACGTCCCGGACACGCCGGTGCATGAACGCAAAGGGCTCGCCTTCAGCGGCGACGGCTCGGGCACAGCCCATCTCGGCACGAATGAAGCGGCCCGCGCCGATGTCATAAGACGGGTGCCGCAATGGCTGGCGCGATGAGTTTTTTGCAAAAGTGCGGACGATAGCGAACGGATGGAAACGCAGGTACTCATTGTCGGCGCCGGGCCGACCGGCCTTACGCTAGCGATCGATTTGGGCCTGCGCGGCGTGCGCTGCACGCTGATCGAGCAGAAGGAAGCGCCGCAGTTCCTGCCGAAGATGGAGCGCTGCAACGCGCGGACCATGGAAATCTACCGGCGCATGGGGCTTTCGGAAAAAATCCGCGCCGCCGGGTTGCCACGCCAGTGCCCGATGGACGTCTTCATCGTGCTGTCGCTGGTGGAGCCACCGCTGTTCCGCGAAAAGCACCCCTCCGTCGCCGAATATCAGGAATTGATCGCCAAGACGAACGACGGCACGCGGCCGCTCGAGCCCTATCAGCTCGTCTCGCAATACACGCTCGAGCCGCTACTGAAGGCAGTGGCCGAGACGCTGCCTTCCGTCACCGTTCGCTATGGCTGCGAATTTCTCTCCTTCACCCAGGATGGCGGTTCGGTCACCGCCAAGGTGAAGGACCATAAGGGCACGACGTCGGAGATCAAGGCGCTATACCTCGCTGGCTGCGACGGCGGCGCCAGCGCCGTACGCCGCCAGCTCGGCATCAAGCTTTCCGGCGACGGCAACCTGCTGGAGCTGCGGCAGGCGCTCTATTATTGCGAGGATCTCTACGAGCGCATTCCGATCGGCAAAGGCCGCCACTATCACGTCGCCGACGACAAGCACACCTTTCTGATCGTCCAGGACTCCACCAAGCACTTCACCTTGCACGCGGTGGTCGAGCGCGATGAGGACATGCGCCGGCAATTCGAAGAGACCGTCGCCATGCCGGTGCAATACGACATGCTCTATGTCGGCAAGTGGCGGCAGAATTTATTGCTGGCGGACCGCTATCAGGACGGGCGCGTCTTCCTCGCCGGGGATGCGGTGCATCTGGTGATTCCCACGGGCGGCCTGGGCATGAATACCGGCGTCGGCGACGCTATCGACTTGTCGTGGAAGCTTGCCGGCACCTTGCAGGGCTGGGGCGGGCCGAAGCTGCTCGCTTCCTACGAGGCGGAACGCCGGCCGGTCGGCGCGCGCAATGTCGCGGCGTCCACTTTCGCATGGCGCGGCCGTAATGCCTGGCGAGCGATGTGGCGGCCGAATATCCGCGACGACACACCGGAAGGCGCCGAGACGCGGGCCAATCTGGTGCGCGTGGCGACGGGCGAACAGAGCAAGGGCAACAAGATGTCCGGCGCCGAGCTGGGCTATCGTTACGATGGCTCGCCGCTGATCTGGCCGGAAGCCGGTGAGGCGCCGCCGCAGGAGATCATGAATTACATCCCGACGACCTGGCCGGGCGCGCGGTTGCCGCATGTCTGGCTCGACGACGGCTCAGCGATGCAGGACCGGATCGGCAATGCCTTCACCTACACGCTGCTGAAGCTGGGGCGAACCGAGGCAGATACCAGCGGACTGGAGCGCGCTTTCGCGGCGCGCGGTGCGCCGCTGCGCATTCTCGACATTCCCGACGAGACGCCGCGCCAAGTCTACGGCTGCGACCTATTGCTTTTGCGGCCTGACATGCACGTGGTTTGGCGTGGCAATGCCCCGCCGCAAGACCCGCAGAAGCTCGCAGCGGTGGCGACCGGGCATTAAGTCTCCGGTTTCGTCATCAAAAAAGGCTGCCCTGCCCGGACCCGCCGCCTTTGCGCGGGCGCGCCTTCTCGGGCCTAGGCGCAGCGGCAGGCGCCCCATCCGCTACCGCCCCCACATGTCCGTCGGAAAACTCGATGTCGAGGCGCTGACCGGACGCGACCGCGGCGGCGTTGTG
>Ga0070741_10004163_pt1 | contig 34210 bp, 37 predicted proteins | sample Coa_R1_4_FD_66440 | JGI IMG/M metagenome (GOLD analysis project Ga0070741, IMG submission 66440) | Surface soil microbial communities from Centralia Pennsylvania, which are recovering from an underground coalmine fire - Coalmine... | ecosystem: Environmental > Terrestrial > Soil > Unclassified ... | reverse complement strand
TCGTACTTGCCGTCGTGGAACGACGCGATCGGGTTCGTCGGCAATTGGAACGTGCCGATGGACTTCACCGCCGCGATCCAGCTGTCGTTCGTCGGGTTGGGACCTGCCTTCTCGAGGAGCTGCTTCAGGATGGCGAGCTCCGCGCAGCGGTCCTCGAGCCCTTCGAAGACCTTCGCCGTCTTGCCGTCCGGGCCGGGCTTGAGGTCCTTCGGCGCAACGACGGTCTCACCGGTGGCCTGCTGGTAGGCGGTGACGCACGCCTGCACACCCGGCAGCGCGAACGTCTCGTCGTCATTCGGCCCGTTCAGCGTGATGAGCCCCTCGTACGGGTTCGGGTTCTTCCCCGCCTTCACCTCGTCGTTGCCCTGCTCGGCCACGCCCGAGTCGTCGGACAGCAACTGCATCCCGGGGATGGCCGCCTTGATCTTCTCGACGAACTGCTTGGCGGACACGAGGAGGCCCGACATCACGAGCGCGTTGACGTTCTCCTGCTTCCACTTCTCGATGAAGCTGTCGAGCTGCTGCTGCGCGCCGGTCGTGTCCGCGCCGTTGATGGTGAGCACGGCCGTCGAACCGGTCTGCAACCCGGCGGCACTGGCGAAGTCGCTCACGGCCTTCTGGGCGGAGTCCTGGTTGGTCTGGTCGGCGAGCAGCGCCACCTTCTTGCCGGCCAACGTGTTGTTCTTCTTCACGAGGTCGAGCAGCGCGGTGAGCTGTCGCTCCGGCGCGATGTGCGGCGTCAGCAGGAGACCCGGCGTCGACCCGTCGATCGTCTTCTGCGTGGTCAGCTCGGTGATGAGCGCGGTCTCCTTGTCCTTCGTCACGCACAGCTGGTTGCTGCCGTCGGACGGGGGCGGGTCGTAGGCGCCGATCACCGCGAAGACCTGCTCGTCGTCGGTGAACGACGTGCACGCAGCAGCGACGTCATCCGGCTTCAGCGGGCACAGGCTCTTGAAGACGATCTTCACCTGTCGCCCGCCGATGCCGCCCTTCTTGTTGATGTCGTCGACGAGCGCGGTGACGATCTTCTGCGCGTCGCCCTGGTTGAAGTCGACGAACTGCGCGATGCACTGGAAGTCGACGACGGCGACACCGATCTTGATGTCGGTGGCGGTGATGCCGCGGAACGATGCTGTCAGCGCGGCCTGCGAGCTGGAACTCCCGGAGCTCGAGCTCGACGAGGTCTTCTTGCCACTGCTGCTGCAGGCGAGCAGCAGCGTCGCAGTGAGCAGCACCGCAACCGCGGACCGAATGCGCACGATCGTTCCCCCCACGTGGTCGCCCCCGACACACCGCTCCGTGTCGTGGCGGGCACCTTAGGTCACCGCGGCGGCGCTCGCCCGGAGGAACCGCTTGAGCACCTTCCCGTTGGGGTCGCGCGGGAGCTCGTCGACGAACGTGAAGCGCTCGGGGCACTTGAAGTCCGCCAGCGCGCCGCGCACGTGCGCCGCGAGCTCGTCCGGGGTCACCGCCGCGCGCGCCTCGACGACTGCGGCGAGGATCTCACCGTGGCGTTCGTCGGGCACACCGAACACCGCGCAGTCGACGACCGCGGGGTGGAGGTGGAGGACGTCCTCGATCTCGCGCGGGTACACGTTCACGCCGTCGCGGAGCACCATGTCCGACACGCGGTCGGTGATGAACAGGTAGCCCGCGTCGTCGACGTGCCCGACGTCGCCGACGGTGAACGCGCCGTCCCGCCACGCTCGTGACGTCTTGTCGTCGTCGCGGTGGTAGTGGAACGTGCGGTTGCCGCCGGGCGGCGCGATGTAGATGATGCCGTCCTCGCCCGTGGGCACCGGCTCGCCGTGCTCGTCGAGGATGCGGATCTCGACACCGGGCCACGGCGTGCCGACCGTGCCCGGTCGCGCCAGCCACTCCTGCGGCGACACGCGTGTGGCACCGCCCTCGCTCGCCCCGTAGAGCTCCCAGATCTCCGCGGTCGGCAACGCGTCGATGATGCGCCGCTTGACCGACGGCGGGCACGGCGCGCCGGCGTGGATGACGTGGCGCAGGCTCGAGAGGTCGAAGCGGGCCCGTTCCTCCTCGGGCACCTCGAGGATGCGAATGAAGTGCGCGGGCGTGAGGAACGTCGTCGACACCCGTTCACGTTCGATGGCCGCGAGCGCGTCGCGCGCGTGCCACTCCGGCAGGACGACGACGGTGCCGCCGCTGAACAACGTCGTGAACGCGTAGCCACCCGGGCCGGCGTGGTACGACGGGCCGGCGAGGAGGTGCACGTCGTCGGCGCGGTAGCCCCACAGTGCGACGAGCCCGCGCTGCGCCGTGGCCATCGCCGCGGCGTCGATGCCACCGTGCACCACGCCCTTCGGCCGCCCCGTGGTGCCCGACGTGTAGAAGATGAACGACGGCGACTTCCAGCCGTCGCCGTCGAGCGGGTCGCTGGCGGCGACGAGCTCGTCGTAGTCCTCGCCGACCACGATCACCCGGCAGTCGGGTGCCTGGCGGCGCGCCGCGTCGACGTACTCGCGCAGCGACGCGTCCGCGACGAGCACCTGCGCGCCGGAGTCGGCGAGGATCCACGCCAGCTCGTCGCTCTTGAGGTGCCAGTTGACGGGCAGGAAGCGGGCCTCGGCACGGCACGCGGCCGCCGCCGTCTCGAAGAACTCGAAGCCGTTCGGCACCATGGCGGCCACGGCACCGCTGCCATCCGCCGGCACGCCCGCGGCGCGCAGCGCGCCCGCCAGCCGGGCGGCACGGTCCGCCAGCTCGCCGTAGGTGCGGCGGGCGTCGCCCACCACGAGGGCGGCCTTGCCGGGGGTCGCCCGTGCGAAGTGCGCCATGCCGAAGGGGTCGTCCACCGCCACCCCGGGATACTGACACACGTGTCAGGTACGATCCGCCGCATGCGAGAGCACCGCTACTCGGTGGAGTTTCCGCACGCGCCGGAGCGGTTGTGGGCCCTGTTCCAGGACTACGACCGGTGGACGGCGTATGCACCGATGGTCCTCGAGGTGCAGGTCGTGCACCCGGGCGACGCCGCCGGCAACGGGCTGCTGCGGCGGGTCATCTACAAGATGCCGTTCGGAAGGCGGGGCGCGGCGTTGGAGCTCGTCACCGACGTCGAGGCCAACAAGGGCTACACGTACACGATGCTGAGCCGTGAGCCCGGCCAGGACCAGACCGGCAAGGTGCAGCTCGAACGCATCGGCCCGAACCGCACGAGGTTCTCCTTCGAGGAGCGCTACAACCTCACGAAGATCCCGTGGAAGTGGTTCGAGGGACCGATCTACAAGTTCATCAACAAGAACAACGAGCAGTCGATGCAGCGCGCGTCCCAGTGGCTCACGGACCATCCCGAGTACCGACCCGACCTCATCGAGGAGGCGACACCGGCGTGACGCTGCCCGAGAAGATGCGAGCCGCCGTGCTGCGGGGGAAGGACGACCTCGCCGTCGAGGAGGTCACCGTTCCGGACGTCGGCCCGCACGACGTGTTGATCGAGGTGAGCCACTGCGGGGTGTGCGGCAGCGACCTGCACATGGTGCTCGACGGCTGGGGACGCCGCGGTTCGATCGGTGGCCACGAGTGGAGCGGCACGGTGATCGCCGTCGGTCGCGAGGTCACGACGTGGCGGGAGGGCGACCTGGTCATCGGCGGGCCGACGCCGCGCTGCGGCACGTGCGAGATGTGCCGCAGCGGTCACCCCACGTTGTGCATCGACCGCGACACGCCCGGCACCGGCGGCGAATGGCAGGGCGCGTTCGCCGACTACACGAGGGTCGACGAGCGCGAGTTGTTGCGCGTGCCCGACGGGTTGTCGCTGCGTCAGGCTGCCCTGACAGAGCCGCTCGCGGTCGCCTTGCACGGCATCACGAACTCCGGTGTGCGACCGGGCCAGCGCGCGCTCGTCCTCGGGGCGGGACCGATCGGCGCGCTCACGATCGCGTCGCTGCGGGCGCTCGGCATCGACGACGTGAAGGTGAGCGAACCGTCGCCGGTGCGCCAGGCGCTCGCCCGCCGTCTGGGCGCGACGACAGTCGTCAGCCCCGACGAGCTCGACGTGCCCGGACCGTTCGATCCCGGGCGCGTCGTCGACGACGCCTTCGACGTCGTGCTCGAGTGCTCGGGCCACGGCGACGCCATGGAGGCAGGGCTGTCGCAACTGAAGCGGCGGGGCACGTTGGTGTTGGTCGGTGCCGGGATGGCGTCGCCTCGCTTCGACCCCAACCGGATCCTGTTGAACGAACTGTTCATCACCGGCGCGTTCTGTTACGACGCCGACGGCTTCGAGCGCGCCCTCGACCTGCTGGCGTCCGGACGGCTGCCGGTCGACGAGTTGATCGAGCCCGTCGACGTCCCGCTGTCGGGCACGCTCGACGCCATGCACGGGTTGGCGTCGGGCAACATCGCATCGAAGGTGCTCATCGCACCGGGGAGGACGGCCTCGTGAGCCGGATGCCGCGTCTCAACCACGTCGCCATGTCGATGCCCGCCGACGCGCTCGGCGCGGAGGGGCGGGCCGCCATCACGTCGTTCTACGGCGACGTGTTCGGGTGGCAGGAGTACGACATCCTCACGGAGGACCGGCGCCGGCTCGTGCTGCGCGTCCACAGCGACGAGCAGTTCGTCTTCCTCATCGCCGACGACGCCCCGATGCGGGCGCCGCGCATGGACCACTTCGGCATGTCCGTCGGCACGCTCGACGAGTTCACGTCGCTGCACGAGAAGTGCAGGGCCAAGGCGGCCGACGACCCCGAGGTCGACCTCGTCCCCGCCGAGGTCGAGAACCACTACGACGTCCTCAAGCTGCACAGCTTCTACGTCGGCTACAAGCTGCCGCTCATGGTCGAGGTGCAGCACTTCGAGTACGTCACGTCCTGACCCGCCCCGCTCGTCGAATGTTGGTGCGTTGTGGGCGCGATAGCGCCCACAACGCACCAACATTGCGGCTCAGGCGGGGTGGTCGGCGGCCCAGCGGGCGAGGAGGCCGCGGGCGATGACGATGCGTTGGATCTCGTTCGTTCCCTCGCCGATGATCATGAGCGGCGCGTCGCGGTAGTACCGCTCGACCGGGAACTCCTTCGTGTACCCGTAGCCGCCGTGGATGCGCATCGCCTCCGTCGCCAGCTCGAACGCCGTCTCCGAACAGAACAGCTTCGCCATGCCCGCTTCGACGTCGGCGCGCTCGCCGCGCTCGAACTTCTCGGCGGCGGACTTCACGAGCAACTTGGCCGCCTCCAGCTTCGTCGCCATGTCGGCGAGCTTGAACTGGATCGCCTGGTGCTTGTGGATCGGTACGCCGAACGTCTCCCGCTCGTGCACGTACTTCATGGCGGCGTCGAACGAGGCACGCGCCACGCCCACGGCGCGCGCCGCGATGTTGATGCGACCGAGCTCCAGCGAACCGAGGATGTAACGCAGGCCGTTGCCGAGCCCTTCGTCGCCGCCGAGCACCGACGAACGGGGCACGCGGTGGCCGCTGTACGTCATCTCGACGGTCTCGAGGCCCTTGTACCCGAGCTTGTCGATCGTCTTCGACACCGAGATGCCACCGAACGTGGGGCCCGGGTCCTTCTGCACGAGGAAGCACGTGATGCCTTCGGGCGTCTTCGCTGCCAGCGCCACGACCCCGGCGCGCTCGCCGTTCGTCACCCACATCTTCGTGCCGTCGAGGATGTACTCGTCGCCGTCCGGCGTCGCCTTGCAGCGGATCGCCTGCGTGTCGCTGCCCGCATCGGGCTCGGACAGCGAGAACGCGGCACGCACCTCGCCCGTCGCCATCTTCGGCAGCAGCTCCTTGCGCTGCGCGTCGGTGCCGAAGCGCTCGATGAGGTTGGCGGCGATCGTGTGCGTGTTCAGCACGCCGGCCAACGACATCCATCCGTACGACAGCTCTTCCATCAACCGGGCGTACGTGAGCACGTCGAGTTCGAGGCCGCCGTACTCCTCGGGGATGCGGGCACCGAAGATGCCGAACGCCTTCATCTGCTCGACCATCGGCTCGGGGAAGCGATCGGCGTGCTCGTACGCCGACGCGTGCGGGATCACGTCCTTGCGCACCCACTCCCGCACGGTTCCGACCAGCTCGTCGGCCAACGCCGCGTCGACACCCATGCGGCGGAAGCTAGTGCCCGTCGAGCGCCGAGACCGAAGCGGCCACGAACGCCTCGAGCACGTCGCGGTGCGGGGTGGCCGGGCCGTGTGCCCACAACGAGTCGATGGCATCGACGACGTCCCAGACGGGGTCGACGACGACGCCCGGCTGCCGCGCGTAGCGGGCCGCGGCATCGGCGCCCGCGTGCACCACGAGGTTCCACCGCATGCGCGCCGCATCGACCGCCGGTGGACCGACGCACGCCTCCACCCAGTCGACGACACCCGACACGCGACCGTGCGACCACAGGACGTTGCCGGCGTGGTGATCGCGGTGGATGAAGCAGGAGCGCGCGTCGTCGACGACCGCGTTCGCCGCGATCTCGAAGGCCCGCTCCCACAACGCCGGCCGCGACGACCACACCGGCGGATCGACCGGGTCGCGCACGTACCTGCGGTACGGACGGAACCCGGCGGGCGCGCCGACGGCGTGGATGGCGAGCGCGACCTCCGCCAGCGGCTCGACCCGCGGCGGATCCCAGTGGTGCACACCATCGAGGCGCGTCATCACGACGACGTCGTCGCGCACGGCCACGAGACGGGGCGCCACGACACCGGATCCGGCGAGCACCTCGAGCGCCGCCGCCTCCCGCACCGCGAGATCCGGCTCACGCGCCAGCCACTCCGTGTTGACGTAGTGCTTCACCACGACACGGTCCGTGGCGTAGAGGTCGACGGAAGTGGCGCCGGGGAGGCGGCGCACGTCCGTGACCGGACCGGCGACCGACGCCACCCACGTCCACAGCTCCTCACCGGTCATCGTGCGACATCGTGCACTACGGTCGCCGCCATCGCCGTGCGTTACGACACCATCGGCGTGGACTACACGCGGCACCGCCGTCCCGACCCGCGCATCGCCGCACAGATCCACGCCGCGCTCGGCGACGCCGAGCGCATCGTGAACGTCGGCGCCGGCGCCGGCAGCTACGAGCCCACCGACCGCACCGTCGTTGCCGTCGACCCGAGCGCGGTCATGCTCGGCCAGCACCGAGGCCGGCGCCGTGTGCGCGGTGTGGCCGAGCGTCTGCCGTTTCCCGACGACGCCTTCGACGCCGCGCTCGCCATCTTCACCGTGCACCACTGGCACGATCCGGACGCCGGCCTGGCGGAACTGCGACGCGTCGCTGCCCGTCAGGTCGTCCTGACGTTCGACCACGCCATGGAGCGCGCGTTCTGGTTGAACGACTACTGGCCGGTCACGACGCAACACGATCACGAGTGGATGGCGACGATCCCCGCCGTCGCCGGCCCGCTCGCCGCCCACCGCGTCGAGGTCGTCCCGGTGCCGCACGACTGCGTCGACGGGTTCATGGCGGCGTACTGGCGTCGTCCCGAGGCGTACCTCGACACGCACGTGCGCGCCAACATCTCCGGACTCGCGCTCCTGTCGGAGCACGACCAGCAGGAGGGCGCGCGACGGTTGGCCGACGACCTCGCGTCCGGCAAGTGGCACGACCGCCACGGCCACCTCCTCGATCTCGACCACATCGACGCCGGGTACCGGCTCGTCGTCGCGGGCACGTGACGATCGCCGCGACTCGCCTGTGGCTCGACCCGTCCGGGGCGGGCACGACGCGGTGGACCGACTGCGTGCCCGACCGCACCGACCTCCCCCGCACGCTCCCCGCGATGCCCGTGCTCGGCATCACGCCGTTGCGCGACGACGAGCCCGCGCCCGATGGCGACGGGTGGTGCTTCGCGCGCACGCCCCGCCCGGGACAGGGCCGTCTCACCGACCGTCCCACGACCGGGCTGTGCCTGGTGCTCATCAGCCCGAAGCACGACACGCAGGACGCCGCGACCGCGCTGCGGGACTGGGGCGACTTCGTCCACATCTCGCACATCGCGGCGGCGGGCGTCCCCGGGTACACGATGATCACGCCGTACGAGCGCGCACCGGTGGCACCGACGCCGCGCTACCTGCACCTGTACGAGATGGACGGCGACGATCCCGAGGCATGCTTCCAGGCGATGACACCGCTCGTGCGGGCCCGACTGGGGAGCGAGGACGCGTTCCGCGCGTGGGCATGGCACCCGGAGCTCCGCATCGACTACGTGAGCACGTACCGGCGGGCACCGTGACCGACTTCTTCGACATCGTCCTGCGCCAGCGTGCGTGTCGCGACTTCGCCGACGACGACGTGCCGGACGCAGACATCGAACGCATCCTCGACGCGGCGACGCACGCACCCAGTGCAGAGAACACGCAACCGTGGGTCTTCGTCGTCGTGCGCGACGCCGCCATGCGCGCCGCGCTCGGCGATCTCACGCGCCGGATCTGGGCCGCCGGTGCGCGTGACTACGCCGAGAGCCACAACGCACCGAAGCTCTTCGCCGAGGTGGACGCCAGCGTCGAGCGCGACCTCGGTGGTGCGCCGGTGATCGTGGTCGTCGGCGCCGACACGAGCGCGGGCTCGCACCCGACGGCGTTGCCGTCGTCGATCTTCCCGGCGGTCCAGAACCTGCTGCTCGCCGCCAACGCCCTGGGCTACGGGTCGGCGCTGACGACGCTCACGACGTACGGCGGCGACGAGTTGCGTACGACGCTCGCGCTGCCCGAGCACGTCACACCGATGGCGATCGTGCCCCTTGGACGACCGGCTCGTCCGCTCGGGCCGCCGCGGCGACGCCCGGCGCGGGACGTGACCCATCGAGACCGGTACGGGACGCCGTGGTGAGCGCGCGTTGCTCGCGCTCGACGCGCAGCCGGCTCCAGTAGACGGCCGTCAGGCAGGCGGCGGGCACCCAGATGAGGATGGCGGCGCCGCCGATCGTGTCCGCCGTGCCGCCGATCCAGAACGCGACCGCGGCGAGGTGGAAGACCTGCCCGTGGTACGTGAGCAGGGCGGGCAGGTGCGGGTGGTGACGGAGACCGTCGACCTCGAGGTCAGGAGCGGCGCGGTCCATCCGGAACAGCACGGCGAGGAGGATCGCGGCGGTGAGCGCGAAGCCCAGCTGGCTTCCCGTCGGGAGCCCGAACCAGAACCCCGGGCCTGCGTAGTGGAACACGTCGCCCAGGTAGAAGCGGTCACCGAGGCGCGACACGGGGTCGAGGATCCACAACGCCCACACCGCGAGCATCAACGCCAGCAACCACTCGTGCCAGGGACGCACGGCACGCGTGCGGAACGGTCCTGACGCGAGCAGCCGTCCGGACGCGAACGCGAAGTACGCCATGAACGTGTAGCTCAGCGGCACCATCAACGGCACGTCGCCGAGGAACAGCTCCTTGCCCCGCAACGCGTCGTTGAAGGCGTACCGCGTGTACGGCACGCCGAGATGCACCGAACCGTTCTCCGCCAGGCCGCCGACGGCGACGGCGACGGCCGTGTACACGAGCGTGCGCCGCCAACCGAGTTGGCGCACGGCGCACCAGAGGAACGTGATCCCGAAGATCGTCACGTACCACCTGCCGCCGATCGTTCCCCAGACCTCTCGCAGCACCACGAGAATCCTGACACATGCGTCATACTCGGGCCATGGGGCGGCTCGACGGCGAGATCGCGTTGGTCACCGGGTCGACGGCCGGCATCGGCCGGGCGATCGCGGTGCGCTTCGCCGCCGAAGGGGCGTCCGTCCTCGTGACGGGACGGGATGCCGATCGGGGCGCGGCGGTGGTGGCGGCATGCGGCGGGCGCGCCGCGTTCGCTCCGGGTGACCTCGCCGATCCGTCGACGGCCGCCACGTTGGTCGAGGCCACGGTCGCCCGTTTCGGTGGCTGCACGATCCTCGTCAACAACGCCGCGGTGGCCGAGCCGGACGGTCCGGTGGCGGACCTCGACGACCGCCGCTGGCACGCCATCCTCGAGGTCGACCTGCTCGGCCCGGCGCGGTTGTGCCGCGCCGCCATGCCCCATCTGCGGGCGTGCGGGCACGGCGCCATCGTCAACATCTCGAGCCGCGCCGCATCACGGGCGCCGCGGGGTCTCGCCGCCTACGTCGCCGCCAAGGGCGGTCTCGAGGCGATGACACGCAGCATCGCCGTCGACGAGGCGCCCCACGGCGTCCGCTGCAACGCCATCAGCCCGGGCTACGTCCTCAACGACCGGCGCGACGCCAAGATGACCGACAGCGAGCGGGCGCGCCGTGAGGCCATGCACCTCCTCGGCCTCGGCACGGCGGACGACGTGGCCCACGCAGCGGTGTACCTCGCGTCGCGGGAGAGCAGGTGGCTCACCGGCGCCGTGTTGCCGCTCGACGGTGGCAGCAGCGCGGCGCGCGGTTCATTCGCATGAGCGTGCACGCGCGCATCTGCGTCAGCGGCATCTCCACATGGAACCAGTCGGTCGCTGACGATCTCGCGCTGTACCGCGAGCTCGGCGTGCACACGATCGGCGCCGCGTTGCGCAAGCTCGACGGCGACGACGACGTGGCGCTGCTGGGGCGGAGTGGGTTGCGCATCCTCGACGTCATCGGTGTCGGTGGCGCGGGGCTCACGCGCGGCGTCGACGTCGCAGCTCAGCTCGGGTCGCCGTACGTCGTGTGCACGACCGGCCCCCTCGGCGAGCGCGAGTGGGACGATGCCGCCGACGACTTCGTCCGCCGCATCGCGGACGCGCAACGAGCGGGCGTCGTGTTGTGCCTGGAGCACACGAACTCGCTGCGCACGGACGTGAGCTTCGTGCACTCGTTGCGCGACGCCGTCGACCTCGCCCGCCTTGCAGGGATCGGCGTGTGCATGGAGGTCACCGCGTGCTGGGCCGAACGCGACCTGCCCCGCACGATCGAACGCTCGCTCGACGTCCTCCGCGTCGTGCAGGTGAGCGACGTGCGGGTGGGCGCGCTGTCGACACCCGACCGCCTCGTGCCCGGTGACGGCGACATCCCGCTGGCGCGCATCGTCGCCCGGTTGCTCGATGCCGGCTACGACGGGATGTTCGAGCTCGAGCTCATCGGCCCCCGCATCGAGGAGGAGGGCTACGCGAGCGCGCTGCGACGGAGCTGCGAACGGCTCGGCGAGCTCCTCGACGGCGCGCGCTGAGGGCGGATCAGCCGTACTCCTTCTGGTAGTCGACCGTGCGCCACTTCTCCGGCGTGAGCCGGACGGTCACCGCTGTCGCCTCGTGCGCCATGGTGGCGTCGTTGTAGAGCGCACCCAGCTCCGTACCGAGGTAGCGATCGGCGAGCTGGCGCCGCCACGCGCTGTCGACACCGTCGCCCACCGTGACCGGCCCCTCGACGACGACGTACTGGTACGGCGCAGACTCGGTCTGCACGCACAGCGCGGCGCGCCCCGCCGCGCGCAGCAACGCCGTCTTCGGCGACGTGACGTCGGTGGTGACCACGACGTCACCGCCCGGCTCGTACGAGTACCAGATCGGCGTCACCGACGGTGCACCGTCGCCGTTGACGGCGAGCACGCCGATGTGCACGCCGGCGAGGAACGCCTCGCGTTCCTCCTTGGTCATCGTCAGCTGGCCCATATCTGCACCTCGTTCACGTTCTCCTTCGTGACGAGCGCGACGCGCCGGCCGACGCACTCCTCACGCTCCAAGGTCTCGAGCATGTCGCGGTCGCGCACCTTGCCGTAGCAGCGCGTGCCGTCGTCGACGTCGCAGACCACCAGACCCCAGTCGGGTGCACCGTCGCGGCCGTGGAGGACGGTGTAGGTGACGATCGTGGCATCGCCGGTGTGCGTGTCGGTGATCGTTCGCGGTGGCGAGACGGGTTGGGCCGCCGTCTCGTCGGGACGGGGCGCAACATCGGGAGGGACGGTCGAGTACACGCCGTACACGTGCTTGGTCATGTGCATGCCGACGCCGCTGCACATCCCGTACGAGCCGGGATCGGCGCGCAGCACGTCGACCATCGTGGCGATGGAGTGCGTGAGGTAGTCGCTTCCCGCCCCGCCGAAGTACGGCAGGCCTCCGGTCACGGTGAACCCACGAGGATCGTCCGCCGCGAGGCCGAGCGCGTCGACGGCGAAGAACACCGAGGAAGGGAAGCAGCTGTACAGGTCGAGATGGGCGACGTCGTCGATGCCAACGCCCGCCACCCGCAGTGCTTCGGACGACGCCGCCTTCATCGCCGGTGACGCGTACGTGGGATCGTGCTCGGCGACGTACACGGGATCGGTGGCGTAGCACCAGCCCCGCAGGTAGACGCGGCGGTCGCCGGGGACGCCGAGACGATCGGCCGCTTCGTGCGAGGTGACGACGAGCGCGGCGGACAGGTCGACGTCCATGACGGAGATCACGTACTTCGTGTACGGGTAGGCGACCATGCGGTTGTCGGGTGTCGGATCGACGACCTCCGTCGCGCTGCGTTCGGTGGGGAACCATGCCAGGGGGTTGCGCGCCGCCACCGCGGACATCGGCGCGAACAACGCACCGATGGCGGCGCGGTAGTCGTCGGGCGCGACGCCGAGGTGGGCGCGGCGGGCGACGTCCCACAACGCGAACGTCGTGTAGGCCTGGAACACCTCGTGCGCGATCTCGGCCGGGTGGAACGGCGCCTCGAACGGGAACGGCCGCTTGTCCTCGGGCTCGAACGACCACTGTGGTCGCTCCCCCGCCTTCTTGAGACGGCGCACGGTGTCGAGCGCCTCGGCGCCGCAGACCACCGCGACGTCGACGTCGCCACGCACGATCGAGTCCGCCGCGGCATCGACGAGGACCTGCGGCGTCGTGCCCCCGATGCCCGAGTAGTAGCGGTGCGCGGGGTCGATGCCGAGACGTGCCGCCAGCCGTTGCGGTGGGTCGTCGTACTGCCACGACTGGCAGTACACGATCTGCAACGACTCGACGGCGCCCAGCACGTCGCCGGTCGCGTGTGCGTCCGAGGCCGCGTCGCGCACCACCCGCTCCCACAGGTCGAGCGGCTCGGGTGACGGACCGTTTGCCGGCCGGTGCACGTGTTGCGCGACGCCGACGATGCACGGCGCCCGCGGATCGATGCTCATCCCCGGCATTGTTGGTGCGTTGTGGGCGCCATGGCGCCCACAACGCACCAACATTCGGAGTCGGAGGAGGAGGAGGAGGAGGAGGTCGTGGGTCGGGGCCGGCTCACTTGTTCTGCCACTGGGCCGTGCGCTTCTCGGCGAACGCCTTGGGCCCCTCCTTGGCGTCCTCGCTGGCGAAGACCATCTGGGACAGCTCCTGTTCGATCTTGTACGCCTCCTTCATCGTGACCGCGAGGCCGCGCAGCACGCTCTCCTTCGTGGCGCGGATGGCGAGCGGCCCGTTGGCGAGGATCCGCCCCGCCCACCAGAACGCGCGGTCCATCAACTCGTCCGGCTCGACGAGCTCGTTGAGCAGGCCGAGGGCCATGGCCCGCTCGGCGGGCAACGGTTCGGCCGTGAGCAGGAACTCCATCGCCGCGGGGTACGGGATCTGGCGAGGGAGGCGCACGGTCGTGCCACCACCGGCGAACAGACCCTGCTTCGGTTCCATCACGCCGAAGCGGGCGTTGCGCGTCGCCAGTCGGATGTCGACGCCGCCGAGCATCTCCATGCCACCGGCGACGCACGGTCCGTCGATGGCGGCGATGATCGGCTTGTAGAGCTTCACGTTGCGCAGCACTGCCTCGGTGCCGTCGCTCAACTTGCAGCCGTCGATCTCGGTGACCTCGCCGCTGGCGATCTCCTTCGCCAGCTTCGTGACCTGCGGGATGTACGTCTTCAGGTCCGCACCCGCCATGAAGCACTGCTGCGTCCCGGTGATGATCGCCAGCCACAGGTCGTCGTCGTCACGGAAGTCGTGCCACGCCTTCGCGAGGTCGCGGAAGTGGTACAGGTCGAGCGAGTTCTTCGCCTCTGGCCTGTCGATCGTGATGACGACGATGTGATCGTCACGGGGCTCGTAGTGGATGGGCACGGTGAAGAGGCCTCCTTACGCGAACAGGAACGCGCCGCCGTCGACCATGAACGTCTGACCTGTGAGGTACCGGCACGCGTCGCTGCACAGGAACAGTGCGACCGGACCGATGTCGTCTTCGGGATCGCCTTGGCGGCCCATCGGGTGGTCGCGCAGGAACTCGCGGTACTCCGCCTCCTGGCGGGCCGCTGCCTCCTGCCCGCGCTTCGACGCCGCACCGGGCGCGATCGCGTTCACGACGATGCCGTCGCGCCCCCACTCGCGCGCCGCCGTGCGCGTCAGCGCGCGAATGGCTTCCTTCGACGCGTTGTAGGCGCCGTAGTCGGCCATGCCCGTGATGCCTGCCGCGGACACGAAGTTGACGATGCGGCCCCATCCCCGGCGCTTCATGTGCGGGTACACCGCCTGCATCGCCCACAACGTGCCCTTGACCGTGCCGTGGTTCAGGTCGACGTCGGCTTCGGTGACGTCCGCCAGGGCCGCCTTGTGCGTGAACGTGTGCGCGTTGTTGATCAACCCGTCCACGCGCTTGTAGCGGTCAACGGTTGCCGCGATGGCGGCGTCGATCGACGCCTTCTCGAGGATGTTGCACTCCAGCCCCATCGCGTCGACGCCGAGCGCGTGCAGCTCGTCGACGACGCGCTCGACGCGGTGCGCCTTCCACTCCGCGACGACGACCTTGGCGCCGTGCTTGCCGAGGTGGTGCGCCATGCCCCGTCCGATGCCCTGGCCGGCGCCCGTGACCACGACGACGCGCCCCTCGACTCCCGGCTCCACCCCCATACGAGCGCCGAGTATGACACCGGCGTCAGGTTGGACGATATATCGGATCTCCGATATATGTAGGGGTTCCTATGGGGGCCAGGACGCAGGAGGAACGCAAGGCGGAGACCCGCGCCCGCCTCGTGGCCGCCGCCGCCGACCTGTTCGCCCGTCGCGGCTTCCACGCCGTGTCGGCCGAGGCCGTGGCCGACGCCGCCGACCGCACCACCGGCGCGCTCTACAGCCACTTCGGCAACAAGGACGGGCTGCTCCTCGCGCTCGTCGAGCAATGGCTCGACGAGTCGGCGGCGCGCATCCTCGCCGACGTCGAGGAGGCGCCCGACCTCGACGGCCGCCTCCGCGCCCTGTGGTCCGACTCGATGACGCCGCACGACGACAACGGCGACGCGTGGCTGCTCCTCGAGTTCGAGCTCTGGTTGCACGCCGCCCGCAACGCCGAGTTCGCCGACCTGCTCGCCGAGCGCTACGCGCTCCGTCGCGACGCGCTCGCGCAACCGTTGCAGGCCTGGGCGAAGGACGAAGGCGTCGGCAAGGTGCGCCATCCGTCGCGCACCGCCGGGCTCGTGATCGCGCTGCTGCTCGGGGCGGCGATGCAGCAACGACTCGACCCGCATGCGTTCTCGACCGCGGATGTCGTCGCCGGCCTCCGTGCGCTCATCGAAGGAGACACCTGATGCCCGTCCGCACACTCGACGACATCGACCTGCTCGAGGACACGTGGGCGGCGGGCGTCCCCCACGACCAGTTCGCGCTGCTGCGCCGTGAAGCGCCCGTGTTCTGGCACGAGCACCCGAACGCGCAGGGCTTCTGGGCCATCACGAAGCACGCGGACGTGAAGGCGATCAGCAAGGACGTGGCCACCTTCTCCACCGAGGTCGGCTCCGCGTTCATCCTCGACCAGGACCCGATGGCCCTCGAGTTCCATCGCATGACGCTGCTGCAGATGGACCCGCCGAAGCACAACCGCTACCGGCGCCTCGTGTCCGCAGGCTTCACCCCCCGCATGATCTCGATGCTCACGGACTCGATCGCGACGCGGGCACGATCGATCGTCGACGCCGTGGAGGGCAAGGAGGAGATCGAGTTCACGCTCGAGATCGCGGCCGAGCTGCCGATGCAGGCGATCTGCGAGATGATCGGCATCCCTGAGGACGATCGCCACCGCGCCACCGCGCTCGCCAACCGGCTCGTCGGCTTCCAGGATCCCGATTTCCAGTCGTCGGAGGAGGACGGTCAGCTCGCCTCCGCGGAGCTGTACGCGCTGTGCGACGAGCTCGCCGCCGATCGCCGCCTGCACCCCCGAGACGACATCATGTCGATCCTCGTGCACGCCGAGATCGACGGCGACCGCCTGACGGACACCGAGCTCAACCTGTTCTTCGTGCTGCTCGTCGTGGCCGGCAACGAGACGACCCGCAACCTCATCGCGCACGCCATGCTGGCGCTCATCGAGCATCCCGATGCGCGGCGCGAGCTCGTCGCCGGCATCGACGACGACGCGCTGTGGGACACCGCCGTCGAGGAGATGTTGCGGTGGGGATCGTCGATCCACAACTTCCGCCGCACGACGACCCGCGACACGGAGATCCGCGGCGTGCCCGTCAAGGAGGGCGAGAAGGTCGTCACGTTCTACGCGTCCGCGAACCGCGACGAGGACGTGTTCGCCGATCCGATGACCTTCGACGTCCGCCGCACGCCCAACGACCACGTCACGTTCGGCGGTGGTGGCGTGCACTTCTGCCTGGGCGCCAACCTCGCCCGCCTCGAGATCAAGTCGATGCTGCGTGAGTTGCTGCGACGCCATCCGGACCCGGCACTCACTGCGGAACCGCGCCGGATGCGCTCGGACTTCATCAACGGCATCAAGTACATGCCCGTCGCCCTCGACGGCTCCTGAAAGGACGCGTCACCACATGCAGACCGAGATCGCGCAGCGACTGGGCATCGAGTTCCCCATCTTCGCCTTCACCCACTGCCGCGACGTCGTCGCCGCCGTGTCGAAGGCGGGCGGCTTCGGCGTGCTCGGCGCCGTCGGCTTCAGTCCCGAGCAGCTCGAGGTCGAGCTGGAGTGGATCGACGCGCACGTCGGCGACCGCCCCTACGGCGTCGACATCGTCATCCCCGGCAAGTACGAAGGGATGGGCGAGCTCGACCCCGTGAAGCTGGAGCAGGAGCTGCGGGCGATGATCCCGACGCAGCATCGCGAGTTCGTCGAGCAACTGCTCGACGAGCACGGCGTGCCGAAGCTGCCGGAGGAGGAGGCGCCGCGTGAGCTTCTCGGGTGGACGGCCGCCACCGCCACGCCGCAGGTCGAATGCGCGCTGTCGCACGACAAGGTGAAGCTCATCGCCAACGCGCTCGGCACGCCGCCGAGCGACATCATCGAGGAGATCCACGGCACGGGCCGCCTGGTGGCCGCGCTGTGCGGCGCGTCGAAGCAGGCCCGCGCCCACAAGGACGCGGGCGTCGACATCGTCATCGCCCAGGGCACCGAGGGCGGCGGTCACACCGGCGACGTCGGTTCGTCCGTGCTCTGGCCCGAGGTCATCGACGCCGTCGCGCCGACGCCGGTGCTCGCCGCAGGCGGCATCGGCAACGGCCGGCAGATGGCTGCCGCACTCGCGCTCGGCGCGCAGGGCGTGTGGACCGGCACGTTGTGGCTGACCGTCGAGGAGGCCGACATCCCGCCCGCGCAGATGGAGAGCTACCTGGCGGCCACGTCGCGCGACACGGTGCGATCGCGTTCGTACACCGGCAAGCCGTGCCGCATGCTCCGCAACGACTGGACCGACGCGTGGGAGCGCGCCGACACGCCCGACCCGCTCGGCATGCCGTTGCAGTTCATGGTGACGTCGACGGCGGTGTCCCGCGGTCACCGCTATCCCGAGCAGGCCAAGCGCGTGAACTTCAACCCTGCGGGCCAGGTCATCGGACAGGCCACGAAGGTTCGCCCCGTGAAGGACGTGATCTACTCGATGGTCGAGGAGTGCATCGAGGCGACCGAACGTCTCTCGAAGCTGATGTCGGGGTGAGCCTCAGCAGCCCGTGACGTGGTTGACGGCGCACCCCTGCATGAGGAGCTTCGCCGCCGCGATGTCCTGACGGAGTTGGCTCTCGACGTCGCCCGTGGGGCTCGCGCTCACGACGACGAGCGACTCGGGGCCAACACCGATGACGAGGTCGGTCTCGAGCGCGTCGTCGTTGCCGCCAGGCGTGAGCGTCCCGCCCTGCGGGTTGGGCCCGGTGAACGCGAACGCGGTGTGGCCGGGGATGTCGGTGACCGGTCGCGGATCGGGCGCGTTCCCGAAACCCGCGGACTGGTCACGGAACGCGTCCGCGCTGATGACCTCTGCCCGCCACTCGATCCGCGTCGCGTGCGCGCCGCTGGACTGGATGGCGCACGGGCTGTCGACCGGCGGCGCGTCTTCGAAGGTGTCCCCCAGCGCGGCGGAGAGGTCCGCGAGGCTGGCGAAGCGGCAGAAGTTCGCTGCCCTGCTCAAGCGCGTACCGCTGCTGCTGTTGTCGTTGCTGCTGCTGCCGTTGTTGTCGTTGGACGTCGCCCCACTGCCGGCGGTGACGACGGGGTTGACGACCGTTGCCTTCTTGCCACCACCGCTGCACGCCACCAGGCTCAGACCGACGCCCAGCAACGCGACCGCCCATCGCTTGCTGTGCATCACCGGATCGTGCGCCGCCGGTGGGGCGAAGGGAACGTCCGAACGGGTTGCCCTTTCGGGCAGATCTCAGCGCGAGGGCAGCGCGGCGACGGCCGAGCCGGCCACCTTCACCTCGCCGTTCTGGTTGGCGAGCTCCACCTCGAGGTCGACGAGGTTCTCGCCGTCCTCCTTGCGCTTCCCGGTCACGACGATCTTCGACGTCAGGCTCTCACCGGGCCACGTCTGCTTCGTGAAGCGAACCTTGAAGTTGCGCAGGTTGCCGATGCCGACCCAGTCGGTGATGGCGCGGCCGAGCAGACCCATGGAGAACATGCCGTGACCGAACACGCTCGGCAGGCCGGCTTCCTTCGCCTTCACCTCGTCGTGGTGCATCGGATTGAAGTCGCCGGACGCCCCTGCGTACATCACGAGGTCGGTGCGGGTGAGCTCGTGGCTCACGACCGGTGCCTCGTCGCCCTCGTTCACCTCGTCGAAGAACAGCTTCTCCTCGGCCACCGACCGGATCCTCCTGGGCTCGCGTTTCCTGACGATCGTGTCATATTCCGGCGCGGAACGCCCACACGCCGCTCAGCGGGGACAGCGGCGAGGCGCCGAGGACCGACGAGGCGGCGTCGGCGCCGAACGCCTTGTACTCCACATCGGTCGTGCGCGTGCCGGCACCGACGTACACGCTGTTGCCGGAAGCGGTGGGTGACGACGACGGCGCACCGCCCACCGGCCACGATCCCAGGGGCAGGCCCGTGTCCGCCGCGTACGCGCCGATCGAGAAGTCGAACGTGGACGGCACCAGCACGACACCGTTCACCACCGTCGGCGCGCCGTACGACTGCCGCGACAACGGCTGGCGCCACACGACGGCGCCGTCGCTCGCGCGCAGCGCCGACAACGAGAACAGGCGCGTCGGATCCTGCAGCAACGTCTGGTCGAGCGACGGGTTGTCGTCGAGCGGCGCGCCGAGCGGCGTGGAGATGGCGGTCGTGACGAAGATGAGTTGTTGCCCGTTCACCGGCGCGGTGGCGGACGACCCGAGCACACCGCCGACGGCGAAGTCGGTGAACACGTGCCCGGACTCGCCGACGTGCGTCGTCCACGCCGGCGCGCCGCTCATCTCGTCGAGCGCGTAGTACCAGCCGTCCTTGCTGCCGATGCCGACGAGGCCGCCGGGCAGGAGGTTGGGCGACGCGCCGAAGTCGTCGTCGTAGCGCGTCGAGGTGCGGGGCGGCCCGTACGACCACCGCTGGTCACCCGTCGCCAGGGACACGCCCCACACGTGCTCGCCGGTGGTGACACCGGTGACGGAGCACGACGATGTGCCGAAGAACACGAGGTCGCGCTCGACGTCGACCGCTGGCGACGACCACACGCCACCGCATCCCGTGCCCGAACCGGCGTTCGCGGTGAGCAGCCCGTCGCCGTGGTACGCGGCGCCGCCGTTCTCGGGATCGAACTTCCACTGCGGGTCGAAGGTGATGGTGTTGTTCGCACCGTGCAACGCGAGTTCGACGACGCCCGTGCGCGCCACGTTCTGATCGTTGTGCACGTCCATCCCGACGAGCAGCAACGTGTCGTTGCCGCGGCGCACGATCGCCGGCGACGACTCGATCTCCACCTGCCCGCTGGAGCCGTGACACCGGACGGCGGGATCGGCGCGTGGGTCGATGCAGATGCGGCCGAGCTCCTGCCCCGACGACGGATCGAGCGCGTACAACGTCGCCCCGCCCGCGAAGACGACGGCGTGCACGCCGTCGACGTCGACGTACGCCGCCGTGGACACGATGCGACCGAACGCGACGCCGTTGGTGTCGTCGACGTGGAACGTCCAACGTGGCGTCACCTGGCCGGGCGGCGGGTCGGCCGGCAGCGCGTAGAAGTCGCCTGCCCAGTCACCGATGTACACAGTGTCGCCGACGACCATCGGTGATGCGGTGACGGAGTCGGGTGTCGGGTACACCCACTTCGGGTGCAGCGTCGGCGCGGTCGCCACGTCGACGGACGAGCAACCGTCCGGCAACGCGAACGACCGTCCCGCGTCGTACCCGTACATCGACCAGTCACAGGGCGTCACCGCCGGCCCGCGCGCGTGCGCGGTAGGGAGCAGCGGCACCGCGCACACGAGCGCGACCGCGACGACCAGCAGGCGCGCCCGCGACCTCATCGCTCGCTCAGCAACCGGTGGGGACGAACACCTGGCCGGCGCCGTTGGTGACCGGTGACGCGGGCACCGTCACAGAGCCGCCGCCGACGATCACGCCGCACGTCCCCGCGTAGAACGCGGGCAAGGGGTACGGACCGACGGGCGAACCCTCGGGGTTCGGGTCCTCGTACACCTGCACGCCCGGATCCGTGTACACGGTGCCCGACTGCGCCCACCAGTCGCTGATGCCGTTGGGCGTGCCGCAGTCCGACGGGCTGTCACTCGGGCCCGCGCAGCTCTCGGGATCCCACGTCACGCCGTCGTAGTTGGCGACCGAGCGTGACGACGCGCTGTTGCCGCCCTGGAAGGCGACCCGCCGCTGCGTCTGCACCGACTCGCACACGCCGTCCGCGCACGAACCGAAGCCCGCATCGACCAGCGGCAGCGGATGGGTGAGGAGGTACGCGGTGTCACCGGACGTCAGTGCCGCCAGCCACGGCGCCACCGACTCCGGCGAGAGGTTGAGCACGACGGCACCACCGTCGCTCGGGCCGTCACCGATCTGCGACGACGAGTCGTGCTCGCCCGAGTCCAGGTTGTCGTCGGCGCCGAAGTAGAGGTGCGCACCGGTGGTCGGGTCGAACGTCGACGGATCACCGCCGTTGACGGGTTGGTTGACGTTCTGGCCGTCGGCGGTCTGCTGCGTGCCTGCGAAGAACGCTTCGTGACCGGCGCCGTCGCTCAGGTTCGTGGTCAGGTTCTGGCAGCCCTGCTCCACGTGTTGCGGTTGGTCGCTGTCGTCGGCCGTGCCGCTGCAGTGCTGCTTCGCGGCCCGGTAGTTGCCGTCGCTCACGCCCGCGACCGCCGCGCCCGCGCCCGCCACGAGCACGGCGGCGACGAGCACGACGAGCGCCACTCGCCGGTGCACCTTGTCCACGTCGGAATCCCTCCCCAGCTGACGTCCGTGTCAGGTATCCCTTCCGGATTCGCCGGGATCGCCGCGATTCCTGCCCCTCAGCCGAGGAGAAGATCGGCGAGGCGGTCGTGGTGCCAGCCGGCGGTGCCCATCAGGTGCTCGGACGCGTAGGCGCGGCGGATGAACAGGTGGAGGTCGTGCTCCCACGTGTAGCCGATGCCGCCGTGGACCTGGATGCCGTCCTTCGCGCAATGCGTCGCCGCCCGCCCGGCCGCCGCCTTGGCGACGTGCACGGCGCGGTGACGGTCGGCATCGTCCGCGTCGACGCACATGGCGGCGTAGTACACGGCGCTGCGCGCCCGCTCGACGTCGACGGAGCAGTTCGCCAGCTTGTGCTGGATGGCCTGGAAGCTGCCGATGGGGACGTCGAACTGCACGCGTTCCTTCGCATACGCGATCGACGCGTCGAGCAACCAACGAGCGGTGCCGAGCAACTCGGCGGCGAGCGCGACCGTCGCCCGCTGCAACCAACCGTCGACGTCGGCGGCGTGCCAACCCGACACGTCGTGCACGTCGACCTCGAACACGCGCCGCGTCGAGTCGATCGTGCCGACACGCCGCGCGCCGTCCGCACTGATCGATGCCACGCCGGCCGAGGACACGGCGAGCACGTGATCGACACGGTCCGCCTCGAGCACGAAGGTCTTCGTCGTCTCGTCGTTGGTGACCCATTGCCCCGACGCGCCCGCCATCGCGACGGTGGCGGTGGCGTCGCCGGCGGCGAGCGCGTCGGCGATGTCGAGCGCCGCGGCGCGCGCCAGGGGCAGTGCGAGCGCGGCGGTGGCGAAGAACGGACCGGGCGCGCTCACGGCGCCGCACTCCTCGAGGAAGAGGCACAGGTCGACGAGCGGCCCGTCGCCGAGGGCCGTCCACTCCCGCAACTGCGTCCACAACGGATCCGCCGCCGACGGGTCTTCGAGGTGGGCGCGCAGCAGCGACGTCGGGCAGTGACGGGTGAGCAGCGAGCGCGCCGTGTCGCGGAGGAGCACCTGCTCTTCGGTGAGGGTGAAGTCCATCAGCGCGGCAGCCCGAGGATGCGGGTGGCGATGATGTTGCGCTGGATCTCGCTCGAGCCGCCGGCGATGGTGTTGGCGAAGCTCACGAAGAACGAGCGCGCCCAGCGACCGTGCTCGTCGCCGCGGAGCGGGTCGTCCACCGCGCCGTACGGGCCCTGGAGCTGCATGCCGAGCTCGTACAGCTCCTTGCCGAGCTCCGACGTCGCCAGCTTGAGGTAGCTGTGCTCCGGTGCCGAGCTGCCCTGCGCGAACGACGAGAACCCCTTGTAGCCGAGTGCCCGCAGCGACGAGACCTGCTCGTAGGCCTCGGCGAGGCGACGGCGGACGCCGGCGTCCGCGTCGAGGCCGTGGCGGCGCGCCATCGCGCACAGGTCGTCCACGATCTGCTGCACCATCGCCACCGACTGCACCCACAACCCGCCCCGTTCGTGGGCCAGCGACCCCATCGTGATGCGCCACCCGTCGTCGACGGTGCCCACGACGTTGGCGACCGGCACCTCGACGTCGGTGAAGAACACCTCCGCGAAGTCCTCGGCACCGGTGATGTGGCGGATGGGACGAACGTCGATGCCGGGCGTGTCCATGTCGATGATGAGCACGGTGATGCCCTTGTGCTTCGGTGCCTCGGTGAGCGGCGTCGTGCGCACGTAGCAGAAGCACTTCTGCGCCACCATCGAGTACGACGTCCACACCTTCTGGCCGTTCACGACGAACACGTCGCCGTGTCGCTCAGCGCGCGTGGTGAGCGACGCGAGGTCGCTACCGGCGTTCGGCTCGCTCATCCCGATGCACCACACGAGATCGCCGCGGATCGACGCGGGCGCGAGTTGCTTCTGCTCGTCGTTGCCGAACTCGAGCAGGCTCGGCGCCACGATGGCATAGCCGGGGAAGTGCAGGCTGCGCACGATGCGACGGCGGGCGAGCTCCTCCATGTAGATGAGCGTCTGCACCGGTGTCGCGTTCCGTCCGCCGAGCTCCGGCGGGTAGGCGGGGATCATCCAGCCGTGGTCGAACAGCGTCGCCTGCCAGTCACGTCCCCACTGCGGGATGACCTCGCGGCCGCCCGCCTCGTCCCCGCCGCCGTCGGCGAAGTCACGGCCCGCTTTGATCTCGGGCGGGGCGTGCTCGTCGAGGAAGCGCACCAACTCGGCGCGGAACGCTTCGTCGTCGGCGCGCCACTCCAGCTTCATCGCGGCCACGCCCCCGAACTCTGGTGCGATGAAGGCGCGATAGCGCCGACATCGCACCAACATTCGGGGCGGGGGGGCATCAGGCGGGGCTCGGGAAGAAGAACGGCGGGATCGTGCCGTCCGACTTGGCGAACAGCTGGGCACGCGCCGCGTCGACGGAGTCGATCGTCCACGGCTTGTCGCTCGTGGCCTCCGTCAGCGGCCGCCACCCCTCGAGGAGCTGGACGACGCCGCCCTGCACCTTCACGACCTGCCCGTTGATGCCGTTGCAGAGATCGGACGCCAGCCACACGGCGACGGCGGCGACGTTCTCCGGTGCGAAGCGGTCGAAGCCCGTCTCGTCGGGCTTCATGTGCTCGCCGGCGACGGCCTCCGTGAGCCGCGTGCGCGCGACAGGCGCGATGCAGTTGACGCGCACGCCGCTGCGCTCGAGCTCGCGCGCCATGACGATCGTCATCGACGCGATGCCGGCCTTGGCCGCCGCGTAGTTCACCTGCCCGGCGTTGCCGTACAGCCCGGACTCGCTCGCCGTGTTGACGATGGCACCGCGCGCCGGTTCACCGGTCGCCTTCGCCTTGGCCCGCCAGTAGGCGGCGGCGTGGCGTGACACGCAGAAGTGGCCCTTGAGGTGGACGTCGATGACTGCGTCCCAGTCGGCCTCCTCCATGTTGAAGCTCATCTTGTCGCGGAGGATGCCGGCGTTGTTCACGAGCACGTCGAGGGAGCCGAACGTCTCGACGGCCTGATCGATCAATGCCTTCGCGTCCGAGAAGCTGGCGACGCTCCCGTAGTTGGCGACGGCGCGACCGCCGGACGCTTCGATCTCGTCGACGACCTGCTGCGCCGGCGTGGTGTCGGAACCGGTTCCCTCGCTCGACCCACCGATGTCGTTCACGACCACCGCCGCGCCTTCGGCTGCGAGCAGCAGCGCCTCCGCGCGCCCGATCCCGCGACCGGCACCGGTCACGATCGCCACCTTGTCGTCGAACAGACCCACGCCGTTCCCCCTGAGCAACGAGTTGGCTGCGTCGCCGTCCGACGCAGTTTCCTGACGTCCGTGTCAGGTCGCCTACCGTACACAGCGTGGCTGACGAGACGCCCATCGAGGACCAGGTGCGCTACGCCGTCGACGGTGGCATCGCGCGCATCACGATCAACCGACCGGAGGCCGGCAACTCGCTGACCGCGCACATGCGCGACACGCTCGCCGATGTCTTCGAGGAGGCGTCGGCCACCGTCGGCGTGCGCGCCGTCGTCCTCACCGGCGCGGGCGAGCGACACTTCTGCACCGGCGCCGGGCTGGGCGGTCCGCAGAAGCCCGGTCCGGCGCGGCCGGACGACGCGCCCGAGCGCGCGCTCGGCGACGTCGCCCGCATGATCCGGCGCGGGTGGCAGCGGTTGATCGCGTCGATCCTCGACTGCGAGAAGCCGGTGATCGCCGCCGTGAACGGCACCGCCGCCGGTGGCGGCGCCAACCTCGTGCTCGCCGCCGACCTCGTCGTGATGGCGGACAGCGCCCGCCTCATCGAGGTCTTCGTGCGACGCGGCATCATCCCCGACGCCGGCGGCTGCTACCTGCTGCCGCGCATCGTCGGCTTGCCGAAGGCCAAGGAGATCATGTTCTTCGGCGACGACCTGTCTGCCGCCGACGCGGAACGGTTCGGGATCGCCAACCGTGTCGTGCCCGCCTCCGATGTCGCCGGGGTGGCGGACGAGTGGGCGAACCGCCTGGCGAGCGCGCCGACGAAGGTCATCACGATGACGAAGTGGCTGTTGAACCGGTCGACGGAGTCGAGCCGCCAGACCGCGTTCGAAGAGGAGAGCTACGCGCAGGAGCTCGTGAACGCGACCGCGGACTCGGCGGAGGGGATGCGCGCCTTCATGGAGCGGCGAGCACCCGACTTCAAGGGCTGGTAGCGCCGCCGGCGAGGTCCGCCCGCGACGCGAACGCGCCGCGGTACCGTTTGTCCGGTGTTGCCGGCGGGCACGGTTCGCCTGTGGGCATCACCGGAGGCTTGCCGTGCCAGTCGAACCGCTCCCCACGCTCGTCCAGCTCCGCCGTCGCCTCGCCACCGAGTTGCTGATGAACGCGGCGCGCCACTCCGCCATCGTCGACGAGGTGCACGACCTCGAGCACGTGCGCGAGGACCGCGGATGGACGAACGCGGAAGCGGCGCGTTACGCGGAGCTGCGCGAGCTGCGCGCCGAGGCGCGCCATCGACACGACGTCGCCGCGCGCGACCTGCGCCGGCTCATGTCCGGCGCGCGGGTCTGGTGACAGCGATCCGCACGTAGGCGTCGTCGGGGACGGCGTCGACGTCGCGGTACACGTGGTGCACGCACGGCTCCCCCGGCGCCGACGGCGGGAACTCGATCGAGGTGGGCGTGCCGCCCCACTCCACCGCCTGGATCTCGTTGTTGACCGAGCAGTGCGCGCAGTACACCGGGAGCGCGTCGCGCTCGAACGTGCGCCCACTGCGCTCGTGCAGCGTCAGATGCGGACCGCCGTCCACGTCGTAACGGCCCTCGTCGATGAGTCGCCCGCCGCTACCGCACCGGAACGACAACACGATCTTCTCGTCGTCCTCGTCGACCTCGCACGTGCCGCCGTTGGTGACCATCGCGCGGGCGATCGCCTTGGCCCGTGCTGGTGCAGGCAGCTCGTCCCACCCGTCGCCGCGCCGTTCGTGGACGAACTCCTCGCCGAACTCGCGCAGGGCGCGCTCGACGGCGTCCTCGCCGAGCTCGCGGCCGATGAACGACAACAACGACGTGATCCACTCGATGGAGAAGACCTGGAGGCTGCGCACGCGCGCTGCGCCCTCGTCGACGAGCTGCGTGGCGCGGTCGACGTCGCCGTCCGCCAGCGCCCGCTTGGCGCGCTCCCACGCCGGCGCGGTCATGGAATCGAGCTCGTCCGCCGTCAACGTCACGGCGCCCCCCTCTCGTTTCGGCGTGCGTTCGCGCTCCACGACCGTGCCACCGCACGCAATTCCGTCGGCCTCACCCGCGGGTGAGCAGCAGGCATCCCGCCAACGGTCCCCCGCCGGCGGCGGCGACGCCGACCTCCGGCATCCTCCCACCGGGGCGCACGACCTGCCGCTCGCCGCCCTGGCCCCAGAGCTGCACGCACGCCTCGTGGAGGAACCCGTAGCCGTGCAGGCGCCCCGACGAGAGCTGGCCGCCGTGGGTGTTCAACGGGATGCGCCCGTCGCGGGCGATGCGCTCGCCGCCGTCGACGAACGCGCCACCCTCGCCCTTCGCGCAGAACCCGAGCGCCTCGAGCCAGCACAGCGCGATGAAGCTGAACCCGTCGTACAGCTCGGCCACGTCGACGTCGTCGGGCGTGAGGTCGGTGTGCTGCCACAGCGCCGCCGACGCGTCGCGCAGCGCCATCGTGGTGAGGTCGTCCCACTGGTCCCACGACGGCCGTCCGTGGATCGCGGTGCCGACCGAGCGCACGTGGACCGGAGGATTCGCGAGATCGGGCGCGGCGTCGGCCCGGCTCACGATCACGGCGGTGGACCCGTCCGCCGGTACGTCGCAGTCGTACAGGCACAACGGCGACGACACCATGCGCACGTTCATGTAGTCGTCCAGCGTCATCGGGTCGCGGTACACGCCCTTCGGGTTCGAGGCCGCGTTGCGACGGCCGTTCAACGCGATCCATGCCAGTTGCTCGCGCGTGGTGCCGAACTCGTGGAAGTGGCGCATCGCCATCATCGCGATCCAGTTGGCGGCCGAGGGCGCGCCGTACGGCAGGCGCCACTGCATGAACCCGCCCACGCGCGGCAGGCCGCCGCGCGAGCTGCCGCCACCGATACCGGGCATGACCGCGGCGCGTCCCTTGTCACCCTGCGCCGTGCCCTCCCACACCGTGCGGAAGCACAGGACGTGGTTGGCGACGCCGGCGGACACGGCCATGCACGCGTTCACGACGGACCCGAGCTGGCCCGGTGCCTCCAACCCGCCCGCGTACCAGTTGAGGTTCAGGCGCAGCGCGTCGTGCACCTCGGTGACACCGACCCCGGAGAAGCCGGGTGGCATGTCCATCGCGCCGGGATACGTGGCGATGCCGTCGATGTCCTCGCGCGTCAGGCCCGCGTGCTCGATCGCTTCGAGGCACGCGTCGAGCGTGAGATCGAGCGGGTCGCGGTGCAGGCGCCGCCCGACATCGGACTGCCCGACCCCGCTGATGATGGCCGACAGGTTCATCGGGCGCGCTCGAAGAAGGGCAGCCACACGTCCTCGTACTGCTCGAACGTCACTTGCAGCGGCATGCCGATCTCGACCTCGTCCGGCGCGCAACCGACGATGCCGGTCGTGAGGCGCAGGCCCTCCTGCTCGACCAGCTCGACGATGGCGACGACGTAGGGTGGCTCGAGCCCCGGGTACCAGGGCTGGTGATTGACGGTGTAGGTGTGCAGCGTCGCGCGGCCGGACGCGGTGTCGACGGCGACATCCTTCGACAGGCACACGGGGCAGCGCGGTGACCACGGATGGATCCAGTAGCCGCACCGGCCGCAACGCCACAGATGCAGCTCGCCGCGCTCGCCCGCGGTCCAGAACGCACGGTTGGTGTCGTCGAGGGTCGGGAGGAGCCGGAACGGCTTCGCGGGCGCGTCGTCAGGTGTCGCCGTTGTCATCCTCGACCTCGGGCGCGGCGTCGAAGCCGCTGCGGGCGTGGGGCAGCGCCTCGACGGCGGGGAGGATGCCGAAGGCGGGAGCGGTCAACATGAGCGAGCCGACGACGTCGTCCCACGTGGCCCCCACCTCACGGGCGAGCATCGCGTGGCGGGCGATGCCCTCCGGGTTGCGGGCGATCACGGAGCACGCCATGCGGATGAGCTCGTGCGTTCTGCGGTCGGGTGCGCGCAACGAGTCGATCTGGCCGAGCCACGTGCTCAACGCTTCGTGGAGCGCAGGGAACACCTCGTGCACCGGCGCTTCCCACCGGAAGGTGTACTCGTCTGGCATCGCTCGGCACCCTACTCATCGAGCCGTCGGGCTCACGCCGGCCGGAACACCGGGAACGTGAACTCGTCGGTCTCCTCGCGGTAGTCGACCACCAACGGCATGCCGATGCGGAGATCGGCCTCGTCGCACCCTTCGAGGTTGGTCATCATGCGCGGGCCCTCCTCGAGGTCGACGACAGCGGCGACGTACGGCACGCGCCCACCGAAGGGCGGGAGGTCGTTGCGGCGCACGACCGAGTACGTGTACAGCGTCGCCCGCCCGCTCGCTTCCTCCCATGCGACGTCGTCGCTCCAGCACTTCGGGCAGAACGGCCGCGGGTAGAAGAACGCCTCGCCGCACGCGTTGCACCGCTTGATGAGGAGCTTGTGCTCCTTCGCGGCGTCCCAGTACGGCTGCGTCTCGAGGTCGGGCGTCGGGAGATCGAATCGCGGGGTGGACATCGTCGTGTTCACGGATCCTTGGGGAGGCCAAGCAGGCGCTCGGCGATGACGTTGCGTTGCACTTCGCTCGTGCCGCCGGCGATGGTCAAGCAGCGGTTGGCGAAGAAGGCGCCCACCCACGAGGCGGCGTCGCCGTCGTTCGCGGCACCGGCCGCGCCGAGCAACCCGAGACCGACCTCCTGCACGCGCTGGTCGTGCTCGACGCCGAGCAGCTTGCGCACGCTCGACTCCGGCCCGGGGTCCGCGCCGGACAGCGCGCGCGTCGTCATGCGCAGGCCGAGCACGGCGAGCGACTGCGCCTCGGCGAGCAGCGCACCGACCTCGTCCACGGCCACGGCATCGCCGGCCGCGACACCGTCGAGCATGCCGAGCAGCATCTCGACACCGAACCCGAACGACGAGCCGCTTCCCATCGACACGCGCTCGTTGGCCAGCGTCGTGCGCGCCGCCCGCCAGCCGTCGTTCACCGCGCCGACCACGCAGTCGTCCGGCACGAACACGTCGGAGAGGAAGACCTCGTTGAACATGGCGAACCCGGTGAGCTCGCGCAACGGACGGATGTCGATGCCGTCGGCGCTCATGTCGACGCAGAACGTCGTGATGCCGTCGTGCTTCGGCGCGGTGGGGTCGGTGCGCGCGAGGCACAGCCCCCACTGCGCGTCCTTCGCCATCGACGTCCACACCTTCTGGCCCGTGAGCAGCCAGCCGCCGTCGACGCGGCTCGCCTTCGTGGCGAGCGACGCCAGGTCGCTGCCCGCACCCGGCTCGCTGAAGAGCTGGCACCAGTTGAGCTCGCCCCGCAACGTCGGCGGGATCCACCGCTGTTGCTGCGCCTCCGTGCCGTGCTCGATGAGCGTCGGGAGCACCCACGCGCCGACCTGGAGGTGGTGGCGGCGGATGTGCGCGGCGCGCAGCTCCTCGTCGATCACCAGTTGCTCGACGGGGTCGGCGTCGCGACCCCACGGCTCGGGCCAGTGCGGTGCGAGGTAGCCGTTGTCGGCGAGCAGGCGACGCCACTCCGACTTGTCGTGGGCGCGCACGTCGGCGAGGAAGGCGCGCACCTCGTCGCGCACGGGCTCCGCCGCCGCGGGGAGATCCACCGCGAGCGTGCGCCGTGTGCCGGACCGCGCCAGCTCGACCGTGCGGGCGCGCCACGGGTGCGGTCCGCCGCCGGTCAGCCCCCGGAGCGCGGTGGACCGCTTCAGGTACAGGTGAGCGTCGTGCTCCCATGTGAAGCCGATGCCGCCGAGCACCTGGATGCAGTCCTTCGCGCACTGGAAGAACGCGCTCGGTGCGAGCGCGCCGGCGACGGCGGCCGTCAACGCGCGCTCGTCGCCCTCGGCAGGGCGGGCGGCGTCCCACGCAACCGCGCGCGCCTGCTCGAGCGCGAGCAGCATGTCGGCGCAGCGGTGCTTCACACCCTGGAACTGACCGATCGGCCGCCCGAACTGCTCGCGCACCTGCGCGTACTCCGCTGCGGTGGCGACGCACCACGCCGCACCACCGGCGCACTCGGCGGCGAGCAACGCGAGCGCGAGGTCGGTGACGGTCCGCCGGTCGGGGTCGACGAGGTGGGCGACGGCCGCGGCCTGCGTGGCATCGACATCGGCCACGCGGCGCGTCATGTCGACGCTCACCCGCGGGGTGACCGTGCAGTCCTCGGCGCGCACGACGTCCCAGCCGTCGCCCGCGGGAACCAGCACGATGTCGGCGAGGGCGGCGCTCAGGACCGGCTCGGTCCACGCGACCGCGCCCCGGCACGTGCCGTCGGCGAGGCCAGGGAGCAGGGCGCGCTTCGTGCCGTCGTCGCCCAGCGCGTCGATGGCGGCCGATGCGAGCACGGTGGTGAGGAACGGGCCGGGTGCGCAGGCACGGCCGAGCTCCTCGAGCACGACGGCGAGCTCGGGGAGGCCGTAGCCGGAGCCGCCGTGTGCCTCGGGGAGGTGGAGGCCGAGCCAGCCGAGCGCGGCGACGTCGTCCCAGAAGGGCGGCATCGTCTCGGCGTCGGCGTCGAGCAGGGCGCGCGGCACCGAAGGGGGCACGTGGTTCGTGACCCACCGCCGCGCCGTCTCGTGCAGCGCGACGTGGTCGTCGGAGAGACCGAGCTGACCGGTGGTCACGGTGCTTCGAACGAGAGCGCGAGCGTCGGGCAGCCGTCGACGGCGAGTCGGATCTTGTCCTCGGGGTCGCCCGCAGGATCGATCACGATCGCCTTCATCTCGTCGTCGAGGTCGAACGTGTGCGGCGCGTGGAAGGCGCAGTTGCCCGAACCCATGCACTTCTCGCGGTCGACGTGGATCGAAAGTGGCATCGATGTCCCTCGCTGAGCACACTACCTGACGGTGATGTCAGGTTTCGAAGGGGGACGTCCTCGATGACAGCCGGCGACGGAGTGATCGATGCCGACGCGCACGTCAACGAGGACCCGCTGGCCTGGACGGAGCTCGAGGCCCGCCACCCGGGTTGGCTGTCCGCCGGCCAGTCCGGCGGCAAGTGGGTGGCGAAGATCGGCGAGAAGCTCTACCCGACGCAGGTCGGCAAGGGCAGTGGCGTCCCGATCGAGTCCGCCATCAGCGACGCGTGCGCGGCCGGTGCCGCCGACCTCGACCGCCGTCTCGCGGACATGGATGCCGAGGGCATCGACGTGCAGGTGCTGTTCGGCGGTCTCATCATCGGGCTCACGTCGTACGACGACGCCGGGTTCGCGCTCGACGTCGCCCGTGCCTACAACGACTGGTTGCTCACGAAGGTGTGCGGTCACGCGCCCGACCGTCTCAAGGGTGTGGCGACGGTGCCGTTGCAGGACGTCGACCGTTCGGTCGAGGAGGCCCGTCGCGCCGCGGGCATCGGCGCCGTGGCGGTCACGATCCCGCCGGTCGTGGGGGCCGCCAACCTCGACGACCCCGTGCTGCTGCCGTTCTTCGAGGCGTGCGCGTCGCTCGACCTCGCCGTCGCCGTGCACAGCGCGCCGGGGATGAACCTGCCGTTGCCGGGTGCGGAACGCTTCGACAACTACGCGCAGGTCCACTGCCTGTCGTTCCCCGTCGACCAGATGGTCGCGTTCACCGCGCTCGCCATGGGTGGCGTGCTCGATCGCTTCCCCGCCCTGCGCGTCGCGTTCCTCGAGTCGGGGACGGGGTGGGTGCCGTACTTCGTGCACCGCATGCACGAGCACCACGAGAAGCGACCGGAGCTGCTGCCCGGCATGACGACCGACCCGCGCGAGCTGCTCGCCCGCGGGCAGTGCTACTTCAGCTTCGAGGCGGAAGAGCCCATGCTCGCTGCCTGCGTCGAGCAACTCGGCGACAACTGGCTCGTCTACGCGTCCGACTACCCGCACTGGGACTCCGACTTCCCGGGGACCGTCGACGAGGTCCGCCGCCAGGCGGCACCGCTCGGCGACGACGTCACCGCCAAGCTGCTGGGCCACAACGCCCGCCGCCTCTACCGCCTCTGACCGGCGTCCTCCGGGTTCGGAGGCGTGAAGCGTGCTTCGAGGTCGTAGAAGGCGAGAGGGGCGTCCCAGAGGATGACGCGGGCGTCGTCCTCGTCGATCCCCTGCTCCTCGCACTCCTCGAGGAACGCGGCGGGCGCGCCGGGGTACACGGCGTCGGGGTGCGGGAAGTCGCTCGCCCACACGACGTACTCCGGCCCGATGCGGTCGACGACCATGCCGACGCAGTCGTCGTCCGCCTCCGACGAGATCACGCAGTGACGGTCGAACAGCTCCGTCGCCGACGTGCGCCCCGGCGCGAGCCACTCGAGGTGGTCGTCGAGACGCGCCAGCCAGTACGGCAACCACCCCGTCCCCGACTCGAGAAAGGCGACGCGCAGGTCGGGATGGCGGTCGAGCGCGCCGTCGAGGACGAAGGACGCCATCGCCGCCATCTGCTCCATGGGGTGTGACATGGCGTGGCGGGGGGCGAACGTCGCGAAGCGATCGCTGCCGATCGTCGCACCCTGCAGGCCGAGACCCTCGTGCACGGAGACCGTCATGCCGAGCGACGCGCACGCCGACCACAGCGGGTCGTACGCGGGATCACCGAGGTTGCGCCCGTACACGTGGTTGGGGCGCACCATCACGCCGATCAACCCGAGGTCGCGCGCCCGCTTCGCCTCCGCCACCGCGAGGTCGACGTCCGCGAGCGGGACGAGCGCGACGCCCGCCATGCGCGCCGGGTCGTGACCGCAGTACGCCGCCATCCAGTCGTTGTACGAACGGCAGGCGTCGGCCGAACGGTCGGGCGTGAGCGACGGCAGGTAGGGCACGAACAACCCGATCGACGGATAGAGCACCACGGCGTCGATGCCCTGCGCGTCCATGGCCCGCACGTACGACGGCGCGTCGAACCCGTGCTCGAACTGATCGGTGAGGAGATCGAAGTCCCCGACCGGCACGAGCGGCGTGTCGACCGGGAGGTCGGCCGGCAACGGGTCGTCGGTGAACTCGGCGAACACGTGCGTGGGCTCGATCACGTGCGCATCCGCGTCGAGCACGCGGAACCCCTGCACGGTCATGCCCGCGCTCCCGTCACATCCGCCTGGCGGCGAGGCCGCCGTCGAGGGGCAACACCGCGCCGCTCGTCCACCCCGCCCCCTCGGACACCAGGAACGACACCGCGGCGCACACCTCGTCCGCCGTGCCGAGCCGCTTCATCGGGAGGTTGGCGGCCACGCCGGCGCGAATCGCTTCCGGGTCGGGCGCCATGTCGGTGAGGCGAACGAACAACCCGGTGTCGGTCGGGCCGAGCGACAACACGTTCACGCGCACGTTGTCCGGCGCGTGTTCGATCGCCACCTGCTTGCACAGGTTGGTGAGACCGAACTTCGACGCGCAGTACGCCGCGTACTGCGGCGCCACGATCGACCCGAGCGTCGAGCCCATGGCGACGATGGAACCGCCACCGGCGGCGACCATCGCGGGCACGGCGTGCTTCATGCACAGGAACGGACCCTTCAGGTTCGTGTCGACGACGCGCCGCCAGTCGTCGTCGGTGCAGTCGACGACGGACGACCGTGTCTCCACCGCCGCGCTCAGCACGAGGGCACGCAACGGACCGCGCGCCGTCGCCGCGTCCATCGCCCT
>Ga0070741_10004162_pt1 | contig 34218 bp, 27 predicted proteins | sample Coa_R1_4_FD_66440 | JGI IMG/M metagenome (GOLD analysis project Ga0070741, IMG submission 66440) | Surface soil microbial communities from Centralia Pennsylvania, which are recovering from an underground coalmine fire - Coalmine... | ecosystem: Environmental > Terrestrial > Soil > Unclassified ... | reverse complement strand
ACAGCCGCGTCAGCACCTCGCCGAGCAGACGGTCGAGGTGGGCGGGGTCGTTCGTGACGGGGCCGACGATCAGCACGTCCACGCCGGCCGCGAAGTATTCCCGCGCGCGCTCGACGCAGAGGGCGGGCGGGCCGACGAGCGACGAGGCGGGCACGCCCTGGCGCGCGGGCGGGTAGTAGTGGCGCATATAGGCCGCCGCGCGCTCGTCGGTCCGCGCCTGGTCGTCGTCCACCGAGGCCCACACCAGGCAGGCGATCGTGAGCGCGCCGGGATCGCGCCCGGCGGCAGCCGCCGCCTCGCGCACGGTGTCGGCGGTCTTCCGTAGCCCCGCGGGTCCGCCGGAGGAGCTGCCGATGTACCCGTCCGCCAGGCGGCCGGCGCGGCGCAGCGCGGCCTCCGCGCTGCCGCCCACCCATAGCGGCGGCCCGCCCCGCTGAACCGGGCGCGGCCCGATCGGGCCGGACGCGAGCTGGTAGGCGCGGCCCTCGTGCGCGAGCGGCGCGCCGCTCCACACCTGCCGCATGATGCGCATCGCCTCGGCGAGCCGTGGGCCACGCGCCGCGTAGGGCACGCCCGCGGCGGCGAAGTCGTCGGGCCGGCTGCCAACACCCAGGCCCAGGATCACCCGGCCGCCCGAGAGCACGTCGAGTGTGGCGACTTGCTTGGCGAGCAGCGCGGGCGGGCGCAGCGTGCCCAGCAGCACGCTCGTGCCAAGGCGCACGCGCGTGGTCGTCGCCGCGACGGCGGCGAGCGCAAGCAGCGGCTCCATGTTGTCGAACACCAGCCGGTCGATGATCCACACCGAGCCCAGCCCGGCGGCCTCGGCGGCGCGCGCGAACGTCACGGCCGTATCGGGCCGCGCGTCGGGCGCGGCGGTCGGCAGCATCAGTCCAATCTGGGGCATCGCGACCTCCTCGGGATGCGGCGGGGGCGCCGCTCCAGGCCCGCGGCGCGGACCGCTGCCAGTGTAGCGTATCGCCGGGCGGGGCGCAGCGCGCGGCTCGGCGGCACGGTGGCTGGGTCGCGCCTACCCCGCCGCGCCGGTCTGGACGGCCGCCAGCGAAACCGTGGCGCTCCAGACTTGAGGGCACCGTATAATGGCGGGCATGCTTCACGCGAGCCTCACCAGTGCTGTGAGTGTTGTCCGCCCTATGCACATCAAGGAGATGGTCGAGCTCGTCCAGCAGCAGTCCGCTCACCGCTTGCACGAGCTGCTGCCCGATCGGCCCCTGCCCCCTGTCGCGATGGACGTCGTCCTTGAGGAGCCCGTCTCGCGCGCCCAGCACCTCATCGACGGCGTGAAACGCATCAAAGATACCCCCTGGTACCGCGTGATTCGCAAGCAGGGGCTGCACTTCGTGCCCCTCGGCCACCGGGAGGGCGTCATCGTACTCGTCGTGGGCACGGCCGCCTCGCTGGGCGCCACCTACCTGGCCTACAAGCGGCTGAAGAAGACCCACGCCGCGGCCGACAAGCCGGTCCAATAGCCCCTCCCCACGCCGGCACGTCGCAGCGGCATCACGTCCTGGCCGCTCGCGTCGCGCCGAATCCTATACTGGCCGCATCGAGACCCACCACGGGCGCCACGGCTAGCCCGGATGGTCCACGACCGCCCAGCAGCCCGGTGTTCATAGCCCGCGGCCGGGTGGTCCGCAGCGCAAGAGCTTCTCCGCCGCGAACCGGCGGCGCCTTCACTGGAACGCGGGGGGAGGCGCGGATTACCAACAGCATGCCGGCCCCAGCGGCGCCGGCCCGAAGATGCAGTACGCCAGTACGTTGAGCATCGGTGACCGGCCTCGCGCCGGAAAATTGCGGTCTGCGGCAGAGTGTGGTCATCATTTGAACGATGCGTGCCAAATGGGGGTGGCGAATGGTGCGCCCAACGCGCACGCGGCCAATGGCGCAGGCGCTTTCCAGCTCGATTACGCTGAGCCGGTCGATCCGCTCGAAGGGCGGGGGCGCCTTCGCGCGTCGCGTGGGGCTGATCCTGCGGCGGTTTGGGTGGGACCCGGCGCCGCTCGCGCGCTCGATGGCTCTCTATGCCGGGGTGCTCCGCGAGCAGCAGGCCCCGGCTACCTGGACGGTGACGGCGAATGCTGCCCGGCGCCATCCGGAGGTGCTGGCGCCCTATCGCGACTCGCCCGTCGAGCTGGGCCTCCACGGCTGGCGGCACACCGACCATCAGTGCGCGAACGTGTTGACGCAGCGCGCCGAGGTGCGCTGCGCGGCCGACGAGCTGGCGCGGCTCGGCCTGCAGCCGGCGGGCTGGCGGAGCCCTTACCTGCGCAGCGGCCTGGGCACGCTCGACGAGGTCACCGCGCGCGGGCTGCGCTGGGAGGCCAGCGCCTCGCTGGAGTTCCCCTGCGCCGGCAAGGCGGCGCTCGACGCCCGCGGCGCCGACACCTGGGAGCGCGCCGTCGCCTTCTACAGCGCGGCTGCCTGGGAGGCGCGGCTGGCGCTGCCCTGGGTCGCTGACGGCCTGGTGCGCTTCCCGACCGCCCTACCCGACGACGAGATGCTCATCGACCGCCTGAACCTGCCCACCGCCGACATCACCGCCATCTGGCTCGCCATGCTGCAGCGCACCCACGCCGACGGCGAGCTCCTGGTGATGCAGCTCCACCCCGAGCGCGCGCGCGACTTCGCGGCGCCGCTGGCCGCGCTGCTGGACCGCGCGCGCTCCGCCCGTAAGCCAGGGCTCGGGATCTGGATCGCGTCGCTCGGCGAAATAGCCGACTGGTGGCTGCGCCGGAGCGCGGCCCGGCTCAGCTTGGAGCCCAGCGCCACGGGGTGGGTCGCCGCGGTCGAGGGCGCGGCGGGCGTCCAGGTCGAGTGTATCTATCCGCTTGTCACAGCCGAGGCCAGCCTCGTGGCGGTGGGAGGAGCGAGCCGCGGCGCCAGCGTTATCGCGGGCGGGACGCGGTGGGCCAGGCATGTTGGGCGGAAGATCGAGTTCGAGAGCAGCGTGTGGCCGGGCATCGGCGTCGGCGCCGCCGAGCCGGGGCCGGTGGTCGAGCGGCTGCGCGCCCTCGGCATGGCCGCCGAGCGACGGGCGCCGGGCCGCGCCTACGCCGCCACGCTCGACGAGCCGTCCGACGCCGCCTTGGCGGCGCTCGTGCGGCGCCTGGGCCGCGGCGAAGGGCTGGCCGGCCCGCTCGTCCGCCTGGCGGTCTGGCCGGAGGGCTACCGCAGCGTCCTGGCCATTACCGGCGACGTCTGCGCCATCACGCTCTATGACTTCGCGGCGCGCGTCGCGGGCGTGCCGTGACGGGCGCGCTGGTCATCGGCGGCGATTACCAGGGGCTGGGGATCGTCCGCAGCCTGGGGCGGCGCGGCATCCCCGTCTGGGTGCTGGACGACGAGCGCTCGATCGCGGCGGTGTCGCGCTACACGCGGCGCCGCCTTCCCTGGCCGCCCGACGAGCGACGTCAGCGCGACTATCTTCTGGCGTTGGCGAAGCAGCACGCGCTCGACGGCTGGGTGGTCTACCCGACGCGGGACGAGACCGTGGGCCTGCTGGCGCGCGAGCACGCGGCGCTGGCCGAGCGCTACCGTCTCGCCACGCCGCCCTGGGACATCACCCGCTGGGCCTACGACAAGCGGCTCACCTACGGGCTGGCGGCGCGGAGCGGCGTGGCCGCGCCCTGGACGCGCTACCCGGCCAGCCGCGCCGAGGTCGCCGCGCTCGACTGTCAGTTCCCGGTCATCATCAAGCCCGCCATCAAGGAGCACTTCTACCAGCACACCCACGCGAAGGCGTGGCGGGTGGACGACCGCACGGCGCTGCTGGCGCGCTACGACGAGGCCGGCGCGCTGGTGGGGCCTGACGAGCGCGACGAAATCATGGTGCAGGAGCTGGTCCCGGGCGGCGGCGAGGCGCAGTTCTCGTTCGCCGCACTCTGCCACGACGGCGCGGTACTGGCGTCGCTGGCGGCGCGTCGTTGGCGGCAGCATCCGATGGACTTCGGCCACTCCAGCACGTACGTCGAGACGGTCGAGCAGCCGGCGGTCGCGGCGGCCGGCGCGGCCCTGCTCGGCGCGATGCGCTACAGCGGGCTCGCCGAGGTCGAGTTCAAGCGCGACCCGCGCGACGGCCGCTATAAGGTGCTCGACGTGAACGCGCGGACGTGGGGATGGCACACGGTCGGGCGGCGGGCGGGCGTGGACTTCCCCTACCTGCTCTGGCGACTGCTGCACGGCCAGCCCGTGCCGCCGACGCGCGGTCGGCCCGGCGTGCGCTGGGTGCGGCTGCTGACCGATCTGCCCACGGCGCTGCTCGAGATGCGGCGGGGGCGCCTGTCGCCGGCCGCGTATCTGCGGTCGCTCGGGGGCCGTCCTGAGCTATCGGTGTTTGCCGCCGACGACCCGCTGCCCGCGTTGCTGGAAATGGCGCTGGTGCCCTATCTCTGGCGCCAGCGCGGCTTTTGAAACCATTTCGGCGAGGTAAGCGATGAGCGAGAAGCCCTCCGACGTAGTGGTGGTTGGCGCGGGCCCGTATGGGCTCTCGGCCGTAGCCCACTTGCGCGCGGCCGGCGTGGAGACGCGCGTCTTCGGCGAGCCGATGGTGTTCTGGGAGCAGCAGATGCCGCTCGGCATGCTGCTGCGCTCGGCGTGGGAGGCGTCCCACATCGCCGATCCGCACCACCGCTACACGCTGGAAGCGTACCAGGCCGCGACGGGCGCGCGCTTCGGTCCGCCCGTGCCGCTGAACGACTTCGTGCGCTACGGTCGCTGGTTCCAGCAGCAGGTCGCGCCCGACCTCGACCACCGCCGCGTCACGCGGGTGGCGCGTGACGACGGCGGCTTCCGGCTGGACCTCGACGACGGCGAGATCGTCCGCGCGCGGCGCGTGGTACTGGCGACAGGCATCGCCGGCGTGGCGCACAAGCCGGCGGAGTTCAGCGCGCTGCCGCCCGACCGCGTGTCGCACTCGTCGGAGGAGCGCGATCTGCGCCGATTCGCCGGCCGGCGCGTGGCGGTGATCGGTGGCGGGCAGAGCGCGCTCGAGTCGGCGGCGCTGCTGCACGAGGGCGGCGCCGACGTGGAAGTGCTGGTGCGCGCGCCGCGCATCCATTACCTGCGCGGCGGCCGCCTGCGCCAGCGCCTCGGGCCCGCCCGCCCGCTGCTCTACCCCGACACCGACGTCGGCCCGCCCGGCCTGAGCTTCATCGTGGCCCGGCCGGACCTGTTCCGCCAGTTCCCACGCGAGCTGCAGCATCGCATCGCGCGCCGCTCGATCCGCCCCGCCGGGGCCGCCTGGCTGCGCCCGCGCCTGAAGGACGTCTCGATCACGCGGGGCCGCACGGTCGTCGGCGTGGCGTCCGAGGGCGAGCGCGTGCGGCTCACGCTCGACGACGGTACCGAGCGCCGCGTCCACCACGTCCTGCTCGCCACGGGCTACCGCGTGAACCTCGACCGCTATGAGTATCTGGCCCCCGCGCTGCGGCGGGCCATCGAGCGCGTGGACGGCTACCCGGCGCTGCGCGAGGGCTTCGAGACATCCGTGCCGGGCCTACACATGGTCGGCGCGCCCGCGGCGATCAGCTTCGGGCCGCTCTTCCGCTTCGTCTCGGGCACTGGCTACGCCGCGCGGCCGCTCACGCGCCACGTGCTAACGGGCGGCCGCGCGGCGTAGCCCGCCCGGCACACGCCCTTGGTCCCACGGAGCAGGCCGCGGCTGATGACCGAGCGTGCTGGCCACACCGCGAGCAGTGGGCATAACTAGCGCCGGCGGGGTTCCAGTGTGGCACAATGAGGGCGAAGCAGCCCACGCCAGGTCTATTCGGCGTGGGCTGCCACCTGGGAGGACCGCCGCAGGGCGGGAAGGGGCGATCATGCGCCACACTGGGGCTTGGACCCGGCGTATCCTGGGAACCACTGGCGCCCTGGCCACCGCGGCCGCGCTGCTGCTGGCAAGCAGCCCCGCGCTCGCGCAGGAACGGCCGCCGACGACGAATCAAGGCCCGCGCTTCGGCCAATGGGGCCCCGGCCAGGCGCCGCCGGCCGCCGAGGGCCCGGCCCCGGGCGCGCCGCCCTCCGTGGGGGCCGCGCCGCAGGTGGCCCCGCCGCCGCAGCCCGGCCTGCCGCCGCCGCCACCACAGCCCAACTGGTGGGGCGGCTGCAACTTCGACCTGCGCGGGGCCTGGTTCGTCACCGGCCACCAGGACCAGCCCTGGTACCGCCCCTACACCACTAGCCTGAACGTCACCCAATACGCCAACTGGCTGCGCATCGACCAGCCGGATGCAGGCTACACGTACTATGGCCAGTGCAACGGCAACAACATCACTCTGGACGTGTACCAGGGTACGCAGTTCATCGGCTATGAGAACGGCGTGGCCGACTGGGGCGGCGGCGCCTACGCCCGCTGGGGCGGGCCACGCGTGCGCGCAAGCTGGCAGACCTTCGTGCCAAGCTCGTCCTACGGGACTGAAACCTGGCACCGCTAGGGCCGATAGACAGAGTAGGCGGGACGACGCGCCATGGCGCGTCGTCCCGCCCGGTGCGACCATCCGCCGGGCCAGGCAAATGGCCGGCTACCGTTGGCTCTCGGTGCGTTGACAGACGAGGGGTAGCGTGAGCGAGCCGATTCGCGTCTTGCTGGCGGACGACCATACCCTGTTCCGCCAGGGGCTGCGCCACCTGCTCGCCGACCATCCCCGGCTCAAAATCGTGGGCGAGGCCGCGAGCGCCGACGAGGCGGTGGCGCAGGCGCAACGGCTGAAGCCCGATGTCGTCCTGATGGACCTGCACATGCCCGGCGGCGGGGGCATCGAGGCCACCCGCATCCTGCGCGCCGAGATGCCCGATGTCGGCGTCCTCATCCTCACCGTCTCCGAGAACGAGGAAGACCTGCTCGCGGCGCTGCGCGCGGGCGCCAAAGGCTACATCCTCAAGACCTCGGACTTCGAGCAGCTCCTGCGCTCGCTCGATACCGTGGCGGCGGGCCAGGCCGCCCTCGCGCCCGAGATGACGACGAAGCTGCTGACCCAGCTCAGCACCGACGACGCCACGCCCGGCCCGCGGCGGCGCCCCGAGCCGCACCACCAGCTCAGCGAGCGCGAGCTGGAGATCTTGAAGCTTATCGCCGAGGGCGCCAGCAACCGCCAGATCGCCGGCCAGCTCTACCTGAGCGAGAACACCGTGCGGACCCACCTCGTCCATATTCTCGGCAAGCTGGGGCTGGAGAACCGCGTGCAGGCGGCGGCGTACGCCCTCCGCAACGGCCTCGCCTCGTAAGCTGTCTATGGCAGCTCGCTGGCGCCTCGCCGAGCTGGGACTGCTCCTCTTCCCGCTGGCGTTCCTCGGCGTGGGGCTGGCGCTGCTGCGCCTGGCAGGACAGCTCGTGTTGGTGCCGGCGCTCGCCCAGGCCGCCTGGGGCCCCGCGCTGCTCTTCGCCGTCGTGGTGCTCGCCATGCACGGCTTCCTTGTCTGGCGCTGGCCGACCGCCGACCAGCTCCTCCTGCCGCTCGTCGTCACGCTGGCCGCCGTGGGGCTGCTCATGGTCGGGCGGCTGGAGCCGTCGCTGTTCTGGCGCCAGGCGATCTGGATCGCCGTCGGCGCGCTGGCGCTCGTCGGCGTGCTCACGCTGCTCCCGAGCGTGGATTGGCTGGCCGCCTACAAGTACACTTGGGCAGCAGCGGGCTGCCTGCTGGTGCTCGCCACCTTCATCCTCGGCGTGGACCTGAACGGCAGCGGCATGCGGCTCTGGATCGGCGCGGCCGGCGTCTACTTCCAGCCATCCGAGCTGTACAAGCTGATCCTGGTGATCTTCCTGGCGGCCTATCTCGCCGAGAAGCGCGAGCTGATCGTGCTCGCCGGCTGGCGCGTGGGGCCGCTGCGCCTGCCGCCCGTGCCCTACCTGCTGCCGATGGTGGCCGTCTGGCTGCTGGCGCTCGGCCTGGTCGTCGTGCAGCGCGACCTCGGCGCGGCGCTCCTGTTCTTCGGCATCTTCCTGGCGCTGCTCTACGTGGCCACCGAGCGCCTGGGCTACGTGCTCGCCGGCCTCGGCGCCTTCGCCGCGGGCGGCGTCCTGGCCTACCGACTGTTCGGCCACGTCCAGGACCGCGTGGCAATCTGGCTCGACCCCTGGTCGCGGGCCCAGGAGCGCGGCTACCAGCTCGTCCAGGCGCTCATCGCGCTCGCCGCCGGCGGCGTGTTCGGGTCCGGGCTCGGCTACGGCTACCCCGAGTACATCCCCGCCGTCCACACCGACTTCATCATCGCCGCCATCGGCGAGGAGCTGGGCCTGCTCGGCACGCTCGGCGTCGTCGCGCTGTACCTGCTCGTCGTCTACCGCGGCTTCCGCATTGCCCTGCGCGCACCGGACCCCTATCTGCAGTTGCTCGCCGTGGGCCTGAGCACCGTGCTTGGCCTGCAGGCGCTGGTCATCCTGGGCGGCACGACCCGGCTCATCCCGCTCACCGGCGTCACGCTGCCGTTCGTCAGCTATGGCGGCAGCTCGCTGCTGGTGAACTTCGCGATCGTCGGGCTGCTGCTGCGGATCAGCACGGAACGCCCGCGCGCCTGAGGCCGTCTGCCCTACGGCCGCACGGTGAACAACGCCGACATCCCCGCCGTTAGGTGGTCGTTCACGTGGCAGTGGAACCACCAGGTGCCCGGGTTGTCGGGCACCATGTCGAGCACCTTCATGCTCATCGGCAGCAGGTCGACGCCGTCCATCCGCATGCCGTGCCAGAGCAGCGTCTGCCCGTGCCAGTGGGGGGTGTGCAGGCCCGACTCGCTCCCCATCGCGAGCACGTACCAGCGCACCCGCTCGCCAGCGCGCATCGTCAGGCCGGATAGATTACCGTACAGAAACCCGTTGATCGAGTGCTTCAGGTTGCTCTCGGCAAACTCTTCTTCCCCGTCGTGGCGGCCCGGCACGGGCCGCTCGGCGAGCGCCGCCATGTTCTCGTCGAGATACGGGCTCACGTTCTCGTCGTAGATGTCGAACAGCGTGACGAATTCCCGGTCCACGTCCGCGGGACTGCCGTCGGCCTTCGCCGCTCCCCGCGCTGTGACGATGATTGGTCCGATCAGCCCCGCGTTAGTCTCGGCTACCTCGTTCACGTGCGAGTGGTACATCCAAAGCACCGAGCTGCCGTCGCTGGGGCCGGGGCCAGCGCGCTCCGGCACGTGCCAGGTGTACGTGTAGGTGTCGCCGGGCGCCACGGCGTCGTCCGCTTTGTCAGCGCCGCCAGTGCCGTCGTTGTACACCGCGCCCTCGGAGTCCTTGCGGTAGAAAACGCCGTGGGCGTGAACGCTCGCTGGGAACGCGGTATTGTTGCGGAAGACGACCACCACGGTGTCGCCCACCGCGGCGTGGATTACCGGCCCGAGCGCCCCCAGGTGCTGCCACTCCGGGGGGATGGGCTTGCGGCGCGTGAAGGTGGCATCGGTGTACTCGCGGTACAGCGCCTTCCGGTACACGCTGCCGATGCGCTCCGGGCCGGGTTCCACGTACGGGGCAGCCTCGTCGTCGAACGGCTCGCCCGTGATCTCGTTCCGTCCGCTGGGCGCGTAGTCCCAGGCCACCTCGTCGGCTGCGATGTAGTAGGTGCGCGTCTGGCCCTCCGCCGCGCCCGCCCCCCACGGCCCACCCAGCGCCAGCGTTCCGCCGGCCGCCACGAGCGCCAGCGCCACCGCGGCCCGGCCGCCCGGCGAAAGTCGGTGAAACGACTCACGCGCTTGTGCCCGCCCCCTGCCCGGCTCCGCCGCGGCCAGCAGGACGGACAGGACCGTGAACCCGGCCAGCCAGGCAACGCCTGCGTCCAGCAGCGCGTGGGCGAGCGCGCCCGGCACGCCGACCGCCGTCGCCGGGCCATGCGGGCCGGCGTGCGGGCCGGACGCGGCGACGGCCACCAACGCCGCCGGGCATAGGAACAGGGCGAACAAGCCTGCGACCGCCGCGGCCGTGGCCGCGGGCGCGGTCCAGCGCAAGCGCCCCACCAGCCAGAGCCCGAGGCGGGTCGCTACCCCCGCGAGCGGGAGGGCGACGACCATACCGAGCAGCGCGACGCCGGCGAGGTCGGACAAGCGGGCGCCCACGCCAAGCAGGCGGACGTGGACGAGCAGCTCGGCGGCCAGAACGCCGACCGCGAGCGTCGCGGCGAGCGCCAGCCAGCTCTGAGCCGACAACCCCTCGCCGTGGAGGCGAGCAACCGAGAAGCCCGGGGTCGCCATCAGATTCTCCGTGACTACTGACCACATTGCTTCGTTGCCTCAGCGCCACGATCTTAGACCATACGAATGAAAAGTTCAAGTGCCACAAGATCATCGTCATCAGGTAACGGTGATCGCGTCTGTCGCGGGCTCAGAGGCTGGCGAAGGGCGGGGGCGCGCCTGGCACGCCGGCTGCTTTGTGGGCGCCGAGGCCACCGCCCGCCATGCTCAGAGCGGCCGTGCCGGCCGCGCGGAGGGAACCTATGCCGTACCGCCTCGTCGTTAAGGACACCCGCCAGCCCATCGCCGACATCTCGGCGGAGCAGCTCCAGACGCTCGTGGACCTGCTCGAAGAAGAGGACACCGCCGACCGCGACTACTACGTGGATGGCGCGGTGCTCGATTACCTGGCCGACCGCGGCGCCGATCCCGCCCTGCTGGCGGCGCTGCGCCGCGCGATCCCACCGGGCGGGGGGCTGGACGTCGAATGGACCGAGGCGTAGCCCCGGTGGCGCAGCCCGCCGCCCCCGACCTGCGCGCGGCGCTCCGCGACCGCTTCGGCTTCGCGGCCTTTCGGCCGGGCCAGGAGCGCATCGTGCGCGCCCTGCTGGCCGGCCGCGACGTGCTGGCCGTGCTCCCCACCGGCGCCGGCAAGTCGCTGCCCTACCAGCTCGCCGCCCAGCTCTTGCCGGGCGTGACGCTCGTCGTCACGCCCCTGCTGGCGCTGATGAAGGACCAGGTCGAGGCGCTACGGGAGCGCGGCGTCCCGGCGGAGATGCTGAGCAGCGCGCAGACCGCGAGCGCGGCCGCCGCGGCGCTGGCCGACGTGCAGCGCGCCGCGGCCAAGCTCCTCTACGTGACGCCCGAGCGATTCGACGACGCCGACTTCGTGGCCGCCACGCGGCAGCTCCGCGTCGCGCTGTTCGTCGTGGACGAGGCGCACTGCATCTCGGAGTGGGGCCACAGCTTCCGGCCGGCCTACCTGGCCCTAGGGCAGGCGGCGGCGCAGCTCGGGCGGCCGCCGCTGCTCGCGCTCACCGCCACGGCGACGCCCTGGGTGCGCCGCGACGTGATCGAGCGCCTCGGCCTGCGCGACCCCGACGTGGTCGTGCGCGGCATGGACCGCCCCAACCTCTTCCTCGAGGTCGTCCGCGTCGAGGACGAGCGCGAGGACCGCCGCGTGCTGGAGCAGCTCCTGTGCGGCAACGGGGCCGATGCCGCACCATCCGACGAGCAGCCTGGGAACTGGCTTGCGGCGGCGATGCGGGGCCCCGGCATCATCTATACGGCGACGACGCGGGCGGCGCGCGAGACGGCCGGCTGGCTACGGGCCTGGGGCATCGCCGCCGGCTACTACCACGGCCAGCGCCGCAAGGCCGACCGCGAGCGCGTGCAGGACGGCTTCATGGACGGCACGCTGCGCGTGATCGCGGCGACCAACGCCTTCGGCCTGGGCGTGGACAAGCCCGACGTGCGCTTCGTGATCCACCGCGACGTGCCCGCCAATCTGGAGGCGTACTACCAGGAGGCGGGGCGCGCGGGCCGCGACGGCGGGCCGGCGCGCTGCACGCTGATCTACCGCCCCGGCGACCTGGGCCGCGCTGCCTTCCTCGGCGCGAGCGGCGAGCTGACGCGCGAGGAGGTCGTGCAGGCCCATGGGGGCCTCGTGGCTCGCCGCGAGGGCACGCTGGCCCAGTTTGCCGAGGCCACGGGGCTGAGCCGCGGCGACACCGCCCGCCTGCTCGGCATCCTGAAGGCCGAGGGGCTGGTGGGCGAGCGGCGCGGGCGCTTCCGCCTGCTGGCGCCCGACTTCGATCCGGCGGCCGTGCCCCTGGAGCCCGAGGCGCGCCGCCGCGCCTACGAGCGCAGCCGCCTGGAGATGATGCGCGGCTACGCCGAGCGCCCCGACTGCCGCCGCCGCTACCTGCTCAACTACTTCGGCGAGGAGTACGAGGCCGAGCGCTGCGGTCGCTGCGACAACGACCTCGCGGCCCCGGCCGCGCTCGTCTCGACGCCTGACGGCGCGTTCGCCGTCAACGACCGCGTGGTCCACGCGGCCTGGGGCGCCGGCGTGGTGCACCGCGTGGCCGGCGACACGCTGACCGTGCTCTTCGACGAGGTCGGCTACAAGACGCTCCGCAGCGACATCGTACAGGAGCAGGCGCTGCTCCAGAAAGCGTGACCGCGCGCCGACAACGTGCCGAGGAGAAGTGAGTGGCATGGCCGGGACGCCCGCCCAGAACGCCGACCTGCACGGCAACGCGCCCGATACCGCCGACGTGGCGCTCCTGCTGATCGACGTGATCAACGACCTGGAGTTCCCCGGCGGTGACGCGCTGCTGCAGCACGCCCGCCCGATGGCCGAGCGGCTGGCGGCGCTGAAGCGGCGCGCGCAGGCCGCCGACGTGCCGGTCATCTACGTCAACGACAACTTCGGTAGGTGGCGGTCCGACCTGCACGCCCTGGTGGCCCACTGCCTGGAGCACGACGTGCGCGGACGGCCGATCGTCGCACTGCTGCGGCCCGAGCCCGACGACTACGTCGTGCTGAAGCCTAAGCACTCCGGCTTCTTCTCGACCACGCTCGACACGCTGCTGAAGTACCTGGGGGTGAGCACGCTCATCCTGACCGGCATCGCCGGCGATGTCTGCGTGCTGTTTACGGCGAATGACGCCTTCATGCGCGACTTCCGCCTGCTGGTGCCAGCCGACTGCGTAGCCTCGATCGACCCCGAGGAGAACCGCCACGCGCTCGCCCAGATGCGCGACGTGCTCGGCGCCGACCTCACGCCCTCAACCGCGCTCGACCTCGACCGGCTGCGACAGCGGGCGGCGCGCTAGACGCCGCCGGGGATGTCGGGCAGGCTGCTGAGGCCCGCGTGGGTGTCGTGCTCGGCGTGGGCGGTGGCGGTGAACTGCGCGCCGGCCGCCTCGCCCTCGATCTCGAAACTGAGGCGCAGGCCATTCTCCAGCAGCAGCTCGCCGCCCAGCCGCCGGGCCTGCGTGAATAGCTCGTCGTCGGGCGTGCCGGCCGGGGCGACGACCATGAGCTTGCCACCCGTGACCACGAAATCCACCGCGTCGTCGCCCATCATGAGGTTCTCGGGCGCGAGGTAGTCCGCCGTGGTGCCCTCGCCGACGAACGCCATCTGCACGTTGCGCCGCTTCATACTGCCTCCTTCGGCGGCCCCGCCGCGCCGGCGCCGGCCGCTACTCAGGGCAGTGCCTTCGCAACCCGCGTGCCGCCGCCGGCGCTCGCGCTCACGCCCCGCAGCAGCGAGGACGCCGGCTACAGCAGCACGTCGCCGACGGTGATGCGGCGCAGGGTGCCGTCCGGCAAGCGCAGGAGCAGCGTGCCGTCGGGCGCCGCGCCCTCGACGCGGCCCTCCAGCGTCTCGGCGCCGGTGGCGAGCCGCACCGTCTGCTGGCGGCGCCAGAGTCGCCGCAGCCATTCACTGTACAACCCCGCCTCCCAGGCGCCCGCGGGCGCGGCCAGCAGCGGCGCCAGCTCGCGCAGCAGCGCCGCGAGCAGCGGCCCGCGCTCCGGCCGGCGGCCCAGCTCCCAGTCGAGCGCGGTGGCGAACGGCGGCAGCGCCGCGCGCGCCGCGCCGTAGCGGACATTCAGGCCGATGCCCACGATCTGGTAGGCCCCGGCCGCGCCGCTCACCCGCTCCGCCAGTACGCCGGCCACCTTACGGTCGCCCAGCAGCACGTCGTTCGGCCACTTCAGCGCGGGCGCCAGCCGATCGCGCTCCAGCACCCGGCAGAGGGCGAGCGCGCAGACCGCCGTCTGGGAAAACGGGCTGAGCCGCACGTCACGGGCCACGAGGCTGAACAACAGGCTGGTGCCCGGCGGCGCGAGCCAGGCGCGCCCGCGCCGCCCGCGCCCCGCGCGCTGCCAGTCGGCCACGAATACGCTGCCGTGCGGGGCGCCCGCCTCGGCCGCGGCGCGCGCGAGGTCCTGCGTCGAGTCGGCCGCGGCATGATAGTGGACGGCCCAGCCGCGCGGCCAGGCATCCGCGGGCGGCGCCGCGCAGTAAGCAGCCAGGCCGTCCGTCGGGTCATCGGCAGCCACGCCAGCGGACGGGGCGCCGCTGCCCTCCATAGCGCGCTCAGCGGGTGCGACGCTGGCGTCTGGCCGCATCGCGGAGGCGCTGTCCCCGTGTGATGGCTCCAACCGCACGCGGCCCCGCCTACGTGCCCGCGGCCACGCCGGCCGGCTGCCGCTGCCAGGCCGCGACGACCTCGTCGGCGGTCGCCACCATCCCGAAGTGGCGCCGTATGTTCTCCAGCGTCGCCTCCTGGGCCGCCGGGCCGTCGTTCGTGGCAGTGCAGTCCGAGAGAAAGACGACGTAGTAGTCGCGGAAGCAGCCGTCGCGCGCCGTCGACTCGACGCAGACGTTCGTTGCGACGCCGGCCATGATGAGCGTCTCACGCTTCAGCGTGTGCAAGATCGCATCGAGCCGCGTGCCGCAGAAGGCGCTGTAGCGCTGCTTGTTGACGATGGGCTCGTCGGCGGCCGGCTGCACACCCCAGAATTCGGCACCCCAGGTGCCGGCCCGTGCGGCGCCCGGCCCTGCGTCCGTGCGGCGGGCCGTCCAGGCCGCCGAGTCGGTCCAGGGCTCGTGCCAGTTCCGGATCCAGATGAGCGGCACGCCCGCCGCGCGCGCGCCGGCGATGAGGCGCTGCAGGGGGGCGAGAATGGCCGCGCACGCTGCGATGTCGCCCCCCCGCCGCGCGATGACGCCATCAGCATGACAGTAGTCGTTCTGGATGTCGACGAGCAGGACGGCGGCACGCGCCGGGTCCACGAGCTGCGCGAGCGAGACGGGCATAATTGCTCCTTGTGATGGAATCTTAACGTCGGTCACTTCGGCAGCCGGCTGGCCCCGGCGGCATAATCCACCAATATATCGGGGACCCCATAGACCACCGAGGGAGCACGATGGCCACAGGCCCAGCCGGCGATCACCCCCGCGGCCTCGAAAGCCCGCTGGACTCCATGCGCGACCGGGTCGAGGTCGCGGCCGCCTTCCAGCGCTGGCTCCTCGAGAATGGCCACACCCACGGCGACCACTGCCCCGGCTGCGCCGCCTACTACGGCCACCAGGACAGCTAGAGCAACGCCCGCGCGCCGCACCGCTTGCCGCTACTATCGCGCGCGGCGTCCGATGCGTCAAGCGGCCGCAGAGGTCATCGCGGTGCCCGAAACGTTCGCCCGGCTCAGCCAGCCGTGCCGAACAGCGCCCCGACGCCCGCGGTCAGCGCCATCGCGAGCGCGCCCCAGAAAGCGACCCGCCCCGCGCCCACGAACGGGCTTGCTCCACCGGCCAGCGCCGCCACGGCGCCAAGCAGCGCGAGAAAGCCCAGCGACGTACCGGCCACGACCGGCAGGAGATACGGCCCGGCGGCAATAACCACCGCGAGTAAGGGCAGCGCCGCGCCCACCGCGAAGGTGGCCGCCGACGCGAGCGCCGCCTGCACGGGTCGCGCCGTGAGGGTTTCAGAGATCCCCAGCTCGTCGCGCGCATGGGCGGCGAGCGCGCCGTGCGCCATCAGTTGCTCGGCGACCTGCCGCGCCAGCGCCGGGTCCAGGCCCCGCCCCACGTAGATCGCGGCCAGCTCTGCCCGCTCGCGCGCTGGATTGGCCGCCAGCTCCGCGCGCTCGCGCTCGGTGTCGGCCCGTTCCGTATCGGCCTGCGAGCTGACCGAGACGTACTCCCCGGCCGCCATCGACATGGCCCCCGCGACCAATCCGGCGACCCCCGCGAGCAGGATCTCGTGGCTGGTCGCGTGGGCCGCGGCCACGCCGAGCACGAGGCTGGCGGTGGAGACGATACCGTCGTTTGCCCCCAGCACGGCGGCGCGCAGCCAGCCGATCCGCTCCGTTCGATGCCGTTCGCGATGGGGCGAGAACGAGAACATGGTGTGGCCCCTCCGATCCTGCCGCCCGTGCCGGCTCAGCGCCCGACGGAATGGCCGGGCGTCGTCGGCGTAAGCTCGTCACCCGAGAGCGCCGGCCTCTGGCACCCGCGCGCGCATGAGTGCCGCCAGCCAGCGGGTCTGCTCGCTACTTTCGAGCAGCGTGATGACCATAGTCGTGAGTGGCACGGCAAGCAAGGCGCCCATCGCGCCGAGCACGATGCCCCAGACGAACAGCGACAGCAGCACCACGAACGGCGAGATGTTCAAGCTCTCCCCGGCCCACCTGGGCTGCAGCACGTTGTAAACGACGGTGTTGATAATGCCAAAGACCAGGAAGACGACGAGCGCCGTGCCGAGGCCACGATCCACGAGCGCCAGCAGCGTGGGGGGCAGCACCGCCAGCGGGTATCCGACCGCGGGCACGTAGGTCAGGAGCAGCGACCACGCGCCCCAGAGCAGCGCGAAGTCGACCCCGAGCGCGAGCAGCACCCCGGTGCGCGCCACCGCCACGAGTAGGCCCGTCTGGCCGTTGATGACGACGAAGGCGCGCAGCTCCGCCGCCAGCGCGCTCAGGCGCCGCGGCAGATCACTCGTCGGGCCAACTACAGCCTGCACCCGGGCGGGGAAGCTGTCGGCCTCCAGGCAGGCGTACAGCAGCACGAACAGCACCAGCAGGAGATCATTCGTCGCTTGCAGCGCGCCGCCGAGCGCCACCGTCGCGAGCCCCACGATCTGGCTCGGCTGCGGCGCCAGTGCGGGCAGCAACCGCTGCAGCGTCTCCGGATCGCCGGAAACGCGCGCCGACACGAGCGCGGCGAACGTGGTCAGCCGCGTAACGTACCCGGGGACCTTCGCATTCAGCTCGCTCAGGGACTGGACGAGAAAGCCGACGAACAGCACGCCGACCAGCACCACGGGCGCGAGGACCACGAGGCCGGCGAGCCAGCCCGGCAGGCCCGCCGCGCGCAAGCGGCGCAGAATCGGCGCCAGCACCGTCGCCAGGACCACCGCCAGGACCAGGGCGCTCACCAGCGTGGCCGCGGCCTGCATGCCCGCCGCCACTACGACGACGCAGGCGCCGTACAGCAGCGCCTGCGCGGCTGGCGAGGCCGCCACCGACTGCCGCATCATCCGCGCTCCCGTCCGCTGGGTCTAGCCCTGCCTAGACGATAGCCAATGGCAACAAAACTCGCATCGGGCGGCGAATGGCCGCCCGATGTGCCCCATCGCCGAGCCGCCGTGCGCGCGCCGCATGCGCCATCTAGCCCTCGGGCTAGCGCCGCACGGGCACTGCGGTAGCGGCGGCCACTTCAGCGCTAGCCCTCCACCTCCTGCGCCCGGGGCCAAAGGCAACCGGGCGGGGGCGTTGCGTCAACCCGGGCGCGAGCCGAATAATGTCCGGGCGCGAGCAGGCGCGGTGGAGAGCAGATGCAGCCAGGAGACGCGAGCCAGGCGGCGCCGACGCCGGTGCTGATCGTCGGCGCCGGACCGGCGGGGCTGTCGCTGGCGATCGAGCTCGGCGCGCAGGGCGTGCCCTGCACGCTCATCGAGCAGGGCGATGGAACCGTGGACTTCCCTACGGCCAACCTGCTCAACGCCCGCACGCTGGAGCACTTCCGCCGCTGGGGCATCGCCGACGAGCTGCGCTACCACGGCTTTCCGCCCGACTACCCGCGCACCTGCCTGTTTCTCACGCGGCTGAACGGCTACGAGCTGGCGCGCTTCGAGCTGCCCGGCAACGGCGATCCGCGCGCCCGCTCGCCCTACAGCCCCGAGGGCCGGCTGTGGTGCCCGAAGTTCTACTTCTTCCCCGTGCTGCTGCGCCGCGCGCAGGCTGATCCGCGCGTCACGGTGCGCCTCGGCTGCCGCCTGGATAGCTTTCGGCAGGACGCGGACGGCGTAACGGCTGAGGTCGTGGACGTCGCCAACGGTCGGCGGGAGAAGATCGACGCGCGGTACCTCGTCGCCTGCGACGGCGGCAGCAGCGAGGTGCGCCGCCAGCTCGACATCCCCATGCGCGGCGTGTTCGCCGAGGGCCACAATGCCTCGATCTACTTCCAGACCGACCTACTCCGCCACCATCGCCACGGCCCGGCGATCCAGTACCGCATCCACAACGCGCGCTTCACCGGTGGCATCTTCGCCATGGACGGCCGCGACCACTGGCGCGTGAACGTGCGCCTCGGGCCGCGCGAGGTGGCGGCGTTCGACCCCGCACGCTGCCTGCGCGATGCGCTGGGCGACGGCGTGCCGTTTACGCTCCTGGCCGACAAGCCCTGGTCGGGGCACCGCGTCGTGGCCGAGCGCTACCGCGCCGGGCGCGTCTTTCTCGCCGGCGACGCGGCGCACCTGCTCTGGCCGCTGGGCGGTTTTGGCATGAACACGGCGATCGGCGACGCCGTGGACCTGGCGTGGAAGCTGGCGGCGGTAGTCCAGGGCTGGGGCGGTGCCGCCCTGCTCGACAGCTACGAGGCCGAGCGCCGGCCGATCGGCGTGCGCAACGTCGAGGAGGCCGCGAGCATCAAGGCCGCCGACGCCCAGATCCCGATTTCGCCCCTCATGGAAGAGGACTCGCCGGCCGGCGCGCGGCTGCGCGCGGAGGCCGCGCGCCTGATCGAGGCCACGCGTCGCGAGGAGTTCGCCGTCGAGTCGCCGGGCATCGACCTCGGCTATCGTTATGACGACTCCCCGATCTATGTCCCCGACGGCACCCCGCCCCCGCCCTACGATACCGACACCTACGTGCCCACCACACGCCCCGGCGCCCGCGCGCCCCACGTCTGGCTGCGCGATGGTCGCTCGACGCTCGACCTGCTCGGCGGCGGCTTCACCCTGCTCCGGCTGGGCCCCGCCGCGCCCACAACCACTGCCCTCGAGGCGGCCGCGGCGGCGCGGGGCGTCCCGCTGCGCGTGCTGAGCTTGGACGAGCCGGACGTGGTCGCGGCCTACGAGCGCCCGCTCGTGCTGGTGCGGCCCGACGGCCACGTGGCCTGGCGCGGCGACGCGCCGCCACCGGACGCCGCGTGCCTGATCGATGTCGTCCGCGGCACCGCGGGCGCCGGAGAGGAAGCCTCATGACGCCACGCCTGGCCTTGCTCATGATCGCGCTGCTCGTCGGCTGCACGGCAGGCGCGGGCAGTCAGCCGCCTCAGCCCGCCGATTCCGGCGGGAGCCAGCCGGCTGCCGTGCCCAGCTCGACTCCGAGTGCGGCGGCAAGTCCCGCCGGCGCCACCGGTTCCCCCTCAGCAGCGGGGGGACAAGGCGCGACTGCCCCCGCCCGGGCGGCGGTGCGCGTCGGCCAGATCGGCGCCACGATTGGCGACGCGCCGATCTTCATCGCCGAGGACCGCGGCTACTTCCAGGAAGAGGGGCTGGACGTGGACCGCACGCCGTTCGACTCCGCGGCGCGCATGATTCCGGCGCTGGCGGGCGGCCAGCTCGACGTGGGCGGCGGCGCCATCAGCGCGGGGCTGTTCAACGCCGTGGGCCGCGGCGTGAGTCTGCTCGTCGTCGCCGACAAGGGCAGCTTCCGCGACGGCGACCGCTGGAACTCGATAGCCGTGCGCAAGGACCTGTACGACAGCGGCGCCATCCGCGACTGGCCCGACCTGCGCGGCCGCAGCATCGGCATCCCGTCGAAGGGCACGGGCAACGAGATCGTGTTCGCGCGCGGCCTGGCCAGCGCCGGCTTGGGGCTGGACGACGTGGACCTGAAGGAGATGGGCCTGCCCGACATCGGCGTGAGCCTGGCGAACGGCTCGCTCGACGTGGGCCTGCAGCCGGAGCCGTTCCTCACGCGCGGCATCGAGCAGGGCAGCATCGCCCTCTGGAAGGGCGTGGGCGACGTGCTGCCGGGCGCTCAGTTCACGGTCATCATGTACGCGGGCGCGTTCGCCCGCGAGCACCCCGATGCGGCGCGCCGCTATATGACCGCCTACGTGCGCGGCATCCGCGACTACTACGACGCCTTCCTGGCCCACCGCACCGACCCCGATCCGCTGGCGCGGTTCATCGCCGACTTCGCGCGCCTGCCCAACCCCGACCTCGTGAAGCGCATGTATCCCGTGCGCTTCGATCCCGACGGCCGCGTGAACGCCGACAGCATCGCCAGCGACTACGAGTACTTCCGCAGCACCGGCGACGTGACGGCCGACCTCGACCCGCGCCGCCTCGTGGACCCGCAGTTCGTGGACTACGCGATCAGCCGCCTCGGGCCGTATCGTTAACCCAAGATGAAGGCGCTGTGGTAGGGCCGAGGGCGAGGTAGGGGCGGGTCTCGTGCCCGCCCGCGGTCGCCAGGCCGCCTCAATGGATGTTCCCGATCGCGCCCCAGCAGCAGCGCACGATCCGCCAGTAGTATGATCTAAGCGCAGCGAGCGCCCCCGAGCCGAGCAGCGGAAACGGAGACGGAGCGATGGCGGCGACGAACGACAAGCACGATGGCGCGCGGCCGGTAATGCGCTGGACGCGCGAGGGCTTCACGGGCGACAGCACCTACATCGAGCGCCCGCACTACCCGCCCGAGTATACGAGCGTCGAGGGGCCGCACGCGCCCCACCGGCTGCGCGTGGACGCCGTGGCGGCGGCCGACCGCGCCGACCCGGCGGCGCTGCCCACCCCGGTCCTCGCCGCCCGCACCGGCTTCCGGCTGAGTGTCTCGGGCCGGGCAGCGCCGATGCCGTTCGTCGTCAGCAACGTCGAGGCCAACGAGATCCACTTCGTCCAGCAGGGCGCGCTGGAGTTTGCCACGGACCACGGGACGCTGCGTGGCGCGCCAGGCGACTTCGTCTGCATCCCGCGCGCCATCGCCTACCGCGTCACGCCACTCCAGGCGCCGACGCTGAGCGTCGTGCTGGAGCTGCCCGGCGCGGTGAGCCTCGGCGACCCGGCACTGTGGGCCGGCGACGTGGAGCGTGCCGCCTTCAACGCGCCCAGCGGGCCAGATGGCGAGACAGTCGTGCTCGTCAAGGCGTTCGACGGCATCACGCGCTACGTCCGGCCGCACAACCCGCTCGCCCGCCTCGCCCTGCGCGACGGCGCCATCCCCGTCTGGAAGCTGAACGTGCGCAGCCTGCTGGTGAACCCTGCGGGGCCGCCCAGCCCGTTCGCCGTCTCGCGGGACAACGCCGAGCTACTCTACAACCTGAGCGCCAATCCGCGCGGCCGCCCGCCGATCCACGTGAACGCCGACTACGACGAGGTAATCTACTACATGGCCGGGCCGGGCGCCTGGGGCGCGGTGCGGGAGCCGGGCACGCTCACCTGGGTGCCGAAGGGCATCATCCACCACGGCCCGCAGGAGGACGTGCCCGAGGGCTACGTGGCCTGGCTCCTCGACTCGCGTGGCACTCTCCGCCTCACCCCCGCCGGCCAGGCCGCCGCCGAACTCATGGAGACCGGCCAGTACGGCCGCCACCCGCGCGCCGCCGCGGCGCCGCTGCCTGCGGCTTCGGCGCTGGGCTAGCTGGCGCTCACAGCATAGAGTAGATTGGGCGTGCCCTCACCCTAGCCCTCTCCCAGGGGGAGAGGGGACAGACGGGGGCGCGATCCCACCCCCTCTCCCCCTGGGAGAGGGGACAGACGGGGGCGCGTCCCTCCCCCTCTCCCCCTGGGAGAGGGTCGGGGTGAGGGCACGCCCCGATCGGCGCACCTCTCGACCGACGCCAGGATCACGCCCAGGCGAAGGCGGCATCGGCGGCGCGGCAGGGATGCTCGGGCAGGCCCAGCTCGCGGCGCACCGCGTTCGTGCCGCGCACCATCGCCACCATCTTGTAGAACGCGATGCGCCGACTCATGCCCTCGCGGCCAAAGCCGCAGTCGGCGGTGACGGCCAGCCGCTCGGGCGGCACGTACTCCAGCGCGCGCCGCAGGATGGCGGCCATCTCGTCCGCCGTCTCCACCTGCAGCGTGCGGTGGCTCACCACGCCGAGCGCCAGCTTCTTCGTCTTGATGCCCTGGCAGACGACCTCTAGCTCCGCGCAGCCGCTGTCGGCGTTCTCGATCGTCACCACGTCGCAGGGCAGCGCGTCCAGCATCTCGACCACCGGCGCGTAGCTGGGCGTCCTGCTGAACGGGCGCTGCGCTGCGGGATTGCCCCAGCAGGTGTGCGCCCACACTTCCGTGAGCGCCTGCAGGCCGCGCGTCGTGCGCGCGAACACCTCGGCGTAGAACTCGGGCGCCCACATCTCGGGGCGCTGGCGGTTCGCGGCGCGCGTGACCCACGGCGCTTCGAGCTGCACCGCCGGACAGCCGGCGCGGGCGAGGTCGGTCAGCTCGGCGTTCAGCGCGTCGGCAATGTCCAGCACCAGCGCGCGGCGGTCGGCGTAGTGTCGGTTGGCCAGCCGCCCCTCGATCACCTCGGCCACCGGCGTGCCGAACTTCACGGGTGTCGGCGTGAGCTGCTGGGCCGTCTGCCAGAGCTCCGTGTACTGCAGCGTGCCGCGCCCGACCGGCTCGGCCACCACCGGCTGCGACGACGCCTGGCCGATCTCGTGCATGATCGTGCCCACCGGGGCGGGCGTCCGGTCGCCGCGGTCCCAGGCCCGGCCGCGCGTGCCGCTGAGCCGGCTGGCCGGGTAGCCGGCCCACGAGCCGCCGCCCACCTCCGGGTCGAAGCGGCAGTCGCCGTCGGTCACGAGGTCCAGGCCCGCACGCTCCTGGTCGCGGATCAGCGCCGCCACGGCATCCACGTACTGCTCGCGGTACACGGCATCGCTCATCGCCGCGCGGAAGGGGCGGTCGTCCAGCCGCGCCGTGTACCACTGGGGCCGCGGCAGCGATCCGATGATCGTCGTCGGCAGCACCACGTCGCGCGTCGCCACGTACATCGTGTGTTCTCCCAATGACCGTCGCTGTCGGGTCGCGTTGGGCGCGCGGTCCCCGCGCCTATCGTTAGCCGGGCTCGGCGCCGGCGGCCTGAGCGCTGCCGCTCGCCGGCACCGCCGGCGCGACACTGCTTCGGGCGGTCAGGTCGCGCCCGCGCGTCTCAGGGAGGAACAGCAGCCCCGCCAGCGCCACGAGGTAGACGGCCGCGCCGACGGCGATGGCGCCACTCAGGTCCATCGTCGTGGCGAGCAGGCCGATACCGCCCGTGACCAGGCCGCTGGCGCCGCGCCCTAGATTGTACGTAAACCCCTGGCCAGCTCCGCGGTGAGCGCTCGGGTAGAGCGCAGTCCGGTAAGCGGGCGGGTCGACCACACGAGCGCGCGCCCACAGCACGAGCAACGCCGGTAGCACGCCCACCCAGAACAGCACGCGCCAGGAGCGCGCCGCCAGAAACGCTAGCCGGCCCTCGGCGCTCAGCGCACGGTACCAGTCGAGCGTGAAGAGCGCCCGGGAGGAGCGCGTCGCCGCCATGCTTGCCACGAATCACCCTCTACTCTATAGCCAGTAACCCTGTACCTGACATAGCCAGTAACCCTGTACCTGACCGCCGCGCCTGCAACCTAGCGAGAGGTGAACAGCCCCTCCTGCTCCAGCTCGCGGACGAAGCGCGAGTCCACCCACTCCGACCCGTGGCGCCCCGCGAGCTGTGGCTCCTCCTCGACCAGGTCGGCGAGCGCCTGGTCCATCGCCTCGTCGGTCACGTAGGGCGCCGTCGGCAGCGTGCGGCTGAAGAGCGCGTACACCTCCTCCAGGCGCGTCGGATCGTCGGTCCCCAGGTACTTGCGGTACACTTCGAGCGTGAAGGCCTTGTCGCGCTTGAAGCGCTGGATCGCCAGCACGTAGGCGCGGCCGAAGCGACGCACAGCCTCCTCGTTCTCGTTGATCCAGGCGCGCAGCCCGCCGACCGCGATCGAGGCGTACTCCGGGCCGTCGGTCGCCAGGTTGATCAGCTCGCGCTGGGTCGGCAGCAGCGCGCGGTCCACCGGCAGCCCGAACGGCGCCGCGTCGATCTGCCCGGCCTGCATGGCCGCATAGATCGCTTGCGTCTCGCCGAGCTGGCGCAGCGCCACGTCGCGGTCGGGCACCAGCCCCCAGCGCTTCAGCGCCACCAGCAGCGCGGTGTTCGCCGAGGCGCCGACGCGCGTGGTGCCGAGCACCCTGCCGCGCAGGTCCTGCGGGCCCTGGATGCTCGGCTGCGCGTAGACGCCGAACACCAGACGGTTCGTCTGCGCGTAGAGCAGCACGGCGTCGAGCCCGCCCAGGCTGGCGCGGATGGTGGTGGCCGGGTCGAGCGGGCTCAGGTTCATCTCGCCCGCGGCCATCGTCTGCAGCACCCGCGACGTGTTGGCGATGTTCAGCAGCTCCACGTCGAGGCCCTGCTCGCGGTTGATGCCCGCTTCCTGAGCGATCCAGAAGCCCGTCATCGCGCCGGTGGGCTGCGTCCAGTTCGCGACGACGCGCAGCGGGGCCGGCGGCGCGGTGGCGGGGACATCCGCCGGGGCCGCGCCATCGCTACGGGGCGCGGCGGGAACCGGCGGCGCGGCGGGCGCGCTAGCGGACGGGATGGCCGCCTGGGGCGCGCAGGCCAGGCCTGTCGCCAGCAGCGCGGCCGTGAGGGCGTCGACAAGCCGCCGTGCCACGCGCAGGCGGCCCGGCCTACTCTTAAGCTCGCTCGCTCCACGCATGTTCGGCGCTCCTCTCTGCCGCCCGCAGCCGCTTGACGGGCGTGCCGGTCATAGCCAGGAACGGTGGGCGATCACCAGCTCTACCGCCCTCATGGGACCATGCCAGCCTTTTCGGCCGCGGCGCCGCTGGCTCTCGCGGACCGCGAGCCACCGGCAACCCGCCGCGGGGTCGGGCACCGGCTCGTCCCCGGCCGCCCCGTGGTCGGGACGGATCGTCGCTGGCTGCTCTAGCTCGCGGGCCGCACCGGCGCGCGCAGGCCCGCCTGCTCCATCAGCGGCATGATCTCGTCAATCCACTGCTGCAGCTCGACGGGGAAGTTCAGCCACGACAGCAGCCAGCCGTCGAACCCCACGCGCTCCAACGCGATCAGCTCGTCCACGATCTGTTCGGCTGTGCCGATGAGCGGGTAGCCGCCCCAGCCCGCCACGAAGTCGAACTGCATAGACGCCAGCCGCTCGGGCGGCAGCTTCTCGTCCAGCCCCATGCCGCGCGTCAGGTTCTCGATCGCCTGCCAGTCGCCCTTCTCGTGTACGTAGTAGCGCAGGTACTCGCGGGCCTCGCGCTCGGTGGGCCGGCAGACGACGTAGGCGTGGCCCCACACCTGCAGCTCGCGGCGGAACTCCTCGCGCGCCAGGCGGCGCAGGTTGGCGATGTCGGCCTGGTAGTTCTCGCGCGCCCCTTGCCGCGCGTTGATGAACGCCATGTCGGCGTGCTGCGCGGCGAAGCGGCGCCCGACCGGCGACGCGCCGGCGTTCATCACGGGCGGGAACGGCCGCTGGATCGGCTTCGGCTGGTGGAAGCCGCGCTGGATCTTGAAGAAGCGCCCCGCGTGGTCGAACTCGTCCTCGGCCATCCACAGCTTGCGCACGACCTCCAGCCACTCTGCGGCATACGCGTAGGCCGTGTCGTGCTCCATGGGCGGCGCGCCGAACATCTCCAGCTCAGTCTGGAACCAGCCGCAGACGATGTTTAGCGCGAAGCGGCCGCCCGAGATGTGGTCAATCGTTGTCGCCTGCTTGGCCGCCATGATCGGGTGGACCGTCGGCACGTGCGACGTGGAGAAGACGGCCGTCTGCTCGGTGCAGGCGCCCAGGCCGGCCGCCCAGGTGTACGTCTCGTAGCAGGCGCCGTTGAAGTTGGTGACGCCGCCGAAGCCGCGCCAGCGGGCGATGGGCACCAGCGCCTCGATGCCCGCCTGGTCGGCGAGCGTGGCGATCGCCCGCGTGGCCGGCCAACTCAGCTCCCAGCGGCCCTCGGCAGTCGTGCTGGTGCAGGCGTAGTCGCAGTTCAGCCCGAACAGTCCCAGCCTCACCCGGTTCCCGTTGAAGAGAGGGTTCGTCGCCCGCCGCGCCTCGTCGTCCGCCCTCGACACGGCCATCGGTCCTCCAGCGCGCGCCGGCCCAATCCTATCCCGCCAGGCTCCCGCCTTCCAGCCCGCGGCGCGCGGAAACTCGGCGCGCGGGCCGCCCCGGCCTGTCGCGCGTCCGGGCGGGGTGCCGCTCGTGGCCTACGTGGCCGACGCCCAGATGTCCTCCAGGTACCGCTGGTTCGCCACCAGGCCGGTGAGCCACGCCTGGGCGTCTGCCGCCGAGGTGCCCGTCTGCTGCTGGAACACGCCGGCGAACGCCTGGCGAATGTCCGGCGCCATGCGCGAGGCGTCGCCGCAGACGAAGATCACCGCCTCCTGCTGCAGCAGCCGCCAGACGTCTGCCGCCTGCGCGGCGACCACCTGCTGCACGTACGTCTTCGGCTGCCCCGGCAGGCGCGAGAACGCCGTGTGCAGCCGCACCACGCCCTGCGCCTCGAACGCCCGCAGCTCGTCCTCGTACAGGAAGTCTTGCAGCGGGTCGCGGCAGCCGAAGAACAGCAGCGACTCGCCGATCGGCACGCCCTGCTGCTTCAGCACCGCCCGCTCCTGCAGGAAGCCGCGGAAGGGCGCCAGCCCCGTGCCGCAGCCGACCATGATCATCGGCGAGTGCGGGTTCGCCGGCGGGTGGAACGGCAGGGTCGGCTTGTGGATGAACCCGAACACTGGGCTGTCGAGCGGCCGGCGGGCGACGAAGGTCGAGGCCACGCCGCGGTACACGCCGTGCCCGCTGCGCGCCGGCCCCTCGATCACGCCGACGGTGATGCTGCAGGTCTCCGGCGCCACCAGCGGTGACGAGGAGATCGAGTAGTAGCGCGGCCGCAGCGGCGGCAGCATGTCGAGGTAGGCGTCGAACGGCAGCGCGCATGACAGGTGCTCGTCCAGCAGGTCGAGCACCGACTTGTGCGGTTGCAACACCTGCTCGCGGTAGCGCGCCTGGCTCGCCTCGTCGTCGCCCGCCAGCGCCAGCAGCGCGTCCCGCTGCTGCGGGTCCGCCGTGTGCAGCGCGAGCGTCTCGATCTGCGGGCGCGTCGCCACGTCCTGCAGCTCCACGCGGTTCGCCAGCAGGTCCACCAGCGGCACCGGCTCGTTCACCGGCAGGTGCGTGCTCAGGTTCGCGGTCGGCGTGATCGTGAGGTACAGGCCGCCGTCGAGCTTGAAGCGGACGAGCACCCGCTGTAGCAGCTCCAGGCCGTTGCGGGGCACGATGCCGAGGTGGTCGCCGGCGCTGTAGGTGCAGCCGGCCGGCAGGGCGATCTCCACGTGGCGCGTCGAGCGCTCCGACGGCCGCTCGCCCTCCTTCCGCTGCAGCTCGCGGTTCGCCGTCACCGTCATCGCCGTCGCGCTGTACGACGTCACGATCGGATTGGCGGCCTGCTTGTTCACCCAGGTCACCGCGAATCGCGGCCCGGTCGCCGCCGTCGTCGCGACGCTTGCTGGCAGCGAGAACTCCTTGGCGAGCGACTCCCAGAGCGGCCCGTACCAGGCGCGATACTCGCCGTCGAAGTCGCCGCGGCCGTCGCCCTCGCCGCGCGGGCAGATGCGCTTCGCCCCGTGTTTCGCCAGCTCCGTGTCCACCAGCGCCGGGATGCGCTGGTAGGTCGCCGCCCAGTCGCGGTTGCCGCAGCCAAAGACCGTGTACTCTACCCCCGCGAGCGCGTCGGCCGGCAGCGCGGGGTCCTGAAGCCACTGGCAGAACTTCACGGCGTTGTCCGGCGGCTGGCCGTTGTACGAGGCGGTCACGATGACCACGCCGCCCTCCTTCGGCAGGTTGCCGACGTGGTCGTCCAGCGCCCCCGCCGTGGCCGCGAAGCCCCGACTGGTCGCGTCCGCGGCGATCGCGTGCGCGATGCCCTCGGCCGTGCCCAGGTTCGAGCCGTACAGCACCAGCAGCGGCGTCTGGTGCGCATCCGCCGCCGGCGCGGGCGCCGCGGCCGGGGGCGCTGCTGGGACCGCCTCGCTGGGCGGGTGGGCGGCGACCGCGCCGGTCGTGCCCGTGCGGCCGGCGCGCAGCTTGGCCCTCAGGCGGAAGTTGTGCGGTTTGATCGTCAGCGTCTGCTGCGTCTCGAGCTGGTAGTTCGTATAGTCCACGAATTCGAACCGCTGCAGCAGCATCCCGAGCACCAGCGTCGCTTCCGTCAGCGCGAACTGGCGGCCGATGCAGGCCCGCTGGCCCGTGCCGAACGGCTTATAGGCGTTCGGCGGGGTCGTCGCGCGCCGCGCCTCGCTGAAGTGGTCGGGATTGAACGCCTCGGCGTCGTCGCCCCACGCCGATTTGTCGCGGTGGAGCATCCCAACGAGGACCGTGTTCGTGGAGCCCTTCGGAAGCTGGTACTTCCCGCCGATCACCGTGTCCTCGTAGGGGTACCGCGAGAACGCGGGCGCCGTGGGCCACAGGCGCAGCGTCTCGTCGAGGATCTGCCGCACGTACGGTAGCTGATGGATCTGCGCGTAAGTGGGCAGCACGCTCAGGTCGGTGCCCAGCACGCGATCCACCTCCTCGTAGCCTTTCGCCAGCACCGCGGGGTTCTTGATGAGCCCGTACAGGGCGAACGAGAGCAGCCCGCTCGTCGTCTCGTGGCCGGCGATGAGGAAGGTCAGGCACTGGGCGACGATGTCGTCGTCGGTCAGCTTCTGGCCCGACTGGCGGTCGGCCACCGTGAGCATGCGGTCGAGCAGGTCGCCGATCGTGCCCACGGCGCCCGAGGCGCGGCGCTCCGCCACGATCCGCTCTACCGTCTCGGCCATGAACGCCTGGTCTTCCTCGACCTGGCGGGCCGTGCCGCGGTGGAGCGTCCGCTGGATTGGCAGCTCGCGCTGGCTCTCCTGCGCCGCCTCCAGCGATCGCAGCATCGCCATCACGAATGGGTGCGGCGTGTCGCGGTAGAACGAGTTGAAGCGGTAGTCGAAGCCGCAGAGCGCGATCGTGTCGAGCGTCAGCCGCGTCATGTCCGCGGGCACGTCCACGTCGTCGTCGGCGTTCAGGCGCTGCCACTTCAGCATGAGCTGCACGGCGATGTCCAGCATCATCTGGTGGTAGCCGCGCATCGCCTCCTGGCTGAACGCCGGCAGCAGGATGTTGTGCGCCCGCTGCCACTCCGGCTCGTACGTCCACGACGTGAACAGGCCGTGCCCGATGCGGCTGTCTCGCAGGGCGATCAGCCCCGGCCCGAGCATCTTGTCGAAGCGCGACTCGTCGCACAGCTCGTCCACCAACTTGACGCTCGATACGATGTTGCGGCTATTGCCGCCGGGCGTATCCAGCCGGTAGATCGGCCCGTACTCCCGGGCCAACTGCATCAGGCTCTCCGTCGGATTGTCGCGGTCCAGGTCGAACAGGTTGCCGACGAACGGCTTGCCCGGCGGGTGCGGAATCGGCTCCAGATGCGCGGCAGCCATGCTTCATTCCCCTGCGCGTGCGGTTGTAAGCGGCTCAAGACCCGGTAGCGCCCTCCCCGAGCAGGATGCGCGCGTCCACGGCGAGTAGCCCATCACGATAGGCGAGAACGGGGTTCAGGTCCACGGAGGCGATCTGCGGCGCGCTCACCATGAGATCGGACAGGCGGCAGAGCGCGTCCACGATCGCCGCGCGGCTCACCGCCGGCTGGCCGCGCGCGCCGTCGAGCAGCGCCCGCCCCTTGATCTCGTCCAGCATCGCGGCCGCGTCGCGCGCGCGCACGGGCGCCACGCGCAGCGCCACGTCGTGCAGCACCTCCACGAACACCCCGCCCAGACCGAACAGCACCACCGGCCCGAACTGCGGGTCGCGGTTCGCGCCGAGCACCAGCTCCAGGCCCGGCGCCGCCATCGGCTGCACGGCCACGCCCTGGAACTCGGCGCCCGGCACCCTCGCGGCCACGGCTTCCAGCTCGCCGAACGCCTGATGGACGGCCGCCGCGTCGGCCAGGCCCAGCCGCACGCCGCCCACGTCGCTCTTGTGCAGGATCTGCGGCGCGATCACCTTCGCGGCCACCGGGTAGCCCAGCGCCTCCGCCTGCGCCACCGCCTCGTCGGCCGAGCGCGCCCAGCGCGTCGCCACGACGGGCAGCCCCGCCGCGCGCAGGAGGTCCTTCGCCTCCACCTCGTTCAGCGCCGCGCGGCCGGCGGGCAGCTCGACGCGGACCGGCGGGCGCGGCGCTTCGGGCGCGGCATCCTGCGCCCGCAGGAAGCGGCTATAGGCCGCCAGCCGCCCGAGCGCGCGGAAGCCGCGGCCATAGCCCTGCAGAAACAGCACGTCGTACTCGCGCACCGCGTCCAGCCACTCCTCGCTGAACTGGTCCGACGTGCGCGAGAGCGTGACGTGGAGCTGGTCGGGATACTCGGCGCGCGCGGCCGCCAGCTCGTCCAGCCGCTCGCGTAGCACGCCGATGCCGCCCGTGCGCGGGCCGCTGAAGCGCGACACGATGATGTCGATGCCGGTCTGCCGCGCGAAGGCCCGCAGCGCGGCGGGATACACGGTCGGGATCCACGGCGAGTTCCAGTTGCCGGTCGTGTCCAGCGGGTTGCTGACCTCGACCTCGGGGTTCAGTCCCGGCCGGATGGCGGCCACCGTCTCGGGCGTCGGGTCGGGCAGCTCGATCCCCGCGGCCTCCGCGGCGTCACAGATCAGCTCCTTGCCGCCGCCCGAGATCTCGATCACGGCCGCGCGCTCCAGCGGCCGGCGGCGCAGCGCCTGGACCGCGCCCGCGTACAGCACGCCCATCTCGATGAAGTCGTCGAGGTCATAGACGCGCGTCGCCCCCGTCTGGCGGAAGGCCGCGTCGTAGACGGCGTCGCTGCCGCTGAGCGCGGCCGTGTGGCTCAGCGCCGAGCGCGCGCCCTTCACCGACGCGCCCATCTTTAGGACCACGATCGGCTTGCGGACGGCCGCCGCGCGCTCGGCCGCCGCCATGAACAGGTCGGGCTTGCGGATCGTCTCGATGACCATCAGCACCACGTCGGTGGCCGGGTCGTCCACGAAGTAGTCGAGCAGGTCGGCCGCCGTCACGACCGCCTCGTTGCCCGACGAGACTATATGGCTGAAGCCGAGGCCGCGCGCCGTGCCATAGCTCAGGATCTCCAGCAGCACGCCGCCGCTGTTCGAGATGACCGCCACGTTGCCCGCCCGGAGCTGGCCGAGGCCCAGGCCGCTGAAGATCGCGCACTTGTTCACGATCGACGCCGCGCCGAAGCAGTTCGGGCCGATGAGCAGCAGACCGCGCTCCTCGGCCAGGGCCACTAGCTCGGCCTGCAGCGCGCGGCCGCGGTCGTCGTACTCCGCGAAGCCGCCGCCGGGCAGCGTGATCGCCCGCGCGCCGCGGTCGGCACAGGCGCGCACGGCCTCCACGACGCCATCACGGCCGATGGCGACGACGGCCGCCTCGATGTCGCTCGGCAGGCTGGCCGGGTCGGGGTAGGCGCGCAGGCCATGCACCTGCTCGCGCCGCGGGTTGATCGGGTAGAACGTGCCCGTGAAGCCCAGGTCGCGCAGCCCCTGGTAGGGCGCGCCGCCGATGCGCGAGCTATCGGTCGCGCCGACCATGGCAACGGATGAGAAGCGGAACAGCGGCTCCAGGCGATGCACCGGCCACCTCCCAGCGTGTTTATCTATTCTGTCGAGTCTGTCGAGTGCTAGCTGCGCCGGGCGCCCTCACCCGTCCTCGCTGCGCTCGGCCGGCCTCTCCCAGGGGGAGAGGCAAGGACGCCGCCGCCCCGCGCTCCCTCATCTGGAGGCAGGCGCCAGTAGAGAGAGCCGCCGGGCCCCCTCTCCCCCTGGGAGAGGGTCGGGGTGAGGGCGCGTCCCTCCCCCTCTCCCCCTGGGAGAGGGCTGGGGTGAGGGCTGCCGTCGCCCCCACGCGCGTCGTTAGTCAGCAGCGGCCCCGCCCGCTCGCCTTACCTCTGCAGCTCGGCCACGAAATCGCGGATGCCCGCCTCCAGGTCGTATTGCGGCTCGAAGCCCAGCTCCGTGCGGGCACGAGAAATATCGAACGGCTGCTGGCGCGCGTGGCGGTCCGGCCGCGGCGGGCCGCTGCGGCTCGCGGTCGCGCCCGGGATCACGCGCTGCAGCGCCTGCACGATCGTGTCCGGCGTGGCGAGCACGCCCGTGCCGATGTTGTAAACCTGGTGCGCCAGCCGCTCGGCGTGCACCGCCGCCGCCACGCCGCGGCCGGCGTCCTTCGCGTAGATCATCTCGTTGCTCTCGGGGATGCCGGCGCCGATCGGCGCCGGGTGGCCCTCCAGTGCGGCCTGCAACAGCGCGTGCATGCCCTGCCCGACGCCCGAGCCGCCCGTGTAGTGCCCGTAGCCATACACGCCGGCGAAGCGCAGCATCGCCAGCTCGAACTTGTACGCCGCGGCGTACGCCTTCAGCACCTGCTCGCAGGCGACCTTCGACGCGGCATACACGGCGTCCCCACCGACCGGGAACTCCTCGCTGAGCGGCGCCGGCTGCGGCTGCGAGAGGTCGTTCACGCCCTGCGTGCTGGCGTGTACCAGCCGCCGCACGCCGGCGAGCCGCACCGCCTCCGCCACGTTGATCGTGCCGCCGATGTTCACCTGGAAGCCGCGGTACGGCACTTGCTGCGCGTTGCCGCCGATGAGCCCCGCCGTATGCACGACGCACTCCGGCCGCGCGGCCTGCACCGCCTCCAGCACGGCCGGCAGCTCGCGCGTGTCGCCGCGCACCAGCCGCACGTCACCGCCCACCACGCGGGCCACGTAGTCCTCGCGCGGCGTGAGGTCGAACAGCGTGACCTCATCGCGGCGCGCCACCAGCTCGCGCGCCGCGTGACAGCCGATCAGGCCCGCCCCCGTGATGAGCACCCGCATCGCGTCCCCTCCCTCCGCCCCTGCCAGGCGCCGTGTTATACCAGGGCGGCAGGCGCGGGAGTACCCGCGCCCGCCTGGCGCCCCGTACGTTCGCGTCGGCCGGAGGGCGACGCGAGCGCGGCGGCATCCAGTGCGAGGAGGCAGACTGTGGCGGGGCCGCTTACCGGCGTGCGGGTGATCGACTTCGGACAGTACATCGCCGGGCCGCTCGCGGCCATGCTGCTCGCCGACGCGGGCGCCGACGTGGTCCGCGTCGAGCCGCCGGAGGGGCCGCGCTGGGCCACGCCCGCGAACGCCACGTGGAACCGCGGCAAGCGGAGCCTCGTCCTCGACTTGAAGGACGCCGCCGACCGGGCCACCGCGCGGCGGCTCGTCGTCTCCGCCGACGTGGTGGTCGAGAACTTCCGTCCCGGCGTCATGGAGCGGCTGGGGCTCGGCCCGCGCACCCTGACCGAGGCCGACCCGCGCCTGATCTACCTCTCGCTGCCCGGCTTCGCCGCCGACGACCCGCGCGCGGCCCTGCCGGCCTGGGAGGGCGTCATTGGCGCCGCCACAGGCACCTATCGCGCCGCCGCGGCGGGCGGCCAGGCCGGCCAGCCCGTCTACACGGCCATCCCGATCGCCTCGCACTTCGCGGCGTTCCTCGGCGCGGTGAGCGTCGCGATGGCGCTCGTGGCCCGCGAGCGCGACGGCCGCGGCCAGCGCATCGAGGTGCCGCTGTTCGACGCCACCTTCGCCGCGATTGGCGCGCACGGGCTGCTGATTGACGGCCAGCCCGCCGGCGGCCGGCCCGATGACTATTGGGGCGGCCGCTTCCAGTGCGCCGACGGCCGCTGGGTCCACTTCAGCGGCTCTACGCCGCGCTTCCGCGAGCGGCTGCTCGACGCCACCGGCAACGGCCACTGGCGCACCGAGGGCCTGCTCGACCTCGCCCGCCTGGCGCGCGAGCCGGCCCTGGAGGCCACGCTGCGCGAGCGGCTGCGGGCGCTCTTCCGGTCGCGTCCCGCGGCGGAGTGGGAGGAACTGGGCGGCGCTGCCGTCACGCCGATCAGCCTCTGCCGCACGACCGCCGAGTGGATCGCCACGCCCCACGCCCGCGCCGCCCGCGTCGTCTGGCCCGTGGACGACCCGAGCCTCGGCACCGTCTGGCAGCCCGGCGCCGCGGTGCGCCTCTCCGAGTGGCCCGACGAGCGCCCGCGCCCCGCGCCCGCCTCCGACGCCGACCGCGCCGCCATCCTCGCCGAGCTGGCGCGCCCGCCCGCGTCCCCGCCCGCCAGCCAGCTTCCGCACCCGCTGCGGACCGCCCTCGAAGGCTACCGCGTGGTGGACCTGACGCAGGTGCTGGCCGGACCGACGGCCGGGCGCACGCTGGCCGAGTTCGGCGCC